>OHCJ01000638.1_pt1 | contig 10188 bp, 9 predicted proteins | sample 1566821 | NCBI WGS metagenome assembly OHCJ01 (sample SAMEA3879545, study PRJEB24766) | human gut metagenome | biome: human-associated habitat; feature: feces | place: USA | collected 1985/1987 | reverse complement strand
CCGCCTGTTGGGCCTGGACCGGGCCATGACCATGTCCCTGCTGCCCAAATCCGTTACCATGCCCATCGCCACGGTGGTGGCCCAGGGCCACGGCGGCACTGTGGCCGTTACCGTGGCGGCGGTGGTGGTCACCGGTATGCTGGGGAACCTGTGCGCCCCGCTGCTGGTGAAGCTGTTCCGGGTGAAGGACCCCATGGCCGTGGGCCTGGGCATCGGCGCGTGCAGCCACGCCATGGGCACCGCCAAGGCCCTGGAGCTGGGGGAAACCGAGGGGGCCATGAGCGGCCTGGCCATCGGCCTGTGCGGCATCCTCACCACGGTGCTGGCCCTGCTGGCGGATTTCTTTGTTATATAATGGTATGTTTCCGGCGGCTGCGGCCCGCCGGGAAACCGGCGGCTTTTTGTGTTGACATTTCCCCGCCGGGCAGATACAATAAGAGTTCAGGGATAATAATCCGTTAAAACGATGAAAATAAAGGACTGAGAGAAATTATGGCAAAAGACCAGAGAAATGTGGAAGCCATCACTCCCATGGAGGTGGACTTCGCCAAGTGGTACACCGACATCTGCCTGAAGGCGGAGCTGGTGGACTATGCGTCCGTGAAGGGCTTCATGATCCTGCGGCCCTATGGCTACGCCATCTGGGAGAATATCCAGCGCATTATGGACGGTATGTTCAAGAAAACTGGCCATGTGAACGTGGCCATGCCCGTGCTGATCCCCGAGAGCCTGCTGCAGAAGGAAGGCGAGCTGGTCAATGGCTTCGCGCCGGAGGTGGCGTGGGTCACGATGGGCGGCTCCGACAAGCTGGAAGAGCGCCTGGCGGTGCGTCCCACCAGCGAGACCATGTTCTGTGACCACTGGTCCCGCGTGCTGCACAGCTACCGTGAGCTGCCCATGAAGTACAACCAGTGGTGCAGCGTCGTACGCTGGGAGAAGACCACCCGTCCCTTCCTGCGCAGCCGCGAGTTCTGGTGGCAGGAGGGCCACACCATCCACGAGACTGCCGCCGAGGCTGAGGCTGAGACCCAGCAGCAGCTGAACTGCTACGCGGATGTCTGCGAGCAGGATCTGGCCATCCCTGTTGTCAAGGGCCGCAAGACCGATAAGGAGAAGTTTGCCGGTGCCGAGGCTACCTATACCATCGAAGCCATGATGAAGGACGGCAAGGCCCTGCAGAGCGGAACCAGCCATTACTTTGGCGATAAGTTCAGCAAGGCTTACGACGTGACCTTTACCGGCCGCGACAACCAGCTGCATCACCCGTTCCAGACCAGCTGGGGCGTTTCCACCCGTCTGGTGGGTGCCATCATTATGACCCACGGCGATGACGACGGCCTGATCCTGCCCCCGGCAGTGGCCCCCATCCAGGTCGTGGTCGTGCCCATCGCCGCCCACAAGCCCGGTGTTTCCGAAAAGGCCGCTGAGCTGGCTGAGAAGATCAGCAAGTATGCCCGCGTCAAGCTGGACGACAGCGACAACGCCCCCGGCTGGAAGTTCTCCCAGTGGGAGATGAAGGGCGTGCCCCTGCGCCTGGAGATCGGCCCCAAGGATCTGGAAAAGAACCAGTGCGTGCTGGTCCGCCGCGACACCCGTGAAAAGATCTTCGTGAGCCTGGATGAGCTGGAGACCGCGATCCCGGCCCAGCTGGAGGCCCTGCGCAAGGACCTGTACGAGCGTGCCCTCGCCAACCGCGAGAAGCGCACCTGGGCAGCCACCACCATGGAGGAGGTCAAGGAGCTGGCCAAGGCCAACACCGGCTACATCAAGACCATGTGGTGCGGCGACCTGGCCTGCGAGATGAAGATGAAGGAAGAGGCTGGCCTGTCCAGCCGCTGCATGCCCTTTGAGCAGGAGCACCTCAGCGATGTCTGCCCCTGCTGCGGCAAGCCCGCCAGCAAGATGGTCTACTGGGGCGTGGCCTACTAAGCCGCTCCACAGTCAGAGCCTGATCAGATGAAAAAAGCAGCTTTCCCGTCCAACGGGAGAGCTGCTTTTTTGGTGTCTGCCTATTGACAACTATGTATCTACTGTATATACTGTAAATATACAGATGCAACGGAGGCGGCAGACATGAATCTCTTCATCGATAACAAGAGCGGTGCACCCATCTACGAGCAGCTCTACACCCAGATCAAGAACCAGATTTTGAGCGGGGAACTGCAGCCGGAGGAAGCGATGCCGTCCATCCGGGGGCTGGCGCGGGATCTGCGCATCAGCGTGATCACCACCAAGCGGGCCTACGATGAGCTGGAACAGGAGGGCTTTTTGTACGCCGTGCCCGCCAAGGGCTTTTTCGTGGCGGCGAAAAACACCGAGCTGCTCCGGGAAGAGAACCTGAAAAAAATCGAAGCACACCTGACGGAAGCCGTCCGGCTGGCGGCACCCTGCGGGCTGACCAAACAGGAACTGACCGAAATGTTGGAATTGCTGTGGGAGGAATGAACCATGAACGCATTAGAACTGCACGGCCTTGAAAAGCACTACCCGGATTTTACGCTGGGGCCCATTGATCTGGAACTGCCCGGCGGCACAGTCTGCGGGCTGATCGGTGAGAACGGCGCGGGCAAGAGCACGACCATTAAGCTGATCCTGGACATGATCGATGGGGACGCTGGCACTGTGAAGCTGTTCGGGCAGGAGGGGATCACCCCGCTTGCCAAAGCCGATATCGGCGTGGTGCTGGGCGGCGAGGGCATCCCCACCTGCCTGACCACCCCGCAGGTGGGAAAGGTGATGGCCGGCATCTACACGAACTGGGATGCCGCAGCTTACGCGGATTATTGTAAGCGCTTTGAACTGCCGGAGAAAAAGCGCTACGCCGATTACTCCACCGGCATGAAGATGAAGCAGTGCCTTGCCGTGGCACTTTCTCATCACCCCAAGCTGCTGCTGTTGGACGAAGCCACCAGCGGCCTGGACCCGGTGGTGCGGGACGAGCTCATCGATCTGCTGCTGGACTTTGTGCGGGATGAGAACCATGCAATTTTGATCTCGTCCCACATCGTCAGCGATTTGGAAAAGCTCTGCGATACCATTGCTTTTCTGCACAAGGGAAAGCTCCTGCTCTGTGAGGACAAGGACACGCTGCGGGAGGAGTACGCTCTCTGGCACGGCACTGCCGGGCAATTGGAGGAGCTGGATAAAAACGCCATCGTCAGCCGTCGGGTGACAGCCTACGGGGCCGAGGCGCTGGTGAAGAGGGAACTTGTCCCGGCGGGCAGCACCCTGACACCGGTGAGCATCGAAGAATTGTTTGTTTTGATGGTGAAAGGGGAGAATGTGCGATGAAAGGTTTGCTGTTGAAAGATTGGTATCAAGTCAAAACAAATATGCGGATGATGTACCTCACGGTGCTGGCCGTGCTGGCGATCTGGATCCTGAGCACTTCCGGGGATTCGAGCTTTGCGGTGAATTATTCAGCTGTTTTTCTGGGGATGATGCCCGCCTACCTGCTTTCCTACGACCACGCCAGCGGGTGGACGGAGTACAGCTTTGCCCTGCCGCTGAGCAAGGAACTTCAGGTGGCAGAAAAATATCTCGTGGGTCTGCTTTGCACGGCGGTCTCTGCGGCGCTGAATGGAATTTTCTGCGGCATCCGGTTCTGGATGGGAAAACCGCTTCCTGCGATGCCGATCGGCCTTTTGCTGGGGGCGGGCGCAGCTTCCATCCTGCTGATAAACGGGATCATGCTGCCGCTGTACTACCGTTTTGGCGCAGAAAAGGCGCGGATGCTCTACATGCTGATGTTTGCCGGAATGGGCGCTGCCCTGGGCGGCGGAATGGTCCTGATGGATGCCGTTCCGGAACCGGGCGCGGCCATTGCCATCGTCGGTGTGCTGGCAGCGGTGCTGGCCCTGTATGCCGTGTCCTGGCGGGTGTCGGTGGCATGGTATGGAAAGTATAAGAAGTAGGCTCTTCTTTGTGCAATATAGCAATAATCCGGTAAAAAAACTGTAAAAGGGGTTGAAAAATCCGGCCCGGCGTAGTATGATAACGGGGCTGAAAGAAAAATCTTACACCAAGGAGGAGTTTGTTTCCATGTCCAGTGACCAGACGGATCACCCCAAACAACGCTTCTCCTGCGATGCGGGCCGTGCAAACGTGTTAGCCGCATCCTGAACTGCATGCCCTTTGTACACCGCAGGAGTTGTAACCAGACCGATGCGGTGTATTTTTTATGCCCGGAAACGGGAAACGGAGGGACCAAACCATGCAGAAGAAAAATTATGTGCAGGAGATTCTGGAGATCATCCACAGCGGTCTGCCCCAGGCAGAGCTGGCTGAAAAGCTGTCCGATTACCATGAAAATGACCTGGCCGATGCCCTGACGGCCCTGACACCGGAGGAGCGCCAGAAGGTGTACACCGCACTGGGCGTGGATACGGTGGCAGAGATCTTCTCCTATCTGGACGATGCAGAGCCTTACCTGAAGGAGCTGGACCCCGAGCGGGCTGCCCGGGTCATCTCCCACATGGATTCGGACGATGCCGTGGATGCTCTGGATGACCTGGAAGAGGACGATAAGGTAAAGATCGTCCACCAGCTGGACAAGGATGCCGCCGATGATGTGAAGCTGCTGCTCTCCTATCACGAGGACGAGATCGGCAGCTGCATGACCACCAACTACATCTGCATCCGCAGGGATATGACCATCCGGCAGGCCATGAGTGAGCTGGTGAAGCAGGCAGGCGAGAATGATAACATCTCCACCTTGTATGTGGTGGATGAAAGTGAGCACTTTTATGGTGCCATTGACCTGAAAGACCTCATCGTGGCCCGTGCAGAGGAGCGCCTGGAAAAGCTGATCGCACGCTCCTACCCCTACGTCACCGACCACGAGAAGATCAGCGACTGCATCGACCGCATCGTGGACTACGCCGAGCGCTCGCTCCCTGTCCTGAACGACAGCGGGAAGCTGCTGGGCATCATCACCTCGGCGGATGTGGTCGAGCTGGTGGACGACGAGATGGGCGATGATTACGCAAAACTCGGCGGCTTGACCAGTGAGGAGGACCTGAACGAGGGTGTGTTCCAGAGTGTGAAAAAGCGCCTGCCCTGGCTGATTGCCCTGCTGTTCCTCGGGATGCTGGTGTCCTCGGTGGTGGGTGCGTTTGAATCGGTGGTGGCGGTGCTGCCCATCGTCATCTGCTTCCAGTCCATGGTGCTGGATATGGCTGGCAATGTGGGCACCCAGTCGCTGGCTGTGACCATCCGTGTGCTGGTGGACGAGAACCTGACCACTGCCAAAAAACTCCAGCTGCTCTGGAAGGAAATGCGGGTGGGCCTGACCAACGGTGCACTGCTGGCCGTACTGGCGCTGGGCTTCCTGGGCTGCTACATCCACCTCTTCAAGGCCTACGCCTGGGGTGAAGCCTTCCTGCTCTCGGGCTGTGTGGGCGTATCTCTGGTCGTGGCCATGGTGATCTCCAGCCTGGTGGGCACGGTCATCCCCATGCTGTTCCATAAGATCCACATCGACCCCGCCGTGGCTTCCGGCCCGCTCATCACCACCATCAATGATCTGGTGGCTGTGGTGGTCTACTATGGCCTGGCCGCCGTGGTGCTGATCGATATGTTCCATCTGGGCTGAAATAGAGAAAGGCTGCTGCCGACAACTCCCTCAGTCACGGCTTCGCCGCGCCAGCTCCCTCTTGGAGGGAGCCTTGACGTAATGGCAATCTGTGAAAGCCTCCCTCATTGAGGGAGGTGGCATCGCGTGAGCGATGACGGAAGGAGTTTGGCAACAGCCTCTTTTTACTTATTCTGTATCCAATACCGCTGTGTCAGCGTTCCATCGGAGGAATCGAACTGCTCATCCTCCAGCACGCCGCCGTTGGCGCGGATGGTCTTTGCTGAGGCGACATTGTAGTGGTCGCAGCAGATGCGTACTTTTTCGATGCCTCGTTCTTTGGCCTTTTCCAGCGTCAGGCGAAGCATCTGGGTGGCGTAGCCGTTCTGCCGCTCCGAGGGGCGGACGCTGTACCCGATGTGCCCGCCGTAGGTCAGCAGGTAATCGTTGAGCCGGTGGCGCAGGTTGGTCATGCCCACCAGATGCTCATGCTCATCCAGAGCAAGATACTCCGTGGCGGGCACGAGACCGGCGGGGGTTGTGGCCGGGTCTTTCAGCTTGCGGAGTTGGGCCAGCCAAGCATCGAAGTCGGCATATTTGTCCAGAGCCGAGGTGCCGTCCATCCGGGAGCCGATGGCCAAAAATTCTTCCCGGTAGGCCATTACCTGTTCCCGGTCGCCCTCATTCGGCTCCCGCAGGTGGATCTTCTGGGGTGAGGTGCGCCGGGTGGCGGTTCGGAAATCCGGAGCCTTCATCAGGCCGTGGCAGTTGCAGTAGAAGTAAAGCACACCTGCGCCCCGCAGGGAGAAGCGGGCAGAGGCATCTCCCTCGGGGTAGAGCTTGACCAGCTGCAGCTTATCGCCGGTGAGGTAGGCCAGAAACGAGATGTAATGGTTTTTCTCCATGGGGTGGTGCAGGGTGACGAAGAGCTCGTCCTCCACCCGCTCCACGGTCAGCTGATGATGCTCGTCGGCATCCTCGGCTTCGGCGATGTCCAGCGCAGGCAGGGTGATGCCGCAGCAGCTCACCACAGCCTGTCCGGTGGCGTGGAGCACATTGCCGCAGAGAGGGCAGACGTAGAGCTTGCTCCGCAGCAGGTTGGCTGCCCGGTTCCGGTTGATGATGGGTTCTCCCTGCATCAGCTCCAGCACGCTGACCCCCAGAGCCGCAGCCAGCGGTTCCAGCAGGGAGATATCGGGCAGACCCTTGGCGGTCTCCCACTTGGAAATGGTCTTGGCGCTGACAGAAAGCGTTCCGGCAAGCTCTGCCTGGGTCAAGCCCTTGGCTTCCCGCAGCTGCCGGATGGTGCTGCCTGTGACGTATGTGTTCATAGTAATAACCCTCCTGAATAACCCCCCAGTCTGCTTCGCAGACAGCCCCCGCTAATAGGGGGGCCATTGGCAAAACCGTAAGCTCCTGCTTCTCCGGGTGTGCTGCCCAGCCCCGCAGGGCCGCCCCTACTAGGGGCGGTGGCATCCCGCAGGGATGACGGTGGGGTTTGTTGCTGCCAGCTTACCATACAAAAAAACTCCACGCAACCTACGCTGCGTGGAGTTCGTGCTTTCAGGAATTATTCGGCATCAGTCTCGTCTTCCTCGTCCGGGTCCAGCTCCATGGTGAACACGGCCTTTTTCAGCTTGCCGCAGCCCTGGGCCTTCAAGCCGGATTTGTACGGCTCCCCGGCCAGATAGAGGGCAAAGCGGCCCTCGCAGAGCATTCCGGCAATGCTGGTGCCGGCGGTGCCCACGGTGGTATCAGCGGCTTCGTCAGCGGGCCGGGTGGGGCTGAACTCGCCCAGGGACACTTCAAACAGCTCGCTGCCCTCGAGGTCGGTCTCAAGGGTCAGGTGGTTGTCGTGCCGGACAAAGGGGGCCTTGTCGCTGGCCTGCGGGGTCACGGTGCTCACCATGACCACAGCCTTGTCACCATCGATGTGGGTGCGCCCGGCGGGCAGGTTGTTGATATCCCGCGCCATGATGAACTCGATGACGCTGTCCAGACTGCTGCACAGGCCCAGATAGTTGGGGAGATTGTTCAGGGTATCGTAGATCATGGATCAGTCCTCTTTCGGGTCGGTCAGAAGCTCCTTGATGCTGGGCACAACGCCGCCCAGATTTTGCAGCTCCGACGGGATGATGATCTTGGTGGCTTTGCCGTTGGCGACCTTGGCCAGTGCTTCCAGGCTGCGCAGAGCCAGCACCTTGTCGTTGGGCATGGCCTCGTTCAGCAGGCGGATGGCATCGGCGTTGGCCTTCTGCACCGCGAGAATGGCCTGCGCCTCGCCCTCAGCTTCGAGAATGCGCTGTTGTTTGACGGCATCGGCACGGAGGATGGCGGCTTCCTTTTCGCCCTCGGCGGCGGTGATGGCGGCCTGCTTCTCACCGTCGGCCTTCAGGATGACGGCGCGCTTTTCGCGCTCTGCCTTCATCTGCTTCTCCATGGCTTCCTGGATCTCGCGCGGCGGGATGATGTTCTTGACCTCCACGCGGTTGACCTTGATGCCCCACTTGTCGGTGGCTTCATCGAGGATGGCCGTGATCTTGCCGTTGATGACATCGCGGCTGGTCAGGGTGTGATCCAGCTCCATCTCACCGATGATGTTGCGCAGGGTGGTGGCGGAAAGGCTCTCGATGGCTGCGATGGGCTGGTTGACACCGTAGGTGTAGAGCTTGGCATCCATGACCTGGAAGAACACCACGGTGTCGATCTGCATGGTAACGTTATCGCGGGTGATCACAGGCTGGGGAGGGAAGTCCGCGACCTGCTCCTTCAGGCTGACCTTTTTGGCGATCCGCTCAATGAACGGGATCTTGACATGCAGGCCGGCCGACCAGGTGTCGGAGTAGCTGCCCAGACGCTCCACAACGTACACCATGGACTGGGGTACGATGACGATGTTGGTGACGACGATGAGCAGGATAACAAAGATGAGCGCGAGGATCACGAACAGCATGATAGGCATAGAGACGCTCCTTTTTTCAGTGGTTGATGGATTCGGTCAGGATGGGTTCCACGATGAGCAGGGTGCTGTGGATCTCGGTGACCCGGCAGGCCTGCCCGGGGGTCAGGGTATCGCCGGGGGTGGCGCAGCGGGCGTTCCAGTCCACGCCGTCCAGCCGGACACGGCCGGTGGTCTCGGCGGAGACAGGGGTGAGCGCTGTGGCCTCCCGGCCAAGGGCGCGGTCGCCGTTGGTGGGGGTGGGCTGCTTGTGCAGCCATTTGGCCAGCGGCTTGAATGCCAGCAGGCAGACCGCGCTGACCGCAATGAACACCACCGCCTGCACCCGGAACGAGTGGGTGAACAGGCAGCAGAGCAGGGCTGCCGCGCTGCCTGCCGCAAACCAGACGGATACCATGCTGAAGGTCATGCCCTCCAGCGCCAGGAAACCGACGGCGGCAAGGAGCCAGAAAATGGGGTCAATGGACATCGAACATCCCTCCTTCTTCGTTTATTATATAACAAAGGCGTGGAAATGACAATATGTTGTTATTTAAGGGGCAAAACCTCTCCGTCATTGCTTCGCAATGCCACCTCCCCTGGTAGGGGAGGCAAGAAAACAGCAGCGTAAACTTGGCTCCCCTATTAGGGGAGCTGGCGCGAAGCGCCTGAGAGGTTTATACATAATCATAGTAGCTGTGGTTCGGGTTATGCCCCACCTCTTCCACCACAATGGTGAAGCCCATGGGATTCACTTCAGTGCTCTTGCCGCTGGCAAGGGTCTCCACGATGATATGTTCGGTGCGGTTGACGATGATCTCCGCGGTCTCCACCTTGCCCACCCGTTGGTAGTGCAGGATACCGTCCTCGGCACGCAGGACCCGCAGCTGGCCGGTGCGGAAGGCCTCGCAGGTGTGGCGAAGCTGTGCCAGCTGTGCCAGCACGGGACGCAGGCGCTGTTCGTGGGCATCCCACCGGAAGAAAGCCCGATTGAAGGGGTCCCGGTAGCCCTGCATGGCGATCTCGTCGCCGTAGTACAGGCAGGGCACACCCGGCAGGGTGTAGATGATGGCGTAGGCCATCCGCAGGCGGAGCAGGCCCTCCTCGTAGGCATCGCCGGTCACACAGCGGCCGCTCTGCCACGCGCGGCCCCGGCCATTGGCGGGCTCGTCAGCGATCACGGTCAGGGCACGCTCGGTGTCGTGGGTGGAGAGGAAGTTCAGGGCGGTATCCATGGCCGGGGCAGGGTAGTGCTCGCAGATGGTCAGGATCTCCGTCATGGCCTGCTCGGCGGGCTTGCCCTTGACGAAATCCAGCACGGCGTTCTTGAAGGGGTAGTTCATCACGCTGTCCAGGCCCTTGCCCAGCAGGTAGGTGCGGCGCTTGTTGAAGCCGAACTTGGTGGTGGCATCCTCCCATACCTCGCCCAGCAGGAACTTTTCGGGGCTGACCCGCTTGACGGCGGCGCGCACCTTCTCAATGAATTCGTCGGGCAGCTCATCGGCTACATCCAGCCGGAAGCCTGCCGCGCCACGCCGCAGCCAGGTGTCGATGACACCGCCCGGGCCGGTGATGAACTCCACATAGGAGGGGGTCTCCTCGTTGACCTCGGGCAGGGTCTCAAAGCCCCACCAGCTGCGGTAGCCGCCCTTGTACTGGGGGCCAAAATCGTACCTGC
>OHCJ01000625.1_pt1 | contig 10291 bp, 6 predicted proteins | sample 1566821 | NCBI WGS metagenome assembly OHCJ01 (sample SAMEA3879545, study PRJEB24766) | human gut metagenome | biome: human-associated habitat; feature: feces | place: USA | collected 1985/1987 | reverse complement strand
ATAACGACCATGCCGAACGAACGACATTATAACGAACTCAACCTCGAGAGCGTGGGCATCAACCTGCCCTACAATATGCAGGCAGAGCAGAGCGTGCTGGGCGCAGTGCTGCTGAAACCCGAGACCCTGACCGACCTCGTCGAGATCATCCGACCCGAGATGTTCTACACCCGGCAGAACGCTCTGATCTACTCCGAGATGCTCCGCCTCTTTACCAGCGACCAGACCATCGACTTCGTCACCCTGCTGGACGCCGTCATCTCGGACGGCGTGTTCCCCAGCGCCGACGAGGCGAAAGTCTACCTGACCGGCCTCGCCGAGACGGTCCCCAGCATCTCCAACGTCAAGGCGTATGCGCAGATCGTGCAGGAAAAGTATCTGGTGCGCCAGCTGATGGGGGTCGCAAAGGACATTTTGCAGGACGCGGGCGATGAGCCCGACGCCGACCTGCTGCTGGAAAACGCCGAGCAGCGCATCTATGAGATCCGCTCTGGCCGCGATTCCAGCGCCCTGACGCCCCTTTCTTCCAGCATGGTGGAGACGCTGACAAATCTGCAAAAGATCAGCGGCCCCGACGCCGACAAGTATAAGGGCATCCCCACCGGCTTCCGGCTGCTGGACACCGTCCTCACCGGCCTTGGCCGCGGCGACCTCATCATCCTCGCTGCCCGCCCCGGTATGGGCAAGACCAGCTTTGCGCTGAACATCGCGACCCGCGTGGCCATGCAGCAGAAGGTGCCGGTGGCCATCTTCAGCCTCGAAATGACGAAGGAGCAGCTGACCAACCGCATCCTCTCCGCTGAAGCGGGCATCGACAGTCAGGCGTTCCGCACCGGTGCGCTCCGGGCCGAGGACTGGGAGTATCTGGCCCTCGCCACCGAAAAGCTCCACGATGCCCCCATCTATATGGACGACACCTCGGGCATCACCATCACCGAGATGAAGGCGAAGATCCGCCGGGTCAATCAGGACCCCGCCCGCCCCAACGTGGGCCTCATCGTCATCGATTATCTGCAGCTGATGACCAGCGGCCAGCGCAGCGAGAACCGCGTGCAGGAGATCAGCTCCATCACCCGAAACCTCAAGATCATGGCCAAAGAGATGAACGTGCCCATCATCGCTCTGAGCCAGCTGTCCCGTGCGGTGGAAAAGCAGGGCAACAACTCCAGCCACCGCCCCCAGCTGTCCGACCTGCGAGACTCCGGCTCCATCGAGCAGGACGCCGACTGCGTCCTCTTCCTGTACCGCGACTCCTACTACGCCAGCCAGAACCCCGACGGCGCGGAGGTGGACGCCGACACCGCCGAGTGCATCGTGGCAAAGAACCGTCACGGCGAGACCAGCACGGTGCCGCTGGGCTGGGACGGCGCCCACACCCGCTTTATGGATGTGGACTTCAAACGCTGATGAACTACGAAGAGATCTTACAGACGGTGCGCGGCTTCTGCGCCCGGGAAAAGCTGCTGGACGGCAAAAAGCATCTCGCGCTGGCTGTTTCGGGCGGGGCCGACAGCATGGCCCTGCTCTGCCTCATCCGCCCGCTGGCCGGGGAAAGGGGCATCGCCCTCACGGTCTGCCACGTCAACCACGGCCTGCGGGGGGAGACGGCGGACCGGGACGAAGCCTTCGTCCGGGAGGTCTGCGCCCGGCTGGGCCTGCCGCTGCGGGTGTTCCATGCCGCTGAGCTGGAAGCCGAGGCAGGAAAGCCCCGGGCAGGGGAGGACTGGGCGCGCCGCCTGCGGTATGCCTGCTTTGAGCGGGTGCTGGCCGACGGGATAGATGCCGTCGCAACTGCCCATACTGGGAGTGACCAGGCCGAGACGCTGCTGTTCCGGCTGGCCAGAGGCACCGGCCTCCACGGCGCGGCGGGCATCCGGCCCAGCCGCCCGGGCTATCTGCGGCCTCTGCTCTGCCTGACGAGGGCCGACACCGAGGCCGTCTGCCGCGCCTGCGGCGAAGGCTGGGTCACCGACGAGACCAACGACGCCGACGACTACGCCCGCAACCGTCTGCGCCACGGCGCACTGCCCGCCCTCTGCGGGGTCAACAGCGCCGCCGAGCGCAATCTGGCCCGCTTCTGTGAGAAAGCCGCCAAGGCGGACGAATACTTCGCCCGGCAGGCGGATGCGCTGCTGGCTTCGGCCCGGGCAGCGGACGCAAAAAGCCTGCCCGGCGGGGCGGGATACGCCCTGCGCAGCGGCCAGCCCGTGTGGATGTCAGAGCCTTTGCGGCAGACGGACCCGCTCATCCTCGACATGGCCCTCCACAGCCTTGTGGAGCCGGTGCGGGACGCGGAGGAAAAATATATCCGCCTGCTGGCCGACCTCGTGGAAAAGGGCAGCGGCGCGGTGCAGCTCACCGACGCCGTCCGCTTCTGCGCCCGGGACGGCGTGCTCTGGCGGGAGGAAGCCGATAAAAACACCCGCCGGCAGGGCGAAAAAGCGGACGGTCCGAAATTTGAAGTATCCCTGCCGGAGGGCGGCGATTATCCGCTGCCCGGCGGCAGAACGCTGCATATCCGGGTGGTCTCGGCCTGTTTTGAAGAAAAAACACAGGGTGTTCATAAAAAAGACTTAAAAAATCAGGCAGATTATGCTAAAATAAACTCGATATGTCCTGTTCTGCGGCTGCGCTGCCGTCAGCCCGGCGACCGCTTCCGTCCGGCCGGGCGGGGGGTAGACCGGGAGCTGCGCAAATGGATGAACGAGGCGGGCATCCCGCCCCGGGAACGGGACATGCTGCCGCTGCTGGCGGCAGGCAGACAGGTGCTGTGGGTCTGCGGAGAGGGCTTTGCCGATGGGCTGGCCCCCGGGCCGGACACCGGGCAGCTGCTGCAGGTGGAACTAGAAAATTTTGGAGGAATCGAATCATGAGCATGCATGACGATATTTTGAAGGTCCTCGTTTCGGAAGAGGAGCTGAAAGCGAAAGTGGCTGAGCTGGGCGCTCAGATCAGCAAAGACTATGAGGGCAAAAACCTCGTCCTCGTCTCCATCCTCAAGGGCTCGGTGGTCTTTATGGCCGACCTGATGCGCGCCGTGAGCATCCCGTGCAGCATCGACTTCATGGTGGTGTCCAGCTACGGCGGCGGCAACACCACCAGCACCGGCCTCGTCAAGATCATCAAGGACCTGGACGGCGACCTCTCCGGCAGGGACGTGCTCATCGTGGAGGACATCCTCGACACCGGCATCACCCTGTCGAACCTCGTGCCGATGCTCAAGATGCGCAACCCGAACTCGGTGAAGATCTGCACCATCCTCGACAAGCCCAGCCGCCGCAAGGCCGACATCGCCCCGGACTACGAGGGCTTCGCGGTGCCGGACGAGTTCGTGGTGGGCTACGGCCTCGACTACGACGAGAAGTACCGCAACCTGCCCTACATCGGCGTACTCAAACCCAGCGTCTACGAAAAGTAAGAAATAAAACCAGAACTGGAGTTGATCCTTTTGCAATCGAAGAGACCTCGTATCAATCCGCTCATCCTCGCACTGGCGCTGGCCGCCGTGCTGATGGTCTGGTCGGTGACGGGCAGCGGGTCGGGCAGCACCAGCGGCTCGACCATGAGCTACTCCACCGTCGTCCATTACTTTGAGCACAATCAGGTCACGTCCTTCACGCTGGAACGCAACACCAGCGTCATCACCCTGAACCTGAAGGAAGGCGATCTGCCCCTGCCGGACGTCTCCTCCACCCAGAGCACGATGCAGTCTACCGGCGGTCTGCTGAGCGGGATGTTCTCCTCCTCGTCGGAGTCCACCGGCGCGGTGCAGGAGGACGACGGCACCGTCACCGTCCGCTACAAGCTGCCCTACGCCTACGTTTTCATCGAGAATGTGGACAAGTATATCGAGTCCTACGACGCGGCGAATCCCGACGCGCCCATGACCTACGACTACACCTCTCTCAAGGAGACCATCCCCTGGATGGAGATCATCTTCTATCTGGGGATGCTGGGCTGCACCGGCTTTTTGCTGTTCTCGATGATGCGGGGCGGCGTCGGCGGTGGCGGCGGCATCATGAATGTCGGCAAAGCCAAGGTCAAGGACGAGCACGAGAACAAGAAGACCGCCACCTTTGCCGATGTGGCCGGTGAAGACGAAGAGAAGGAAGAGCTGAAAGAGGTCGTGGAGTTCCTCAAGAGCCCCGACAAGTTCAACTCTCTGGGTGCACGCATCCCTCACGGCGTGCTGCTCGTCGGCCCTCCGGGTACCGGCAAGACCCTGCTGGCCCGCGCCTGCGCCGGTGAGGCCGGTGTGCCGTTCTACTCCATCTCCGGCTCTGACTTCGTCGAGATGTACGTCGGCGTCGGCGCATCCCGTGTGCGCGACCTCTTCGACAAGGCAAAAAAGACCATGCCCTGCATCATCTTCATTGATGAGATCGATGCTGTGGGCCGTCAGCGCGGTGCCGGTCTCGGCGGCGGTCACGACGAGCGCGAGCAGACCCTGAACCAGCTGCTGGTCGAGATGGACGGCTTCGAGGCCAACGACGGCGTCATCGTCATGGCGGCTACCAACCGTGCCGACATCCTCGATAAGGCCCTGCTCCGCCCGGGCCGCTTCGACCGTCAGGTCTACGTCGGCCTGCCCGACGTCAAGGGCCGCGAGGAGATCCTGAAGGTCCACACCAAGAACAAGCCCCTCGCCCCGGATGTCTCCCTCAAGGTCATCGCACAGCGCACCGCAGGCTTTGCGGGCGCTGACCTCGAGAACCTCGTCAACGAGGCCGCTCTGCTGGCTGCACGCCGCAGCCGCAAGGCCATCACGATGGAGGACATCGAAGAGGCTTCCATGAAGGTCATGGCCGGCCCCGAGAAGAAGAGCCGGGTCGTCACCCCCGAAGAGAAAAAGCTCACCGCCTACCACGAGGCAGGCCACGCTGTGGCGGGCTTCTACTGCAAGCACCACCCCCGTGTGCATGAGATCACCATCATCCCCCGCGGTCAGGCCGGCGGCTACACCATGTATCTGCCCGAGAAAGACCGCAGCTACGTCACCAAGGGCGAGATGTTCGAGGACATCGTGTCCAGTCTGGGCGGCCGCGTAGCCGAGCAGCTTATCCTGGACGACATCTCCACCGGTGCGTCCAACGACCTGCAGCAGGCGACGAACATCGCCCGCCAGATGATCACCAAGTACGGCTTCTCCGAGCGCCTTGGCCCTGTGGTCTACGGCACCTCTCAGGAGGAGACCTTCCTGGGCCGCGACCTCGGTCAGGGCAAGGGCTACAGCGAGACCACCGCTGCCGAGATCGACAGCGAGATGCGGGACATCATCGACGAGGCCTACGAGACCTGCCGCCGCACCCTGACGGAGCATATCGACCAGCTCCACGCGCTGGCACAGGCCCTGATGGAGCGCGAGAAGCTGAACGAGAAGGAGTTCAACGCCGTGATGGCAGGCGAGACCCTGCCCCAGCGTGAGGACCCCGACGCAAAGCCCGCCGAGGCTCAGCCCGCTGTCCAGCCTGTGGAACAGGCCGAGACCGCAGAGGCTGCGGAGCCTGCCGAACCTGCTGAGGCAGTGGATGCCGCCCCGCAGGAAGCCCCGGCCCCCGAAACGCCGGATGAAGGCGAAGCCAACCAGTAAACCAAGAGAAAGGGGAGAGTGTTGTGGAGGAAAATTTTGAACCGGTCGCGCGGACACGGGCCAACTATTACACCCCGGGCAGCCCGGTGCAGTTCGTCTGCGTGGAGCTGCTCAAGGGCGAAGTCAGCGGCGAACACGCGGTCTGTCTGACCTTTAAGAACATTTCCCGCGTGACCCTGACGGCACTGGAGATCCACTTCAAGTGCAAGGGCGTGGACGGCGTCATCCTCTGTGAGGACGAGTTCGAGTACCGTGACCTTACCGCAAAGCCCGGCGAGAGCTTCGGCATGGACGATGCCGTCTTTGTCACCCAGAAGGCCATCACCAGCGTGGACGTCACCCTGCGCAATGTCTACAGCGGCAGGAAGGTCGTCCACCTCGAGAGCATCAAGCGGGTGCGCCTGCCGGCCCCCCGCCGCCTGAGCGTCGAGATGCAGAAGGCCCTCGAAGCCCGGATGAACCGCACCGGCATGAAGTTCATGCCCCAGGTCTTCGAGAACGGCTGGTACTGCGCCTGCGGTGCCTTCCACCCGAAGGAAGAGGACACCGTCTACTGCTCCGAGTGCGGCAGCGACCGCATCCTTTTGCAGAACGCGCTGAACACCCTGCTGCAGCCGGAAGCCCCGGTGCGCCAGCCCGAGCCGCAGCCTGCGGCCCAGCCGGTACGCCCGGCTGCGCCTGCTGAGGAGCCCACCCGTATCGTGGGTGCGGCGCAGGAGGAAGCCACCCGTATCATCCCGCCCCGGGCGGCGGAGCCTGTGCCCGGCTATGCGCCTGCCGCTGAGATGGACGCGACCCGCGTGGTGTCCCGCGCCCCGGAGCAGGAGGCGACCCGCGTCCTGCCCCGCCAGCCGGAGCCGGTGCGCCCGGCCAAGTCCTTTGCGCCGGACGAAGAGGTGGAGAAGTACGGCACCCGTGTGGTACCCTCGACTCCCGCCGCCGCGCCGTCCCGCCTGCAGGCAAGGCCGCTGGACGAGGAGGACGACTGCGAAGAGGAAGACCCCCGTGACAGCATCGCTGAGACGCTCATCCGCTGGGTGCCGCCCATCACCGCCATCGTGTGTGCGGGCATCGCCCTGTGCGGCTTCGTGTATTCTCAGTTCATGATGTAAAATAGGATGTACGGCGGAGGAGGCAGAGGCTTCCTCCGCTGTTTTGCTTGCGAAAAGGCTCTCCCTTTGGGAGAGCTGGCGCGGAGCGCCTGAGAGGGCAAGGATGTTCGCTGGGAGGCTTGGGCGCAGCGACAGCATCGCCTTGACCGAGGGGCTGCTTGTCGAGAGAGTTGAAAACTAGGAGAATTGTTATGTCAGAAGAATATCTGCAGGCCGCGTTCGAGATCAAAGCGGCCTGCGACGACATCAGCCGGAAGCTGCTGCGCTGGCACTGGGAGGAAAAGCCCGGCGCTCACAGCGTGGACGCCCTGATGAAGCATCTGGCCCAGCGCCAGAAGGAGAGCCCCGACTACTACGAGCGCCTGCCGGAGCTGAATGGCCGCACCGGCTGGCAGCAGCTGGATACCACCCTCTGTATGCGCATCCTGCTGGACCCGGAAAAGGACGCCGCCCGGCCTCTGGACCTGCTGGGCAGTACGCCCCACCCGGCAGCGGCCCGCCGCGCCTGCAACGCGGTGCGGATGGCCCGCAACGAGGCCGCCCACGCCTCCGACAGGACTGCAGCCGCACAGGCGGCAATCCGGTTCAACGAGGCCGTGGAGGAGCTGGAAGCGGGCTATGGGGGAACGGCCCTGACCACCGGCGACCTCGAGAAGTATTACCGGATGGCGGAGGACTTTCTGTCCCGCTGCGGCGCGTCGGAGACCATCGAGCCTCAGAAGAAGGCTGAGGACGAAGCGCCCCGCCGCCAGAAGTCCCAGAAAAGCGGCAGCACATCCCGCAAGCGCCAGAGCGGCGGGAATCGTGCCGCTTCGGGCCGGGGGACATCCGGCCGCAGCCGGAACGCTTCTGGCCGGAACAGCCGCAGCCGCCAGAATATGCAGACCACGGCCCGCCGCAAGAAGCGTCAGCGCACCCAGAGCCGCGCTCTCACCGTGGTGCTGCTGGCCGTCGTCCTGCTGGGCCTGCTGGTCCGGGCCTGGACGATGGGGCTGATGAAGTGATACGCTCTACTGAGGTAGATCATGTGATAAAGTTTCAAATTAAAGACATACTTACGTTGTAAAACGAACTTTATCAACTTGATAAAGTTCCCCCTATTGATAAAGTTCGAACTTTATCAGCTCACCCGAAGTTTATCACCTTGATAAAGTTTGATTTTGGACGTTGTGCCGATGCTATTTTGGAACTTTATCAGATAACGCGCGGGTCTCAGAGAAAGTTCTCCGCAGTCCGACCTCTCCGTCAGCGCTGACGCGGCCAAAACTGCATACAATAGCCCTATAACCGTTTATATGGGAAAGGAAACAGGCAATGGAGCTGAATTTTTATACCCTCTGCGTCCTCTATCTGGTCTACTCGTTCCTCGGCTGGGTAGCCGAGACGGTGGTGGCGACCATCAAGGGCCGCGCCTTCGTCAACCGTGGCGTGGCGTCCGGCCCGTTCTGCTTCGTCTACGGCACGGCGGCTGTGCTGATGGCGGTGGGCTTTGCCGACCTGCGCTCGACGCCGGTGGCCCTCTTCCTCGGCTGTGCGGCCAACGCCACCGTGGTGGAGTGGGTGACGGCCAAGCTGCTCGAGAGGATGCACCGCCGCCGCTGGTGGGACTACTCGGATAAGAAGTTCAATCTGGACGGCTATGTCTGCCTGCAGTACTCGGTGCTATGGGGTCTGCTGGGCATGGCAAGCGTGCTGTGGGGCAACGTCCTGCTGCTGCGGCTCTGCGCCCTGCTGCCGGGCTGGCTGCTGCATATCGGCGTCTGGGCGGCGATGACGCTGGCCGTCCTCGACCAGCTGGGCACAGCGCTGGCCGTCAACCGGTACGCCGCCAGCCATCCGAGGCTGGAACAGCTCAACCTCGAGCTGGAAAAGCACTCGGACAAGCTGCGCCAGCGGCTCATCGCCCATGTGGAAAAGCGTATCCAGCGGGCTTACCCGACCATCGTCCGGCCCGAGCCGACTGCTCAGAAAGAAAAGGCTCTGAGCTTCGGCGACCTCGTCTGGCTCTTCGTCATCGGGGCTTTCCTCGGCGACGTGGTGGAGACGCTGTTCTGCCGGGTGACGGCGGGCGTCTGGATGAGCCGCTCGAGCCTTGTGTGGGGACCCTTCAGCGTGGTGTGGGGTCTGGCGCTGGTCATGGCGGCGGTCCTGCTGCGGGGCAGCGAGGAGCGGAGCGACCGCTCCATCTTCCTGTTCGGCTTCGTGATGGGCGGCGCGTATGAGTATATCTGCAGCGCCGTGGGTGAGCTGCTGTTCGGCGTCATCTTCTGGGACTACAGCGGCTTCAAGTTCAATCTGGGAGGCCGTGTCAACCTGCTCTACTGCTTCTTCTGGGGCATCGCGGCGGTGGTCTGGATCCGGTACGGCTACCCCCTCGTCGCAAAGCTGATGGCAAACCTGAAAAAGCACATCCTGCCCTGGATGACCGTGGCGCTGACGGTGTTCATGGCCGTGAACATGGGGCTTTCGGCACTGGCGCTGGCCCGGTACGACGCCCGCACCAGCGGCATCGCCCCGGCGAACCAGCTGGACGTCTTCCTCGACGAGCACTTTGACAACGCCCGGATGGAGCGGGTGTACCCCAACGCCAAAAAAACCGGCTGACCCGGCAGCCATAAACGCAAAAAAAGCACTGCACCCGCCCGCTTTTGGGGAGTGCAGTGCTTTTGGTTTGTTCAGCCCTTACTGAGCAGAAAAGACCTTTACCTCGTCCTTGTCCATAAAGGCGGCACCGGCGAAACCAGAAGCCTCCAGCTGGCCCAGCTGCTTGCCCAGCTTCTTGGCCTGAGGCAGAACGGTGACATTGTAGGTGTCGCGCAGCTGTGCGGCCTTGGCCAGCACGGCGGGGAAGTCCACATCGCTGTTGTAGAGCAGGGCAATCTTCTGCTTGGCACCGGGGATCTGGTAACCCTGCTCCAGCAGGATGCCGCAGACGCGCTCGAAGCCGATGGAGAAGCCGACTGCCGGCACCTGAGTGCCGAGGAACTTGCCCACCATGTTGTCATAGCGGCCGCCGCCGGCGACTGCGCCGCTGAACTGCGGGCAGGTGATCTCAAACACCATGCCGGTGTAGTAGCCCTGACCGCGCACGAGGCTGGGGCAGTAGGCCACCTGATAGCGGCCGGCGGCCATGGCGTTGGCAGCAGCGAGGACGTACTTGAGGTCGTCGGCGATGGCGGGGTCTGCGCAGCGGGCGGCCACGGCGTCCAGCGTCACCTCACCGGCGGCGATGAAGTCGGCCAGTGCGTTGACCGCGCTCTCGGGCAGCTGCTTCTCGAGAAGCTCGGCCTTCACGCCGTCGGCACCGATCTTATCCATCTTGTCGAAGGTGATGCAGACGGAATCCAGCGTATCAGCGGCAAAGCCCATGCTCTCCAGCATCCCGCGGAGGATGCGGCGGTCGTTGATGTTGACGGTGAAGCCGTCGAAGCCGATGCCCAGCAGGGCGCGGGTGGTCACGTCGATGAGCTCGACCTCGGCGTTGGGGCTCTCGTCGCCCAGAATGTCGATGTCGCACTGGACGAACTCGCGCAGACGGCCCTTCTGGGGGCGCTCGGCGCGGAAGACGCGGTCGGTCTGGATGACCTTG
>OHCJ01000619.1_pt1 | contig 10401 bp, 9 predicted proteins | sample 1566821 | NCBI WGS metagenome assembly OHCJ01 (sample SAMEA3879545, study PRJEB24766) | human gut metagenome | biome: human-associated habitat; feature: feces | place: USA | collected 1985/1987 | reverse complement strand
AATTACAAGAAATGTCATTACTATTACCTGATAGTGGCCTGTTGTTCTGGATGTTCCTCTCATTCGGGATTGTGTTCGTGATATTGGCGAAATACGGCTTCCCCGTCATCATCAAGATGGTGGAAGGCCGTAAGACCTATATCGACCAGTCTTTGGAGGTGGCGAGGGAAGCTAATGCCCAGTTGTCTAAACTGAAACAAGAAGGCGACGCATTGGTGGCAGCCGCCAACAAAGAGCAAGGACGCATCTTGAGGGAAGCAATGGAAGAACGTGACAAGATTGTTCACGAGGCCCGTAAACAAGCCGAAATTGCCGCACAAAAAGAACTTGATGCGGTGAAACAACAAATCCAGATGGAGAAAGACGAAGCAATTCGCGACATCCGTCGCCAGGTGGCCGTGCTTTCTGTTGACATCGCCGAGAAAGTGCTCCGCAAGAGTCTTGAGGACAAGGATGCACAGATGGGCATGATCGACCGCATGCTGGATGAAGTACTAACCCCGAATAAGAACTAAGGAAGATGGAAGTCGGAATACTCTCAATGCGTTATGCAAAAGCTATCATTGAATACGCACAGGAAAAAGGTCTGGAAGACAGGTTGTATCAGGAGTTTCTGACCCTGTCGCACAGCTTTTGTGAACAGCCCGGTCTGCGCGAAGCGCTTGATAATCCCGTCATCACGACCAAGGAAAAGTTGGCGTTAGTCTGCACAGCTGCCGATGGTGACGGTAAATCGACCAGAGAGTTTGTCCGTTTTATCACTTTGGTACTGCGAAACAGGCGTGAAGGCTATCTGCAATTTATTAGCCTGATGTATCTGGATCTCTACCGGAAGCTGAAACATATCGGAACCGGCAAATTGATTACGGCCGTTCCCGTCGATAAAGAGACGGAAGACCGGATCCGGTCGGCTGCCGCACATATCCTGCATGCCCAGATGGAGCTGGAAACGGTGATAGATCCTTCTATCGAAGGTGGGTTTATCTTTGATATCAACGACTATCGGTTGGATGCAAGCGTTGCCACGCAGTTGAAGCGAGTGAAACAACAATTTATTGATAAGAATAGGAGAATTGTATAATGTCTGAAAATATAAGAGTAAGCGAAGTATCCGATATATTGCGCAAGCAGCTCGAAGGAATCAATGCCAATGTGCAACTTGACGAAATCGGTACGGTGCTCCAGGTGAGTGACGGCGTAGTGCGTATCTATGGACTACGGAACGCCGAGGCCAATGAATTGCTGGAGTTTGACAATGGTATCAAAGCAATCGTGATGAACCTCGAAGAGGACAACGTGGGTGCTGTACTGTTGGGCCCGACGGACAAAATCAAAGAAGGATTCGTCGTGAAGCGTACCAAACGTATCGCCTCCATCCGTGTAGGAGAGGGCATGCTGGGACGTGTGATTGACCCGCTGGGCGAACCGCTCGACGGCAAAGGATTGATTGGCGGCGAACTGTATGATATGCCTTTGGAACGGAAAGCTCCGGGAGTAATCTATCGTCAGCCTGTGAACCAGCCGTTGCAGACCGGATTGAAGGCTGTGGACGCCATGATTCCTATCGGCCGCGGACAGCGTGAGTTGATTATCGGCGACCGCCAGACGGGAAAGACTGCCATTGCGATTGATACGATTATCAACCAACGCACTAACTTCCTGGCAGGCGACCCTGTATATTGTATCTATGTAGCTATCGGTCAGAAAGCATCTACCGTGGCTAATATCGTAAAAACACTGGAGGAGTTCGGTGCCATGGCTTATACCACCGTTGTGGTATCCACGGCAAGTGACCTGGCTCCCTTACAGTATATCGCTCCTTATTCCGGTTGTGCGATCGGTGAGGAGTGGATGGAGAACGGAGAAGACGTACTGGTGGTATATGATGACCTGAGCAAACATGCTACCGCATACCGTACACTCTCCCTGCTCCTTCGTCGTCCGCCCGGACGTGAAGCATATCCCGGTGACGTATTCTACCTGCATTCCAGACTGCTGGAGCGTGCAGTCCGCATGAGCGACGAATACGGCGGAGGTTCCCTGACGGCACTTCCCATCATCGAGACCCAGGCAGGCGATGTATCTGCATACATCCCTACCAACGTTATTTCCATTACCGATGGACAGATCTATCTGGAGACAGAAATGTTCAACTCCGGTTTCCGTCCTGCGGTAAATGCAGGTTTGTCCGTATCCCGTGTAGGTGGTGCCGCACAGATCAAGGCTATGAAGAAGATCGCAGCACCTATCCGTACCGAGCTTGCCCAGTACAGAGAGCTGGCTTCCTTCGCACAGTTCGGATCCGAACTGGATGCGGATACCAAGGAGAAGCTGGCACAGGGCGAACGGATCAAAGAAGTGCTGAAGCAGCCTCAGTACCAGCCCATGCCGGTACAATATCAGGTCATCATCATCTACGCAGTAACCAAGAGATTCCTGCTGGATGTGCCTGTAGAGGATATTACCAGATTTGAGAAGGAGTTCTTCGATTATCTGGATACGAAGCATCCCGAGATTCCTGCAGCCATCGCTGAGGAAAAGGTGATCTCCGATGCTACGAAAGAAAAGCTTGTGAAGGCACTGAATGATTTCAAGGCAGAGTTTCTGAAATAAGTGTGTCAGCCGTGATATACGGCAGAATGAGAGGTAACTATGGCATCAATGCGTGATATCAAGCGCCGTAAGACCAGCATTCAGGGCACACAGCAGATCACCAAGGCCATGAAGCTGGTATCTACGGTAAAGCTTCAGAGAGCCAGAGCAGGTGCAGAACGTTCTCAGACGTATTTTGACTGTATGTATGATACCGTAAACAATATCCTGTCCAGGGTAGGTCATCTGGAACATAAGTATCTCGTTCCGGGGGCTTCCCCCAAAAAGGCGGTCATTGTCATCACCTCCAACCGAGGTCTGGCAGGCGGTTACAACTCCAATGTGGCCAAGCTGATCACCGGACAGGAGGAGTGGAAGGCAGAAGACGTTGTGGTTTATGCCATCGGTAATAAGGGCCGGGAGATTCTGGAGAGAAAGGGATATACCGTGAAGGAATCCTATCCGGAGGTCATCGAAGAGCCCACATATGCCGAAGCAATGCTTCTGTCGGACAAACTGCTGACATCATTTGCAGCCGGAGAGATCGGCGAGATTTATCTGGCATACACACACTTCAAGAACACGGTGAGCCACGAGCCGAAGCTGTTGAAGCTTCTGCCCGTGGAATATGATGCAGAGGCGGGTGCATCCACAGAGGGTGCCGATGCGCTGATGAATTTCGAACCGGAAGATGTGGAAGCACTGGATATGATCATACCGAAATATATATCCAGTCTGATCTATGGTGCACTGATGGAAGCGGCAGCCAGTGAGAACGGTGCCCGTATGCAGGCCATGGATAATGCCACCAGCAATGCGGAGGATATGATCAGTGATCTGTCACTGAAGTACAACCGCGCAAGACAGGGAAGCATTACCCAGGAGCTTACAGAGATCATTGCAGGCGCAGAGGCGCTTTAATATTTATATTTTGCAGTTATGTCTCTGGAAGATACAAAGACTGCCAGAGAAAAACAGTGCAAAATGTGAGTTGATTATGAAATGCCCGCATAGCGGGCAGGAAAGAGGTAGAAATGGCAGGAGAGAATAAAGGAAGGATCACCCAGGTCATCGGTGCCGTACTGGATGTACGCTTCGATGAGGGCAAACTTCCCGAGATCAATGACGCGATCCGCATCCCTACCAGAGATGGAGGAGAACTGGTAGTGGAAGTCTCCCAGCATTTGGGTGATGACACTGTCAGATGTATTGCCATGGGTACTACCGACGGACTTGTGAGAGGAATGGAGGCTATCGCCACCGGATCTCCCATTTCCGTACCGGTAGGAGAGAATACCCTGGGCAGAATATTTAATGTACTGGGTCAGCCGATTGATAACAAGCCGGTACCGGCAGGAGTGTCTTACGAGCCTATCCACCGTGCCGCACCGACCTTCGCAGAGCAGTCTACGGACACAGAACTGCTGGAGACCGGTATTAAGGTCGTTGACCTGCTCTGCCCTTATCAGAAGGGTGGTAAGATCGGTCTGTTCGGTGGTGCCGGAGTAGGTAAGACCGTACTGATCCAGGAGCTGATCCGTAATATCGCAACCGAGCACGGCGGATATTCCGTATTCACCGGTGTAGGTGAGCGTACCCGTGAGGGTAACGACCTGTACCACGAGATGCAGGAGTCCGGCGTATTGGACAAGACCACCATGGTATTCGGACAGATGAACGAGCCCCCCGGAGCAAGAATGAGAGTCGGTCTGACCGGACTGACCATGGCAGAGTACTTCCGTGACAAGGGCGGAAAAGATGTGCTGTTGTTCATCGACAACATCTTCCGATTCACCCAGGCCGGAAGTGAGGTATCCGCACTGTTAGGCCGTATGCCTTCCGCAGTAGGATACCAGCCTACATTACAGACAGAGATGGGTGCGCTCCAGGAGCGTATCACATCCACCAAGAACGGTTCCATTACTTCCGTACAGGCAGTCTATGTGCCTGCGGATGACCTGACAGACCCGGCACCTGCGACCACGTTCGCACATCTGGATGCCACCACGGTTCTGTCCCGTTCTATTGTAGAATTGGGAATTTATCCCGCAGTGGATCCTCTTGAGTCCACATCCCGCATTCTGGATCCCAGAATCGTAGGTAAGGAGCATTATGAGACCGCCCGCGGTGTACAGGAGATCCTGCAGAGATATAAGGAATTACAGGATATTATTGCTATCCTCGGTATGGATGAGCTGTCCGAGGAAGACAAGCTGGTCGTATCCCGTGCCCGTAAGATCCAGAGATTCCTGTCCCAGCCTTTCTTCGTGGCAGGACAGTTCACCGGTCTGGAAGGAAAATATGTACCTATCAGCGAGACCATCCGTGGATTCCGTGAGATCCTGGACGGTAAGCATGATGATATTCCGGAGAGCTACTTCCTGAATGCCGGAAGCATTGATGATGTACTGGCAAAGGTTCATGCATAGCATGAGAGGGGAGTACAGATATGGCAGATAAAGAATTCACACTTCGTATCATAACCCCGGAAAGAGTATTCTATGAGGGAATTGTGGATATGGTAGAATTCAATACCACGGAAGGACAGATTGGTGTCCTTCCGGGCCACATTCCCCTGACGGTGATCGTGAAGCCGGGTATCCTGCATATTACGGAGAAGGACGGAGAGAAGGAAGCAGCATTGCATTCCGGATTCGCCGAGATCCTTCCCGAAGGAGTTACCATTCTGGCAGAGATTATCGAATGGCCGAATGAGATCGATGAAAACCGTGCGGAGGCAGCATTGCACCGTGCGGAAGAGAGACTGCGCAGCAAGACGCCGGAGACGGATATTGCCAGGGCAGAGACGGCATTGCAGAGAGCAATGGCGAGAATTCAGGTGCTGCGATAAGCTTCGCAGCACCTCTTTTTTCTTTTACGCATATGCTATAAAAAAGCATGAGGCATTTGGATATGGTATCAAGGCCTTTTTTTATGACACTTCCGGGATATCCGGGGAGAATGGATGAAAACGAGATCTTAAATGATCTGGAATATCTGCAGCAGACCTATCCCGGAGAGGTCAGACGCTGTCAGCGCAGAATTGCGGAAATATTGGATAAATACGACTATGAAGGAAGCATGATCTATGATGAATACCCGGACCGCCTGAGTCTGTTCCGGATAGCGGATATGATCAGCACGATCCTGGAACAGGAAGCGGAAAAAGTATCAAAGGATCTGATCCATGTGTTGGTGTGCAATGAGATCTACAAAAGGAGACACGGTGGACGACGGGGAATGATTGCGTTCTTATAGGAAAGCGTGCTATAATATGCGCAAAACATTTGAAAAACAGGATAAACCATGGAAGAACTGAAAATACTTTTACAGAAAATTTTGAATAAAGATCTGCAGCAGATCATCCTGAGCAACAGCCGTCATCCGGAACAGACCCAGAAGGTAAAGATCCGCCCGGTGCTGATCCGGGAGGAACTGTTGTTCCAGGAGACTGCTTACAGAGGAACTCAGGCGTTTCACGAGAATTTTACAGCAGAACAGCTGACGGACCGGATCTGCACCGCCTTACAGGAGCAGTTTCGGCAGGGAGAATTCTCAGCGAAGACCCTGCAGGCCACCGCTCTGGTCAGCAAAAAGGGCAAGCTGACACTGAAGGTGAAAAACAGTGGCAAGGCACCGCGGACGGAGGGGGCGGCTGCTTCTGAAGAGGAGGAACTGCAGGCACTGGCTCACAACCGTACCAAGCATTATATTTTAGAGGAAGGAAAACCGGTGGATTTCCTGGTAGGACTGGGCGTGCAGACCCCGGACGGCCGGGTGACCAGGGCGAGATTTGATAAATTCCGTCAGATCAACCGGTATCTGGAATTTATCGAGGATGTGATCGATGAACTGCCGAAAGACCGTACCATCCGCATTATTGATTTTGGCTGCGGCAAATCCTATCTTACCTTTGCAATGTACTATTATCTGCATGAATTACAGCATAGAGATATCCAGGTGACCGGACTGGATCTGAAGACCGATGTGATCCGGCACTGTAATGAACTGGCGGAAAAGCTGGGGTATGACAGATTAAAGTTCGAGAGGGGAGACATCAGTACCTACGAGGGCACAGATGTGGCGGACATGGTGGTGACCCTGCATGCCTGTGACCTTGCCACAGATTATGCGTTAGACAAGGCGGTAAAATGGGGGGCCAGAGTCATTCTGGCGGTTCCCTGTTGTCAGCATGAACTGAACCGGCAGATAAAATGTGATCCTTTAAAACCAGTGTTAAAATACGGCATCATCAAGGAGCGCGTGGCAGCACTGCTCACCGATGCTCTGAGAGCAAATCTGCTGGAACAACAGGGCTATGAGACCCAGATCCTGGAATTCATCGATATGGAACATACCCCGAAGAATCTGTTGATCCGGGCAGTGAAAAAGAACGGTATGCGCCCGAAGAAAAGCGCAGATATCGGTACTGTGGAGGAACTGCTCCATGTGGCACCGACACTGGAAAAATTGCTGAATAATGAATGAGTGAAGAATCAAGAATGAAGAAAACGATCATTAGAATTGCCGTGTGTGTTGTAGTATTTCTGGCATCAGCACTGATCATCGGCAGCATTATGAATCAGGGACATAACAATATGACCATGGAGATGGCTCCGGCCACTCTGCCTATGATCACCATGGAAAGCGGCGGTGTGGCATGCAATGAACTGCACGGAAATACCGTGGAGATGGATGTGGCTTACCAGAAGGACTGCATTACTCTGCTGGGGGAGGGCAGACAGGCGAATTTCACCGTGGATACGTTCGGAAGAGAAATTACGGGGATCTCGACAGAGGTTCGCAGCATCGACGGCAGCCGGCTGATCGAGAACAGTGAAGTCACCGGATGGAAGGCAAATGGGAAAAGCTTTTCCGTTTCCCTTACGTTAAAAGACCTGATCGACACGAATACACAATACAGTCTGACCCTGATCCTGGAACTGGAAGGGGAACAGAAGGTATATTATTATACGACTATTTTATGGAATGATGATGTGCATATTTCGGAAATCCTGGAATTTGCGACAGATTTCCACGGAAAATTATACGACAAGGAAATGGCCAAGGAACTGACGAAATATCTGGAACCGAATTCCAAGCTGACAGATAACGGCACTTTTCATAAAGTGAATATTCACAGCAGCTTTCAGCAGATCACCTGGGGCAGTCTGGAACCGGTCCAGGAGGACGCGGCTTCCATCCGGCTGACACAGATCAGTGGGAATGTGGCCTCTCTGCTGATGGATTTTGTGGTATCCACCGGAGAGGGCAAAAATAAGATCTACTACAATGTCGAAGAGTATTACAGAGTCAGATATACTTCGGAGAGAATGTATCTGCTGGATTATGAGCGTACCATGACACAGATCCCGGATACTACCCGGATGTATGCCAATGACAAGATCCTTCTGGGAATCACGGATGAAAATGTGGATATGATGGAGAGTGCGGATGGCAATACCGTGGTGTTCTCCGATATGGGGCAGTTACTCAGCTATAATGCGGCTACCAACGGACTGACAGTGATCTTCTCCTTCTATGGTAAAGATAATGCCGACCGGCGGACTCTGTATGACAATCATGGCATCAAGATCCTGGATGTAGACGAGGGCGGTAATGTGAAATTTGCCGTGTATGGTTACATGAATCGCGGAAGACATGAGGGGGAGACCGGCATTCAGATCATCAGCTATGACAATTCGCTGAATACGATCGAGGAAGAAGTCTATATCCCATATTCCAAGAGCTATGCGGTGCTGAAGGATGAGATGGAACAGCTGCTGTACCGGAACAGACAGCAGCATGTATATTTTTTCCTGGAAAACGGTGTCTATGATGTGGATCTGGAGAATCGCAGCGCTGAACAGCTGGTAAGTATAAGACAGGATGACAGCCTTCAGGTATCGGAGAACCATGAGATCATCGTATGGCAGGAAGGGGATGACATCAACCACAGCAACCAGCTGAATGTCCGGAATCTGAATACCGGAGAACAGACAGTGATCCGGGCGGAGGACGGTGAGGCTATCCGGCCGCTTGGCTTCATGGGAGAAGATATTATCTACGGCGTGGCCAGGGAGAGCGACATCCGGACAGAGAATTCCGGACAGATCTTTTACCCCATGTATAAGGTCTGCATCAGCAATTCTTCCGGAGATAATCTGAAGGAATACGGACAGGATGGCATCTACATCGTGGATTGCGCCATCGAGGGCAATCAGATCACCCTGTCGAGAATACAGCGTTCTGAGAACGGCAGCTATCAGGAGATCCTGGATGACCAGATCATGAACAATGTGGAAGAAGAGCCGGGACAGAATAAAGTAGTCACAGCGGATATTGATATTTATGAGAGATATGTGCAGATACAGACCAAGACAACCATTGATACCAAGACTATCAAGGTGCTGAATCCGAAGGAGGTCGTATTTGAGGGCGGAAGAGAACTGACACTGGATGCGGTCAGCGAAGTTTCCAGATATTATGTATACAATGCTTATGGGGTACAGGGCATTTACAGTACTCCCGGGAAAGCGGTGAAGGAAGCCTACGATTCCGCCGGGGTTGTTGCGAACGACCGAGGCATTACGGTATGGCTGAAGGGCAATCGTGTCAGCAGGAACCAGATCATGGCAATCAAGGAAGAAAGTGTCACGGACCAGAAGAACAGCCTGACGGTATGTCTGGACAATATCCTGCGGCATGCCGGAATCACCCGCAACACCGAATATGATCTGGCGCAGGGCAAGACGGCAATACAGATTCTGGAAGAAAATATGACAGGCGTACAGGTACTGGATCTGAGCGGCTGTAGTCTGGATGCGGTACTGTATTATGTGAATCAGGATATTCCGGTACTGGCGATCCTGGAGGATGGCGAGGCGGTGCTGGTGACCGGATTTAATGAATTCAACGTTGTCATCATGGAGCCGTCCACCGGAAAGTTGTACAAAAAGGGAATGAACGATGCTACAACATGGTTCGCGGAGAACGGCAATCATTTTATTTCCTATATGAAAATAGAAAATTAAATACAAGTGGACAGCAAAAGGCGCCCGGAACCTGTGAAAGGATCCGGACGCCTTTTTGGCGGGATGACCGCTTATTTCTGTACGTCAAAAATGTATTTGCGGTATTTCTGTAACACGGTGCGTAACAGCATGCCGAGCACTCCGCAGGAAATGATCTCACCGATACCCACAGTCAGCATGAAGTAAGGAATGCCGCCTTCTAAGTGGTAGACATATGCCAGTACGAAAGGAACGATAATGGTGTTGGCAATGATGGGAGGCAGGGGAGCCAGCCATTTGTTCTTATCCCGCAGCAGATAAGTGCCAAATGCACCAATCAGCGTTGCCAGGCTGCCGAAGATAATGTCGAGCAGCATGCAGCCGGTCATGGTATTGCTGATGATACATCCCAGGAAAAGTCCCGGTATGGCAGCAGGGGTAAATACGGGAAGAATCGTCAGGGCTTCCGAGAAGCGGACCTGAATGGCATAATTTGCCAGTCCCAGAGCGTTGGCTAACATGGTCAGCACAACATAGAGAGCAGCAATCACCGCTCCGTGTACGAGGTACAGTACTTTCTTGTTCATTTGTTTTCTCCTTTAGTTTTTATTTACGTGTGGAAGGTCCCGAACACACGAATGGATTTCCGAAAAGCCTTGATTTCAGGGCATTTCAGCCTTACCAGTATACCAGTATTCCGGAAAAAGTCAAGCCCGGGTACAAGGATTTTTGTAAATGGTGAATTTTATTGACGAAATCAAAAGAGAGTGTTAGGATAATAAAAGAAAAGAGTGCT
>OHCJ01000612.1_pt1 | contig 10468 bp, 8 predicted proteins | sample 1566821 | NCBI WGS metagenome assembly OHCJ01 (sample SAMEA3879545, study PRJEB24766) | human gut metagenome | biome: human-associated habitat; feature: feces | place: USA | collected 1985/1987 | reverse complement strand
ATGTGGAGCAATGGCAGACCATGCGTTCAGAGAACCTTGGGCTTCTTCTCTGGGGCGGTGTGGGTACAGGCAAGAGTTTCCTTGCCGGGTGCATTGCGAACGCTCTGATGGAGCAGGAAGTGCCTGTGCGTATGACGAACTTTACCCGAATCCTAAACGAACTAAACGGCAGTTTTTCCGGGCGGAATGAAGCCATCGACAAGCTCTGTCGCTATCCCCTGCTTATTATTGATGACTTCGGTATGGAACGTGGCACCGAGTATGCGCTGGAACAGATCTACAACATCGTGGACAGCCGATACCGCAGCCGGAAGCCGTTGATTGTCACCACCAACCTGACGCTGGACGAGATACGGCACCCACAAGATACAGCCCATGCCCGCATCTATGACCGCCTGCTGGAAATGTGCATCCCTGTTTCCTGCATTGGGGTCAGCTTCCGGAAAGAGAATGCACAGGAAAAGCTGGAACGCTTAAAAATTTTAATCGGATAGATCAGAAACATTTCTGAAGGAATCCGCAGGACGTCCTAAGTTCTGCTACAAGAAAATGGAGTTGCCTATTGAATAATTTTCATCGTATAGAAAACAATCCCACCCCTTCGGAATGCTCTACGCCCACACTCGATGAATGGAGCGCATTCGCAACCTTTCTAGCCGATGTGATTGAGAAATACGCATCGGTCTGGGAAATAGACAACGCAGTATCCTCAACCAACAACAAAAATCAACAAGATGCTGTTGATACCACTCTTGCAGCATGATATAATATTCTTGTAATATTTGTCCCAACACAGTGGCAAGGTCTCCCCTTCCACTGTATTACATACACGGAACGAGGTGCTTAAAATGAATCGTCCAGATGACTCTCCTAAAAATTCCATTCTCATTTACACCACAGAAGATGGCCTGACCAAAATTGATACTACCTTTGACGGTGACACCGTCTGGCTTTCCATTGACCAGATGGCTGAGTTGTTCCAACGTGACAAATCCACAATTTCCCGTCACATCAAAAACATTTTTGCAGAGGGTGAGCTTGAACGAGATTCAGTTGTTGCAAAATTTGCAACAACTGCCGCAGACGGAAAGACCTATCAGGTCGAATTCTACAATCTTGACGTCATTATTTCTGTTGGTTATCGTGTCAAATCCAAACGAGGCACACAGTTCCGTATCTGGGCAACTGGCATCCTGAAGGAATATATGCGCAAGGGATTTGCGCTGGATGACGAACGCCTGAAAAATCTGGGCGGCGGTGGATATTTCAAAGAGCTGTTAGAACGCATCCGTGACATCCGTGCTTCCGAAAAAGTGTTTTATCGCCAGGTTCTGGAAATCTATGCAACCAGCATTGACTACGACCCAAAAGCAGAAATCTCCGTCCAGTTCTTCAAAAAAGTCCAGAATAAAATTCATTATGCCATCCACGGTCAGACTGCCGCCGAGGTCATTTACAACCGTGCAGATGCCGAAAAGGAATTTATGGGTCTGACTACTTTTGCAGGAAATCAGCCCACCTTACGAGAAGCTACCATTGCCAAAAACTATCTGAACGAGAAAGAGCTTCGCGCCATGGGACAGCTTGTTTCCGGTTATCTGGATTTCGCAGAGCGTCAGGCAGAGCGCGAACAGCCCATGACCATGCAGGATTGGGCCAATCACCTTGACCGCATTCTGACAATGAGCGGTGAGCAGTTGCTTGTCGGAAACGGCACTGTGACGCACAAGCAGGCCGTGGACAAAGCCACCACTGAATATCGGAAATACAAGGCTAAAACGCTCAGCGACGTGGAACAAGACTACCTGGATTCCATCCAGTTCTTAGAGCAGAAAATCGACAAGAAATAACGGTAGCCGTGAGGATTTCTTATGTCACAGGGAAAGACAAAAGTTTATATTTACACTCGTGTATCTACCACCATGCAAATCGATGACTATTCGCTGGATGCACAAAAGGCTCGCATGAAAGCCTATGCTGACTTCAACGATTACCAGATCGTTGGCGAATATGAGGATGCCGGCAAATCGGGAAAATCTATTGAAGGCCGTGCTTCCTTTTGCAAGATGATGGATGACATCAAATCCGGCAAGGATGGTGTTGCCTATGTGCTGGTGTTCAAGCTCTCCCGGTTTGGCCGCAATGCTGCCGATGTACTGTCTACCTTGCAGGTAATGCAGGATTTTGGTGTGAACCTGATTTGCGTGGAGGACGGCATTGATTCTTCTAAAGACGCTGGCAAGCTGATGATTTCCGTTTTGTCTGCTGTCGCTGAGATCGAGCGTGAGAACATCCGTGTCCAAACCATGGAAGGCCGCATTCAGAAGGCACGGGAAGGTCGCTGGAACGGCGGTTTTGCGCCTTATGGCTATCGTTTGGTTGACGGTGTGCTGCAAATCAATGAGGATGAAGCCCCTGCCATTCGTACGATTTTTGAGCAATATGTAAACACGGACACAGGTGCAAATGGTCTTTCCAAATATCTGGAGACCCACGGCTTTCAGAAACTTGCTCGTCAAAATGGCACCTCTCCCCTTTTCAGCGCAACATTGATTCGTGCCATCCTGAAGAACCCCGTCTACTGCGGAAAGATTGCCTTTGGTCGCCGTAAACTCGAAAAGATCCACGGCACCCGGAACGAATATCATCAGGTTCCACAGGAGAATTATTTGCTGGTGGACGGCCTGCACAAGGGCATCGTATCAGAAGAATTGTGGAACGCCGCACAGGTCAAGCTGTTGGCGCAGTCTAAACGATACGAACCAGTCAACCGCAGCAAGACGGAACAGGCGCATTTATTATCCGCCCTTGTCAAGTGCCCCATTTGCGGTGCTGGAATGTACAGCAACAAATGCACCAAACGAAAGAAAGATGGCACACCCTATAAATCTTTCTCTTATTACAGTTGCAAGCATCGCAAGATGCAGCGTGGGCAAAAATGCGATTTCAACAAGCAAATTCAGGAAGAAGTTCTGGACAACGCCGTGGTGGAGGTTATCATCAAACTGGTCAGCAATCCAAAGTTTGCCGCTATGATGCAGGAAAAGATCAACAGCAAAGTAGACACCACCGCCATTGAACAGGAAATTGTCGCCGCCGAAAAAATGCTGCGGCAGTATTACTCCGTCAAATCCAAAATCATGGAGGAGATCGACACGCTCGACCCGGATGAGCGCCACTATATCATCCGCAAATCTGACCTTGACGAGCGGCTTTACAAGATGTACGATAAAATCGAGGATGCAGAAAACAACCTGCTGGATGCCCGTGCAAAGAAACAGGCCATCGAAGCAGACAAAATCACCGGCGACAATATTTACAAGATTCTGCTCTGCTTTGAGAAGCTCTACAATGTTATGAATCCTGTCGAACGAAAAAAGCTGATGGAGCACCTGATTTCCGAAGTCCATATCTACCCGGAGCGTCAGTCCAACGGTCAGTGGCTCAAATCCATCAAATTCAGACTGCCCATCGTTGAAAAAGATATCGATCTGTGTTTGGACAACGAAAGTCATATCGAATGTATCACGGCATTTGTCCGCATGAAACCTTGATTTCTAGCACTTTCAAGGTTTGAAGAGCAGTAATTTTCCACCTTTGAACCGGCTCCAGATCCATCGGAACAGTCCTCACTGTTTCATAGAACTGCGAACAAGAAAACCGCCCTGCCGTATAGCTACGACAGAGCGGTTTTCTGCTGTATGGACTCGAAGGGAGTCGAACCCTCGACCTTTCGGATGCGAACCGAACGCTCATCCCAACTGAGCTACGAGCCCTCAACTGTCCTCTGACCACTAGAGCCAGAGGACATCGTTCATTTTGACTTTATTATTTTACTGCTTCTGGAATCATTTGTCAAGAGTTTCTACCTTCCGGCGAAGCAGACTCATGGGGGGCAGCTCCGGGGTAGGGATGGTGTACTTTTCCATGGCGTGGGGGGTGGATTCCACGCTCTCCCCTGCCTCGTTTTTGATCCACTCCGGGTGCAGCGGGATGCTGCGCCCATCCGGGCAGAGCACCTCCAGCGTGTCCCCAAGGCTCCATTTGCCGCGCTGCTGGCAGGAGGCAACACCATTCTCCCAGCTTTCCACAGTGCCCACAAACTCCCACTCACGGATATAAGTAGCGCTGTCGGTTGCCTGACGGGCCTGCTCGCGGCCAAAGTAGAAGCCCGGGGAGTAGTGCCGGTGGCTGGTACGGGTCAGCTCGGCCAGAACGTCATCGCTCAGCTCAAAGTTATCGTTGAGCGGGTCGGCCAGATACTGATCCAGAGCCTTGCGGTAGGCGGCGGTGACGCTGGCGACATAGTAGAACGTCTTGGCGCGGCCCTCGATCTTCAGGCTGTCCACACCTGCCTTGCAGATGAGGTCGATGAAGGGAGCGGTGCACAGATCGTTTGCATTGAGGATATAGCTGCCGTTCTCATTTTCGCCGATCTCATACAGCTGGCCCGGGCGGGTCTCCTCGCTGAGGTAATACTTCCAGCGGCAGGGCTGAGCGCACTGGCCCCGGTTGGCATCCCGGCCTGCCATGTAATTGGAGAGCAGGCACCGGCCCGAAATGCTCATGCACATGGCTCCGTGGACAAACGCCTCGATCTCCAGCTCCGGCGGGGTCTTATCGCGCAGGGTGGCGATATCCTGCAGGCTCATCTCACGAGCAAGCACCACACGCTTTGCACCCATGTTGTAAGCGGCACGCGCAGCGGCCCAGTTGGTGATGCCGGTCTGGGTGGACATGTGGACATCGATCTCCGGGGCGAACTGCTTACAGGCTTCCAGCACGCCCAGATCGGCCACGATAAAGGCATCCACACCGGCGGCAGCAGCAGCCTTGATGGCTTCGGGCAGGCGGTCAGCTTCCTCATTGGTGGGCAGCGTGTTCATGGTCAGATAGACCTTGCGGCCACGAGCATGGGCATAGATCACACCCTCGGCCAGCTGCTCCGGCGTAAAATTGGCAGGAGCCGACCGCATACCGAACTCCGGCAGGCTGCAATAAACAGCGTCTGCTCCATAGTTGATGGCATAACGCAGGCGCTCCAAGTCGCCTGCCGGGGCCAGCAGTTCCGGGATCTGTAACATAAAATCGTCCTCTCTTTTTAACACCCTCTCTGTCATCGCTGATGCGATGCCGCCTCACCGGATCGGTTTCTGCAAACCTGACTCCGGAGCCGCAATTGGCACTCCCCTTGGGAGAGCTGTCAGCGAAGCCGACTGAGAGAGACTTACTTCTTCAAACTCTGATTGACTTCAGCCGCTTTCCGGCAGTTGGCCTGATGTTCAGCATAGGTCTTGGCGTAATAGTAGTGGCCGGAAAGGTCCGTAACAAAGAAATAGCAGTCCCTGACTTCCTCATCACACTGAGGTGCCAGAGCAGCCTGGATCGCGGCAAGGCCCGGGTTCGAGATGGGCCCGGCGGGCAGGCCGGTGCAGGTGTAGGTATCGTAGGCATTCCGGATGTTCTCGGGGATATCCTCCCAGCCGCCATAATACGGAGCCACCCAGTTCCAGAGGTAGTTGTTGTCCTCATCGCTCTGGACATAGCTGGAGGTGTTGCTCTGGAGCTTGGGGTAGGGCGATCCCTCGGCCAGACGGTTGCGGAACACCTGCGCCACATTGGAATCCTGATCGTTGCCCGCTTCCTCCTGCACAAAAGAGGCCAGTGTAATGACCTCGGGCAGGGTCAGCTCCTGCTTTTCCAGTTCCCTGTACATCTCGTCCGTAAACTGCTTATCGAAGTGTGCATAGAACGTTGCAACATAATGATGCACGGTATCGTCCGTCAAAAACTCATAGGTGTCCGGAAAGAGGTAGCCCTCACACTTCATAAAGCGGTCGGGGGCATCGTCCGGGACATACTGCCAGAAGGTGTACTCGCTGAAATCTCCGGTGTTGGCTTCTTTCAGAAACTCCTCGGCAGTACACAGACCGGCTTCCTCCATTTTCCGGGCAATGGCAATGGCAGTGGTTCCCTCCGGGAAAGTCAGACGCACCGAATCCGCCTTGGCATACGTGGACAGCTCTGCGATCAGGCCATCGTAGGAATATCCGCCGGTTTGCAGCGTAAAATCACCGTACTGCAGTTTTCCGGCGGCACCCTTGTGCCCCACATACCAGCGGAACAGATAGGCCGAACGGATCACTCCAGCCTCCTTCAGCTCCCTTGCGATGGCAGCAACGCCACTGCCCTGGGGGATGCTGACGGTCACCTCTGCACCGGGCTTTCCTCCATTGCCGTTGATCTCGTTATACGCAAACACACCTGCTGCACCGACTGTCAGTACCAGCAGCAACAGCACGACCAACAGGATCTTCAGCGCACTGCCTTTTTTCTTTTTCTGGTGTTTCTCTGCCATATCCACGTTCCTTTCAGTCCATCATCAGGCGCATGTAGCTCTCCGAAACATCAAAAGGTTCTCCTTCAAAGCGGATGAGGCCATACTCCTGCCGGGTTCCCTCGCCCAGGAACAGATTCTGGGCAGCTCCCACCGTGATGACAGCCTTTTCCACAATGACCTCTTTCTCCCGGGCGGCTTCCATCAGCACCTCGGCAGCACGGTCGTTTTCCGCCATCATCTCCACAAAGTAAAGGGTATCCTCCCTGCGGAAATAGATGCCGTAGCCCTGCTCACTGGATACGATGGTCGCGCCACGGGAATACAGGTCCCGCAGAACTTCCCCCATCTGCTCCGGCGGCAGCTGAACGGTGTCGGGCCAGTATTTTGCCCGCAGCTCGCAGAGTTTTTTCGCCGTCACGGAATCGAATTCCGCCTGGCTCCACAGGTTGCGCTCCACCTCCCGGGGCAGGCAGCGCAGGGCAAAGGCTTTCTGGAAGCCTTTATCCTGCAGCAGCGTTGATTGTTCTGGGCTGGCGGGCACTGCCACCACAAAGCCTGCGCCCCGCAGTTTCTGCTGGGCGCACAGGGTATCCACCAGGCCCGCAAGGAGCAGGCTGCCCTGCCCGCACAAACCGAACAGATAGCTGCCCGGGCGGCCCTGCAGGGTCACCGGCACAGCCAGTGCCACAGCCTCAATGTGGTCGTTTTCCTCCGCGACGTAGACATTCTGCACCCCGGCAAAGCGCTCCACAGCGCCACGGACAAACTCCTCCGTGTCGCCGCGCTGGGCCTGCCACAGGGCCAGCACCTCCGCCCAATCGGACGGCTGCATCAAACGGTACATGATATAGGATGCCTCCTTTTGTTTCAAATAACAGCGAGAGCAAGAGTTCTGACCTCTCCCTGAATATCCTCAATGCTTCGCATCTTCTCCCCTGCCGTGCAGTGGACGGTATCCCAGCCGAGGTGAGCGGCGCAGTATTCTGCCGCCCGGCGGCTGCGGGCCAGGTATTCGGTGTCCTTTTCATGGACATCCTTCCTGGTCTCGTCGCCATGGTAGCGGGCAGTCATCAGCCGCTGACTCACCGCCGGGTCAACCTGCAGATAGATCACCTTATCCGGTGCAGGCAGGCCCAGCAGGTGGTATTCATAGTCAAAGAGCCACTGCAGGAATGTGTCCCACTGCTCCGGCGGAAGCTTCGAGCACTGATGCACGGCATTGGAGGTGGTGTAGCGGTCAGCGATCAGGATGCCGCCTTCCTCGTAGAACTTGCCCCAGTCCGACTTATACCCCGCATAGCGGTCCACCGCATAAAAGCTGGATGCCGCGTAGGCGTTGACATCGTCAGGCTTGTCGCCGAACTGCCCGGCCAGATACATCTTGACCAGCGCACTGGAATCACTGTCATAATCCGGGAAGGTGATCTCTCTTACCAGATGATCCGTCACCGTCAGGTGCTTTGCAAGCAGTTTGGCCTGCGTGCCCTTGCCGCTGCCGTCCAGCCCTTCCAGAACGATCAGCTTGCCTTTGCTCATACACCAGCCTCCTGCTTGATGGCCTCATACTTTGCGCGGACTTCGGCAGTTCTGCCGCAGCACATCTTGCCCTCGGGGCAGGGGCCGCTGACACAGGCCGGGCCGGCCTTGGCAAAGATATGGGGTGCCACCGGGTAGACCAGCCGGAACATTTCCTCGGCCAGCTGACGGATCTCCCACTGGGCACGGGAGCAGCAGCGCAAATGGAAGAAATTCTGCAGACTGCGGGCGTTCATGGTCACGACCATCTTCGTCTCGCAGGCGTTGGGCAGCACGAAGCGGGCATCCTCGTTGGCCTGTTTGGAGGCCTTGGCGCGGGCCTGCTTTTCGGGCATTCCCTCCGCCATCAAGCGGGCAGTATGGCCGTCCTCCAGCTTTTTTGCAAGGTCCAGGTAGCGCTTCGCATCCTCATCCATGCTCTCAAGAAAGGCTGCCTTTGCCTCAGGGATGGCCTCGATCTCCGGCGGGATGACATAGTGGAAGTCGTCCAGCCGGACATACCGCTGGCTCTGGACACTGAAGGATGCGATGCGGTGCCGGGTGATCTGGGCCAGCAGGGTGCGGCTCACACCCTCAATGCCAAAGGTGAAGCTGGCATGTTCAATGGGGCTGGCATGGCCCAGGTCGCTGAGCATGGTCAGGAACTTGGCCGTTTTCTCCTCAGTCAGGCCGTCCAGCAGGTCGGTGATATGGGCATCGGAGTAGCAGAGCTTGGCCGCTGCCGCCACCACCTTTTCCGGTTCCGGGGTATGTGCGATCAATCGAACGGTCATCATAGTTTTCTCATTCCTCCGTAATTTTCGTCAGCGGCGCAAAATTTGCCATGGTTTTCTTCACGCCGACCTTTTCAAAGTTGATCTCCACGATCTGGTCTCCTGCAGCGGCCTTGACCGCCAGCACCTTGCCCCGGCCAAAGACCTTGTGCTCCACAATGTCGCCCACCTCGTAATGCTTTGGGCCGGTGGATGCCGGGCGGGAAGCTGCCGGGCTCCCCGGAAAGCTCACGGGTTTGGACGCTGCCTTGGGGGCCGCGGGACGACCATAGCCCACGCCAAAACCGGAGGAGCCGGACGTGCGCGGGGCGCTGCTTCCGCTGCCAAACCCGGAAGCACTGCTGCCGCGGCCTGCATAACCGGAGCCGAAACCGCCGCGCTCAGAGGCATTGTATTCCCGGTTGAGGTAGCTGCCGCCGGTGCGGCCGCCGAAGCTGCTGGAATTGCGGCCCCAGCCGGACGCGCCGGAGTAGCCCGAGGCCCCGCCGGGAACGGTATCACTGTAACTGGAACCCCAGCCCATGGAAGAACGGCGTTCCAACGCCGGGCTGCGGGTCTCTTCTATATACTCAGGCTCGATCTCCCGCAGGAAGCGGCTGGGCTCGTTGCGCTGGGTGCGGCCGTAGAGCATCCGGGAGACGCTGTTGGAGATATACAGCTCTTTCTTGGCGCGGGTGATGCCGACATAGGCCAGGCGGCGCTCTTCCTCCAGATCAGCCTCGGAGTATTTGCTCATCTCGCTGGGGAACACCCCCTCCTCCATGCCGATGAGGAACACATAGGGAAATTCCAGACCCTTTGCGGAGTGGATGGTCATCAGGACCACCTGGTCAGCGCTCTCGTTGTAGCTGTCAATGTCGCTGATGAGGGCGATATCCTCCAGGTAGCCTTCCAGTGAAGCATCCTCGCCGTGCTGGTCGCAGTAGTTTTTGACGTTGTTGACCAGCTGGCCCAGGTTCTGCAGGCGGTCTGCCGCATCCTCGTGGCCCTTGGCCGCATCGGCTTCCAGCATGGCCTTGTAGCCGGTCACCTCAATGACATCCTGGGCAAATTCGTCCAGTGTCCTGGTTTCCAGCGATTCCTGCAGTTTTTCGTAGATCTGCCAGAATTTCAGCAACGGCATAACGGCACGACTGAGTTTGGCGTATGCATCCGCGTGGGAGATGACTTCCAGCATACTGATTCCCTGCTGGGCGGCAAGGTCAGCGATCACGTCAACAGTGGTATTGCCGATCTTCCGGGCAGGCTCGTTGATGATGCGGCGCACATCCAGCCCGGCAATGCGCCCGGCGTCCTTCGTGGCCTGGCGCTGGGCATCGTTAAAGTAGGCGGGCACGGTGATGACCGCCTCGGTGACAGGCTCACCGAGATACGCCTCGGCATCGGCCTTCAGTTTTTGCAGGATGAGGGCGCTCAGCTCCTGCGGCGTGTAGCATTTTCCGTCGATGGGCACGCGGGTCTCACTGCCCATCAGCCGCTTGACGCTGGACACGGTGCGGGGGGCGTTCGTCACGGCCTGGCGCTTGGCGGGCTCGCCCACCAGCCGTTCTCCCACCTTGGTGAACGCGACGACAGAGGGCGTCGTGCGCTGCCCCTCGGCGTTGGGGATGACGACGGGCTTGCCGCCCTCGACCACCGCCACACAGCTGTTGGTAGTCCCCAGGTCAATTCCGATTATTTTTGCCATGGTGGTGCTTGTCCTTTCAAAAAAGACACTTTTGAATCATAATTCTATTGTAGTGCCTGCCGCCGGGAAAAGTGTTGCGATTTCGTAAATAAATTGAGGAGAATTTTATAAACCTGCGGAGCCACCTTCCCC
>OHCJ01000596.1_pt1 | contig 10713 bp, 8 predicted proteins | sample 1566821 | NCBI WGS metagenome assembly OHCJ01 (sample SAMEA3879545, study PRJEB24766) | human gut metagenome | biome: human-associated habitat; feature: feces | place: USA | collected 1985/1987 | reverse complement strand
AAATGGAGACAAGTCATGAAAAAGAATATATATCTAATAATAATTACAATAATTACCGTGGTCTGCATCATCGCCGGGAGTCTCTACCATATCGGGGGCTTTGCCCTAGGCCTGTTTGACAATCTGATTCCGCGCTCAGACAAGTCTCTCGGAAACGTATGCACAGAGGAGCTTTCAGTCGATGAATTTTCAAACCTGGTATTTGATACAACCATATCGAACATCAACGTTAAAACCGGTGACAGCTACATGGTCTCATACAAATGCAACAAGCGATTGGTTCCAAAGATTAGGAGCACAGGCGATACCCTCACAATATCCCAAAGCAAAGGAGCCAACTACAAAAGAAACACCACAAGTGAAATCACTGTTACCATTCCTGAGGGCACAGCATTGAACAAGCTCTCACTTGATACCGGTGTAGGCGAGGTAAACCTTAATTCCCTGACCGCATCCGATGCAGAATTTGACACCGGTGTAGGCGATTTATATGTCACAGACTGCAGCTTCGCCACATGTGATGTGGATGGCGGAACCGGCAATCTTAGCTTTGAAAACTGTGCCTTTGACGAGATGGATATCGACGGCGGTACAGGTAACATCACTGTGACATCCTCACAGTCACTTGACGGTTACATGATGGACCTGGACTCAGGTACAGGCGATATCACAATCAACGGCAATGACTATGATGATGAGTATGAGGTAAATGAGCATGCCAAAAAGCACCTGGTTATCGACTCAGGGCTTGGGGATATTGAGGTGAAATATTAAATTAAACTTTTCACTTTTTATTGTCCATAAACTGCGGCTCCATATATCCGGTTCCTGACATGGACTTGTAGTAGCGGCTTGCGGCCTGCGTGCCGACACGCACCTCGCGGGCCTGCTTCTTTATGGACGCAAATTTCAGAGTCATGAGATCCTTGTTGCGGGCCTCCTGACTCTGTATTTTTACGCTCTTGTCCGTGATACTGCGGATATGCTCCTGCATGGTGCGTATCTGCTCCTTGTAGTCCTCTTTGTGACCATTCAGTTCTTCCTTTGTACGTTCAAAAAGCTTCTCAAAGCCTGAGTCTAAATTATTGAGCTGGTCGATGAGCCTGCTCTTTGCCTCAACTACCTCGTCAAAGTCGTCAGGTGTGAGCTGTGGATCCTCGAGCTGGTTCTTCTGCTTGATATCAAGCTCTATTATCCGGTCGAGTACCTGCTCCTTTTTCTCCAGGCTTTGTATCATTATGTCTATGTATGTCTGTTCCATTGTGTTCCCCCTGTATTTTCGATTGTTTTAACTATAATCATCTCTATGATAGCACAAAACGCACAAACAAACTAGCTTCATGCTGCTGTCTCTGCGTTTTGTTTAAGTTAAAAACTCTCTATAATCCCTGTCGGTGATTTATGATACATTTATCTATGATACATGCAGCTTGTTTCCGTTACATGTGGCCTGCATGACCTCTTTCCACGCGTCACGCATAGTGCGCAGGTGCTCAAGCACCTCCTCAAGAATCTCCTTGTCCTTCTTTATGTTTGCCTCGACAAGACGTCTGTGAAGATATGTATATACATTGTTAAAATCCTTTGATACCGGATATTTGTCATCAAGTGTGGACTGGAACTCTTCTATGATACGCTCAACCTTGCGGATGTTTGTGTGAGCCTGCTGGATATCCTCCTTCTCCACTGCCATGATTGCAATATTGCAAAATTTGATTGCACCATCATACAGCATGAGTGTAAGCTCTGCCGGTGATGCAGTCATGATTTTGTTGTTTGCATATGCTGCGTATGCTTTATTTTGTAACATAATATACCCTCCCTGGTATCTTTTTATGAGAAGTAGCTGCTAATTGAGCTCTGTGTGCTGTTGAGCTTGGTCATAGCTGACTCCATCTGAGTAAACTTGTTGTAGTAGTAATCCTCACGATCTGAGATTTTTTTCTCCCATTCCTTAATAGTCTTGGTGTAGTTAGTGTACTCTGTCTTCATCTGCTTGTCATTGTAGATGGTAAATGCTGAGCTCAAATCTGTAGACTTCATCTTGTCACCGATTGCACTATACAGATTAGTTGAAAGCTGCTGCATAAACTGCATTACCGTATCCGGATCATCGTTTATAGCTGCCATGAGCTTATCTGTCTTGCCGGATGTATTGGCGTCATCCTCATCACCATCAATGTGATATGCATTTTGCTCATTCTCCGCTGCATTCAAAAATCCAAGTGTGCTGATTCCAAAGCTTGAGAGCGAGTACTTCTTGCCACCTATCTCAACTGATGACATCATGGCTGTCTGCATTGCTGTCATTACGCTGCCAAGTGTAGAATCCCTGCGAAGCAGAGAGTCCTTAATCTTTGTCTCCCACTTCTCAATCTCTTTATCAGACATCTGATCCTTCTCATCATCCGTGAGTGGCTCGTAGCTTCCTGCTGAATCAGCATTGTATAGCTTCGTCATCTCGTTGATGATGTTGTTGTACTCTGTCAGAAAATCCTTTACCTTATCATATACACCCTGTGTATCTGTGCTGGTTGTAATGCTTATAGCACTGTCTCCGGTCTCAGCAAGTGCCTCGATTGTCAGTCCATTGATTGAATAGCTGTTACTGTCACCTGTATATTTTACACCGTTCAGCTCAATCTCCGAATCCTGTCCTGCGACCTTCTTCACCTGTGAATTGAAAAGTGCCTTATTCTGAAGCGTGTATGCAGTGTTTACCCTGTCAAGCAGGTCGTTTAGCGCCTGTGTATACTCAGCCGAATCCTTCTGCTTTGAGGCAAGCTCCTTTACAATATTGCTATCTGCTGCTTTTTTTGTGTTGGCCTCTGCTGCCTCCTCCAGAGCATTGGCTTTATTTACAAAGCCGTCAGCCTCGTTTCCGTTTCCTGCTAAAAGCTGCTCTACTGCATTCTTTCCTGAAACAGCGATTGTGCCGCCATCCTTATCCTTGCCTGCATAAGCATTTTGAATAGCCTTTGTGAGGCTGGCAACCGAATACTCGTCATCGCTTCCGAGCACTTCGTCCTTTGAATTCTCAAATGCCTGAACTGACGCAAGAGCCTCATCGTATGAGCTTTTAGTCTTTTCATCCATTGACTTGATAATTGTGTCATACGCAGCTGAAGCTGACTCTATACCTGTCTTGTTTACGGCACCTGCCTCAATAGTGTACTCAGTCTTTTGTGAAACAGTGATGAAATCAGTTTTATCAGCTGTGCCATCTTCCTTTTGCAGATAGTACTTGCCGTCTGCCTCGTCCTTTTTGTAAGTCTTATCACCGACTTTCAGTGTTGTATCACCATCTCCTGTAGGTACCGCTTCAAGCTCCTTGCCATCAGCGTCCGTATAAGCTGTCCTCGTAGATTCTGTCACATCATAGTACGATGTGGTACCCTTGTCCGTATCAGCAACAGCTGCAATATAGTGGCTATTGTTGTCGCTGTCAATATACTTATAAAGAGTGTTACCCTTTGTATCGGTCAGCGTGGTCTTCGTATATGTATCATAGCTGGCACCATTCTTTGAAATCAATGCGCCATCACGAGATGAGCCAAGCTTCTCAAGCAGCTTCAGCTTATCACTATCGCCTGCATTGTTTGCATCGAGCTTCTCATAAATGCCCTGAAGCGTGGCATATGAATAGCCATAATTTACAGCATTCATAAGATTTTTGCTCTGCGCATTCATCTTCGCCGCATCTGTTGTCAGATTATTGTAGTTTGTAACAGCTGCCTCGATTTTGGCTCTGGTCTCATCGTCTGAAACTCCATGTAAAGCTGCATACTCATCATATGGATTGGATGAATAAGTACCGGTAGTGGTCTTTTCACCACCATATGCTATTCCCAGGCTATAAAGTGCTGATGCTCCATCTATATTGCTGCCGGTTATGGTAAAATCGTTTGCCACGCCTGTCTTTTTTGAGCTGATATAAAATCTCTTGTAGCTTGAATCGTAGTTTGCATCAAGCCCCGCATTCCTGAGTTCCTTTACCACGTCGTTCATGGTTGATGATGCGCTGAGCGTGATGGACTTGGTCTCGTCGCCCATCTTTACCTCAAGCTTGGCATCACCGCCTGTGTAACCGAGCTGTGCAAGTGTAGTCTTCTCACTGTCTGCCTTAATTTCTGCTCCGGTCATATATCCGGCCTTTGCCATCTGCTTGATTTTCAGCGACTGTGTGCCGCTTGGTGCACCGGAGCCTGCCTTTACTGTGGCCTTGGTAGTATCCGAAACTGATGTCTTCTTTAAGTTGTATGCTGTAGAAAATCGCAGATTGGAAATATTGCTGTACAAGCTGTACACCTTGGTATTAAGGGATTTCCACGCATCCTGTGTCCACTCAAGCTTAGTCTGCGCCTTCTGATATTTCTCTTTTCTGGTGGTATATGACGATACCATTGCCTTTACAATAGAATCTGTATCCAAGCCTGATGTCATTCCCGATAATCTGATTGCCATGGTGTCCTCCTATCTCTTCTCATCTACCATGAGTCCTGCCATCTCCCAGACCTTCGCTATCATGTCGAGCGTCTTCTCCGGCGGAAACTCCTTGATGACTTCCTTTGTCTTCTTATCAACTATCTTTATTGTCACGCGGTTAGTCTTCTCATGGATGCCGAACACTGCCTCCGACTGGTCAGCCAACGCGCTCTTGTTGATATCATCCACAGCCTTTTTAAGCTGCATATTCTTCTCATTCTGCTTTTGTGCGGCAAGCTGTGCCTGTCCCTGCGCTCCGGCATCACCGGCTGAATCACCGCTTGTTTCCTTAGTATTCATCGCCTGAATATTCCTTGCGATGCTGTCAGACACGACCTGATTGTCCGCACTGGACACCTCTGTCCTTCCCTGTGCCTGTTCCTTTATCTGTGCAGTTGATGTACTTCCCTGATAGACCATTCCTGCACCCTTGATTGCCTCTATTGCCATCTCTAACACCTCCGTGTGAAAATATGTTGCAATTGACTGTTGTTCTTACCCTATTCTAAGGAATATATCGGATGAATTGCGGGAAAGTTTATAGCTTTCTTCTCTTTTTAAGTATAAAGAGATTTTGAAAAATCCCGGCCCACATCAGGATACTTAACTTTATCCTATGACGTGAGCCGGGATGGATTGTCTCTTTATTCTTTTTGTGTTTTAGTCTTAATGCTCCAGATTTGCAAACTTCGTGTACTCAGGCAGCCATGCAAGGTTTACGGTGCCGATTGGACCGTTACGCTGTTTAGCGATGATGATTTCTGAGATGCCCTTGAGCTCAGTGTCCTTGTTGTAGTAGTCGTCACGATAGATGAACATGACGACGTCGGCATCCTGCTCGATGGCTCCTGACTCTCGAAGATCGGAAAGCATCGGTCTGTGGTCCGGTCGCTGCTCTACTGCTCGTGAGAGCTGTGAGAGTGCCACTACAGGGACTGAAAGCTCTCTGGCGAGTGCCTTAAGCGAACGCGATATGTCTGAGATTTCCTGCTGACGTGATTCTGAGCCTCGTCCTGAGCCTGTCATGAGCTGCAGGTAATCGATAATGACGAGCTTTAAGTCGTGCTCAAGCTTGTATTTACGGCACTTACTCCGAAGCTCGGATATGCTGATACCCGGAGTGTCATCTATGATGAGTTCGGAGTCTCCGATGATTCCGGCACCCTCGACCAGCTTTTCCCAGTCGGCATCAGACAGATTTCCTGTACGCAGTGCCTGCGCATCTACCTTTGATTCGAGTGAGAACAGACGGTTTACGAGCTGTTCCTTCGACATCTCGAGTGAGAATATGGCAGTACACAGATGTGCGTGAAATGCCACGTGCTGTGCTATGTTGAGCACGAAGGCTGTCTTTCCCATTGACGGACGAGCTGCCACGAGCACGAGATCTGACGGCTGAAGTCCCGCTGTCCTGTAGTCAAGGTCTATGAAGCCTGTCGGGATTCCTGTTACGGTGCCCTCCTGCTGTGCTGCTTTTTCGATTTTCTCTAGGGCATTCATGACTACAGTACGGATTGGCACGTAGTCACCTGTCTGCCTTGTGGAAAGTAGCTCAAATACATCGTGCTCTGTCTTGTCGAGCACGCTCTCGAGCGATTCCTTGCCGGCGTAGCACTCGTTCTCTATGTCCTCTGTCACATGGATGAGCTTTCGCTTTATGGCATTTTCTTTTACGATATTGGCATAGTACTTGATGTTGGCAGAGGTCGGCACACTGGTGACGAGAGTTCTCACAAAGTCAAGGCTTTGTATTTCCTGCGGCACATCCTTTTCCTTTAAACGGTTCTGGAGTGTAACAAGATCTACAGGCTGCCCCTCTGTAAAGAGCTCAACCATGGTCTCAAATATGATGCCGTACTGCTGATGATAAAAATCCTCCTTAAGGAGCATCTCGCTGGCGGTCACTATGGCATCCTTGCTCATAATCATGGAGCCGACCACGGACTGCTCTGCCTCAAGGCTGTTTGGCATTATTCGTTTGATTAATGCTTCTTCCAAGGGGATTCCTCCTATCCTTCAACTACTGATACTGTGAGGTTTGCTGTTACCTTTGGATGAAGCTTGACAGGCACCTCATAGTTTCCGAGTGCCTTGATTGACTCGTTAAGCTGCATCTTTTTCTTGTCGAGTTCTAAGCCATGCTGCTCCTTTGCCGCAGCCGAGATCTCCTTGGTGGAGATGGAGCCGAAGGTCCTGCCGCCCTCACCTGAGCGCAGCTTTACTACTACCTTTGTGTTCTCTACTACCTTTGCGAGTGCAAGTGCACTCTCGTAGTTTTCCTGTGCTACCTTGTCAGCGTGCTGGTTCTGAAGCTTTAAGTCATTTAGGTTCTTTGGAGTAGCCTCTACTCCGAGCTTTTTAGGTATGATATTGTTTCTGGCGTAGCCGTCACTTACGTTTACTATCTCGCCTTTTTTGCCTAATGGTTTTACGTCCTGTAATAAGATTACTTTCATTCTTCTATGTCTCCTTCTTTTAGCATTTCGTCCAGTGTATCCTGTATCATGCGCTTTGCCTGCACGATAGTGACGCCTGTCAGCTGCGCGCCTGCCACATTTAAGTGTCCGCCACCGCCCAGCTTCTCCATGATTATCTGGACATTTATCTCGTCGATTGAACGAGAGCTGATATAAATCTTGTCATTGTACTCCGTGAGCACAAATGATGCCTTGATTCCTATTATGTTGAGCAGCTCATTTGCTGCCTGTGCACCGACGATTGTCGGGCTCTCCACATTCTCGCTAGGGCATACCGATATGGCAAACGAGCCCCTGTATACCTCTGCATGGCGTACTGCCTCGGCTCTTGCCTTGTAGCATGCCATGTCATTTCTAAGCATCTTTCTGACGCGTGTTACCTCTGCGCCTGAGCGCTTCAAAAAGGCTGCCGCCTCAAATGTACGCACGCCTGTCTTCGTCATAAAGTTGTTGGTGTCGATGAGGATTCCTGCGTAGATGCAGTCGGCCTCTGTCGCATTAATCTTGACTCCGTCGTTGAAGTACTGCAATACCTCTGCTACCATCTCACACGCACTTGATGCATACGGCTCGATATATGAGAGTATAGGATTCTCTATTATCTCGCTGCTTTGTCTGTGGTGGTCAAATACGACTATCTTTCCAGTCTTTCTGAGGAGCTCAGGGCACTCTGTGTAGCTTGGCCTGTTAGTGTCCACCACCATGACAAGAGTATCCTTGCTCACCATCTCAAGAGCTTCTTCGCTGTTTATAAACATATCCACCGGGTAGCCCTTTGCCTCTGAAAATGTCTCCATGAGAGGTCTGACTGAGCTTGTCGGGTCATTTATTACTATCTGTGCCTTTTTGTCGAGATTCTTGGCTGCACAGTATATACCTATGCCTGCTCCAAGCGAGTCTACATCTGTGATGCTGTGGCCCATGATAAGCACGTTCTCACAGGTCTCAATGATTTCCTGAAGCGCCTGTGCCTTGACTCTCGCCTTTACCCTTGTCTTGCTCTCCACCTGCTTTGACTTGCCGCCAAAATACAGGATATCATCGTGATCCTTTATAACTACCTGATCACCGCCTCGTCCGAGGGCTAAGTCTATGGCATTTCGCGCATATACGTAGTTTTCATTATACTTATCGCTCTTTATACCGATTCCGATACTGAGTGTGACCGCCATCTCATTGCCGACCTTTATAGCCTTGACCTCGTCGAGCACCTTGAACTTGTCCTCCTTCATGCTGTCAAGGTACTTGTACTTGAACACCACGAAGTATTTGTCGTTTTCTATCTTTCTGACAAGTCCGTCATACTTGGCAAAATACTGGTTTACACGCCTGTCGATAAGTGCAACGAGCAGTGACCTCTTTACGTCCTCTATGCTGTCGAGTGCCTCATCATAGTTGTCAATATATACAAGCGCTGAGACCTGCTTCTGCTCTGTGATTTCTTTCTTGCAGTGATAAAGCTCCGACTCATCAAATACGTACAGTGCCGTCAAAAACTGGTCTGCTTCATTTGTGTCGATTATCTCATTTTCCTCTGCGATAGAGTTGAAATATATTCGCTTGACGGACAGACGGACTATGCTGTCCTCCTCCTCATTTACTATCTTGAAGTCTGTCGGCGCATCACTCTTGGTGAGAAGCTCTCTGGTCACTGTCGGAAAAAGTGTCGTGATGGATTTGTGATATTTTTTATCCACACCCATTAGCTCTGCGAATTTGTCATTTACCCAGAGTATCTTGCCGGAGTATTCAAGCAGGGCATACGGCACCTCAAACTCATTAAGCAGCCTCTTCTGCACCGATGAATACTGTGTTGCAAAGCTTATCAGCTCATTTGCAACGACTGACTTGCTTCTGACATACAAAAACAGCACAAGCGCAAAGTAAAACACTGTAAAGCCTACCATGCCATAGCCAAGCCTTCTGTCATAGCGCAGTGCTATTCCGTCAGCACATATCCACACAAACGTCAGATATAGCGGCCAGCACATGTAGCTTTTCAGCCTGCCCTTGAATTTTATTTTTTTCTTCATTTTACTCTCCTTATCCCCGGTGCGTTGCTCTGATGCTGCCGGTGCAACGGTTGCGGTTTCGAGAATGTACTACAAATTATAAGTTACCGGCCACACCTTTGTGCAGCCCGCATCGATTGATATACCTACTAGAGAGTATACCACTTTGTGGGGATTATTCCTAGTACTATATTTATCAGTTTGGAATTACAGGAGTTCAGGGCAATCCTGTGTAATCTAAGCACAATTCTGTGCAATCTAAAAAGCACCGCATATATCTGATATTGATATGATACATGCGATGCTTTTTGTGTGCTCTCATCTTCCGGTATTCATTTTGATTAAATATAATTACTTCTCAGTCTTATCCGCAGCTATTTCTGCAATTGACTTTGTAAGACCTGCAATCCCCTGAATCTCTGATGGGATGATAATCTTTGTAGCCTTGCCGTCTGCTGCCTTGGCAAATGCCTCCAAGCTCTTTATCTGGAGCACTGCGTTATCCGGATTTGCCTCCTTTAACATGCGAAGTCCGTCTGCATTGGCCTGCTGTATCTTGAGGATAGCCTCTGCCTGACCTGCTGCCTCCTGGATTGTTGCCTCCTTCTTTGCCTCTGCGCGAAGGATGGCTGCCTGCTTTTCAGCCTCGGCATCGAGGATGACTGACTCTTTATTTCCCTCTGCAACAAGGATTGTTGATTTTTTCTCACCCTCTGCACGAAGAATGGCCTCTCGTCTCTCACGCTCTGCCTTCATCTGCTTCTCCATGGCATCCTGGATGGCCTTTGGAGGTATGATGTTCTTGAGCTCGACACGGTTTACCTTGATGCCCCATGGATCTGTTGCCACATCGAGTGTTGCGCGCATCTTGGTGTTGATTGTCTCACGGCTGGTAAGTGTCTCATCAAGCTCTAAGTCTCCGATGATGTTACGAAGTGTTGTGGCTGTGAGGTTCTCAATTGCCATGATTGGATTCTCTACTCCGTATGCGTAAAGCTTTGGATCTGTAATCTGGAAATATACTACAGTGTCTATCTGCATTGTTACATTATCCTTTGTGATTACAGGCTGTGGCGGGAAATCTACCACCTGCTCCTTTAAGATGACTTTCTTTGCTATTCTGTCGATAAATGGCACCTTGAGGTGAAGTCCTACGCTCCATGTGGTGAGATATCCTCCCAAACGCTCAATTACCATTGCATGTGCCTGTGGCACGATTTTGATGCAGTTTACCAGTACTATAAGTACGATTACGAGTAACACTGCAAGTGCTATTAATCCTTCCATTTCCGGTTAAGCCTCCTTTACCCTTTTTACAATTAGTTTTACTCCGCTTATCTTTACTACCTCGATAAGCTCGCCTTTTCTTATGACCTGGGTCTCGTCCTGCGGTCTGACTGTCCACTCCTGACCGTTTACAACGGCTTTTCCCGTCTGCTTCATGCTGTCAGCATCCTCGGTGAGCACAGCTCTTTCTCCGACCAGACTGTCCACGTTTGTCTTCACTGTCCTGGAATTGATGTACTTCCCGGCCCATGGCTTTGTGAGAGCTAAAAGCACGACTGAAACGAGTATAAATGCAATTCCCTGAACCACGACATTGCCGCCAAGCAGTGCGATTATAAACGCTACAAATGAGCCTGCCGCAAACCATATGGATGTGAGCCCGACTGTCATAAGCTCAACTAAAACAAAAACTACGGTAGCTGCCAACCAGAAAACAATATATGTATCCATTT
>OHCJ01000592.1_pt1 | contig 10749 bp, 12 predicted proteins | sample 1566821 | NCBI WGS metagenome assembly OHCJ01 (sample SAMEA3879545, study PRJEB24766) | human gut metagenome | biome: human-associated habitat; feature: feces | place: USA | collected 1985/1987 | reverse complement strand
CATTTTATTATGAGGAGGTAAGAGTATGAAACAAAAGCTAAATGCGAAAGATTTTATTCTCATCGGTGTTTTAACGGCCCTCATGTGGATCATCTGCATGATTATCAGCACTATTATGAGCGTGGCAGGTCCGGTGACAAATGTATTTTACCCATCCGTTGTTGCAATCCCGAATGGTATCGTTATGATGCTTCTACTGGCTAAGGTACCGAAGAAAGGCGTGTTTACCATTTGCGCCGCAATTCAGGCTATCCTGTTTCTGCTGGTGGGTGCTTTCTGGTTCATTCCTATCGGTTTGATAATTGGCGGTGTCATCTGCGATTTCCTGGTTATGAGCCGGAATGAAATTACAATGAAGTCCATGATGGCAGCCTATGCGCTGTTCAGTGCTATTTTTGCTTTTAGTGCTATCTGCCCTATCAAATTTCTTCAAAGCGCGTTTGTCGGAGCAATGGAGAAAAACAATATTGCCCCGGAGTACATTCAGGGAATGTTGAACATTACTTCCGTTCCCATGCTGGTAGTCATTGTTGCTGCCGGATTGGTGGGCGGTCTGATTGGTGGCTTTATCGGTCAGAAAGCATTGAAAAAACACTTTATCAAAGCTGGACTTGTTTCAGTAAAATAACAGGATCAGCCCCCTGAAACTTTATCAGGCAATACAGGCAAGCGGGCTGCCTGACTTCAGAGCGTGGGGCTGAGAACAGTCCCGCGCTTTGATTTTTTATAGGGAGACATTTGAATGGAAGAAGCACAAATTAAACAAATAATCGAGCGCCAGCCCTTACATGGCTCTGCGCTCCTCGACCCACGTTGCAAGATACTTCTTTTGGTCTGCATTGGTTTTGTCAGTTATTTTCTGGCCGGAGAAGTTGTCAGTCTCGCGCTCATGCTGGTTTATGGGCTGTTTATTGCCTTGGGTAACGGTGGAAAATGGGCTGTCAAAATGATAGTGACCTATATTATTGTTGCTTATCTCAATGCCCTGCTCCGTTATGTCCAAGTTCCGGTTTTAAGTGTGATTATGAGCGTGTTCGGCGTGACGGTCTTAAAATTGATCCCTATCATGATGATGGGACTTTGGATATTGCGAACTACATACATGGATGACTTAATGGTGGCACTTCAACGGATGCGGTTGCCCCAGGCGGTCACAATTCCCCTTGTTGTTATGTTCCGATATATCCCTACTTTACGGATTGAATACCGACAAATCCGAAGCACGATGGATATTCGAGGTATCAGCGATACTGTGTGGAAACGGGTATCCCATCCGTTAGCAACCATAGAATATATTTTGATACCTCTGCTGATGCGGTGCTTGAAAGTTACCGATGAACTGGCAGCATCCGGCACAACACGCGGTCTGGAGTTGGAGTGCAAACGATATGCGCTGCGGCCAATCCGTTTTTCGTGGCGGGAAATTGTGGTATCGCTGTTGGGTATCCTCTTTTTGGTCGGGTTATTGTTTATCGACCAGACTAAAATCGGGGAAATCATTTTATGGAGGGTGTGACGATGATCTCATTTCAGAATTTCAGCTTTCGTTATGAAGAAAGCAAAGACTTTACCCTCCGTGGCATTGATATGACCGTACAGACAGGAGAATTTATTCTTTTGACTGGGCGAAGCGGCTGCGGCAAAACAACCCTGATCCGCTCGCTCAATGGTCTGATTCCGCACTTTTATCCCGGAGAAATCCAAGGGGATCTGCTCATGGACGGTCATTCGCTGCTGGAAATGAAGCCGTCTGAATTGGCCGGACAGCTTGGAACGGTATTCCAAGACCCACGTTCTCAGTTCTTTATGACGGATACCACGCGGGAATTGGCTTTCGGCTGCGAAAATCTCGGACTGCCCCGCAAGGAAACGATTGACCGCATTGCAAAAGCGGCGAAAGAGTTGGAATTGGTAGACTACTTGAACAGAAGTATCTTTGCTTTATCCAGCGGGGAAAAACAACAGATCGCAATCGGTTCTGTTTATGCGCTGGTGCCAAAAGTATATATTTTTGATGAACCATCGGCCAATCTGGACTATGCCGCTACCAAACGGCTGGCAGAAATTATGGGAAAACTGAAACACGCTGGATACACCATTTTTGTGGTAGAGCATCGTTTTTATTATTTGCGCGATCTGATTGACCGAGCCTTTCTCATTCAGAATGGAAAAATTGAGCATGAGTTCACAAGGGAACAGTTTTGCTCTCTGCCTGAAGAAACACGAATTTCTTATGGTCTGCGGACAGCATACCCGGAACGCGATGCAGAACATTATCAGGAAAAGCCACATACAAAGGACGAGACACATCGGCTGGAAGTTCACAATTTAAGTTTTGCCTACAAGAAAGGGCCGGATATTTTCCACAATGTCAGCTTTGAAGCTCATGCAGGAGATGTGATTGGTATTCTGGGTCATAACGGAGCCGGAAAAACGACCCTCTTATCTATTCTAACGGGTCTGCTAAAGCAGCAGCGTGGCGAGGTCTGCTTTGACGGTAAAAAACTTACACCACGCCAGCGGCGGGCACTTTCCTATCTTGTCATGCAAGATACGGATTATCAGCTTTTTGCCAGCAGTGTGGAGGAAGAACTATCCCTTGGTATGAAGGATGATTGCAAAGAAAAAGTGGATGAAACGCTGAAAGCACTGGAACTATCAGATTACCGTGAATGGCATCCGGCATCCCTTTCAGGTGGTCAAAAGCAGAGGGTTACTATCGGTGCGGCAATCGTAAAGGGCAGCCCAGTGATCTACTTTGACGAGCCTACCAGTGGTTTGGACTACGATTCTATGGTGCGTGTCAGCAAACTGATCGAACAACTTTCAAGCTCTGGTGTGATCGTGTTTGTGGTGTCACACGATTTTGAATTTATTGTTCGTACCTGTACGGAGGTGGTTCAGTTGGATGATGACGGGGCTATTCAAAATCAAAGGCTTTCACCAGAAATTTTGAAAACGCTGTCCGAAAAATATTTTAACTGATAAGGAGGTTGGAATTATGTTTCAAAAAGTATTTGAGTATGCAGGGCCTCATAAGAAGGGGCTTTATGCAGCAACGGCCATCGTGCTGGTCAGCGTCCTGATGGGTGTCCTGCCCTTTGTGTTGGCTTATCAGGTGATAGCGCCGCTGGTCATGGGTGAATCTATTGGAGCATCCTTTATCATTTCGCGCGTGGCTCTTGTCTTGGCGTGTCTGGTGCTGCAAGCCTTTTCTATGGCTGGGGACTGAATCTTTCTCACAAAGCCGCTTATGACACGCTGCTCCGTCTGCGAACGGCACTTCAAAAACGGTTTGAAAAGCTGCCCCTCGGTGTCATTCAGGATAAAGGCACCGGCACAGTCAAAAAGCTGTTCGTGGATGATGTAGACAGTCTGGAAGTTTTACTGGCTCACTCCATGCCGGAGGGAATTGCAAACCTGATGATCCCTATTGCGGTTTATGTGGCAATGTTCTTTGTGGATTGGAAACTGGCGCTTCTGTCGCTGGCATCTATTCCGATTAGTCTGATTGCCATGATGACGATGTATTCCGTCGGCATGAAGAAAATGGGGCCTTACTATATGGCCGGACAAAAGATGAACAATACCATTATTGAGTACATTAACGGTATGGAAGTTGTCAAGGTATTCAATAAGGACGCAGATTCCTATGAGCGGTTCCGCAAAGATGTATCAGATTACCGGGACTATACGTTGGCGTGGTATAAGGCGGCGTGGCCGTGGATGGCAATTTACAGTAGTCTGCTTCCATGCACCATTATTCTGACTTTGCCTGTGGGCGCATGGTTCGTTCTTTCCGGTTGGTCAACTCTTCCTAATTTGATTTTGGTACTGTGTCTTTCTTTGAGTATCGGTATGCCGCTGCTGAAATCCCTTGGTTTCCTGCCTACCATGCCCCAGCTCAACTATAAAATTTCTGCATTGGAGCAAGTGCTGGATGCACCGGAGCTTCAGCAGACAGAGGATGCGTTCCACGGGAAAGATGACACAATTACTTATGATCATGTTTCTTTTGGCTATCAGAACACACAACCCGGACCAGATGGAAAGCCTGTGGTGACCATGGATGAAGTTCTCCATGATATTTCCTTTACGGCAAAGGCTGGACAGAAAACAGCTCTTGTTGGTGAATCTGGCTCCGGCAAGAGTACATTGGCAAAACTGCTGATTCACTATTATGACCCGCAGAAAGGCAGCATTTCTATCGGAAGACAGAAACTTTGCGATATGAGTCTTGAAGCACTGAACAGCCGTATCTCCTATGTGGCACAGGATCAATACCTGTTCAACACCTCTCTGCTCGAAAACATTCGGCTTGGTCGGTTAAACGCAACGGATGAAGAAGTGGTGGAGGCCGCAAAGAAAGCTCAGTGTATGGAGTTCCTTGAGAAACTTCCGCAGGGTATTCATTCGATGGCTGGTGATGCAGGAAAAATGCTCTCCGGCGGTCAGCGCCAGCGTATTTCTCTGGCAAGGGCAATCTTAAAGGATGATCCTATTGTGGTGCTTGACGAGGCAACTGCCTATGCCGATCCTGAAAACGAGGAAAAGATGGAGGCTGCCATTGCAGAACTTGTAAAAGGTAAAACCCTTGTGGTTATCGCGCACAAATTACCAGCCATTATAAACGCAGATCAGATTTGTGTTATGGATCACGGAAAGCTGGTTGCAACGGGTAAACATCAGGAGCTGATCCAGTCCTGCCCAGAATATCAAAAGTTGTGGAAAGCGGCACAGGACAGCGCCGAGTGGAAAGTACATACTGCAAAGGAGGGGAAATAAATGTTTGCTTTGTTTTCAAGAATATTGAAACTTTCTGGCCGTTATAAGAGCCGTATTCAGGGCGCATTTGTTTGTGCGTTTCTGGAATCCATTCTGTCCAAAATGCCGATTTTTCTGGCCTTTGTGGTTTTGAGCGGATTTGCAAGCAAGACAATTACCGGGCAGACTTGCCTTTATGTGGGACTTGGCCTTGCTGCTGTTGTGCTGGTTCAGATGTTCGTCCACTATCTTAGTGACAGCCTGCAAAGTGCAGCAGGATATTTGATGTTTGCTGACAAGCGTATCGAATTGGGTGGTCATCTGCGGAAACTTCCCATGGGATATTTCACTTCCGGCAATATTGGCAAGATTAGTTCAGTCCTCAGTACCGACATGGTGTTCATTGAAGAAGTTTCTATGAGTACGCTGGGAAACATGATGAGCTATCTGCTATCCTCGTTGCTTTTGCTGGCGTTCATGTTTTATCTGAATTGGCAGCTTGGCTTGATCGCCTCGATAGTTACTATTTTGGCATGGCTGGTATCTAAGGGGATGAACAAAGTTTCCCTGCGAGAAGCAGCAGGCCGTCAGGAGCAGAGCGAACGGCTGACCGATGCGGTGCTGTCTTTTGTGGAGGGCATTGGTGTTATTAAGAGCTATAACCTGCTTGGAGAAAAATCCGAAGAATTGTCCGGCAATTTCAAGCGTTCCAGAAATACATCGCTTGACTTTGAACAGAAAATGACCCCGTGGACAATGGGGCTGAATATCCTTTATGGTATTGGTATTGCGGCAATTTTCGGCCTGTCTATTGTGTTGGAACAGAGCGGTGTGCTTTCTTTGGCTTATGTGTTGGGTGTTCTGCTGTTTGTATTTGATCTTTTTGGCCCGTTGAAGGCTCTCTATGGAGAAGCATCCAGACTGACCGTTATGAACGCTGCTCTTGATCGCATTGAAGCGGTACTGGACGAACCAGAACTTTCCGACAATGGCAAGCAGCATATTCCAGCTCAGGCACAGCCAGGACAGCCAGAAGTCCAGTTCAACGATGTTACATTTGCTTATCAGGACAAAGAGGTTCTGCATCATATCAGTTTTGCCATGAAGAAAAATTCTATGACAGCACTGGTTGGGCCATCCGGTAGTGGTAAGTCCACCATTGCAAACTTGCTGGCGCGACTTTGGGATGTAAAATCTGGCAATGTGACGATAAGGGGCGTGGATATTCGCAATGTACCTCTGTCGGAATTGATGGATCAGATCAGCATGGTATTCCAGCGTGTGTATCTGTTTCAGGACACCATTTACAACAATATCAGTATGGGAAAACCGGATGCTACGGAAGAAGAAGTTTATGAGGCTGCCAGAAAAGCCCGCTGCTATGATTTCATTATGGCTCTGCCTGAGGGGTTCAAAACGGTGGTTGGCGAAGGCGGTGCGACACTCTCTGGGGGCGAAAAGCAGCGTATTTCGATTGCACGCTGTATCCTGAAAGACGCGCCTATCGTCATTTTGGACGAAGCTACCGCAAGTGTGGATACAGACAATGAAAGCTATATTCAGGAAGCTATTTCCGAATTGGTGAAGGGAAAGACCCTGCTTGTAATTGCTCATCGTCTGAATACGATCCAAACTGCTGATCAGATTTTAGTTATAGACAACGGCCAGATTGCACAGCAAGGAAACCATGAGGAACTTTTGAAACAGCCCGGTATCTATCAGGATTTTGTCAATATCCGAAAGAGTGCGGCTGGATGGAGTCTTGCTTAATGGCGAAAGGAGCTGCCTATGAAACTTCGTACTGCCGGAGAGGATGCGGAGAATCGGCAGGCGCGGCAGATGATCATGCGGCGAAGGAGTACGGAGCAACTTAAAAGGTCTCACCTTAAAACGGATCGATGCAAGATCGAACGTTAATGATAGCGCAAAAGCAGTAGTATTATGTGAATACGTCATTCATGTTGTGTGAATTTCTGTTCTTCTCCTTGCAATCACCCCATCTGTGCAATATGAAACAAAAAGGGTATCAGAACGCAGCGTTTGGATGCTTCGCTCTGATGCCCTTTTACGATATAGTTTCTTTTACCGCGGCGACAACGATTATCGGAATTCCAGCGTCTCTTTCTGCAACGCTGAACCCCTTTTGATTAGTGATTTTTTCTCCGCACCTCTTGCAAAACAGAAAGAAACGCGGTATAATATGACCAAAAGAACCGAATTGGTCATATTTAAGGAGGCGTGGGCTTGGCTTTTACCGACTATGAAACAGAACAACTTCACAAGGCGCTGCTGAAGGAAACAAGACGCTGCGCCGTCACACTGGGGATGAAGAAAACCTCCGTGGATCAACTGACAAAGGCTGTCGGTATCGCAAAAGGCTCGTTTTATAAATTCTACGAATCCAAGGAGATGGCCTTCTTCGCAGTTCTGGAAAGTATCCACTCCGAGCTTTACGGAGTGGCTGACCATGCACTGAGCGAAGCAAACGGCTTGCCATCGTCGGAGCGCGCGGCAGAGGCGGTTCTGGCCGTCTGCCGGAGGCTGTCCGATACCGGCGACATGGTTTTCATTGAAAACGATGCGAAGCTGCTTTTGCAGAGACTGCCGGAGGATGTCAAAAACATCCATTACCACGATGACGAGACGCACATCCGTCAGCTTCTGGAAAAATATGACCTTGTGCCGAGTGGCGGCATCTCTTTGGCTGCCGCCACGGTGCAGGGACTGATTCTCACAGTTTCCCATAAGGAGCAGATCGGGGAGCTATACCCGCAGGTGCTGGAAACGCTGGTGTACGGTGCTTGCAGGGAGCTATTTGAATAAGCCGAAAGGCCGCAGAAATGCAGCTTTTTCAAGACATGCCAGTTAGCCTCCCCTAACCGCACAACTGTGCGTATCGGTTAGATGAATCTAACGCCGAAAGGAATGAAAGAGATGCGAGAACACAAGAATTTCTGGGACAAAAATGCCGGACGTTATGACCGCTTTATGCGAAAGGATCGGGTGGCGTATGACGAGATGTATGTGCTGATCCGGCCGGTTGTAAAAGCCAAGACGGTGTTGGAGCTGGCGACCGGCACGGGATTGATCGCAAAACACATCGTAAACGCGGCGGCGCACATCGAGGCGACGGACGCCTCCGTGGAGATGATCGCCGAGGCAAAGCGGAATAATCAATCTGCAAAGCTGCACTTTTCGGTGCAGGATATGTTCTGTCTGCCCTATGCAGACAAGTCCTTCGACGTGGTGATCGTGTCCAACGCGCTGCACATCGTGCCGCAGCCGGAGAAAGCCCTTGCCGAGATCCGCCGGGTGCTGAAGGACGACGGTGTGTTGATTGCGCCGACCTTTACCCACGCAGGGAACTCGTTTACCGGCAAGGTCAGGGCATTTTTCATGAAGCTGGCAGGCTTCCCTCTCCACAGCAAGTGGACGAGCGAGGAATACTTGCGCTTCCTGCGGCAAAACGGCTGGGCGGTGCGGAAAAGCGTTGTTTTGAAAGCCTCATTCCCGCTGACCTATGCCGAGTGTGAGAAAACGGAGGTGTGATATGTCATTCTTTGAAAACACCCGCAAGCCTGTGGGCTTTGGCGGGAAAATTATGGTTGCTATGATGAATCTGGGACACAGTCCCGTGTCGCGGTGGGGGCTTCGCTTTTTAGAGCTTGCGCCGGATGCCAGAGTGCTGGATTGCGGCTGCGGAGGAGGCGCCAATATCAAAAGGCTGCTGAAAAAATGCCCGCAAGGCATCGTCAGGGGTGTGGATTATTCTGCTGTCAGCGTAGAGAAAGCCCGGAATTTAAACCGGACTGCCATTCAGAAAGGGCGCTGCGCGGTGTGGCAGGGCAGCGTGGAACGCATCATCTTTGCCAAGGATTGGTTTGATGCGGTTACCGCGTTTGAAACGGTCTACTTCTGGTCGGATTTGCCGCAGTGTTTCCGGGAGGTTCGGCGGGTGTTGAAGCCCGGCGGGACCTTTCTCATCTGCAACGAAAGCAACGGTGACACGGACAAGGACGAAAAGTGGACGGAGATCATCGGCGGCATGACCATCTACAAAGATATTGAATTAAAGGCGTATCTGGAGCAGGCAGGCTTTCACGATGTGCAGATACACAAAAAGAAAAGTTGGCTCTGCATCACGGCGCGGAAATGAGGAGATCGAGCATGAGCGTTTTTGCATCCATCCTGCACATGGCTTATAAGCTCTCCGGCGCGAAAAAGGCGTTCGCTTTGCCGGAGGATGCGCTGCAAAAGGAAATCGAAAAGCAGAACCGGCACCGCGGCATTTTTACGCCCACCGACCGCAAGGCGTATTATGAAACAATTACAGTGAACGGCTTTCCCTGTCTGATCGTGCGAGAGCGTCCGAAACCGTCCAAGCGTGCTATTCTCTATTTCTTCGGCGGCGGCATGGTGATCGGCCCCGATAAGGGCGACCTGCCTGTGATGCGCAAGCTCTGCCGCGAGACCGGCTGTGATGTGTGGTTTCCGTTTTACCCGCTCTGCATGGAACACTGCATTACTGAAACATACGCGATGGTGTACGAATGTTATCGAAAAATGATTACACTGTACGGCGGCGGAAATGTCAGTACTTGCGGCTTTTCCTCCGGCGGTGCGCTGGCGCTGGGCATTGCGGCGCACAACAACGCGCAGCCCGAACCGCTGCCGCAGCCGAGGCACATCGTCGCCGTATCCCCCGGTGAGGTGCCGTGGAACGATGCGGAAAGGGCGCGGATGCAGGCGCTCAATAAACGGGACGTCGCCATAGACTATGCCTTTATGGTGACAGTGGAAAAAATCATGCGGCATGGTTGCGAGAATGTGCCGGACTATATGCTCTCCGGCTCCCGGGGAGATTTTACCGGCGTAGGCGATATTCACTTCTTCTATTCTGCCGACGAGGTGCTCTACGGCGCATTGCCGGACTTTGAGGAAGCCTGCAAACAGGCAAATGTCCCCTATACGGTGTCCGCCCGCCCGAAGATGGTGCATTGCTACTGTATGCTGCCGATCTTCAAGGAGGCAAAAGAGGACTTTGCGAAAATCGTGGAGATTTTGGAGAAATGAGGCCGGAAACGGTCGTGTGATGATTGAAACACGGAGGAAGAACCATGGAGCGAAAAGAGATCATTTGCAGCGCATACCGAATGACGGGCGGAAACAATTTTTATGACGGCATGATCACCTGCTCTACTCTGAGCGGGAAAGCGGTGTGCCGCTTGGTGTGGGCAATGAACAAGGCGGAAAACGACGCCTATCTGGAAAAGGCACTGTCCGGGATTCCGGAGCATTTCTCCGGTAAGCTGCTGGAAGTGCCGGTGGGAACCGGCATTCTGACCATGCCGGTTTATCAGACTATGCCGGAGGCAGACATCACTTGCCTCGATTACTCGGCGGATATGATGGGGCAGGCACAGGAAAAGGCGGAGCACCTGCGTCTGAAAAATGTAACCTTCCGGCAGGGCGATGTGGGGGCACTTCCGTATGCGGACGGCGTCTTTGATATTGTTTTGTCGCTGAACGGCTTTCACGCGTTCCCGGACAAGGAGGCCGCTTATCGGGAGGTGTTCCGGGTCTTGAGGCCCGGCGGGACTTTCTGCGGCTGCTTCTATGTGAAGGGCGAGCAGAAGCGGACGGACTGGTTTGTCCGGCACATTTATGAAAAGACGGGGTTCTTCACACCGCCCTATGAGACGGCGTTCAGCTTGAAAAAACGGCTGGAGAAACGGTACGTAACCGTAACACTTGGAACCGTGAAGAGCATGGCATGGTTTGCCTGCCGGAAAGCAGAATAAGGAGAACAGGGATGGTTTTACAAACGATTCTGGAAGGTTTTGGGCTGGGGGCACTGCTGCTTCTTGTTTGTGCTGTGGGCATCTGCAAAGGGGCTGTTGGGGGGGGCATCTTTACAGCCCGGCGGGCATGGCAGTCATAGCGATGGTGCTGGCGGCAATGATGACTATTTTTACTCACTGAGGA
>OHCJ01000591.1_pt1 | contig 10756 bp, 15 predicted proteins | sample 1566821 | NCBI WGS metagenome assembly OHCJ01 (sample SAMEA3879545, study PRJEB24766) | human gut metagenome | biome: human-associated habitat; feature: feces | place: USA | collected 1985/1987 | reverse complement strand
ATGACGCTTATATGAGGTCAGATAGGTGCTTTTTTATTGCCCTGCCGGACGGCGTAAAAAGACGGAACCCAACTAATCAAGAGGGAGTGACCCCGTAAAAAACGTATTGAAAGGAAGGACGTAACATGAAAAGAAAGTTTTTAGAGGATCTTGGGCTTGAGAAAGATGTCGTTGATAAGATCATGAATGAAAACGGAAAAGACATCGAAGCAGCGAAAACGGAACTGACCACGGTAACTGCGGAACGTGACCAGCTGAAGAAGGATGTCGATGACCGGGACAAGCAGATCGACACTTTAAAAAAATCAGCAGGTGACAATGAGGACTTGAAAAAGAAAATCGAGGACCTGCAGGCAGAGAACAAAGCACAGAAACTGAACAACGCTGTTGAAAAGGCACTGACCAACGCAAAAGCACTCAATCTTACAGCAACGAGAGCACTTCTGAAGGATCTGGACAAAGCCGAATTTGCTGAAGATGGAACAGTCAAGGGACTGGACGATCAGATCAAGGCCTTACAGAAGGGTGAGGATACAAAGTTCTTATTTGCGGCACCGGACAACAAGAAATCTAAAACAAAATTTACAGGCGTAAGTCCGAGTGATCCGGGGGACGACAAACCGGCCGGGATCACGAAACAGCAGTTTGCGAAGATGAGTTACAAGGAGAAGTTGGATCTGTACAACAACGACCGTGACACATACAACATGCTAACAGGTAGGACGTCTGAAGAGGAATAAGAAGGGAGAAAAGAGAAATGGCTAGTGGAATGACAAAACTTAGCAATTTAGTAAACCCTGAAGTTATGGCGGACATGGTAAACGCCACACTTCCAAAGAAAATTAAATTCGCCCCGTTTGCCAAAGTGGACACCACTCTGACTGGACGACCGGGCGATACCATCACCGTCCCGAAATATCAGTATATCGGTGATGCAGAAGATGTTGCAGAAGGTGTTGCAATGGGAACTACCGTTCTTACAGCATCCACCACAACAGCATCAGTTAAGAAAGCCGGTAAGGCGGTTGAACTTACCGACGAGTCTATTCTTTCTGGATATGGCGATCCGTTAGGTGAAGCTGCGAACCAGCTTGCAATGTCTATCGGCGCCAAAGTGGACAACGACTGTTATGCCGCATTACAGAAAGCAACACTGGTCTATGATGGATCCGCAGGTATTATCGGATATGAAGGCGTTGTAAATGCGGTTGATACATTCGAGGATGAGACAGAAGCAGGTGTCAACAAGATCCTTTTTGTACATCCAAATCAGGTCACTCAGCTGCGTAAAGATCCGAATTTCCTTGATATCAATAAATACCCGATCACCAACGGCGTGATCATGTCCGGCACAATCGGAAGTATCTCCGGTTGTAGAGTTGTACCGTCTAAAAAGATCACAGAAGACACCACTCATAAGTGTTATCTGAATCCTATTATGATCGTGGATGTAGAAGATACGAACCAGGATCCGGAGGCAGACGATACAGCTCCGACAGCTCCGGCACTGACCATCTACATGAAGCGCGCTGTTGAACTGGAAAAAGATCGTGACATCTTAAAGAAGACGACCGTCATTAGTGCTGATGAGCATTATACAGCGGTTCTTTCCAACGAGTCCAAAGTGGTTCTTGCGAAGTTTGCAAAAACCGCAGCAGGCTAATTAAGAAAAGAGGACAGAAACATGCTTTTAAGACGATATCACAATGTCACTGTTGAACATAATTCAGTTCCTGTTGAACTGGAATCGGTTCAGGAGAAACGGAAAGATGAACCTGAGACGGCTCAGGCAGAGGAAAAAGCGAATGGAAATAAGCGTAGAAACCGCAATAAATCGTCTTAAGCAGTTTGGATATGCTGTGAAGGACACAGATGACGCTGCTTTGAACTGGGCGGTTCAAAAAGCATCATCGTACATTTGCAATGAATGTAATGTGGAGAAAATTCCGGATGGCTTGATCTATGTAGGAGTGGATATGGCTGTCGGGGAATTTTTACAGATGAAAAAGACCTTTGCGTCTGATGACCTCGACGGATTTGACCTGTCCGGCGCGGTTAAACAGCTGCAGGAAGGTGATACCAACGTGACCTTTGCAATCGGCGAGGGAGCCTCGACCGATGAACAACGGCTTTCCGAATTTATCAATTATCTTCTGAGTTATGGAACTCCTCAGTTCAGCTGTTTCCGGAGAGTGAGATGGTGAGCTACATGGATCGTGCGCGTAAAGCAGCGAGGAAAGCCCAGGAGCGTTTATATGACGGTCTGGCAACTGTCACAGAGTATCAGAAGGTAAGAGATAAGGAAAGTGGGCTGACAAGCCACAAGGAAGTTGTTGTATTGGAAAATCAGCCTTGCAGACTGTCGTTTAAGACAATTTCAGAAGTGAAGCAGTCCGAAGCGGCAGCCACAGCACAGGTCATAAAGCTGTTTCTGTCCCCTGATGTCACGATCAGACCGGGATCAAAAGTTGATGTAACCCAGGCGGGTGTCACTACTGCGTATCGGTGCAGTGGTGCCCCTGCCGTTTATTTTACTCATCAGGAAATTATCCTGACGCTGTTTGATAAATGGGCGTGAGATACGGAAGTATCGACATCAGTGGATTAAAGAATTTTCAGAAACAGCTTGAAAAGTTGCAGACTCCAGAAGTGTTTGCGGAAACGTGCGCGAAGGAGCTTGCCGCAAGGTTGCTTGCAAAGGTCATCAAGCGAACTCCGGTTGGACGGGCGCCGAAGATCAAAGAAAAGACCGTCAAAGTCACTGTTCGCGGAAAAGATGGAAAGAAAAGAAATCGTTCCTTCTTGAGCGCCGACGGTGCTCGCTATCAGACCTACTGGGCTGGATACCAAGGTGGCACACTGCGGAGAGGCTGGACCGGCGGCACGGACATGAAGGCTGCGGGCTATGCCGCGACGCTGCCGATCAGTAAGGTTGGTACAAATTATGTCATCACGATCACTAATCCGGTCAAGTATGCGTCTTATGTGGAATATGGACACCGGCAGAAAGTTGGACGGTATGTTCCTGCACTCGGCAAGTCATTGAAAGCCGGTTGGGTAAAGGGGCGGTTCATGATGACGATATCTGAAAATGAGCTGAAAACCATCGCTCCGAGGGTTCTTGAAGCGAAACTCAAAGAGTATTTAGGGCAGGTGTTCCGATGATAAGTGATGTTATCAAGGCGATCAGCATCGCCTTAAATGCTGAGTTTGGTCCCGAATATGAGATCTATGGTGAGGAGATCCGGCAGGGGTTGGAAGAACCGTGCTTCTTCATCTCAACCTTAAATCTCACAAATGAGAAGTTCCTCGGGCGACGATATTTCCGAAAAAATCCGTTCGTTATCCAGTTCTTTCCGGAAGAAGGAAAGGAACGGGAGCAGTGCAATGACGTAGCGGAACGGCTCATGAACTGCCTGAAATATATCACAGTACCGGGTGATGACAAGCCCATCCAGGGAACAGACCAACACTGTGAGATGCAGGATGATGTCCTGCATTTCTTTATCAATTACGACTTATTCATGCTCAAGGATGAGAATGATGATTCGATGGAAGAAATGAAACTGAACAATGAGGTAAGGTGAGAAAATGGCGAGAAAAACAGGAACAGTACAGCCAACACAGAAAGTTCCCGAGTTCACCAAAGAACAGATGGTCCGGGCGGCGTGTTACCGGGATCGGCGTGACCTGGTGGACGCCTTGCTCAAAGACGGGGAGATGTACACGTTCGAAGAGGTCAACAGTAGGATCAACAAATTCATGAAAGGCAAGGTGAGCTAAATGGCTTTAGGTGGTGGGAGCTTCTTGGTACAGAACAAAGTTCTGTCGGGAGCATACATGAACTTTATTTCAAAGGCTGCCGCAACTGCAAGTCTTTCCGACAGGGGTATCGTAACGATGCCGTTAGAGATGGACTGGGGTGCGGAAGGTGAGATCTTTGAGGTAACAAATGCAGATTTTCAGAAAAACAGTCTGAAGATCTTCGGACATGCCTATACAGATGATGCACTGAAAGGTCTGCGTGACTTATTCATCAATGCAAAAACTCTGTATGCATACCGTCTGAATGGCGGCGGAACAAAGGCATCAAATACTCTTGCAACGGCGTTATATGGTGGAACCCGTGGAAATGATTTAAAGATCGTTATCCAGGCTAACGCAGATGATCCGTCATCCTGGGATGTGGCGACCTATCTGGGAACCTTTCTGATGGACACCCAGACAGTAAAGACAGCTGCGGATCTTGTTGCGAATGATTATGTGACATTCAAAACAGGGGCGACTCTGGAGGCCACAGCGGCGACTCCGCTTGCTGGTGGTACGAATGCGGAGGTAAATGGTGAGTCCTACCAGGCTTACCTGGATAAAATCGAATCGTACGTCTACAACACGATGGGTGTTGTGACCACAGACAATACTGTGATCCGCTTATTCAATGCGTTCGTGAAGCGCTTACGTGATGAGATGGGGATCAAATTTCAGCTGGTTACGTTCCAGAATGCGGCAGACTATCTCGGCACGATTTCGGTTGAGAATGAGGTAACGGATGAAGGTTGGAACAAAGCATCACTTATCTACTGGGTGACCGGTGTTGAGGGCGGATGTGAAGTCAACAAATCCTGCCAGAATAAGAAGTATGATGGCGAGTTTACTGTGAATGCAGATTACACGCAGACTCAGCTGATCAACGGCATCAAAGCCGGAAAATTTATGCTCCACAGAGTGAATAACGATATAAGAGTATTAGATGACATCAACACGCTCGTCACCACGACCAGCACGGTTGGTGATGTGTTTAAGGACAACCAGACGATCCGTGTGATCGACCAGTTCGGAAACGATGTAGCGACATTGTTCAATACGAAGTACCTGGGTGTGGTTCCTAACAATGCGGCAGGCCGCACATCTCTGTGGTCCGATATCGTGAAACTTTGCCAGCAGTTACAGGACATCGAAGCAATTCAGAACTTTGAGGATAAAGATGTTACTGTTGGGGAAGGTGACACGAAGAAGTCGGTTGTTGTAGACACGAACATCGAAGTTGTCAATGCTATGGGTAAGATGTATATGACCGTGGTCGTAGCATAAAGAGGGGTGAATAGAAGATGACAAACAATATCACGATGAAGGCCCGCGACACCATGGCGGCAAAGTTAGCGGAGTGTTTCGTTACTATTGGGACGCGCCGCTATAATTTTATGCAGATGATCGACATGGAGGTCAAGGTCGATAAAACAAAAACAAAGGTCCCGCGGCTCGGTGCTGTTATGGTAGGACATAAGTCCTGCGGTATGGAAGGTACTTTTTCTGGAAACGCTCATTATAATCAGCCGGTCATGCGTCAGGCGCTCTTAGATTATAAGAACAGCGGCGAAGACGTGTACTTTGAAATGCAGATCACAAATGATGATCCGACCTCCGCGGCGAAACGTCAGACCGTTATCCTGTATGACTGCAATACAGACGGCGGCATCCTGGCGAAATTTGATGCAGACGGTGAGTACATTGACGAACCGCTGGAAGGAACCTTCGAAGATTTCTCAATCCCGGAGAGCTTCCAGTTACTCGATGGATTCCTCACAAACTAACAGACAGAATCCCCTTATGTGAGCGTATATAAGGCTCATATGAGGGGATTTTCACGTTCAAGATAGAGCTGAAAGGAAGGAATAAGAAATGTCTAAATTTGCCTTATTTATGAAGGAGAACAAAGTTACCAGACAGAATGCAAAATTCGCCCCGACCGACACCATGATTGACAACGATGGAAATCCGCTCGAATGGGAGTTCAGACCGATCACATCGAAGGAGAACGATGAGCTGCGGGCATCCTGCACAAAGGAGATCCCGGTGACAGGAAAACCGAACGTCTTCCGACCGAGAGTTGATACCAACGCATATCTCGCAAAGATTATCGTTGCTTCAACCGTGGTTCCGGATCTGTATGACGCGGAGCTTCAGGACAGCTATGGAGTAAAAACACCGGAAGATCTCCTCTATGCGATGGTGGATAATGCCGGTGAATACCAGAACTTAGTGGCGTGGATCCAGAAGTTCCAGGGCTTCACAGAAGACTTTGAAGGGAAAATTAAAAGAGCAAAAAACTCATAGAGGGCGAAGATGAAGATCCTGAAGCGAACTATGCATACTTAGCGCTTTGGAAATTCCACATCTTGCCCTCGACTTTTTTGAATCTTGATGAGCAGGAAAAGGCTTTTGTTATCGCCGCCATCCGCGTAAGGGCGGAGCATGATAAGAGAGAAGCGCAAAAGATTAAGAACAAACGGGGGTGATGGTAGAGCATGGCAAGTATTCAGACCGGCATTGAACTGAATGACCAATTTACAGGCATTATCTATAACATCATCGGAGCCGTCAACCAGTCCGTGAGCGCATTTGAAACTATGCAGCGTACCATGGAGACCCCTGTTGATATCGGCGCGGCGAGTAGTGTGAGACAACAGCTTACGCAGGCGGAGGTAGCGACCAGAAACCTGCAGGATACGCTTGCACAGACCGTACGCCCTATTGATGAGAATACCCAGCACCAGCAGGAATTCAACGACAAGATCAGAAAGGGCACAGAAAACGCAGATGGTTTGATGAAGACCATTAAAAACGCCATCGCCGCATATGCCACAATTCAGACTGTGAAGAGCGTCATCAGCGTATCGGATGAACTTGTTTCGACGCGGGCTCGTATCAACAACATGAATGACGGTCTGCGTACCACAGACGAAGTCATGAACATGGTATACGTAGCGGCGCAGGATGCCCGTGGATCATTCGGTGACATGGCCGATGTCGTGGCGCGATTTGGTAACAACGCGAGAGATGCGTTCAGCAGTACGCAGGAAGTTGTCGCATTCGCTAATCTTATCCAGAAACAGATGACGATCGCCGGAGCTTCTACACAGGAAGCGGCAAACGCGGAGTTGCAGTTATCACAGGCCCTCGGTTCCGGTGTTCTTCGTGGTGATGAGTTAAACAGTATCTTCGAACAGGCGCCGAACCTGATCCAGAATATCGCAGATTATCTGGATGTTCCTATCGGAAAGATCAGAGATATGGCGGCGGACGGAGAACTTTCCGCCGGTGTCGTTAAGGCTGCGATCTTTGCGGCTGCCGATGACATCAACGCTAAATTCGACACCATGCCGATGACATGGGGGCAGATCTGGCAGTCCATGGAAAATACTGCGATCATGGCGTTTCAACCTGTTTTGAACAAGTTGAACGAGTTGGGGAACAGCCAGCAGTTCCAGACAATTACAACGAATGTCATTCAGGGAATGGCCGTTACAGCGGGCATTGTTTTGAATATCTTTGAACTCGTTGGACAAGTTGGAGCTTTCATGTATGATAACTGGTCCGTTCTGGAACCGCTTGTTATGGGTGTGGCAGTAGCGCTTGCCTTGTATGCCGGATACCTTGCGGCAACCGAAGCTGCGGAACTCGCAAGTGCGGCGGCGAAAACCGTTTTGATCCTTGCGGAGTATGCACACGCCGCAGCCACAGGAACCGCGGTTGCGGCAACAACGGCGGAGACGGCGGCACAGATGGGGTTAAACACAGCCTTGCTGGCATGTCCGGTTACATGGATCGTTCTTGCAATCGTCGCATTTGTCGCGGTACTCATGGCGGCATCACAAGGGATTGCGAATCTCACAGGTGTGGCACAGACAGGCTTTGGAGTTATTTCCGGCGTTGTGGCGGTTGCGATGGGTTTTATCGGAAACCTCGTAATAGCAACGATCAATCAGGTCATTATATGGTTTGTTAATGGTTATAACATGATCGCGAACTTCGCGGCGGCATTCGGAGTCCTGTTTGATGATCCGGTTGCTGCAATTAAAGCGACGATTCTCTCAATGTTCAACTTCATCGTCACGGTCGTCCGGTCGGCGGCGTCCATTCTTGATACAGTATTTGGTACTGGTTTGGAGAGTGCCGTTGCAGGATTCCAGGATAAGATCCAGACACAGATCAACACGACGGTTGAGGGCGCAGGCGGAAAGGCTGCCAACACTCTGGATCCGGCGGACTACACGCTGAATCGTGTGAATTATGGGGACACCTTCAATATGGGCGCCGCCTTTGGTGATAAAGTCGCGGCATCGGTTTCTGATGGCATCGGGAACCTTATGGGGAATATCGCGACGGATGTTCCGAACGTGGATGACTATGTTTCCGGCTTTTCCGATGCAATCGCAAACAGCGGGATTCCTGGTGCAGTCGATGGGACAGAAAAGAACACACGATCCTTGAACGATACGGAAGAAGACCTGAAATATTTGAGGGACATCGCGGAGCAGGAAGCGATTAACCGTTTTACTACTGCGGAGATCAAACTTGAGATGACGAACAATAACCACATCAGCAGTGATCTGGATCTTGATGGTGTCATCTCTTATATGACGGACGCGGCAGAGGAAGCGATTGAAACTATGGCGGAAGGAGTGCATGAGTAATGAGCACAAAAACAGGATATGACGTGTATCTCGGTGATGTCTTATTACCGGTCACGCCATCCAAACTTACAATAAAGATTAATGGTGGGAATAAAACCACCATGCTGATCGATGACGGCGAAATTAACATTCTTAAGAAAGCGAAACTGACGGATGTTGAGTTTGAGGCTGTCATCCCTCAGGTGAAATACCCCTTTGCGATGTATAAGTCTGGGTTTAAAGGTGCTTCGTATTTTCTCGGACAGTTCGAAAATATGAAGAAGAAAAAAGGCTCGATTCAGTTCATCGTTTGCAGACGCTTGCCGAATGGTAAGCGTCTTTTCAATACGAATTTGAAGGTTTCAATCGAGAACTACACGATCACCGAGGACGCCGGAAGCGGCTTTGATGTGAAAGTGAAATTCAATCTGAAGCAGTATAAGCCTTATGGTACCAAGACTGTAGTGATTAAGCAATCGACTCCGACATCGACTCCGACATCCACGCCGACAGCAACGACAGAGCAGCCACGGGAGACGAAGGAAGCGCCTGCCGCGGCACAGACATACACGGTGCAGAGTGGCGATTGTCTTTGGAAGATCGCAAAACAGTTCTATGGCAATGGAGCTGCATACACGAAGATCTATGATGCAAATAGGGACGTGATTGGCGGAAATCCTAACAAGATCATGCCCGGCCAGACGCTGACGATTCCGGCAGCGTAGGAGGTGGACAATGGCAGCTGTATTATATGTTAACAGTGAAGACGGAACTAAGTGTTTCCAGCCTGTTCTACAGGACGGTGTGAGCTGGGCGACAAAGCGGACGGGTACCCCGGGAAAACTGACATTTAAGGTCATTCCAGACAGCATACTCGATTTTTCAGAAGGAAGCGCAGTTCAGTTCACGGACAACGAAGATAAAATCTTCTTTGGATTTGTGTTCAAAAGGGAGCGGTCGAAAGATGGAATTATTTCTGTGACCGCCTATGATCAGATCCGGTATCTGAAAAACAAGGATACCAAGATATACACCGCAAAAAAGGCGGGACAAGTTGTAGAAATGCTCGCTGCAGATCTTCGCCTGAACCTTGGAGAAATTGAAGATACTGGGTATGTGATCCCGAAAAGAACACAACCCAACACGACCTTTTTGGACATGATAGAAGATGCACTTGCACTAACACTGCAGAATACGAAGGAGTTATTTGTACTGTATGATGATTTTGGGAAACTGACGTTGAAAAACATTGCAAATATGAAAGTTGGATCCGGCGAGACGTTCCTGATGATTGACGAAGAGACGGGGCGAGATTTCGATTATGTGACCAGTATCGACGACCAGACCTATAACAAGATAAAACTCTCGTATGAGAACGAAAAAGCTGGTAAGCGGGAGATATACATCGCACAGTCCGGCGAAAACATGAACCGTTGGGGTGTGCTGCAGTATTTTGACACGCTGAAAAAAGGAGAAAACGGGCAAGCTAAGGCGGATGCGCTGCTGTCCCTCTACAATAAAAAGACCAGAAAACTGAAAATCAAGGACTGTTTCGGAGATAACCGCGTCAGGGCAGGATCCATGGTGGTTGTGAATCTGAAACTTGATGACATGTCAGTTCAGAACTTTATGGTTGTTGAAGAATGTACACACACTTACAAAGAAAATGAGCATACGATGGATTTGACGTTACGTGGAGGTGAGTTCATTGCCTGATTTAGCAGCCTTTATGGAAACAATGAAGAAGCAAGCAGTTAGAGCCGTTGAAGCAGGGAACCCGGTGAATTTCTTTTTCGGGACAGTAATAAGTGTGGCACCGTTGCAGATCGCAGTAGATCAACAGCTCACACTTGACCAGGATCAGCTCGTACTTTCGAGAAACGTAACTCAGCACACGGTTCGAGTGTCAATGGCGTGGAGTACCGGAAAGACCGGAGGCGGATCTGGTGAGAAAGCGTTTGAGGATCACACCCATACTGTTACCGGTGGAACACTTACAGTTCACAATGGTCTGACTGTGGGGGAGAAGGTACTAATTGCCCGGCAGCAGGAGGGGCAGAAGTATATTGTTTTAGATAGGGTGGTGGGATTATGATTCCGTCAACAACGGGATTCTTAGGTAAGGATTTTGAAATCAAAGAACAGCCTTCCAAGACCCATCGCATGGATCTGGAAGGGACATCAGTTCGCGGCTTTTGCGATGGATTAGAAGCAATGAAGCAGGCCGTGTTCCGAATCTTAAATACTGAGCGGTATCAGTATCCAATTTATTCCTGGAATTATGGTATTGAGACACTTGACTT
>OHCJ01000589.1_pt1 | contig 10773 bp, 7 predicted proteins | sample 1566821 | NCBI WGS metagenome assembly OHCJ01 (sample SAMEA3879545, study PRJEB24766) | human gut metagenome | biome: human-associated habitat; feature: feces | place: USA | collected 1985/1987 | reverse complement strand
AGTACTGTTATCCCATTTACGGTTCTGATTCTGAGAAACTTTGTGGGGGAAATCCCTATTTCACTGGAAGAGGCAGCAGCGATTGACGGTGCAACTTTTTCACAGAGACTTTTTACAATCGTATTGCCTCTTATGAAACCTGCAATCGCAACTGTATGTATTATCAACTTTATTACCTGCCTGAATAACTTCTTCACACCGTTGTTTTATTCAAATGGTATTCAGGTTCTTTCCGTTTCCATTGTACAGCTTCCACTGCGTGACAACATGTATGGAGTTCCGTGGGATCTGGTAAGTGCAATGGGATGGATTATTCTTTTACCGATTATTATTTTTGTTGCAGTCTTTGAAAAACAGATCATGGATGGTATAATGGCAGGAGGAGTAAAAGCCTGATTATCTGAATGCTAAGAATATTGGAGGAAAACATTATGTATCAGTCATTTAAAGGTGGACTTGGTGGAATTGCTCTGGCAAAACATGGAAGAAGCCGTGCAATCAATGCAGAGAATCCACATGGAGAAAAAGGTAAAGGTGGAATGGCAGCGAGCCATCTGGGACCGTCCAGAAAAGGAAGTCCCTGCCTGAATGATATTGAGCCAGGTGCAACTGTAACTCTTGCAGAGATGGAAGGTCCTGGTGAGATCAATCATATCTGGATCACAGTGGATAATAAGACAACCGATGCAGATTGTTTTGTATTGAGAGATCTGGTCATCCGTATGTACTGGGATGATGAGGAAACACCATCTGTGGAAAGTCCTCTCGGAGATTTCTTTTGCTGTGGTTTTGGAAGAGAGTGTATTGTAAATTCTGTCCCAATGGCAGTGGTGCCAAGCAGAGGATTTAACTGTTACTTCCCGATGCCGTTTAAGAAAAAAGCAAAAATTACTCTGGAAAATCAGCATGCAAATAAAATTCCGGCATTTTTCTATCAGGTAGATTACTGTCTGTATGATGAGCTTCCGGATGATATTACTTATTTCCATGCACAGTGGAGGCGAGAGCGACTGACAGAGAAGCAGAAAGATTATACAATCCTTGACGGAGTAAAAGGAAAAGGTCATTATGTAGGAACTTATATTGCACTTACCACACTGGAACGTTACTGGTGCGGCGAAGGTGAAATGAAATTCTATATTGACGGTGATGATGAATATCCCACAATCTGCGGAACCGGAACAGAAGATTATTTTGGAGGCTCCTGGAGTTTTGCAAAGCAGGTGGACGGAAAGACTGTGGAACAAAATTATAATACACCATATCTGGGCTACCCATACTATTCTGCTCATGATGAGCTGATCCATAATTTCTATCATAATGATGACTGTCCGCCGATGAGAGGTTTCTATCGCTGGCATATTCAGGATCCGATTTGTTTTGATGAGGATCTGCGTGTGACCATTCAGCAGATTGGAGTAGGTTACAGAGGATTATTTGAACGTCAGGATGATGTGGCAAGCGTGGCTTACTGGTATCAGACACACCCACATGCACCGTTTGCACCATTGATGTCAAAAGAGGACAGATGGCCAAGATAAAAAACAGAGGTGAAATGCTTGAAAAAAAGTGTTGTAATTTTCATAACTGCAGTATGTTTGCTTATTACAGGATGTGGAGATACGGGGAGCTTATCTAAGCTCCCCTCATCGTCGTTTCACGAAGACAAACAAAAGCTGACAATCATGCATATTGATGCAGATAATAAAAGATTTCAGGATTTTATCGAGGAAACAGAAAAAAAACTTGATATGGAAATCACTGTGGAAAAATGTCCGTCCAATGCGGATAATCGGCAGGCAAAAATATCCACGATCCTGGCTTCGGGGGACAAAAATATTGATTTGATTTCCGTGAATGATGAGATGATTTCTGAGTTTAAGCATAAGGGATATCTGGAACCACTGGAAAAAAACGTTATGACAGAAGAAGTAAGAGACAGCTTTCCGCAGAAGTATCTGGAAAGCATTTGTGAAGAGAATGGACATATATATTCTGTCCCTTTTCAGATGGATATTATGATGTTCTGGGTAAATCAGGAGTTGCTGAAACAGGCAGGACTCGATGAGATAAAGAATACCGGTGATTTTGATATTCTGCAGAAGAGTTTGAATAAAATAAATTGGAATGGATATAATGTGAATCCCGGTGATTTGTATCCATTGGATTATGATAATAATGGACAGATAGATCAAAATGACCGTGTTGTAATTGGTTCCACTGATCCTAAGTTTTATGGCGGTTTTTCTACAGATTTTTCTTGGAAGGGATTGTCTTTAAATGCAGTCTTCAGTTATTCTTATGGGGCTAAAAAATTGAGCCCTTGGTATGAAACTTTGATTGGAAGTACTGGATCTGGAGTCGCATCAACGGATTTGTTGGATCGTTGGACTCCTGAAAATACAGATGCTGAATTTCCACGTGTGTTGGCTGGCTTTGATTATAATCATTATGGTGCAAGTTCTATGGATTTTAGTGTGCAGAAAGCTTCTTTCTTGCGTTTGTCTGCTTTGACATTGGCCTATACTTTCCCGACTAAAGTGATAAATGCTCTGAAACTGACTAACTTGCGTGTTTATGCCACCGGTTCTAATCTTTTTTGTTTAACTAATTATAATGGTTATGATCCGGAAACCGGTGATTGGTATCCTCCTACACGTATGTATACTTTTGGTCTTAATTTGGCTTTTTAATGGAAGGATAGAATAAATAGTCTAATTTTAAAAGAAAACACAACAATGAAAAAGATATATAGATATAGTGCGATATATGCTTTGGCTTTGTCCTTTGCACTGAATACTTCTTCTTGCTCAGACTTTCTGCAAGTAGAACCTACGGGATCTTTGACTGAGGAACAAGTATTTGAAAAAATAGATAATGTAGAACCTTTAGTTCTTGGATTGTATAAGAGTTATAGGGGCTGTAAAGAAGGGCGTAATGGATTGATGCCTTATTTGGGGACAGATGAAACACAGCAGGGTAATTATCAGTTGATTTCTTCAGGAGATCAAGCTGGTATGGATAAATATAATGGACAGTTGAATCCTACATCTACTCAGGTTAGTTCTATTTGGAACAACCGTTGGCCGGCTGTCGTTTCAGCTGCTAAAGCTATATATGCATTGGGTATGACCACTGAAGAACCGGAACGTGCTAAACAGTTGATGGGAGAGGCATGCTTTATTCGTGGTTTATTAATGTTTGAATTAAGTATGTATTGGGGTGAAATCCCTGTGATAGATATGAACCGTACTGATGAATTGGGCTTGGGACGTCAACCTTTAAAGACTGTATGGGAATATATTATTAATGATTTTATTACTGCTACCAATAATTTGCCTGAGTCTTATAATAGTGAACCGCAGCGTGCTACTGTTGGGGCTGCATGGGCCATGTTAGGAAAGGCTTATATGGCAGCTCCGGAAGAGACAGGATTGCGGGATTTTGCCAAGGCTGATGAATGTTTTAAGACTATTATCAATATGGGACGATATGAATTGCTAAATGATTATGCTGACTTGTATCGTTATGATAATCCTAATACAAAAGAGTCATTGTTTGAGTTGCAATTTAATAATGTATATCCTGATTGTAATTATTGGGAGTTTGATTGTGGTTCTCGTGCATGTGACTCTTGGTTTGGTCAGGGATGCTCTTTCTCTGGTTACGATTTTCTAGTTCCGACTCCTTTTGCTTATAAGACAGTAGAAGAAGGTGGCATTTGGGAAGATGGAGATTTGCGTAAAGAAGAAGCATTGCGTTATGATTTTACGTATTATACTAATAAATATTCGGAAGATGGTACATTTGAATATGTAACTCCTGATTTGTCAAAGACTCAATGGACGGGAACTACAGATGAATTGGAACCACATATAAAGAAATATGAAGACTATCGTACAGATATTCTTTCAGGGCTTGGCATTAATAATATGTGGAATTCTGGTAAGTTATGCTGATGTATTATTATTGCATGCTGAATGTCTGAATGAATTAGGACAGACTTCGGAAGCTGTACAGATCGTAAATAATCAAATTCGTACTCGTGCATGGGGAGGAAACTTGCCAGAAGATAAGAAATGGAATTCGGGAATGAGCAAAGATGAATTCCGTGATAAGGTAATGGATGAACGTTTGCGTGAACTTTGCTTCGAAGGCTGGAGACGTATTGATTTGCTTCGTACTAATAAATTTGTAGAATTGATAAAAGAACGTAACCGTTGGGCAAAAGAATCAGGAACAATTCAAGATTTCCATAAGCGCTATCCTATTCCTGATACTGAAATTAAAACAAATGATGCATTCGGCCCTGAAGACCAGAATCCGGGATATAGCAAATAAATTGTTTCTATCCATATAAATTAGAAGCATCAGGAGGAAACATCTGCTTCCTACCTGATGCTTCTAATTTTTCTGAAATCTGGAATAATATGAAAATAACACATAAAATAGAAACTTATACCTCTGACGGAGAACCTGTATTACGATTTACTGTGATGAATTCTTCAGGAGTCTATATGGAATTCACGAATTGGGGGGCTCGTTGGATTACAGCTTCAGTACCTGATGTTCAGGGAGCATTGGACAATGTGCTGATTGGTTATGATCCCTTGGCCGGTTATTTGGAAGATTCTTATTATATGGGGGCAACCATCGGCAGATTTGCCAATCGTATAGCCGATGCTTCTTTTACAATAGATAGGAAAACCTTCCATTTGGAGGCTAATGATGGGAATAACACCAATCATGGCGGTTTTTCCGGCTTTCATAACAAAGTGTGGCAGTGGGAAGAATTACCGGATGGCATCCGTTTTAGTCTGTATTCGCCAGACGGAGAAGGAGGTTTTCCGGGAAATATCCGCGTGATAACAGACTATCGTTTCAATGAGGACAATGAACTTTCTATACGGCATTATGCGGAAACTGACTGTGCTACTTACATCAATATGACTAATCACGCATATTTCAATTTGTGTGGAAAGGGAAAAAAGATAACGGAGCATCGGTTGCATATTCCGGCCGACCGGATATTGGATACGACCTCGGCATTTATTCCTACAGGGAGAAAGATGAAGGTGAAAAATACTCCATTTGACTTTACTTCTCTAAAAATGATAGGTGCAGACTTGTATGCTGATCATGAGCAATTACTTTGGAATAAAGGATATAATCATTGCTATATATTGAAAGATAAAATGTCTGAGGAGATGTTAGAGGCCGCTGCTTTATACGAACCTGTTACAGGAAGAAAAATGACAGTAATGACTGATTTGCCTGCTGTTCTTTTGTACACAGCGGGATATTATGAACGACCGGATACAGCCGTCTGTTTGGAAACACAATTTTATCCGGATACTCCTTCTCATTCGGATTTTCCTTCCTGCCTGGTGTTACCGGAGAAAGCTTATGAGCATTGCACCTTGTTTAGTTTTCAGGTGCAAAGAGAGAAATAAATGATTGATAAATATGAAAAGATTATAATATGAAAAACGTAAAAAAAACATGGGCTGTATTAGCTTTAATGGGGTGTATGCAAGTACTGCATGCCCAAACAGTATATTTACATAGCGATAACCCACAAATGAAATGGAAATTGAAGCCTCAGGCTGAAGTCGGAACGGATGTGAAGTCACTTTGCGAAAACGGATACAATGTTTCTGCTTGGGTAGATGCTGTTGTGCCTGGAACAGCTTTTAATTCGTATGTAATAGCAGGGATAGAGAAAGATCCTAATTTTGGTGACAATATTCATCAGGTAAATCGCGACAAATACGACCGTAGCTTTTGGTATCGTACTACATTCCGTGTTCCTGCTGATTTTACAAAAGAATTGATATGGTTGAATTTTAATGGGGTAAACCGTCGTGCGGAAGTCTATCTGAATGGAACATTATTAGGTAAACTGGATGGGTTTATGCATCGTGGACATTTTAATGTTACTTCAATAGTAAATCGTGATAAAGAAAATGTATTGGCTGTACTTGTCCATATGCCTGATACTCCATTGGCTAATCAGGGCAGTCCAACCTATTTGTCTAGTGGCGGATGGGATTGGATGCCTTATGTGCCGGGGTTGAATAGTGGTATAACCGATAAGGTATTTCTTACTAATACGGGAACAGCTACTTTAATTGATCCTTGGATACGTACTAATTTACCTACCCGTGCCAGAGCGGATTTGAGTGTGGCGCTTGATGTCAAGAATAATTCGGTAGAAAAGACGAAGGTATTGGTGCGCGGAACAATTACCCCAGGAAACATTGTTTTTCAAAAAGAATTAGACGTGAATGCCCATACTACTGAACAGGTAAAGTTTGACAAACGCTATTTCCCACAACTGTGTATAGACCAGCCGCGTCTGTGGTGGCCGAATGGGTATGGAGACCCCAATCTTTATCATTGTAAGTTTGAGGTGATGGTGGATGGAAGAGTTTCAGAAACTAAAGATGTTTCTTTTGGTATAAAGAAATATTCTTATGATAAAGAGGGCAATACATTCCATATTTATATTAATGATATTCCGGTATTTGTTAAGGGAGCGAATTGGGGGATGTCTGAATATATGCTTCGTTGCCGTGGCGCGGAATATGATACCAAAGTCCGCCTGCATAAGGAAATGAACTTTAATATGATACGTAATTGGCTCGGCTCTGTTACAGATGATGAATTCTACGAGGCATGTGATAAATATGGCATTATGGTATGGGATGATTTTTGGATAAACTCTAATCCGAATTTGCCTTATGACCTCAATGTGTTCAATAATAATATGATGGAGAAAATCAAACGTGTGCGTAATCACCCTAGTATAGCCGTGTGGTGTGGCGATAATGAATCTAATCCTCAGCCTCCTTTAGAAGGATGGATGGCGGAAAATATCAGGACCTTTGATGGAGGTGATCGTTATTTTCAAGCAAATTCCCATGCTCAGGGCTTGACCGGTAGTGGTCCGTGGGGAGCATTTGAGCCTCGCTTTTATTTTACTAAATATCCTGATGGCTTGGAAGGAGATCCGGCGCGTGGCTGGGGATTTCGTACAGAAATTGGCACAGCTGTAGTTCCTACCTTTGAAAGCTTCAAGAAATTTATGCCCAAGGAGAACTGGTGGCCTCGTGATGAAATGTGGAACAAGCACTATTTTGGCCAAAATGCTTTTAATGCAGCTCCCGATCGTTATGATGCTTCTATAACCAAAGGTTTTGGCAAGCCCGAAGGGATTGAAGATTATTGCCGTAAGGCTCAGCTTGTCAATATTGAATCTAATAAGGCTATGTATGAGGGTTGGCTGGATCGTATGTGGGAGGATGCATCAGGTATCATGACTTGGATGGGACAGTCGGCATATCCGTCTATGGTTTGGCAAACTTATGATTATTATTATGATTTGACAGGAGCTTTTTGGGGAGCAAAATCAGCCTGTGAACCGGTGCATATTCTTTGGAATCCTGTGACGGACGGTGTGAAGATTGCTAATACCACAGCATGTGATATGGAAGGTTTGACTGCTGAAGTAAAAGTTTACAATCTGGATGGAAAGTCTGTGGAGGCTTATACAAAATCAGCTATCGTGAACTCTCCTAGCAATTCTACTGTGCAATGTTTTACGATAGATTTCAATAAAGAACGTAAAAATCTGTCATTAAATAAGCCGACCTTTGCTTCAAGTACCACTTATGGACAGCCTTCAGATGCTACGGATGGGAAAAAAGATACTCGTTGGGCAGCGGCAAAAGCGGAAAATGAATGGCTTTATGTGGATCTGGGCAGTGTGCAACCCGTAGGTGGGGTTCGCTTGGATTGGGAGGCATCTTTTGGTAAAGGATATAAGATTCAGGTGTCAGATGACACCGAGACTTGGAAAGAAGTATATAAAACTGATGAAGGACGTGGAGGAATAGATGAAATTACTTTCCCCGAAGTTGATGCCCGTTATGTACGTATGTTTGGGACGGAACTAGGTTGGTGGTTTGGTTACTCATTATGGAGTTTTGATGTGTTGGGCGGAACGCAGCCTAGTGAGGGTTTGAGTGATGTACATTTTATCCGCCTGACGTTGAAAGATAAATCAGGAAAGATCGTGTCAGAAAACAATTACTGGCGTGGCAACGACCGTTTGGATTTTACGGCTTTGAATACTTTGCCAAAAGCTGAACTGAAGACTTCTTCCAAATTAATTCGTAAAAATGGTGAGGCGGAGATACAAGCAGCCATAACACTTCCGAAATCGGCTAAGGGGGTAGCTTTTGCTGTACATGTGCAGGCTGTTCGTGCTTCGGATGGCGAACGCATTCTGCCGGCATTGATGAATGACAACTATTTTACGTTGATGCCAGGAGAAACAAAGAATTTGAGTATTACATTTGATGAGAATTTGTTGCAGGACGACAAATATAAGTTAGTGGTAACTCCTTATAATAACAAATAATTCAGATTAGTATGTGTACTAATAAATTTATTCTGTTCTGTATGGGGATAGTGATGAGTGTATCATCTTCAGCTTGGGCTGGAGATGACACCCCTCTTTATAAAGACAGAACAGTTCCAATAGAGAAGCGTGTAGACGACCTTATGTCTAGAATGACATTGCACGAAAAGGTATTGCAATTGCAGAATCGTGCGTCTGGTCGGTTGGATGAGATTGACCGGATCTTCTTGGGGGAAAGTTATGGGACAACTCATGAAATGAGTATGTCTGCTTATGATTGCGCCGTGATGTATAAAGAATTACAGCATTATATGCGTACTAAGACCCGTTTGGGAATTTCGTTGTTAACTTCTGCTGAGGGCATACAGGGTATTATTCAGAATAATTGTACGCTGTTTCCTCATGCTTTGGCGCAGGGAAGCACTTTCAATCCTGAATTAATACAACAAATGACTGAGGCGGCTGGCGAAGAGGCTAAGGCGATAGGTATTCATCAAATTCTTTCTCCGGTTTTTGACATTGCCCGCGAGTTACGTTGGGGACGTATTGAAGAAACATACGGAGAGGACCCTTATCTGATAGCGGAAATGGGAGTGGCGTTTATTAAAGGGTATCAAAAATACAGAATTACTTGTATGCCCAAGCATTTTGTAGCCCATGGTACTCCGTCTGGAGGCTTGAATTGTGCGGGAGTAAGTGGAGGAGAACGTGAATTGCGTAGTCTCTATCTTTATCCGTTCCGTAAAGCTATAAGGGAAACTTCTCCGTGGGCGGTGATGACTTGCTACAGTGCGTATGATGGAGTGCCGGTTACAGGTTCTTCTTATTATATGACTGATATTCTTCGGGGAGAACTGGGCTTTAAAGGATACGCTTATTCTGACTGGGGTTCGGTGGAGCGTCTGATGACTTTTCATCATGCAGCAGGCAGCCGTGAGGAGGCTGCGCGTATGGCATTAATGGCCGGAGTGGACTTGAACATTGATTCGACTTACGAAACATTGGAAAAACAAGTTGAGGAGGGAAGGCTTGATGTTGCATATATAGATCAGGCTGTGCGCAGAATATTGACGGTGAAGTTTGAATTGGGCTTATTTGATGAAACTTATGGTGATCCTAAACTGGTGAAGAAGGTCGTTCGCAATGCTGAAAAGGTGGCATTGGCTAAGAAAGTGGCTGACGAGAGTGCCGTATTATTGGAAAACAGAAATGATATTCTTCCTTTAGACTTGAATAAATACAAGTCTGTTGCAGTGGTGGGGCCTAACAGTAATCAAGCCGTGTTGGGCGATTACGCTTGGACGATGGGGGATACTAAAGAGGCGGTCAGTTTGTTGCAAGGATTGCAGGAAAGTGCAGGTGATAAAATAATGATTCGTCATGCTGAAGGATGTGATTGGTGGAGCCAGGACAAATCACATATTGCCGAAGCTGTGGAAGTTGTCCGTAACAGTGATATAGCTGTGGTGGCGGTAGGTACACGAAGCACTTATCTGGGAAGAAGTCCTAAATATTCTACGGCAGGTGAAGGATTTGATCTTTCCTCATTGGAACTTCCTGGGGTGCAGGAGGAGCTGTTGAAGGAGATAAAGAAAACGGGTAAGCCTATGATTGTCGTTCTGATTGCGGGTAAACCGCTTGCTATGCCTTGGGTGAAAGAAAATGCTGATGCAGTGTTGGTGCAATGGTATGCAGGTGAGCAGCAAGGATGTACATTGGCAGATATTTTGCTTGGAAAGGTGAATCCGTCGGGTAAGTTGAATGTATCTTTCCCGCGTAGCACAGGTAATACTCCTTGTTTTTATAATCATTTCGTGACAGATCGTGAAGAACCTTTTGACCAGCCGGGTACTCCTGAAGAACCTAAAGGTCATTATATCTTTGATAAACCGGAACCTTTATGGAACTTTGGACATGGAAAAAGTTATACTACGTTTGATTATGTGGATTGTGCACTGAGTGATACGTTATTGGCTGCAAGTGATACATTGAAAGTATCCGTTATGATCAAGAATACGGGTAGGTGCGATGGCAAGGAGGTTGTGCAGCTTTATGTACGTGATAAAGTAAGCACGGTGGCTACTCCCATTCAACAGTTGAAGGCATTTCAAAAAGAGCTTGTTCCTGTAGGATATACTAGAGAAGTTAAATTAGTACTTCCAATAGCAGAACTTGCTTTGTATAATGCCGATATGGAGGAAGTTATAGAACCTGGGGAGTTTGAACTACAGATAGGATCAGCTTCTGATGATATCCGAATAAGGCGGACAATAATAGTGAGGTAGGGAATTTAAACTTTTGTAAAGAATAAAAAAAGGATGGTTTTTGCTTTTGTAGAATAACAGATT
>OHCJ01000567.1_pt1 | contig 11033 bp, 10 predicted proteins | sample 1566821 | NCBI WGS metagenome assembly OHCJ01 (sample SAMEA3879545, study PRJEB24766) | human gut metagenome | biome: human-associated habitat; feature: feces | place: USA | collected 1985/1987 | reverse complement strand
ACAAAAAAAGTGGTGGCACGGTCTGTATTCATCCGCTCCATCGCCCGTTCATATCCTTTTCTCGACGGCTTTCCACCCTTAAAAATATAAGGACTTCCCACCTTATCCGCAAAGGGTGATACCCGCGGCTCCTTATTATTGGAAAGGATACAGGTGGAAAAGCCGATAGCGCGGAGTCGCTCAAAGAGCTCGATCGCCTGCTTGTCCGCCGGTGCCCCGTGGGGAACCAGGGTATTGTCCACGTCAAAGATGATCCCCCGGTATCCTCTCTCATAAAGTTTCTCGTACGGGATCTCGTATGCGCTGTCCACATAGTTCCCTGGATAAAATGTCTCAAACATACTGCTGCTTATTACATAATAGCCCAATCATACCCTTTTTGCATTTTCTCTGCAATCCAACGCATAACTGAACTTTTTCTCCTCTATTTATTATTTAAGAACTTCGCCAGTTCATCCATAAACGCGTTCACATCCTTAAACTCCCTGTAGACAGACGCGAAGCGGACATAGGCGACTTCATCCACCAGCTTGAGTTTTTTCATGACAAGCTCACCGATCGTCACAGATGGGATCTCACGTTCTTCCATACTGAAGATCTCTTTCTCGATCTCGTCGATCATCTTTGTGATCTGTTCTGATGAGACCGGACGCTTATGACATGACAAAAGAATCCCGTTTTCGATCTTCGCACGGTTATACGGCTCTCTGGAATCATCTTTCTTAATGATCATAAGCGGCAGTGTCTCTAATTTTTCATATGTCGTAAAGCGCTTTCCGCACTCCTCGCACTGACGGCGGCGTCTGATCGAACTGTTGTCATCTGCCGGGCGCGAGTCGATGACCTTTGTATCCTGGGCACCACAAAATGGACATTTCATGGGGATTTCCTCCTTTGCTTCTGACCGTATTATTTTCCGCTCACGGCCGCGTTTTTATACCATATCTTATCACACAATGATCCGTTTCCGCAAGTCTTTTACTTCCTGCGGTCTCACCCGATTTCAGCAACCCTATGGATAAACCGTTCCTTCGCCTCCTGCTGCGCTTCCAGCTTTCTGATCTTTTCCGTGCTCTTCGCCGGCACCCAGGCTTTGTTGGCGTTGTAATAAAAATTGATCTGTTTCCAGTACTTTTCCGGATACAGAAGGAGATAATATAATACCTGACGTTCTGATCCGGAGACCGGCAGCACCCTCTCGTAAGTTTCCAGGATCTGCTGTCCCAGCCGTACGTTCCAGTCATGCTTTTCCATGACCTTTCTTAAAAAATAGTACAGATCCTCCATCTGGACTCCCAGATGCATCTGGTTGAATTCCGTCACTGCCACATACCCGTTCCCGATCAGGATATGGTGGTAATCCGGCTCCCCGTGACAGACCGCATAACCGTCAAGGATCTCTTTTCCATGCGTTTCATATAGCTGCGCCATGCCGCGCTCCGCTTCCACAGACTGGGCAGCAAAACGTTCAAAATTTCCGATCACACAGAGTTCAAATTCATTCTTCTTTCTCTTCCCACGGATATATGTTCTCGCTTTTTTTAATTCTCTGTTGTGGCGGCGCATGGCCTCAAAAAGCGGCGGGGAGATCATGGATCTCCTGTTCCACGCCTCCTGCCGCTCGATCCTGCGGAACTGCCGGTGCAAAAGCGCCAGGGCCCGCACCGCTGACAAGACTTCTCTCTCGTCCTTCAGATCACATTCCGGGTCCGCAAACCATTCCTTCACGATATATCTGGTTCCGTCCTCTGCCGTCGACAGCAACTCTCCCGCAGAATTTCTCATATACCGGTCTGCCCTCAGAGTCTCCATTCCGTCTAATGACCGCAAAACCTCCTCTTCAAATTCCAGCCGGTTCACACTTCCGCGATATTCTTTTAAGAGCCGCAGTCCCTGATCTGTCTCCAGAATCCAAGAGCCGCGTCCCCGCCGCAAAACATCCACCTGAAATCCATACGTTTTCTCCGCTTCTTCCTTCCAGTCGATCACGATGCTATCCCCCCATATCCTGTTCTGACCTTTTCCGACACCTCCGGAAGCTGCCATCGATAGCTTCTACCGGATGTACGACAGCTAAACATTCCGGTCCTCAACCTGCTTCCGGAATTTCCTTCTGCACAAGATATGAAAATAATCCGGAGATTATTCCCGCGCCGGGCGGCGGGGCATGGGGCAGCCTGCATCTTCGCGCGCGTGCACAAAAAAGACACCTGCAAAATCCTCTGCAGATGCCTCTCATGACACAACTTATCTTGTTACCATTCAGCCAAACCAGCATATGGCTGAGCTGTAACCTTATATTTTCTTAAATTGATTAATTTTCTCTAATAATATATCTTTTTTATTTAATTCCGGTTCTTCAAGCACTATATTCAAAAGATACATGAGTCCGTCGCCGATCTGCTTTCCCTTTTCCAGACCTTGCTGAAGAAGATCACCGCCGTTGACCGCCAGCTGTTTTAAGCTTACGCAGTCTCCAGACTCTCTGATCTCCTCAAAAAGCCGCAGGAGCTCCGGAACCGTCTCATCTCCATCCAGCTTCTTGAGCTGCATGGCACCCAGAAACTGGTACTCCGTCACACGGCTCAAAAGCTTCCGTATCTGGACCTTATCGACCGCGAGCGGTGCCTGAAATGCCATGACCATGCTCCTCACATTTCCGATCGTGTCGTTGTCAAGCTTTAATCCACGCAGGATCTTCACCGCCTGCTCCGGTGTCATGTGGCGCAGGAAACCTGCCCAGCGATGGGATTTGTCAGCCGGAAGCGCGGCGAGACCGGTCCAGCATTCTTTCAATGCCTCTCTGGAAGCCCCGTCCACCAAACAGCCGCATGTCCCCGGAGTTTCGTTTTCCCCTGCATTATGCGAATTTTCTCTCTCCAGCTCCCTCTCAAACACCTCCGGGAACCCGGACGTCACATAGTCTGCAATTCCCGTCTCATCCACCATCCAGATCTTCTCCGGATGATCCGAGAGCAGAAGCTTCGTGAGTTCCACCTGGATCCTCTCCTTGCTCACATGGGTGAGATTCGGGGCGATCTTGATAATGGCCTTATAGGTCTCATCCTCGATCACAAAATCCAGCTGGGCCGCAAAACGCACAGCCCTGAGAATCCGCAGTGCGTCCTCCGTAAACCTGTCACCCGCGCATCCGACACAGCGGATCACCCGGCGTTTCAGATCTTCCATTCCCTCAAATTCATCTACGATTCCCGTCTCATGGCTGTATGCCATGGCGTTGATCGTAAAGTCACGGCGCTTTAGATCTTCCCTGAGATCCGGTGTAAACTCCACGGTCTCCGGATGTCTTCCATCCAGATATTCCCCGTCGATCCGGTAGGTGGTCACCTCATAGCCTTTTCCGTGCTTGATGATCGTCACGGTTCCATGCTTTAAGCCGGTATCCACGGTCTTTCCAAAAATTTCCTTCACCTGCTCCGGCTTTGCGGAGGTCGTGATGTCCCAGTCCCCCGGGATCCTGCCAAGGACAGCGTCCCGGACACAGCCGCCTACGATAAATGCCTCATATCCATGGCTTCGTATATTATCAATGATCCATTCTGCCTCATAGGGCATCTCAATTCTCACCGGCCCGGTCACCTCCTTATGATTTTGCACATGATTTCGCTGTGCTTATCGATCCGCCAATTCCTGATTGCGGCCATCTTTGCGCGTGTACCGGCATGTCTTGACCGTTATTTATCCAGATTTTGTAACTGTTCAGTACCCTCACAGTTACACGCAAAAATCCATTCCATATCGGCTACGCCGATGGGATTTTTGCCTTCCGGCTTATGTTTTCTTACGGTCAGCGCAGCAAGCGCGCAGATCTACTGCACAGTTACCAGATTTTTCAGAATCGGGATCAGCCGCTTTGCCAGCACCGCTGCCAGAACACATAAAATAAAATCCTCACTGACCGTCAGAAGAAAGCAGTTGATCAACACGAGCTTCCATCCGACGCTTACGCCAAGAACAAAATTGCTGCACACATAAAAATAGACCATTCCGCAGCCATAATCCGCGAGAAGTCCCAAGAATGCAGAAAATAAAAGCCATGAAAAGGAGGGATCCTTCCTGATCTCAAACACACGTCCCGTCACATAGGCTGCCGCTGCGAAGCCGATGAGGAAGCCAAATGTGGGCTTCAAAAGATACGCCGGACCTCCGCCCGTAGCGAAGACCGGGATCCCGCATAATCCAATCACCAGATATGTCAGCACGCTGGCAAATGCCCTTTTTGATCCAAGCAAAAGCGCTGCAAGCAGCACAAAGAAAAACTGCAGTGTAAAGTGCATGGGCACCGGCTGCACCGGAATCGTGATCTTGAGAAAAGCTCCGACGCCGATGAGGGCTGTAAACAGCCCTCCGAGCGTCAGATCCCTGATGTTCCATTGGTTCATTAATATGCTTTGCCCCAGTATACCATCTTGGTTGCCGGCTTGCCGCAGCATACGCATGTCTCAGCAAGCTTCTCCTGCTTGAACGGCATACATCTGGAGGTCACGCCAACCTGCTCCTTTAACTTATCCTCACATTCCTGGCAGCCGCACCACATTGCGCGGATGAAGCCCGGCTTATTGTCAGCGATATCCTTCATCTCTTCCATGTTGTGAGCATCATAGGTGTGGGCGTCACGGTGTGCTTTCGCACGCTCGTACATGTCATGCTGGATCGTCTTTAAGAGCTCATCCACCTTCTCTGCGATCTCGCTTAAAGCGACGGTGATCTTCTCGTGGGTGTCACGGCGTACTAATACAGCCTGACCTGCCTCGATATCCTTCGGTCCAAGTTCTACACGGACCGGGATTCCTCTCATCTCGGACTCGGAGAACTTCCAGCCCGGGCTCTTATCGGAATCATCAACTTTTACGCGGAAGTTGGAGAGAACCTCCTCGACCTCTCTTGCCTTCTCAAGAACGCCCTCCTGCTGCTGGCGGATCGGAACGATCACGACCTGAGTCGGAGCTACGTTTGGCGGAAGAACAAGACCCTCGTTATCACCGTGTACCATGATGATGGCACCGATCATACGGGTCGTCATACCCCAGGAGGTCTGGTGAACATATTTTAACTGGTTGTCCTTATCGGAATACTGGATGCCGAAAGCCTTTGCGAAACCATCGCCGAAGTTGTGGCTGGTTCCGGACTGGAGTGCCTTTCCGTCATGCATCAGGGACTCGATCGTGTAGGTTGCCTCAGCACCTGCGAATTTTTCTTTATCTGTTTTCTGTCCGCGAACGACCGGGATCGCAAGGAAATCCTCGCAGAAATCTGCATAGAGGTTTAACATCTGGATCGTTCTCTCCTGAGCTTCCTCTGCTGTCGCATGTGCGGTGTGGCCTTCCTGCCATAAGAACTCTCTGGAGCGGAGGAACGGTCTTGTCGTCTTCTCCCATCTTACTACGGAACACCACTGGTTGTATACCTTCGGAAGGTCACGGTAGGAGTGGATGTCTTTCTGGTAGAAATCGCAGAACAGGGTCTCGGATGTCGGGCGGACGCAGAGACGCTCCTGAAGCGGCTCAAGACCTCCCTGTGTTACCCATGCAACTTCCGGTGCAAAACCTTCTACATGGTCTTTCTCTTTATCAAGTAAGCTTTCCGGGATGAATAACGGCATGTAAACATTCTTTACGCCTGCTTTTTTAAAGCGCTTGTCCAGTTCATGCTGGATGTTCTCCCAAATCGCATATCCGTCCGGTTTGATGACCATGCAGCCCTTTACGCTCGCATAATCACATAACTCTGCCTTTTTTACAACGTCTGTGTACCACTGCGCGAAATCATCTTCCATGGAAGTGATGGATTCCACAAGTTTCTTGTCTCTTGCCATTGTTTTTCTCCTTTATATGAATTCTTAGATTGCATACATATGAAAGTTAAGGAATCAGGACGCCTGCTCCGTTTCGGGCAGTGCCGGATAAGCGCCATACCACTGGTACTTAGCAACATCGAGATCTCGTATAAACGTAGAATTCTCTGCCCGCAGAAATAAAAAGGCTGTCAGTCCCCACTTAAGGGACCGACAGCCGGCGTTACCACCCAAATTAGCTTCCGCATCTTTCCGGAAAGCTCTCCTCTGATATCCGTTAACGCCGGATCTACGCTGTACTTAACAATGTAGTCTTTACAGACACAGCCGCTTGATTCCGCTGCCGTTTTCCGCATTTTCCACATCTCTCGCACAAAGCTCCGAGGCCGGTTCAACGACGCGCACATGGAAGTTCTCACCACCTGCTTCCTCTCTGGGATGCCGCCATTCATCTACTTTCCCTCTTCAATGCCTGTCTGATATGCATATATCATGGATTTTAATGGATTTTTCCAGGTTTGTCAAGACTCCTGCACGGATTTTACAGGTCAGCCTCACCGCCCCGGAATCTCACGCTCCGTGCGTCCGATCCGGACGCACCTTTCTTAAAATATCAGTTTAATCACCAGCCATCCGGCTGCGATGCATAACAGCACCAGCGCAAACGCTGCGGAGAGACCGAACAAGACAGCTCCGACAGCGATGGATAAGATAAATCCAAATAGGCTGAGCACCGCGCCCAGAAGCTTTCCGCATACTCCTAACACAAGACCGACACATTTGAATATCACGATAAGGAATATGATCGCAAATAGAATTGACATCTTTTACCTCCCATCAAACCGTCTCAGGATCTCTGCGCATCCTCGCAGAGCGTTTCTCTCAGCCGGAGCCTTGCTCCAAGCGGAATAAAAATCCTCGATTTCTTCGACCTATTATATTCCTATTATGAAAATTTGTAAATATCAATCAGCTTCCGATCGCCAGATACCGGATTTGATCCGCCCCGTTTCTCCTGTAAACACGGTGAGAGATCGAGATGACCGTGCGTCCTTCCGACGCATACTTTAACGCACAGAGCACCATCTCCTCCGTCTCTGCGTCCAGATTCGCCGTAATCTCATCGAGAAGCAGGATCTTCGGCTCCCCGGCAACAGCCCGGGCAATGGATAAGAGCTGCCACTGTCCCTGAGAGAAGATCTCCGGTTTACATAATGTATCATATCCGTGATCCAGACTCATGATCGTCTCATGAAGTCCCACAAGCTTTGCGGATGCCTGCACGGCTTCGTCCCCGATCTCCGGATCAAACAGTGTGATCTGATCGCGGATTGTGCCCGGAACCATGTGGAAGGACTGCTCCACATAGCCGAACTTCTTTCTCTTCTCTTTATCGGTGATCCGGTATGCCGCCTCGCCCTCGATCAGCACCTTGCCGGAATCTGGCCTGTAAAGTCCCAGGAGGAGCTTAAAGATCGTACTCTTTCCCACTCCGGTGCGTCCTGTGAGTGTTACCTGCTCGCCGGGATCGATCGCGAAATTCAGGTCATTTAAAACGATGTGGTCATCGTAGCCGAAGGTGACATCCTTGAACTCTATGCATGGCTCTGCTCCGGCCTTTCCATTTTTATGTGCGAAATCCGTAAAAACTCTTTCTCCCACCATCTCCCTCTCAGGCTTTGCCAGAAACTCATTGATCCGGCAGACACCGGCAACCGCCGACTGGATCGTCTGGATCTCCATGCCGAGATTCTCGATCGGTGAGAATATCTGAGAGATATAGTTGATGACTGCGACAGAGGTTCCCACGGACATGCCAAACAGCGTCAGAACTCTTTTGTTTCCGGAGGCCGCAAACAGCATGACAGCAGCCACCACAACCGCGTTTAAGAACAGGATCACCGGCGAGTAGACCGCGTCATAAAAATTCGTCTTCTCGATTGCTGCATAGCTCTCACCGATGTAATCGTCATACCGCCGTTCCATGTATGCCTCTTTTCGAAGCGTATGGATCGTGCGGATACAACGGATCGTTTCCGGAACATGGTTTGTGACACGGCTTACTGCTGCGCGATTCTCTAACTGTGCCGCCAACATCCGCTTCTGAACGATCCTCGTAAATACGAAGATCAGCGGGATCAAAAGAGCGAGAAGCATTGCAATCCCCCGGTTCCTAAACCAGATCACCGCGAAAATACTGATGACTCGGCAGACATCCGCGAACATGCTGATGATCCCGGAGGTAAACAGCACCTCCACCGTGTCCACATCGCCCACGAACCTGGATACCACAGTTCCGGGCTCTTCCTTATTTAATGTGTAAGCATCAATCCGGACAAGCTTATTGGAAAGCTTGCTCCGGAACGCATGGGTCATCTTCTGGCCAAACACAGTCAGGAAGCTTTCTCTTAAAGATTCCAGTGCTCCTGTCAGAAGGATCAGTAGAAAATACTCTGCTGCCATGGAAAATCCCGGAAAATCTCCACCGACGAGCCGGTCAATGATTCTTCCAAGTACAAGAGGCGGAAGCATGGAAACAGCCACAGCCCCCATCACGGTCAAGCCGATTCCGATGGAAAGCCATTTTTCCCGCGTGATGGTCTCTCTTATAATGGATGCCGCGCTGATTCTTTTCTTTCCGGCCATTATTTTCTCCTCCTTCCCCCGGTCAAACTGTATTCTTCCTTTGCTTCTTTTTGGGATACCTGCGCCCTGTAAAGCTCCGCATACTGCAGATTTTCCGCCATCATCCTCTCATGACTTTTACATACTCCCATCTTTCGGTCCATCCAGATCACCTGATCAAGCTCCGGGAACAGGTACAGCCTGTGGGAGATCAGGAACACGCTCCGGTCTTTCGAATATGCTTTCACATGCTCAAACACCTGTTTTTCCGTCCTTCTGTCAAGTGCCGAGAACGGATCATCCAGAACCAGAATCGGCTTTTTGTGACAGAGCGTTCTCGCCAGGGCAAGACGTGCCGCCTGGCCCCCTGAGAGGCGGACACCGCTGTTTCCGACAACGGTTTTCTCCTTCTCTTCCATCTCCCGGACTTCCTCATCGAGACACACGGCCTTAAGCCATGTCCAGACATCATCATCGTCCCCTAAGAGCACGTTGTTCTCCACACTGTCTCCCAGAAGCTCCGGATCATGCCCAAGGTATCCGACGATCCGGCTCCGCTCCTGTTCCGTATAGGAGGAAAGCTCCCTGCTGCCGTAAGTCAGATGTCCTTCATACGGATATTCGCAGAGAAAACTCTTTCCCAGCGTAGATTTTCCGCATGCCACCGGACCGGTGATCCCGATGATCTGGCCCGGCATCGCAGTGAAGGAAATATCCCTGAAGATCGGATCACTGCCCGGATAGGCAAAGGTGAGGTGATCGGCAGTGATCACTTTCTCCATTTTTCCGACTTCTTTCATTCTCGTCTTATCTTCTGTGCCGCCTTCCCCGTCAGCATTCATAGCCTCACCACAATTTTCGATGCTGATTTTTTCCTCTCTTACCGCGATCTCATCTTCCACCACAGTCTCTGCCGCCTGTTCCATATACGGATGGATCCGTTTCCAGGATACCTGCGCCTTCTGGACCGCATTGAAGAGCTTTGCCGCCTTTGAGGACTTATCGGAAAGCTTCGTGTAACATGAAAGGAAGGTCGTAAACGCCGCCACATCCCATGACGTCCATCCGATCCCGACAATATTCCTTGAACCCAAATACAGGATCATCACCATTCCAGCCATGGCGATCACCCGGTAGACCGGCGGCAGGGCCGCGTTCCAGATATTTGCTTTCACAGCCGACTGCTCATATTCTGTTAAACAGGCCTCATAATGTTCCCCTCGCTCCCTCTCACATCCATACACCCGGTATGTGATCGCGTTGGTGATCCTGTCCAGAGTCTCCGTGTTGAGCCTGCCTGTCTCTTCCTTATAAGCAGCCCCTGTCCTCTGGACAACGACCTTCATCTTCTCCGCGATCATATAAGAAAACGGCGGAAAGATCAGGGAGATGAGTGCTATCCGCCAGTCGTAATAGAGCAGCATGCACACATATCCGAAAAGTGCCACACCCGTGTCAAAGATCTCTGTGGTGAACTTTCGCATGCCCTCCACGCAGTCATCCACATCGGAGACCGCCTTTGTGATGACATTTCCGGCACCCTCTTTTTCCAGTTCCACACGGGATTTATGTACTAACGTGCAGTACAGGATCCGCTTCATCCGCCGGTTTACATCGTTAGCGAACCGGCGGACATAGAAACGCTTGATATACCTCGCAAGCTGTACCGTTCCGATCACGATCACATAGAAAAAAGCTAACCGCAGCATTGCCGAAAACTGCTCCGCCCCGGTCAGAATCCGCATCAGGCAGCCCGCCATTTTTCCCTCAGACCATGGTCCCACCATGAGACCCAGATTGTAGATAAGGCCGGATATTGTGATCCATATCAGCGTCTTCCATTCATCCCGGAAATATGTCAGGATCCTGTCCGGACGAAAGTTTTTCTTTTCCATCATGTTCCCTTCTTTTTTCTCATGTCTCCGGGATTTCGATCCGGCTTTCGCCTGCCTCTCCCTGTTTTTTCGCCACAAGCTCCGCCACATCCGCAAATCCTGCCCGCCGCTCATTTTTTGACCGCCAGTACAGTTTGTCCAGAGTCTCACAAAACGTTTCTTTCTCGTTCTCCGGCAGCTCCGCCAACAGCCACTCATAAAAGACCGCCTCGATACTCGACTTCGAATTCTTCAGTGCCTCTGCCTTCTTCGTCGCAAAGAGAAGCTGGCTTCTTCCGTCCGCCGGATTCGGCTTTCTTTCAAGATAACCTTTCGCCTCAAGGCTCGCCGCCCGTCTCGCCGCAGCTCCTTTATCGATCTTTAACGTCTCCCGGACCTCCGTCTGGGTGATCCCCGGATTGTGGCGCACAAGATGGATAAAATCAAACTCCGCAGTTCCAATTCCTTCTTCCTTCATCGTCTGTACCGTGAATTTTGCAACCTCACGGGCGATCTTCGTAATTTTTCTTCCTGTCTGATCCATAACGTCTCCCTCCGTCAAAATTCCTGATTTCATCTCAATCGAGAAGACTCCCACCTCTTTCAGGTGGTGAGTCATCGCAAATTTGTCTCAGCAGAAGTCAGGTCTTCTACTAAGATAAACGCTCCGCGAGGATGCGCAGTGATTCTGATAGGAATATGTCAGCTTCGCTGACCAG
>OHCJ01000565.1_pt1 | contig 11039 bp, 9 predicted proteins | sample 1566821 | NCBI WGS metagenome assembly OHCJ01 (sample SAMEA3879545, study PRJEB24766) | human gut metagenome | biome: human-associated habitat; feature: feces | place: USA | collected 1985/1987 | reverse complement strand
TAAGGAGATCGAATACGAGGTGATCCGCGACCACAACGATACGGCCATTGCGATCTGCAATATGGAAAACATCGATCCGGTCGGCGTCCATACGGGCGACTCGATCGTGGTGGCTCCGAGCCAGACGCTGACCAACAAGGAGTATCAGTTGCTGCGCGACAGCGCCCTGCGGCTGATCCGTGCCCTGAAGATCGAAGGCGGCTGCAACGTGCAGTTCGCGCTCGATCCCCTCTCGTTCAACTACTACCTGATCGAGGTCAATCCCCGCGTGTCGCGGTCGTCGGCTCTGGCGTCGAAGGCCAGCGGCTATCCGATCGCCCGCGTCAGCGCCAAGATCGCCGTGGGCCTTACGCTCGACGAGATCCGCATCGCCAATACGCCGGCCAGCTTCGAACCGGCTCTCGACTATGTGGTTACCAAGATCGCCCGCTTCCCGTTCGACAAGTTCAGCGACGCTTCGAACCAGCTCGGAACCCAGATGAAGGCGACGGGCGAGGTGATGTCCGTGGGCCGCACGATGGAGGAGAGCCTCCTGAAGGCGGTGCGCTCGCTCGAAACGGGGGTCTGCCATATCTACCATAAGAAATTCGACGACTGGACGGTCGATCGGATGCTCTCCTATATCAAGGAGGGAACGGACGACCGTCTTTACGCCATCGCCGAGCTGATCCGCCGGGGCGTCGAGCTGGCGCTGATCTACAACAGCACCAAAATCGACATGTTCTTCCTCGAGAAGTTTAAGAACATCGTCGAGTTCGAAAAGGTCGTAGCGGCCAATCCCCGCGACATCGAAACGTTGCGCGACGCCAAACGCATGGGTTTTAGCGACAAGTTCATCGGTCAGTTGTGGGGCATGAGCCAGAAGGAGATGTTCCTGCTGCGGCGCGAGCACAATATTTTCCCGGTTTATAAGATGATCGATACCTGCGCGAGCGAGTTCTCCTCCTATGTGCCGTATTTCTATTCCACTTACGAGCAGGAGAACGAGTCGATCGTGAGCGAACGCGAGAAGATCGTGGTGCTCGGGTCGGGACCGATCCGCATCGGGCAGGGCGTCGAGTTCGACTATTCGACCGTGCATGCCATCTGGTCGATCCGCGCCGCCGGGTACGAGGCGATCATCATCAATAACAATCCCGAAACCGTTTCGACGGACTATACCACCAGCGACAAGCTCTATTTCGAGCCGCTGACCGTAGAGGACGTGATGAACGTTATTACGCTCGAAAAACCGAAAGGGATCGTCGTGTCGCTCGGCGGCCAGACGGCGATCAACCTCGCTGAGCCGCTGCACGAACTGGGTGTGCCGATCATCGGTACGGGTGTCGAGGCGATACGGAATGCCGAAGACCGGGGTTGTTTCGAGAAGATCATGGAGGAGTTGGGAATACCCCAGCCTGAGGCCGAGGCCGTGACCGATATCGAAGCCGGTGTGCGAGCCGCCGAACGGATCGGCTACCCGGTGCTGGTGCGCCCGAGCTACGTGCTGGGCGGCCGGGCCATGCAGATCGTTTCGAACGAGGAGCGTTTGCGCCACTATCTCCAGACGGCGGTCGAAGTCAATGAGGACAGCCCTGTGCTGGTCGATCGTTATATTATGGGCCGCGAACTGGAGGTGGACGCCATCTGTGATGGCAAGGATGTCTTCATTCCCGGTATCATGGAGCACGTCGAGAAGACGGGCATCCACTCCGGCGACTCGATCAGCGTCTATCCGACCTTCAGCGTGAGCCAGAAAGCCAAGGACAAGATCATCGATTATACCGTGCGGCTGGGCCGCCGGATCGGTATCGTCGGTCTGTATAATATCCAATTTATCCTCGACGGGGAAGAGGACGTATATGTGATCGAGGTGAATCCCCGTTCGTCGCGCACCGTGCCGTTCCTTTCGAAAGCGACGGGTGTCCCGATGGCTGACATCGCCACACGGGTCATCCTGGGTCATTCGCTTCGGGAGCAGGGCATTACCGAAGTATATGGCAGGGAGCGCTCCCGCTGGTTCGTCAAGGCCCCGGCCTTCTCGTTCGCCAAGATCCGGGGCATGGAGTCCTACCTCTCGCCCGAGATGAAATCCACGGGCGAGGCGATCGGATACGACAACAAGCTCACCCGGGCGCTCTACAAGGCGCTCCAGTCGTCGGGTATGACCGTCGCCAACTACGGTACGATCTTCCTCACGATCGCCGACAAGGACAAGCAGGATGCGCTGCCGCTGGTACGGCGCTTTTATGACCTGGGTTTCAATATCGAGGCGACGAAGGGCACGGCGGAATTCCTGCGTCAGCATGGTATTCGCACCCGTACGCGCCGCAAGTTGAGCGAAGGCAGTACGGAGATCATCGACTCGCTGCGCCAGGGCCATGTGAGCTATGTCATCAATACGATCGACATCAACCAGCACAACACCCGGCTGGATGGTTACGAGATTCGCCGCACGGCCGTCGAGAACAACGTGACGATCTTCACGGCGCTCGAAACGGTAAAGGTCCTGCTGGATGTATTGGAGGAGATAACCCTGGGTGTTTCGACCATTGATGCCGAATAGTTTTCGATTTCATGCGGCAACTGCGTCACATCCCTCTTTGATCCGAATGGAAAAGACGGATAGTGTTCCCCATCCGCTTCAAAGTCACGATGCACCGCATTTGTCGGCCTGAAATCAAAAGCGAGTTTCGTTCAGAGGGCACCTTTCGCACCTTCTCGCAGTCCGCGACAGTCCCATACCAGCGAGTATGCTCTTGCCGTGTCCTGCTTCGGTCGGCGCGAAACCGGCTCCTTTGAAATTGAGACGAAAGCGAAGCACATAGTTTGGAAAAGAAAAATGTATAAAAAAGGCATATATACTGTTACGGCCAACGAACCGCTGACGCCCTCCGTCTGGCGGATGACGCTCGAGGGGGATACGCAATACCTGACCCGTCCCGGGCAGTTCGTCAATATCGAGGTCGAAGGGCTCTACCTGCGCCGTCCGATTTCGGTGTGCGACTACGACGAGCGGACGCTGACACTGATCTATAAGGTCGTCGGCGAAGGCACGGCCCGGTTGAGTGAAATGAAGGCGGGCGTCAAGCTCGACCTGCTGACCGGCCTGGGGAACGGCTTCGATCCGGATGCGGAGTGCCGCAGGCCTCTGTTGGTCGGAGGCGGAGTGGGCGTTCCGCCCCTCTACAACCTGGCCAAAAAACTGATTGACAAGGGTAGAAAAGTGACTGTGGTGTTGGGATTCAATACCGCTTCGGAGGTTTTCTACGAGGAGGAGTTTCGGGCGCTCAGTGCGGAGGTCTTCGTAACGACAGCGGACGGCACGCACGGGACAAAGGGTTTCGTAACGACGGCGATCGCTGAAAAGAAGCCGGATTTTGATTATTTTTACGCCTGCGGCCCGCTGCCGATGCTGCGTGCATTGAGCGATGCGACGGGCGACATCCCGGGCGAATTGAGTTTCGAGGAGCGCATGGGCTGCGGCTTCGGCGGCTGCATGGGTTGTTCCTGTCAGACGAAAAACGGGGCCAAACGTATCTGTAAGGAGGGGCCGGTGTTGAAAAAGGAGGAGATTATATGGTAAACGAATCCAAGAAAAACTTCGATACGTCGGTGACGCTGAGCGGCCTTCGGCTGGATAATCCGGTCGTGCCGGCCAGCGGTACGTTCGGCTACGGCAACGAGTACAAGGATTTTTACGACATCAACATTCTCGGGTCTTTCTCCTTCAAGGGGACGACGCGCGAGGCTCGCTTCGGCAACCCCACGCCCCGCATCGCCGAGTGTACGGCGGGGATGATAAATGCCGTCGGGTTGCAGAATCCTGGCATCGATGCGGTGATCGGCGAAGAGCTGCCCCGGCTGAAGACATTCTTCCGCAAGCCGGTGATCGCCAATATCAGCGGCTTTTCGGTCGAGGAGTATGCCTATTGCTGCGAGCGGATCGACAAGGAGGAACAGGTCGGTTTGATCGAGGTCAATGTAAGCTGTCCCAACGTGCGGCACGGCGGCATGAGCTTCGGCACGTCGCCCGAAGCGGCGGCCGAGGTGCCGTGAAAGCCGTGACCACCAAACCGGTCTATATCAAACTCAGTCCTAACGTGACGGACATCGTGGCGATCGCCCGGGCGTGCGAGGAGGCCGGTGCCGACGGCATCTGCCTGATCAATACGATGCTGGGCATGCGGATCGACGTGAAATGCCGCAAGCCGATCATCGCCAACGTAATGGGCGGATTTTCCGGTGCGGCGATCTTCCCTGTGGCCGTGCGGATGGTTTATCAGGTAGCCCGGGCCTGCCGGATTCCGGTGATGGGGTGCGGCGGCGTGGAGACGGCCCACGACGTTATCGAAATGATGATGGCCGGGGCGACGGCCGTGCAGGTGGGGGCCGCCAACCTGCGGAACCCTTATGCCTGCAAGGAGATCGTCGAGGCACTGCCCTGTGAAATGGAGCGGCTGGGGATCGAACGGCTGTCCGATATTATCGGCATCGTGAAGTAATTTTGTGAAAATTATAAATAAGAGATATGACCAACAGAGACGTAATCATCGCCTGCGATTTCAGCAGCGCCGAAGAGACTTTCCGGTTCCTCGATCTGTTTAAGAACGAGGCCCGCAAACCTTTCCTGAAGATCGGCATGGAGCTTTTCTATGCCGAAGGGCCCGAAATCGTGCGTGAGATCAAGCGCCGGGGGCACCGGATTTTCCTTGATCTGAAACTGCACGACATTCCCAATACGGTCAAGAAGGCGATGGCCGTGCTTTCGCGCCTCGACGTGGACATGTGCAACGTGCATGCGGCCGGCACGATCGAGATGATGCGTGCGGCGGTCGAAGGGCTGACCCGTCCCGACGGCACGCGCCCGTTACTGATCGCCGTGACGCAGCTTACTTCGACTTCGGAGGAGCGTATGCAGCGCGAGCTGCTCATTTCGGCTTCGATCAACGATACGATCGTCAAGTATGCGCAGAATACCCGCGAAGCGGGACTGGACGGCGTGGTCTGCTCGCCGCTGGAGGCCGGTATGGTGAAGGCGGCCTGCGGAAAGGAGTTCCTGACCGTTACGCCCGGCGTGCGTTTTGCGGACGGAGAGGTGGCCGATCAGGTGCGGGTCACGACTCCGGCGCGTGCGCGGGAAATCGGCTCGGACTATATCGTGGTTGGGCGTCCCATCACGGCGGCAGCCGATCCCGTGGCGGCCTATCGCCGGTGCGTGGAGGAGTTCGTGAAATAGAGTGTGCGACGGTAGGGAGTATTTCGGGCGGTACGGAAGGAAGGGCTGCTTTGCGGCCCGGATCGAGCGATACGGACGGGATTCGTGTCGTGCGGCAGTTGTCTAAAATGGGTTTGGGAGCGTGGAGTTCGCGGAACTTCGGTCGGCACGGGTGTTGCCGGATCGTGCGAACGGAATGCGCGCCGAATTGCGGCGACCGAAGAGGCCGATTGCCGCGACAGGCAAGAAATAAGTTTTACTCTAAATCAAGAAAGTTATGAAACCGGTTACACTTTTCTATCAGCCCCGGTGCCCCTTCTGCAAGAAGGCGCTGGGTTATCTGGAGGAACTGCAGCGGCAGGAACCGTACAGCCGCATCGAAATCAGGATGATCGACGAACTGGCCGAACCCGAAGTGGCCGACCGTTACGACTACTATTACGTACCGACATTTTACGTCGGGGACAAGAAAGTGCACGAGGGCGGTATTATGCCCGACGAGGTGGAGGCCGTACTCCGTATGGCCCTCGACGAGCGATAGGCGGAAAGCCGTTTTTGCGGAAAAAGGAATGACAATCTAAAGAATGTAGAAATAGTTATGGAAAGAGAAATTGCCAAAGGCCTGCTCTCGATCGGTGCGGTATTCCTGCGCCCCGAGCAGCCGTTTACCTGGGCGAGCGGTATCAAAAGCCCGATTTATTGCGACAACCGGTTGATTCTGACCGCCCCCGAGGTGCGGAAGAAGGTCGAGGCCGCGATTGCGGAAACGGTGAAGGCGAAATTCCCCGCGTGCGAGGTGCTGATGGGAACATCGACGGCAGGCATCGCTCATGCGGCCATCGCCGCGACGATCCTCGACCTGCCGATGGGATATGTCCGCAGCGGCTCGAAGGATCACGGTCGGGGAAACCAGATCGAGGGCAAACTCGAAAAGGGCCAGAAAGTCGTGGTAATCGAAGACTTGATTTCGACGGCGGGATCGTGCATCGAAGTGGTCGAGGTGTTGCGTGCGGCCGGTGCCGAGGTGCTGGGCGTAGTGAGCATCTTTACGTACGGCATGAAGAAAGGACTGGATCGGCTTGCCGCAGCCGACGTAATCAACCATAGCCTTTCGAATCTCGACGCGCTGGTCGAAGTGGCGGCCGAGGAGGGGTATATCAAGCCGGAGGATCGGCAGCGCCTGATCGCCTTCCGCGACAATCCTTCGGACGAAAGCTGGATCAATAAATAAACCGCTATGCGCCATTTAATCGACCCTACGGATCTGTCGGTCGCCGAGATCGGGCAGATCATCGCCTTGGCGGAGGACATCATCGCCAACCGGGCCAAATACAGCGAAGTCTGCAAGGGCAAAAAACTTGCGACGCTCTTCTACGAGCCTTCGACCCGCACGCGGCTGAGTTTCACTTCGGCCATGCTGGAGCTCGGCGGCAGCGTCATCGGCTTTTCGGACGCCGCTTCGTCGTCGGTGTCGAAGGGCGAAACGGTCGCCGATACGGTACGGGTGATTCGTTGCTTCGCCGACATCATCGCCATGCGCCATTTCAAGGAGGGGGCGCCGCTGGTCGGTTCGCAGTATGCCGGTATCCCGGTCATCAATGCCGGGGACGGCAGCCACAGCCATCCGACGCAGACACTTACCGACCTGCTGACGATCAAGCGCGAGAAGGGGCGGCTGGATCACCTGACGATCGGCTTCTGCGGCGATCTGAAATTCGGCCGCACGGTGCATTCGCTTATCAAGGCGATGTCGCGCTACGAAGGGATTCGGGTGGTGCTGATCGCCCCCGACGAGCTGCGGCTGCCCGAGTATATGCTTCATGAGATCGAAACCCAGACCGAAGGGGTGGAATTCCGCGAGGTATCGACGATGGAGGAGGTGATGCCCGAGTTGGACATTCTCTATATGACCCGCGTGCAGAAGGAGCGTTTCCTCGACGAGGAGGAGTTCAACCGCGTGAAGGACAGCTTCGTGCTGGATCCGTCGAAACTCCGCACGGCCAAGCCGGATATGATCGTGCTGCATCCGCTGCCCCGCGTGAACGAAATCACGCGTGCGGTGGACAACGATCCCCGGGTAGCCTATTTCCGGCAGGTCGAGAACGGCAAATTCGTGCGTATGGCCTTGATCTATACATTGTTGAAGTGGGCCGAAGGCGAGAAGCTCGCCGCAGTCCCCGACCTGGCCGAGGGGATGTTCATAGACCGGAGTATGAAATGTCCCAACTCCCGGTGTATTTCGGCTACGGAGGATGTCGATCCGCTTTTCGTCAAAGCGGGAGACACCTGCCGTTGCGCTTATTGCGAGGCGAAAATCCGGTAGCGGATTTTGTCGATACAATGTCGAAATAAAACTGTCGGGATTGTTAGGTTGTCGTTGAAATTATTCGTACTTTTGTGCAAGTAAAAGACGATGGGCCGCAGGTCCGTCGGCGGCTACGGCTTCCGAAACGATGGAAAGGATTCAGATGCACCATACCCGGCGAAAGCGACAGCAGATGCTGTCGGCTCGATGTGCGGTCGGAGCGTGCAGTGTCGTTCCTGCATCGGATTTTATCGACGGAACTATGCAGGAGGGCACGAATCGGCTTCCCGCAGCAATATAATCTTGCCGCTATGACGAATTCTGTCGTAGCGGCTCTTTTTTGGTTGATTTAGTACGTTTCTTACTATGAAAGTTGGAGTAATCATGGGTTCGACCAGCGACTGGGACGTTATGTCCGACGCTGCGGCGACGCTCGCGCAATTCGGTGTGGAGTTCGAGAAGCGGGTGGTGAGCGCCCACCGCACCCCCGACCTGCTGGTGGAGTATGCCAAAACGGCCAAGTCGCGCGGACTGGAGGTAATCATCGCCGGAGCCGGAGGCGCTGCGCACCTGCCCGGCATGGTGGCCAGTATGACCGCACTTCCGGTGATCGGTGTGCCGGTCAAATCTCGAGCCCTGAACGGGCTGGATTCCTTGCTTTCGATCGTGCAGATGCCCGGCGGCGTGCCGGTTGCGACCGTAGCGATCAACGGGGCGAAGAATGCGGCCCTGATCGCCGTGTCGATCCTGGCGTTGAAGGACGAGGCGCTGGCAGCCCGTCTGGAGATGTTCCGTGCGAAACAGACTGAGGATGTACTTAAAGCGGAACTTTAGACCGATGAGTGCGGTGAAGACGATCGGAATTATCGGTGGCGGCCAGTTGGGGCTGATGATCATCGAGCAGGCGCATCTGCTGGGTGCGCGGACGATCTGCCTCGATCCGGCGGAGGATGCTCCGGCGTTTAAGATCAGCGACGAGCGGATCGTGGGCCGGTTCGACGATCCGGCGGCGCTCGAAGAGCTTTGCCGCCGCAGCGACGTGGTGACCTACGAGTTCGAGAACGTGCCGGGCGATCTGCTGGTGGCTCTCGAGCAAAAATACAATATCAAACAAGGGTTCAGGCCTCTGTTCGACTCGCAGGATCGCCTGCGGGAGAAGAGCAATGCCTGCGATCATGGATTGAAGACGCCCGCTTTCATGGCTGTCGATGACGAGGAGTCGCTGCATCGGGCCATTGCGCGAATCGGTTATCCGTGCGTGCTCAAGACCCGTACGCTGGGCTACGACGGACACGGTCAGGCGGTGCTTCGCGGCGAGGCCGACCTTGCGAAAGCCCGCGAACTGCTCGCGGTGCCCTGCATTCTGGAGGAGTTCGTCCCGTTCGATTTCGAGGCCAGCGTGGTGCTGGTGTCGGACGGAGAGCGCGTGATCTGCTTCCCGGTAGGGCGGAATATCCACAAGGACGGTATTCTGGATCTGTGCATCGTGCCGGCGGAGATGCCGGACCAGGTGCGGGAGCGGATGGTGTCCCAGAGCAAGCGTTTCATGCGCGACTGCGGTTACCGGGGGATTCTGGCTATCGAATATTTCGTGAAGGGAGACGAGGTCTATTTCAACGAAATGGCGCCGCGCCCGCACAACAGCGGACACTGGACCATCGAGGGTTCGACGACCAATCAGTTCCGGGAGCTGTGCCGTTACCTGCTCGATATGCCCCTCGAAGAGCCGCAGCTGAAGGCCCCTACCGTGATGAAAAACATCCTGGGACAGGATCTGGAGCGGGCCGAGGCGCTTGCCCGGGAGAATCGCCCCGGTGTGTATGTCCATATTTACGGCAAGACCGTTTCCAAGCCCAAGCGCAAGATGGGACACGTGACTTTCGTCGGTGTGACCGGCGAGGAGTATGCCGCCAAGTGGGCCGACAGATTTGTGAAATAAAGTCAAAAATAAGATAATGAAGAGTTACCGTATTTTCGTTGAGAAATACCCCGAATTCCGGGTCGAGGCCGAGAGCCTGCTCCGCGACCTGAATGCCAACCTGAATCTTTCGCTCGACGGCCTGCGGCTGCTGAACGTGTACGACCTGTTCGGTTTTTCGGACGAATTGCTGGAGAAGAGCCGTTACAGGGTCTTCGGCGAGGTGGTTACCGATGCCGTGACGGATTCGTGCGATCTGGGCGGCAACAGCTTTCTGGCTGTGGAGTGCCTGCCCGGACAGTTCGACCAGCGAGCGGCTTCGGCCGTGGACTGCGTGCGGTTGATCGATCCTTCGGCCGAGGTGAAGATCAAGAGTTCGAAGCTGCTGATCTTCCCTTCGAAACTTCCCAAGGAGACGATGGAGCGTATTCGTCGCTATTATATCAATGCCGTGGAGTCGCGCGAGAAGGATTTGCGGGTCCTGGACGATTTGGAAAGCGCCCCCGTGAAACCGGTGCCGGTATTGGACGGGTTCCGGGAGATGGAAGATGCGGAACTCGATGCCTACTGCAAGAAGAACGGTCTGGCGATGAATGCCGACGACCTGCGCGAAGTGGTCGAATATTTCCGGAGAGAGGGTCGCGATCCGTTCGAAACCGAGCTGCGGATTCTCGATACGTACTGGAGCGACCATTGCCGTCATACGACCTTCACGACCGAGCTGGAGAACATTACGGTCGAGGAGTCGTTCGTGAAAGACGAGATCGAAGGCACGCTGGCGCTTTACCTGAAAATCCGCCGCGAACTGGGGCGCGAGGGCAAGAGCATCTGCCTGATGGACCTGGCGACGATCGGTGCCCGTTACCTGCGCAGCAAGGGACTGCTCGACGACCTGGAGGTGAGCGAGGAGAACAACGCATGCAGCGTTTTCGTCGATGTGGACGTCGATGACCGGACCGAGAAATGGCTCCTGCAATTCAAGAACGAAACCCATAACCACCCGACCGAGATCGAACCTTTCGGCGGAGCTTCGACCTGCCTGGGCGGTGCCATCCGCGATCCGTTGTCGGGTCGCAGCTACGTCTATCAGGCGATGCGTGTGACGGGTGCGGGAAATATCTATCAACCCGTAAGCGAAACGCTGCCCGGCAAATTGCCCCAGCGCGTCATCAGCCTCAAGGCCGCTGCCGGTTATTCGAGCTACGGCAATCAGATCGGACTGGCCACGACCCACGTCCGCGAGGTGTATCATCCCGACTATGTGGCCAAACGCCTGGAGGTCGGTGCCGTGGTCGGTGCCGTGAAAGCCGAAAACGTGCGCCGGGAGTCCCCCGTGCCGGGCGATGTGGTCCTGCTGCTCGGCGGCCGCACGGGCCGCGACGGTGTCGGCGGTGCCACCGGTTCCTCCAAGGCCCACAAGCTGGACAGCCTTGAGCACTGCGGTGCTGAGGTCCAGAAGGGCAACGCCCCCATCGAGCGCAAGCTGCAGCGCCTGTTCCGCCGCGAGGACGCCTGCAAGATGATCAAGCGCTGCAACGACTTCGGCGCCGGCGGCGTCTCTGTCGCCATCGGCGAGCTGGCCGACGGCCTGTATATCGACCTGAACAAGGTCACCAAGA
>OHCJ01000560.1_pt1 | contig 11117 bp, 10 predicted proteins | sample 1566821 | NCBI WGS metagenome assembly OHCJ01 (sample SAMEA3879545, study PRJEB24766) | human gut metagenome | biome: human-associated habitat; feature: feces | place: USA | collected 1985/1987 | reverse complement strand
CTGCCGCGCCGGGGAACACCTCGTCCAGCGGCGCACGGCCAAGCGTCTGCAAAAAGTCCAGCTCGCTGTTCAGCGCAGTCTCCAGCACGGGCCCGGCATCCTGCCCGGCTGCCACACGCAGGCAGAGGTTTTCCTCCTCGAGCACGGCATCCAGCAGGGCCTCGGTCCAGTTGGTGCCGCGGGCAAACAGCGCCGCCTCAAACGCGGCGACAGCGCCCGTCAGGGCGTCCTCATCCGCCGCCAGCGCCGCGTGCAGAGAGCGCAGCGGCTCCGCCGCCAGCAGGCCGCGGAACACCACAAGCCCATCCAGATGGGCCAGCCATTCATTACGAAGCATATTCATATTCCTTTCCCAAGAGATACACTCTTTACCACCAGTATAAACGCCGCCGCAAAAAGTTGCAAGATTTGTTGCGGAATTTTCAAGCAAGTCTTGACAAACGCGCAAAAGTACGGTATAGTTTATCACACATCCAGACAATGCATGGATGGGAAGTTAGTAACGGTCCCGCACCCTGCAGAGAGCTGCCGGTCGGTGCAAGGCAGCAGGGCAGCAGACCGCGAACTGATCCCGGAGCAGACCGCCCGAAATCACAGTAGGGCGGTACGGGCGCACCCGTTACAGTGCCGGGCCTTGTTGGAGGCCCATGAGGTGGGGGCACTGCCCCAATAAGAGTGGTACCGCAGAGCTATACACAGGCTTTGTCTCTTGGAATACAAGGGGCAAAGCCTGTTCTGTTTTATCCTTTGCCCCCCTTACGGGAGGCCGCCCTACAGACCCCCGGCAGGCCGTGCTAAAACCAGGAAGGAGCAGAAACATGAAATTGACCGGTTCACAGATCTTCGTCGAAGTGCTGGTCGAGCAGGGCGTTGACACCCTGTTCGGCTATCCCGGCGGCGCAGTGCTGAATCTGTACGATGAACTTTATAAAAACTCGGACCGCATCCGCCATGTGCTGACCGCCCATGAGCAGGGCGCGTCCCACGCGGCGGACGGCTACGCCCGCGCCACGGGCCGCACCGGTGTCGTGCTGGCCACCAGCGGCCCCGGTGCCACGAACCTCGTCACCGGCATTGCCACAGCCTACATGGACAGCGTGCCGATGGTCGCTTTCACCGGCAACGTCGCCACAACGCTGCTGGGCAAGGACTCCTTCCAGGAGGCCTACATTGAGGGCATCACGATGCCCATCACGAAGCACAACTACACGGTGCGCCGGGTCGAGGACCTGGCTGACACGATGCGCGCAGCCTTCCGCATTGCGCAGTCGGGCCGCAAGGGTCCCGTCCTCGTCGATATTCCAAAGGACATCACGGCTGCCTCCTGTGAGTTCACCCCCAAGGCTCCCGAGCTCATCCGCACCGTGACCCAGTATAATGAGGAGGACGTCAAAAAGGCCGCTCAGATGATCAACGAGTCGGAGCGCCCGATCGTCTACTTCGGCGGCGGCGTCCGCAGCGCGGCGGGCTGCCAGCCCCTGCGCGATTTGCTGGAAAAGACCGGCATGCCCGCCACCTACACCCTGATGGCCGCCGGTGTCCTCAGCTACGGTGAGCCGCACAACTTAGGGCTGCTGGGTATGCACGGCTGCTACGCCGCCAACAAAGCCATTGACGAAGCCGATTTGGTCATTGCCGTGGGCACACGGTTCAGTGACCGCGTGGCGCTGAACCCCGACAGCTTTGCCAAGCGCGCGAAAATCATCCAGATCGACATTGACCCCAGCGAGCTGGGCAAGAATGTGGACGTCGATTTAAGCCTGACCGGCGACGCCAGCTACATTTTGCAGGCCATTCTGCCTTATGTCGAAAAGACCGAGCACAAGCTCTGGATGGAGCAGATCCGCGGCTGGCAGAAGAACGACTACAAGCCCGCGGACAGCGACACCGAGCTGAAGCCGCACCAGATCATTGATGAGATCTGCAATCAGGCAGGCCCCGAGGCCGTTTACGTCACCGACGTCGGCCAGCACCAGATGTGGGCGGCGCAGTATCTGCACCACACGAAATCCCGCGGCTTCCTGACCAGCGGCGGTCTGGGCACAATGGGCTTCGGCTACGGCGCGGCCATCGGCGCACAGATGGCGCGTCGTCATGCTGACGGGCGACGGCTCGTTCCACATGAACCTGAACGAGGCCTGCACTGCCGTCAGCTACGACCTGCCCATCATCACGGTAATTTTCAACAATCAGGTGCTCGGCATGGTGCGCCAGTGGCAGACGACCTTCTACGAGAAGCGCTACTCCGACACAGACCCGCACCGCAAGACTGACTTTGTCAAGCTGGCCGAGGGCTTCGGGGCCAAAGGCTACCGCGCTGCGACGCCCGCCGAGTTCAAGGCGGCGTTCGCCGACGCGATGAAGCAGAAGGGCCCGAGTTGGATCGACTGCCGCATCGGCAAGGACGAAAAGGTCCTGCCGATGATCCCCGGCGGCGGCACCGTCAACGACATCATCATGGAATGAGGTGACACGCATGGAACAGAACAACAACACCCGGCGGGTCATCAGCCTGCTGGTTGACAACAGCAACGGCGTTCTGGCGCGCATTTCCAGCCTGTTCTGCCGCCGCGGCTTCAACATCGACAGCCTGACGGTGTCCGCCACCAACGACCCGGCAGTCAGCCGCATCACCGTGACCATCACCAGCGATGAAAAGGCGCTGAGCCAGCTCATCCTCCAGACCGAGCGGCTGGAAGTGACCCGGCAGGTGTTCGTGCTGGATCACGAGAACTCGCTGGAACGGGAGCTGCTGCTGCTCAAGGTGGCTGCCGATGTCCACAACCGCAGTGAGCTGCGGGAGATCGCCAGCATCTACAAGGCAAAGATCATTGATCTTTCGCCCGACAGCATGGTGCTGGAACTGACCGGCCGCCCTGAAAAGGTGGACGCGTTCCTCAAGATCCTGGCAGATTACAAGATCCTTGAGCAGTGCCGCACCGGCGTGACTGCCCTGGAGCGCGGCGGGATGCACCAGCACATGCAGAAACCCCCGCAGGAGGTGCGGGCAGCCCAGCTGCCCCTGCCCGGGACCCATTGCCCGCAGTAAGGGGAGAAACCCCACCGTCAATGCTTCGCATTGCCACCGCCCCTAGTAGGGGCGGCTCTGGCGTTGCATAAAGCCCTGCAAGTTCCCCTTTCTGCCAAGGGCTCCCCTAATAGGGGAGCTGGCGAGCAGATGCGAGCCTGAGGGGTTCAACTCAGTTTTCCATAAAAATCAAAATATAAAAATAAAACAGGAAAGAGTAAAAGGAGACTACTACCATGGCGATCAAGAAATACTACGATTCCGACTGCAACCTCGGCGTGCTGGACGGCAAGACCGTCGCTGTCATCGGCTTCGGCAGCCAGGGCCACGCCCATTCCGAGAACCTGGCCGAGAGCGGCGTGAACGTTGTTGTCGGTCTGCGCAAGGGCTCTGCCCACTGGGCAAAGGCCTCCGAGTTCGCTGCCACCCACGACAACTTCAAGGTCATGGAGGTCGAAGAGGCTGCCAAGGCTGGCGATGTTGTGATGATGCTGGTGCCCGATGAGCTGTGCGCCGATATCTACAACACGCAGGTCGCACCTTACATGACCGAGGGCAAGGCTCTGGCCTTTGCACACGGCTTCAACATCCACTTCAAGACCATCACCGCTCCCAAGAATGTTGACGTGATCATGATCGCTCCCAAGGGCCCCGGCCACATCGTCCGCCGCCTGTACACCGAGGGCGAGGGCTGCCCCTCTCTGATCTGTGTGGAGCAGGATTACACCGGCAAGGCAAAGGACATCGCTCTGGCTTACGCTTCCGGTATCGGCGCTGGCCGTGCAGGCATCCTGCAGACCACCTTCAAGGAGGAGACCGAGACCGACCTGTTCGGCGAGCAGGCAGTTCTGTGCGGCGGTGTCTGCGAGCTGATCCACGCAGGCTTCGATACGCTGGTGGAGGCTGGCTACGAGCCCGAGATGGCATACTTTGAGACCTGCCACGAGATGAAGCTGATCGTTGACCTGATCAACGAGGGCGGCTTCTCCAAGATGCGCTACTCCATCTCCAACACCGCTGAGTACGGCGATTACCGCACCGGCAAGCGCCTGATCACCGAGGAGACCCGCAAGGAGATGAAGAAGGTCCTGACCGAGATTCAGGACGGCACCTTTGCTTCCGAGTTCCTGACCGAGATGAGCCCCAAGGGCGGCCGCAAGGTTCACTTCCTGGCTGAGCGCCGGATGCAGGCCGAACACCCCATCGAGAAGGTGGGCGCAGAGCTGCGCAGCATGATGAGCTGGCTGAAGAAGTAATTAACTCCCCCAGTCGCCTGCGGCGACAGCCCCCTCAAAGAAGGAGCCTTTTGTCTGACCGCAGCGTGAAGCCTCCCTCCGTGAGGGAGGTGGCATCGCGCAAGCGATGACGGAAGGAGTTCAGCCAAAAGCTGCTTTTAAAACTAAGAAAGGCTCCCTCCTTTGGGAGGGGGTCTTTTGTTATAAGGAAAAGAGGAATAAACCATGAGAAGCGATAATGTGACCAAGGGTTCGGAGCGGGCCCCCAACCGAAGCTTATTCTACGCACTGGGTTACACCCCCGAGGAGCTGGAGCGCCCGCTGATCGGCGTGGTCAGCGCTTACAGCGAGATCGTGCCCGGCCACATGAATCTGGATAAGATCGCCGATGCCGTCAAGGCCGGTGTGGAGATGGCGGGCGGCACCCCCATCCTGATCCCTGCCATCGGTGTCTGCGATGGCATCGCCATGGGCCATGTGGGCATGAAATACTCCCTGGCCTCCCGCGAGCTGATCTGCGACAGCGTGGAGACCATGCTGATGGCCCATCAGCTGGACGGTCTGGTGCTGGTGCCGAACTGCGATAAGATCGTTCCCGGCATGGTCATGGCCGCTGTCCGCATGGATGTGCCTGCCGTGGTCTGCTCCGGCGGCCCCATGCTGGCCGGCACCTACGGCGGCGAGGAAGTCAGCCTTTCCAAGATGTTCGAGGCCGTGGGTGCTTACAAGGCCGGTATGATCACCGACGAGCAGCTGGAAGACTGCACCTGCAACTGCTGCCCCAGCTGCGGCAGCTGCTCCGGCATGTACACCGCCAACAGCATGAACTGCCTGTGCGAGGCCATCGGCATTGCCCTGCCCGGCAACGGCACCATCCCGGCGGTCTACTCCAAGCGCCTGCAGCTGGCCAAGCACGCCGGTATGGCCATCATGGACATGGTCAACAAGGGCATCACCGCCCGCCAGATCATCAACGAGCGCTCCATCCGCAACGCACTGACCTGCGATATGGCGCTGGGCTGCTCCACCAATACTGTCCTGCATCTGCTGGCCATTGCCTACGAGGCCGGTGTGCCCATTGACCTGAAGCTCTTCAACGAGATCAGCGCCAGGACCCCCAACCTCTGCCATCTGGCCCCCGCAGGCCCCACCCACATGCCCGACCTCTACGCCGCAGGCGGCATCCCCGCCGTGCAGGCAGAGCTGGCCAAGAAGGGCCTGCTGGATCTGGATGTGCCCACCGTGACTGGCAAGACCCTGGGCGAGAACATCAAGGGTGCCCATATCCTGAACGAAAAGGCCATCCGCCCCATCGAGAACCCCTATTCCCAGACCGGCGGCCTGCAGATCCTGTGGGGCAACATTGCTCCGGACGGCTGCGTGGTCAAGCGCAGCGCCGTGGCCCCCGAGATGCAGCAGCACTCCGGCCCGGCCCGCGTGTTCAACAGCGAGGAGACCGCCATTGCGGCCATCTACGCAGGCCAGATCGTCCCGGGCGACGTGGTGGTCATCCGCTACGAGGGCCCCAAGGGCGGCCCCGGTATGCGCGAGATGCTCAACCCCACCTCCGCTCTGGCCGGTATGAAGCTGGATAAGACCGTGGCCCTCATCACCGACGGCCGCTTCTCCGGCGCATCCCGCGGCGCGGCCATCGGCCACGTCAGCCCCGAGGCTGCTTCCGGCGGCCCCATCGGCCTGATCGAGGAGGGCGATACCATCAGTATCGATATCCCCAACGCAAAGATCACGCTGGAGGTCAGCGACGAGGTGCTGGCCGAGCGCAAGGCAAAGTACGTTGCGCCCGAGCCCAACATCAAGACCGGCTGGCTCAGCCGCTATGCCCGCATGGTCACCAGTGCAAACCTGGGTGCGGTGCTGAAGTGACCCGGAAGACCGTATAACAGCAAAAGCTCCCGACGCGCAGAACGTCGGGAGCTTTTTTTGTGTCAGGAAACAGCGGGATACAGAAAATTGGACAAAAGAAAAGCATCCTGAATCACTTCAAGATGCTTGGTGGTTGCGGGGGCCGGATTTGAACCAACGACCTTCGGGTTATGAGCCCGACGAGCTACCAGACTGCTCCACCCCGCGATATTTACTTGTCTGCATCAGCTGTTCGCTGACTGCTCAAGTATAATACCACAGAGGCGGGTGGATGTCAAGGGTTTTGGAAAAGTTTTTTACTTTTTCTTTCTGGGGTGGCGGACACGGTAGTAGATCACGCCGCAGACCGCGCCAATGAGGATGGCGGGCCATGCGCCCACAAGGAACACCACCACGGCCTGTGCGCCGGACACGAAGCCGGTCCAGCCATTGCGCAGGGCGGCCAGCAGCTTTGCGCCGAAGCTGGTGCTGGTGGGGGTCAGGGTCTCCACCTCGTTCAGGGTGATATAGACGGTGCAGCAGGAGACCTGATTGCTGTACCAGTCCAGCTGGCTCTGCCAGCTCTCGATCTGGTACTGCACATCGCTCAGGCTGGACTCGATCTCCAGCAGGTCGGCCAGGGTGTCGGCCTGGGCCTGCAGCTCCTGCAGGCGGGTGCGCTGGGCGGTCAGGCTGGCCAGCCGGGCCTCGGTGTCCATATACCGGGTGGTGATATCCTCCGCCTGCTGGTTCTGGTAGGTCACGCTGCCGGACTGGGCAGCGGCGGCCAGAAAGCTCTTGTAGCTGTCCTGGGGCACCCGCAAAGTCAGGCTGACGCTTCGGGTGCTGTCGGTGTTGGTGTACTCGCTGCTGGATTCCATATAGCCGTCCGCGTCAGAAAGGGCCGCATCCAGTGCTGCACGGGCGGTATCGTAATCCCGGGTCTCCAGCGTGAGGTTGGCAGTATAGATGATCTTGGCGCTGTCGGCGGTGCGGGTGGAAGCACCGCTCTCCGCTTAGCCGGAGGTCAGCAGGGAACCGCCGGTAGCAGTGTCTGCTGACCGGTTGCCGTCCTCTGCGCTGAAGGAAGAGATACCGTTGTCCGCAGAACCGTAGGTGGCGTTTTCGGTGTCCTCCATGGAGTAAACAGCGGCCTGCGGGGCGGCTGCCTTGGTGGCGGCGGCAGAGTAGTTGGAGGAAGAGCCGCCGCCCAGCAGGGTGACCCCCTCCCATTCGTAGGCATGCACGGCACCGTACAGGCAGGCCCCGCAGACTGCCACGCAGGCGGCCAGCTGGGCCCAGCGCCGGGCGGGGAAGCGGAGGGGCTTTTTCTGTTTTTTGGGGGTCGGGGAAGGCGCGGACATGGCGATGCTCTTGGCACCGGGTGTCTCGGCGGCATTGGCCTGCATGGCAAGCAGCTTTGCCTTCAGGTCATCGGAAGCGTGCAGATCGTCCACTTCCATCTTGTATTCATACCACCTCATCTTCGATCTCCTCCTTCAGCAGCGTATGTAACTGGGCGCGTGCCCGCCGCAGCCAGCTGAGCACCGTGTTGGTGGGCGCACCCAGCATCCGGCCTACCTCAGCGGCGGTGTAGCCCTCGTAATAATGGAGGTACACGGCGTTGCGGTAGTTTTCCGGCAGAGTGCGCACCGCATCGAGCACACTGCCGTCATTTCCGGATTCCGGGGCAGGAATGTTTTCGTCCAGTTCGGTGTCCTTCTGGCGCGCGGCCCGGGTGATATCCCGGCAGCGATTGATGGCGACCCGCAGCAGCCAGGCTTTGAGGTGCTCCTCACTCTCAAAGCGGCCTTCGTAGCGCAGGAGCTTTTCAAACACATCCTGCACCACGTCCTCCGCGTCGGCGGTGCAGCTGCAATTGTGCATCGCGGCGCGGAACACGGTGTCGCTGTATCGCTGTACAGCCAGCGCAAAAACTTCGTCTTTGGTCAACTGTCCCATAAGTCTCTTTCTCTCCTTTGCGGCCCCGGGCGGGGCTGGTGGAAACAACTGTTTCAAAGGGACGTTTCACCCCATATACGGGTGAAGCGCACGGATTATTGCATTAACGATATAGCCTTTGGAAAAGGGCAATTTTCTCCGCAAGATACAGATCTGCTTTGGGGTGGGCCAGCCAGTGCTTCTGCCGGGTGGTCTGGCACAGGCGGCGGGCAAGGGCGGCAGGGTCGGTGTCGATGGCCTCCACATCCTGCAGGGTCAATTGCAGGGTCAGAGCGGCCGGGACATCCGGCAGGGGCGGCAGCGGGTCCTCCCAGACAAAGGGAGGCAGGAGCTGCACCGCGCAGACAGCGCGGGAACACTCCTCGGTGAGCAGCAGGGCGGCGGGGGAGCCATCCGGCTCCACATGCAGGCTGCTGTAAAGCAGCTGGAGGTTCCGGGGAGCAGAGAGCAGAACAGCACCCTCGTCCGCCGTTTCGCTGAGGGTGAGGCACCCGGCGGCCTCGTCGGCATAGATGCGCCGGGCCGGTGCCCGGAAGCTGGCATAGAGCGCAGGCAGGTGGAACACACCCGCCTTGTCCAGCCCGTGCTGCAGCAGCAGATAGAATTCGGTCAGCGGGTGGTCCGGGTCCGGCTGCGGCATCCCGAAGTCCGGCCGGGAAAGATGTCCTCCGCCCATAGTCTCCCTCCTTTTCCAGTGCATTACCCTTTTAGTATATGGGTTTTGCAACGGATTTTCAACTGTAATTGCAACGCTTTCGGAGAATGGGAAATTTTCCCGCGCGGCCAGGACCCTTTGCGGTGGAGCCTCCGGCAGACCAAAACGGGAGACAGAAACAAAAAGCCCGATCGTTCGGAAACGACCGGGCCTGTGCATATTGTGCTGAGAGAGACGCAGTTACTTCTGATAACCCAGCGTAGCCGCCATCACGGCTTTGATGGTGTGCATCCGGTTTTCGGCCTCGTCAAAGACGATGCTCTGGGGGCCCTCGAATACCTCATCGGTCACCTCCATGGCATCGCGGCCAAAGCGCTCGCCCATCTCTTTGCCCACAGCGGTCTTGTGGTCGTGGTAGGCGGGCAGGCAGTGCATAAACACGGCCTTGGAGCCTGCAATATTCATCAGCTCCTGATTGATCTGATAGGGGGCCAGGTCGTGGATGCGCTCGGCCCAGACCTCGATGGGCTCACCCATGGAGACCCACACATCGGTGTAAAGGACATCGGCACCCTGGGCAGCCTTGGCGGGATCCTCCTCAAAGGTCAGGGTGGCACCGGTCTCGGCGGCAATGGCCTGACACTGTGCGATCAGGGCGGCATCCGGCTGATACTTTTTGGGGGCGCAGGCGGTGAAGTGCAGACCCATCTTGGCACAGCCCACCATCAGGCTGTTGCCCATGTTGTAGCGGGCATCGCCGAAGTAGACGAAATGGATGCCCTTCAGGCTGCCGAAGTGCTCCCGGATGGTCAGGAAGTCGGCAAGGATCTGGGTGGGGTGGAACTCGTTGGTCAGGCCGTTCCAGACCGGAACACCGGCGTAATGGGCCAGGTCTTCCACGATCTCCTGCCCATAGCCGCGGTACTCGATGCCGTCAAACATCCGGCCCAGCACCCGGGCGGTGTCGGCAATGGATTCTTTTTTGCCGATCTGGCTGCCCGACGGGTCAAGGTAGGTGACCTCCATGCCCAGATCGTGAGCGGCGACCTCAAAGCTGCAGCGGGTGCGGGTGGAGGTCTTTTCAAAGATCAGGGCGATGTTCTTGCCTGCCAGCTGCTCATTGTGGCGGATGCCGGCCTTTTTCCTGGCCTTCAGGTCAGCGGCCAGATCGAGCAGCTCCTCGATCTCGGCAGGGGTGTAGTCCAGAAGCTTCAGAAAACTGCGATTTTTCAGACTCATTGTATACTTTCCTCTCTATGCAATGCAAAATGTATATTTATTCGATAAGATGGTTCTATTATATAACGAATAAACTGTATTTTCAAGGGAAAGTTTTGGGAGAAACCTCTCAGTCGCGGCAGCGCCCGCGACTGAGAGGTTTGATCACAGCTCCAGCAGTTCCTTCCGCCCGCTGGGGGTGTAGGCGGTCAGCCGCACGCCTGCCTTTTTGAACATGAACCGCGCCGCCACGCTGGAATCGGAATCGTGGTACTTGTCGCCGTAGTACACCACCTCGGAGATGCCGGACTGGATGATGGCCTTGGCGCACTCGTTGCAGGGGAAGAGGGTCACGTAGACCCGGGCACCCTTCAGGTTGTTGTGGGCGCTGTTCAGGATGGCGTTGAGCTCCGCATGGCAGACATACATATATTTCGTGTCCAGCGGGTCGCCCTCGCGCTCCCACGGCATGGCATCGTCATCGCATCCAATGGGCATTCCGTTGTAGCCCAGGGAGAGAATCTTGTTCTCCGGGCTGACGATACAGGCTCCCACCTGGCTGCTGGGGTCCTTGGAGCGCATGGCGGTGAGCAGGGCGATGCCCATAAAGTATTCATCCCAGCTGATGTAATCCTGACGTTTCATAGGTACACCGTCCTTTATTTTTTTACTCTATTATACTGTGCCGCCGTGCGCCGCGCAAGATGCTGTATGCAAATATTTGCGCCGTGTGGCCTCGCCGCCGCGCAGATGACGCTCGGCCTTGTTCTTCTGTACGACGGCCTGCACCTCGGCCCAAAGGCCCGGGTTCTGGCGGCGCAGGCGGTGCTGGTCCTTCCAGATCGTGGATTTGCTCACGCCGAATACGGCAGCCGCCGCGCGCACGGTAGCACCGCTTTCCACAATATACCGTCCCACCGCCGCGGCGCGCTCCTCAGGGTCGCCCTTCATAGCCTGACCTCCTCGCATAGAATTTCCTGTCAAATCCTATGTGAAGGAGGGCGGGAGTATGCTACTTTATCTTATACACGTGGCACGCCGCATTTTCATACCATACGTCATACCTTGCCGCATACCAGCTCTCATCCGCCGCAAATTTCGCGTACACACTGCTGTCAAACACGGCGTACCCGATGTCCCACGCGGCCAGCGTGTC
>OHCJ01000558.1_pt1 | contig 11125 bp, 9 predicted proteins | sample 1566821 | NCBI WGS metagenome assembly OHCJ01 (sample SAMEA3879545, study PRJEB24766) | human gut metagenome | biome: human-associated habitat; feature: feces | place: USA | collected 1985/1987 | reverse complement strand
ACACCCCATTTCCTAAACAGTATACCATACTGTCTAACAAATGGGGTGCAGTTCAGTTTTGCTCCGGGCGGGCTTTTTGCTTGCAACTTGCCCATAAAAGATGCAAAAAAGGCTGTGATGTGGTACAATAAAAGATAGATTTTATCGAAAGAAAGGAACCTTTGGATGCAGCTGTTTGAACTGGTCAGCCCGCGGCTGTTCCGCCCGCTGGCGGGGCCCAACCGGGCGTTTTATGCGGAGCTGCTGCTCCTGCTGTGGGAGGAGTGCCGCCACACGGCGGATTACTCCATCTCCCGGGCAGAAGCGGTGAGCCGGGCCGAGGATTACTTTGCGGCGCTGGCAAAGCCGCTGGCACTGGATGCCGATGACGCGGGCGACGAAGCCGAACAGCCCACCCGGGATCCCCATACCCTTGCGCTGGGCTTTCTGCTCCGCCTGCGCCGCACCGGCTGGCTGGAAGAGCAGCCCGGCAGCTATGAGGAAGAGCCTGCCCTTGCCTTTGTGCCCGAGGTGGCCCCCCTGCTGGAAGCGCTGGAAGAGATCCTGAACCCGCGTGTTGTCACCTACACCGGCAAGCTGTACAAGGCCTGGCAGCTGCTGCAGAACATCGGGGAGGAAAAGAGCCCCTATGAGAATGTTCTGCGGGAGGTGGCCTCCGATCTGGAAGCACTGAACAAGTCCCTGCGGGCGCTGAACGCATCCATCGGGCATTATATCGACCGGCTCACCCGCAACCGCACCCCGCAGGAGGTGCTGGAGCTCTTCGACCAGTACGAGGAAAAGGTGGTGGCCGCCGCTTACCACCGCTTCAAGACCAGTGATAACCTGTTCAATTACCGCGCTTATCTGGAGGAGGAGCTGGACGACTGCGAGGCAGAACACCTGCCCCGGCTGGCGCTGGATTACGCCCGGGTGGAGCGCTGTGCCCCCGGCGAAGCCGCCCCTGCCGTGCGTGCCCTTATCCAGAAACTGCGGGATTCGCTGGAAGAGATGAGCACCCTGATGCGCCAGATCGACCAGAGCCACATCCGCTACCGCAAGCGGGCCGTGCAGCGGGCACAGTTCCTGCTGCTGAGCGACCGCTCGGCCCAGGGCAGCGTCACCGCCCTGCTGCGGCGGTACGCCGAGGACATCAAAACGCCCGACCAGCTCTTTGAGCCGGACGACGGCCCGCTGGCCGCGCGGCTCAGGCTCTGGCCGGTGCAGGTCTTCGGCGAAAAGCCGCTCTATCCTCCGGCCGCACCCCGCACCGACGCGCCGCTGGCCCCGGTGCAGGCCGGACAGCTGGACGAGGAGCAGCTTCGCCGGGAGCAGAAGCTCCTGCTGGACTACGCCCGGATGGCCGTCACCGAGGAGAACGTGGACATCCTCGCCCGGCAGGCGCTGGCCGCACGGCCTTCTGTCTCGGCGTCCACCCTCGCCGACGAATACCCGAACGACTTCGCACGCATCATCGGACTGCACACCTACTCCCAGTCGCCGCGCCGCTGTTATGACATCCAGCTCACCGGCGAGTGGGCCACGCGGGGCGGCTTCCGGTTTGAAGAATTTACTCTGACACCCCGCAAGGAGGACGCCGAAGATGACCGAAACGAATAAAATGCTGGAAGAATGCGCAAATTATCTGCTCAACCACTGCTTTGTGCTGGGCGGCGTGGAGGACCAGCGCGCCAAATATCTCTATGTTCAGGACCACCTCAACGAAGTGCGGGCCGTGTTTGCGCCGCTGGGCTGCTCGGTGGTGCTCTACCCCGCCCCGCTGCAGGCGGCGGCCCTCGTCAACGAGCATGAGGGCAGTCAGGCCCGGCTTCTGAAGTACGAGAGCATCCTGCTCTTAGTCCTGCGCCTGCTCTACCTCCAAAAGCGGGAGAGCCTCTCGGCCAGCGCCGACCAGGTTCTGGTGACGGTGGAAGAGGTGCAGGCCGAACTCCAAAAGATGAACCTGCCCCGCCGCCTCGACCAGCCCACGCTGGAAAAGCTGCTGCGCACCCTGCGCCGGTACAATCTGGCCCGGCCGGTGGGAAGGCTTTCCGGGCTGGACAGCCGTATTGAAGTATTCCCCACTGTATTGCTCGCTCTGCCGGATTCCGACCTTGCGGACGCTGCCGCCGAGGTAAACCGCACCCGCAGTGAGCTTTCGCTTTATGAGCGGCCGGAGGACAGCACCGCTGCCGTGGAGGTGGAAGAATGATAGAACTGAAACGCCTGAAGCTCATCAACTGGCACAACTTTGAGAACGTCACCTTCGACTGCGCCCGGCTGACCTACATGATCGGCGTCAACGCCGTGGGCAAGACCACCATCCTCGACGCCATCCGCTACTGCCTGACCACCAACCGCAATTTCAACGCCCTCGGCAACAAAAAGAGCGGCCGCACCCTGCAGGGCTCTGTCCACGCCAAGCAGCGCGGCGAGAACGCCTACCGCCGCCCGGGCCGCACCGTGGCCTACATCGGCGCGGAGTTCTGGGACAGCGTCAAGCGCACCCACTTCGTCATCGCCGTCCGGGTCGAGTCGGAAGGCCCCATGCAGGAGCTCCATCCCGGCGACCAGACCTGGTATATCTCCGAGGACGGCTGCACCCTCGAGCAGCTGCCCTTCATCGACCCCCGCACCGGCGCGCCCAGCTCGAAGGAGAACTTCAAGCCCGCTGTGGGCCGTCTCTCCTACACCCGCAGCCCCGGCGAAGCCCGTGACCGCATCTGCCGGGCGCTGGGCATCGGCCGCGCCGCAAGCCCGCTGGGCAAGAAGTTCAACGAAGTCTTCCAGATGGGTACCAGCATGGACGAGATCCCCAACTTCCGGGAGTTTTTATATCAGTACATCCTGCCTCAGCCCGAGCTTGATCTGGAAGCTTTGCAGGGCGACCGGGTGGAGCTGGAAAACCTCCACGCCGTGCTGGCCGAAGCCCAGACCCGCGCCGCCGCGCTGGAACAGATCGTGGACTATGGCCGCGAAGCTGCCCAGAAGGAAACGGAAGCCCTCGTCAACCGAGGCACTGCCCTGCTGGCCCGTGCTGAGGAAGCCGCCGCCGGGACGAACACCTGGCAGGAGCATCTTGCCGCCGGAAAGCGCCAGCACGAAGAGCTGACAGCCCGCTACGCCGCCGCAAAAGACGCCGAAGCCGAGGCCCGCCGGGCCTACCTCTCGGCCCACAGTGCCGCCGCCAGCGGCGAGGGCCGGGCGCTGGACGCCCTGAGCGAAGAGCTGGCCCGCAAAAAGACCGCACTGGACAAGGCCGGCCGGGACGCTTCCAGAAGCGAAGCCGCCGCAGGCAACGTGCAGAGCCTCTTGCAGAGCTTGCAGCGCAGCGGCTTTGCCGTCGAAAAATCGCTCTGGCCTGCCTCGCTGACGGCGGAGACTCTGCCTCAGCTCCAAAGCGCCCTCGCCGGGCTGGAAAAGCCGCTGGAAGAGCAGTATTTCGCCGCACGGCAAAGCGCCGACACCCTCACCGCCGAGGTACAGGAAAAGCAGGCGGAGCTGGCCTCCGTCTCGGGAGGCCGGTGGGTCTACCCCCACGGCGACGCCGCCACCAGAGTGCGGGACGCCGTGAACGCTGAGCTCAAGAGCCGCGGCATGACGCCGGACGCCAAGATCTTCTGCGAACTGCTGAGCGTCGAGGACGAGAGCTGGCAGGACTGCGTGGAAGCCTGCCTCGGCGACCGCCGGTTCGACATCCTCGTGCCGCCTGCCCACTACGCCGCCGCCAAGAGCGCCTTTGTGGCCCTGCGGGACAAGGTCGGCCCCATCAGCCTGCTGGACACCCCCAGCATCCGCACGGCCAACCGCAAGGCCGACGCCGCCCCTGCCGACAGCCTCGCCGCGCAGGTCCGAAGCGAGAACCCGCTGGCCGCACAGTATGCCGACACCATCCTGCGGCGCATCGTCTGCTGTGACACCCCCGACACACTGGAAAACTATCCCGACAGCGCTACCCGCGACCTGCTGCGCCACCACCCCTTCCGCCTCGAGCGTCTCCGCACACCCCAGCGGTACATCGGCCTTGACGCCCGCCGCGCCCGGGCCGAAGTGCTGACGAAAGCCCTGGATGAGCTGACCGCCCACAGCAAGGAAGCGGCGCAGTCTGCCGCCGCCCTCAAAGCCGCACGGGACAGCTATCAGGATGTGCTGCACAGCAGCGTCATGGATGAGCTGGCCGCGCTGTGGGACGCCCGCGCCGCGCTGGAAGCGGCCCGCGCCGACTGCACCGCGCAGGAGCAGAAGCTGGCCGAGTGCCGCGAGAACCCGATGCTGCAGCAGCTTTACAAAGAGGACGAGGCCCGCGAGGCCGCATGGGACGCCGCCCGCGCCGCTGTGGAGACAGCCGGCGGCGACATCCGTGTCTGCGAAAAGCAGCTGGCCTCCTGCGAGGCTGAGCAGACCAAGGCAGAAGAGACCGCCAGGCAGGCAAAGGACGCCGCCGACCGGTTCTTCGCCCAGTACCCGCTTTTGGAGCCGCTGGCACGGGAGCGCTTCGCGGCCCTGAGCAAGGACAAAGGCCCGCGCTATGCGGCCCAGTCCGCCGAAAAGGCACAGGCCCGGCTGGACGACGCACTGGCCGTCTACCTCACCGGCACCCTCGAGCCTGCCCAGAAAGAGTACAACACCCGCTACGTCTGCGATCATCCGCTGGGCCTTACAGGCATCGAGCAGTACCGCGCCCAGCACGAGAGCCTCGTGCGCATTGATCTGGAGCGGTACGCCGCCCGCCTCGAGCAGGCACAGCGCGACTGCAAGGACCGCTTCCGCAAGGACATCCTCTTCCGGATGAAGGACGACATCTTCAACGCACGGCGGCAGTTCCGGGAGCTGAACAAGGTGATGGAACAGCTGACCTACGGCGAAGAGGTCTACCGCTTCGAGCTTGGCCCCAGCCGCGACCCCCAGCTGGCCGCGTTCTATCAGGTCATCGTGGACAAGGGAAACCAGCAGATGACCGACGGCGACTCGCTGGACAACCTCGCCGCCACCGCCGACCCCGTCTATGAGCGTCAGGTGGACGAGCTGATGGAAAAGATCATGGCCGATGTGGACGAGAACACCCGCGCCCGGCAGGAGGGCCGCCGCCCCGAGAATGTCACCCTTTCGGATTATGTAGACTACCGCACCTACCTCGACTACGACATCAAAGTGACCAACACCGTCTCCGGCCAGCAGGCTTCCCTTTCCCGCGTCAGCCGCGATTCCTCCGGCGGCGAGAATCAGGCCCCCTTCTATGTAGCTATCTGCGCGTCGCTGCTCCAGATCTACCAGAAGAGCGAGAACAGCATCCGTCTGGTGCTGCTGGACGAAGCGTTCAGCAAGATGACCAGCGACCGCATCCGCCCCATGATGGAGCTGTTCCGCCGGATGCAGCTGCAGGTCCTGCTCATCTCCACCGTCGAGAAGAGCACCGCCATCCAGCCCTACTGTGACATCACCTATTCCATCGTGCGCCACGGCGATGTGAACGCCATCGCGCCCTTTTATCGTCTGAATGCATCGGAGGAAATTGGATCTTGAACGAACATCTTGTAAAATTCTGGCTCTTTGCCACCCACTGGACCGAGCTGGACACCTTTGACACCGAAGAAGAGCTGAACGACGAGATCGAGCTGCTCCACCGCCAGAACCTGCCCACCAAGGTGCGTCAGCGCACCAAAAAGGACGGCGGCGAGGAGCTGGTGCTCTACGTCAAGCAGGCAGACCGGGATTATGCCCGCTACTGCACCGGCTGGCGGCCCGGGATGTAACAAGGAGTACCCATGTCAAAGCAGAAAATACAGTTATCCGACCACTTTGATTACAGCCGCCTTTTGCGGTTCGTACTGCCCTGCGTCGGCACCATGCTGTTCACCTCCATCTATGGCATCGTGGACGGCCTGTGCGTCTCGAACTTTGTGGGCAAAACGGCTTTTGCCGCCGTCAATCTCATCATGCCTGTGCCGATGCTGGTGGGCTCGGTGGGCTTCATGCTTGGCACCGGCGGCAGCGCCATCGTGGGCATCACGCTGGGCGAGGGCGACCGGGAAAAGGCCGACCGCTATTTCAGCCTCTTCGTCTGGACGGGCCTCCTCGCGGGCATCGTCCTCTCCGCTGTCGGCGTTCTCATCGTCCGCCCGGCGGCGGCGCTGCTGGGCGCAGAGGGCGAGATGCTGGATTATGCCGTCCGGTATGGCCGCCTCCTGATGATCTGCCTGCCCTTCTTCATTTTGCAGAATCTGTTCCAGAGCTTCTTCGTCACCGCCGAAAAGCCCCATCTGGGCTTCGCCTTCACGGTGGCGGCAGGCGTCACCAACATGGTATTAGACGTCGTGCTGGTGGGTATGCTCCACGGCGGCGTGGAGGGCGCAGCCATCGCCACCTTCATCAGTCAGGCCGTGGGCGGCGTGCTGCCGGTGTTCTACTTCCTCAATAAGCGCTCCACCAGCTCCATCCATCTGGGCCGCGCCCAGTGGAACGGCGGCGTCATCCGCAGCGCCTGCATCAACGGCTCCTCGGAGCTGATGACCAATCTTTCCATGTCGCTGGTCAACATTCTTTACAATTACCAGCTCCTCCGCTTTGCCGGTGAAAACGGTGTCGCGGCTTATGGCGTCATCATGTATGCGGCGTTCCTGTTTGTGGCCGTCTTCGTGGGCTATGCCGTCGGCAGCGCCCCCATCGTCAGCTACCACTACGGCGCACGCAACCACGCCGAGCTGAACAACCTTTACTCGAAGAGTCTCCGCCTCATCGGCGTCATCGCCGTCGTTATGACGGCCCTCTCCATGCTGGTCATCCCCTATGTGGCCCGCATCTTCGTGGGCTACGACGCCGAGCTGCTGGCGCTGACCAGCCACGCCTTCCGCGTCTACGCCCTGAACTTCTTCCTCATGGGCTTCAATGTCTACGGCTCGTCCTTCTTCACTGCGCTGGGCGACGGCGTGACCAGTGCGCTCATCTCCTTCCTGCGCACTTTGCTGTTCCAGCTGCTGGCCCTCATCTTCCTGCCCATGGCTCTGGGCATTGAGGGCGTCTGGCTGGCCGTCACGGCAGCCGAGGCCGGAGCGCTCTGCGTCACGGTGCTGATGTTCATCACCAAGGACAACGTTTTCCACTATCGCAAAGCATCCTGTTGAAAAGAAAGGCCGCCGGGATCTCCCGACGGCCTTTTTGCTGTTATTCGAACCGGTATTCCACCAACTCACAGTTTTTGATGCCGGCGGCGGAATACTCCTCGTTGGTCATGTCGTGGAAATAGGACTCCACCACACGGGCGATGCCGTTGTGGGCCACGAGAAGATAGGTCTTGTTCTCATCCTGCCGCAGCTCGTCCAGCAGATTATAAATGCGCTGGGCCAGCTGCATCATGCTCTCGCCGCCGTCGTAGCGGTCGGCAAAATGGGTCTTGGAGAGGCGGAACTCTGCGCCGTCCCGGGGCGTGCCTTCGTATTTGCCAAAGCACTGCTCCCGCAGGCGGGGCTCACAGCGGGCGGGCAGGCCGGTGGCCTCGGCCACGGCCTTTGCGGTGTCGGCGGCGCGGCTCAGGGGCGAATACAATATCTCGTCGATCTGGACGCCGCTTTCCTTGACCTTCCGGCCCAGCTCCCGGGCCTGCTGACGGCCTTTTTCGGTGAGGGGGCTGTCGGTCATGCCGCAGATCTTATTCTCCACGTTCCAAACCGTCTCGCCGTGGCGGGCAAAATAAATGCTGTGCATGGTGTCTCCTTATTTATTGTAATTGGCCTCGATCTCCCGGATCTTCTCATAGAAGAAATCGTTGGCCGGAGTGGGCATCCCGTGCTTTTGGGCCAGACGGCGGACGGCACCTGCAAACCGCTCCACCTCGGTGGGGCGCTTGGCGAGGACGTCCTGCCGCATACTGGGCATTCCGTCGGGATTGAAGGTGGGGGCCATGGATTCGAGGAAGGCTTTGTGGTTGTCGGCAGGCAGATTGACGCCCTCCAGCACCGTAGCCTTGACGGCCACGAGAATCAGGTCAACCGGCTGGCCCTGCTCCGGCGTAACATAGTCGAAATGGCACTCTTTGCCGTTGCAGACCACCGGCTGGGCCGAGTAGCGGGCAACGCGCTCCGCGTCCGCAATGACCTTCACGCCGGGCATCTTCCGGCCAAAGAGGATGCCCAGCGCACCCAGGCCGATAAGGGCGGAAGTCTCGATTTTTTCATGAGGTCCCTCTCCTTTTCCAGCTCTTTTCCAAATTCAGGCTTTGCGCAGGGCCGTGCCATCCCAGAGCACGGTGTCTCCCTCGTCGATGCCCTGCCGTGTCAGCTCGGCGTCGGGGCAGGACAGGGTCTTCCGGGTGCCGTCCGCCGCCTCTGCCGTTACGTCGCAGCAGACCTCGGCCCCTTCGGGCAGCTCTTCGCAGCCGTACATCTGCTCTTCGATGCGCACAACGCGGTAACGCTCCATAGCTTCCACCTCCCGGGGCGTTTTTCTTTATTATAAGCCCCGCTCTCCGAGGCGTCAACCGCTGCTTGACACGCCTGCCGCCGGGCTGATAAAATAAAGTAGAATCTGCATTGACCGGGGGAGAAGAGCTTTGAACATCACAGAACTGCGTTATCTCGTTGCCATTAAGAAATGGGGCTCGGTGAGCGCTGCGGCAAAGCAGCTCTACGCCGCCCAGCCCAACATCAGCAAGGCACTGAAGAATCTGGAAGGGGAATACGGCCTGCGCATCTTTGAGCGCTCGTCCACCGGCATGATCCCCACCGAGCAGGGGCGGCGGTTCATCGAGCAGGCCGCGCGGGTGCTGGAAGAGGTAGACCGCCTGACCGAAGATGCCCACCACGCCCGGGAGCGCTGCGCCGAGCTGCGGGTGATGATCCCCCACGCCACCTACGCCTCCTATGCGGCGGTGGATTTCCTGAAAGAAGCCGCCGGGGCCGACCAGCTCCGCATCCACATCCGGGAGGGCGGCTCCATGGAGGCGCTGGACTTCGTGCTGCGCCGGGGCTATCACCTGGCGCTGCTGCGGTATGCCGCCGAGGACGACGACCACTACATCCACTACTGCGCCCGCCGGGGCCTGAAAATGGAGCCTGTGATGGAGTTCGAGTACCGCCTGCTCACCAACCGGGACGGCCCGCTGGCCAAGCACGAGGTGAAAGACCTCTCGGAGCTGAACCGTTATATGGAGATCCTGCACGACGACTTTCAGCTCCCCGGCGAAGACGGTGGCGACGGTGTGCGCTGGCACGTCAACGACAGCCGCCGCATCCATGTCTACGAGCGGTGCAGCCAGTTTTCTATCCTGCAGCAGCTGCTCTCAGCTTATATGTGGGCCTCCCCCATGCCCCAGCGGGCGCTGGACCAGTTCCATCTGGTGCTCAAAAAATGCCCCGCCCAGCGTCAGGTCATGCGGGACGTGCTGGTCTACCCCGACCACGGCGCGCTCCGGTCCGAAGAACAGGCATTCATCGACCTGCTCCACCGGGAAGCCGCCCTCACGGTAAAATGAGGAGGTTTTTCAGCTCTCGCCATTTTATGCGAAAAAGCCGCGTAAAAAGGCAAAAAAGTGCCTCGCCTTGGCACTCTGCACAAAAACGCGCAAGAATTTTCAGCAAACTGCCCTCTGGACATTTCCGGAATCGTTTCAAAGAGAAACGGCTTCGCAATTCAATCGTATCTTCGTTAAAATATGGCACGGCATCCCACAAACAGGGTGCCGGGCCATATATTTTTTGATATATGACCCATACCAGAAGCATATTATTCATTTTATGAAGAATGTGTTAACATAAGGCCAAGGATGATTTTGGCAGTCGGCAGAATGGGGTCGGCTGCAGAAATCAAAAAGGAGGTTTCTGGTATGATTAGTTTCTTACTCTGTTTAGCGATCCTGATCGGCGGTTACTTCGTCTATGGCAAGATCGTTGACAATACGTTCGGACCGGACGACCGCGAAACTCCTGCTGTGCGCATCAACGATGGCGTTGACTACGTTGTGATGCCCCAGTGGAAGCTGTTCCTCGTCCAGCTGCTGAACATTGCAGGTCTGGGACCCATCTTTGGTGCACTGCAGGGTGCTCTGTGGGGCCCCGTGGTGTTCCTGTGGATCACCTTCGGCACCATCTTTGCCGGCGGCGTGCATGACTACTTCTCCGGCATGATGAGCGAGCGCAACGACGGCGCTTCCATCGCTGAGGTCACCGGCCGCTATCTGGGCCCCGTGATGCAGAACATCATGCGTGTGTTCTCTGTGGTGCTGCTGATCATGGTCGGTACCGTGTTCGCAGTGGGTCCCGCAGGCCTGATCGTGACCCTGTGCAAGAACGGCGGTATGTCCGGTCTGCTGACCACCACCCTGTTCTGGCTGATCATCATTCTGGCCTACTACTTCATCGCAACCTTTATCTCCATCGATGCCATCATCGGTAAGATCTACCCCCTGTTCGGCATCTGCCTGATCATCATGGCAGTGGGCGTTATCTTCGGTATCTTCACCAACCCCGCCTACACCATCCCCGAGATCTGGGCAAACTTCAGCAATATGCACCCCTCCAACACCCCCATCTGGAGCTTCATGTTCATCACCGTTGCCTGTGGTGCTATCTCCGGCTTCCACTCCACCCAGTCGCCTCTGATGGCTCGCTGCATGAAGAGTGAGAAGCAGGGCCACTTCGTATTCTACGGTGCAATGGTCAGCGAGGGCGTTATCGCTCTGATCTGGGCCGCTGCCGGCTGCGCACTGTACACCATCACCGACGGCAAGATGGTCGGTCTGGCCGAGGCTCTGGCTGCCGGTCAGTCTGCCGCTATCTACGACGTCTGCCTCAAGACCATGGGTAAGGTTGGCGTGGCACTGGCTATGATCGGTGTCGTTATCTGCCCCATCACCTCTGGTGATACCGCGTTCCGTTCCGCTCGTCTGACCTTGTCCGACTGGCTCAAGATCGATCAGGACAGCTACGCAAACCGCCTGAAGCTCTGCGTTCCCGTTCTGGGCGTGGGCGCATTCCTGGGCATCGGCAATGCACTGGGCTTCATCGACTACACCGTCATCTGGCGTTACTTCAGCTGGACCAACCAGACGCTGGCTATGATCGTCCTGTGGGCTGCTTCCATGTACCTGTTCAAGGAGAAGAAGAACTTCTGGATCACCGCAGTGCCCGCTACCTTTATGAGCGCTGTGTCCTGC
>OHCJ01000553.1_pt1 | contig 11156 bp, 9 predicted proteins | sample 1566821 | NCBI WGS metagenome assembly OHCJ01 (sample SAMEA3879545, study PRJEB24766) | human gut metagenome | biome: human-associated habitat; feature: feces | place: USA | collected 1985/1987 | reverse complement strand
TCCAGATTTCTCAGATACGTCAGTCTCTCAAAGAGTGTACGAAGCTGCTCATCATTAAGGGAACCTGTTGCTTCTTTTCTGTATCGGGAAATGAATGGGATGGTGTTGCCTTCGTCAATTAATTTGACTGCGGCTTCTACCTGCCATTTCTCCACTTTCAATTCCTGTGTGATTACCTGAATAATATCCATTAATTTTTTATCTCCTCTTGTTGCTTTTCAGAATGCAGATACGTGTAATCGACCCTTGCATCCACATTGTTTTTCTTCTATAGCATAAAAAACGCTCTTGTGATAGGGTATCAATCTGGCGTTCATTTGTCAAGTGTGGGATTGATTCTGCCAATATGATACATACTGCCGGAATAACATTAGCCAAAATATTCATCCAGTTGTCTGATAAACTCTTCCGGCACTTTCCGTTCAAACGGAAAAATTTCGATGTTTCCCAGTCTGTCCGCGATATGCCCCAGTAAAATCGCGCTTCTCTCCAACGACCAGTCCGACAGCAGTGCAATGGTATCATGACGTGTATGCATGCCAAATCCATCCCTGTTTAATGTCATAGCCGGAATACCTTTCCACGCAAAGGTGTTAGAATCGCTTCCCCAGATCTGATTCTTTGTAGACATGCCGATTCCTGTCTCATGAGCCATATATGTGATCATATTGCAGATTGACGCATCACCTGTCACTCCTACAACCGTTCCGCCCACAAGCTGTCCTGCGAGGTCTACATTCATATTGAAACGATGAGCCGGAAGTTCTGTTTCATGTTCTTTAATATAGTTCCGACTTCCAAGCAGACCTTTCTCTTCTGCACCAAACCATACGAATTCCATTGTTCTGCGTGGTCTGTGTTCTTTGAAATATCTGCAAAGTTCCATGATGATCGCGGCACCGGACATATTATCGTAAGCACCAGGTCCCTCCGGTACTGAATCATAGTGTGCAGTAAGAGTCAGGATCTCCTCTGCTTTATCTGTTCCTTTGATTCGTGCCACTACATTTCGGGATGTACGTGTCACTGTCTCCTGTTCTACGGACAGGCAAGCCTTAGCTGCCCCTCTTGTCACTAGTTCGACAGCATCTTTATAATGAATGCTTACACCCGGAATTCTGTTATCGTAATTTGCCGCTTCTATCCCGGCTGCTTTTTTCTCTTCACCTGGCAGATTCTTCGGTAAGCTGTATGCACGCGGTGTCAAATCTACGCCCTCGTCCAATGGGGAACCGGCAATACTGATAAAACCGGCTACACCTGCTTTCACCAGTTTCTGGTACAGTTCCTTTCTTACCGGGTCATTTACCATAACAATTTTTCCTCTGGCATTTGCGTCTGGTATCCTTTCAAAAAATGAACTTCTCAATGGCCTCCGCCACGCCGTCGTGGTTGTTGTCGGCGACGGTCACATAGTCCGCCGCCTCCTTGACGGGGGGCTCTGCATTCTGCATGGCCACACCCACGCCGGCAAAGCGTATCATAGAGCAGTCATTGAGGCCGTCGCCGCAGGCCATGAGGTTGTCGCGGGTCAGCCCCCTGCTTTCCAGCAGACTGCCAAGGCTCACGTCCTTGGCGACCCCCAGCGGCACAGCCTCGATGAAGAAGGGGCTGGACGGGTAGAGGTCGATCTCGCCCGCAAACCGTTTCCGGCCTGCCTCCAGCACCTCGCCGCGGCGGGCGGGGTCGAGGGTAATGAGCATCTTGCAGACGGGATAATCCACATAGGCGGCGAGGTCCTCCACCTTCTGCATGGGCAGCTTGCAGGTAAAGCACTCCTTCAGCGCCCACTCGTCCCCGGGGCTTTCGGTGACGACGCCCTGCTTATTATAGGTAATGATGACCACGCCCTGCTCCCTGGCGAAGGCACAGAGCTGCGGCACATACTTTGCATCCAGCTGCTTGCGGTAGAGCGTCTCGCCGGTGGCACAGTCGATGATGGCACCGCCGTTATACGAGAGGATGCAGCCGCCCTTTTTATCCAGTCCCAGCTCCTTTGCCAGCGGCATGATGCCTGCCGTGGGACGGCCCGAGGCCAGCACGATGGTCACACCTTTGGCAGCAGCGGCATCCAGCGCTGCGCGGGTGGCGGGGGTGACGACCTTCTGGTCATTGGTCAGAGTGCCGTCGAGGTCGAGCGCCAGTACACGAATATCTTTCTTTTCCATATCCAGCCTCACTTATTGTTACAGGGCCGGAACGTCCCGGCCCTGTCGATTTTATCGCACACTTTTTTATTGTACAATGAATGCACCACTCAGCGCAAGACTCTTTGTTATATTTCTTCGGCACTTTGGAGTTTGTTTGAAAATACAAACTGTAGTTTGTGGCAAAAAACACGTAAGGATAGACATTTCTAACTACTTATCGTAAAATGTTAGCAGATGTAAACATCATCAAAATCCCTTGAATTTTCCAAAAACCGCGTTATAATAACGGAAGAAACACTTATTCCATGCCCTTTGGGGCATGAGGGAATACGATAAAAAGGAAGGTATACTACTATGGTCGATATTAAGAAGATTGCTCTGTTCGCTGCCGGCACCCTGTTCGGTTCCGCTGGTTTCAAGCTGCTGTCCAGCAGCGATGCCAAGAAGGTCTACACCCAGACCACCGCTGCTGTCCTGCGCATGAAGGACTCCACCATGGAGACCGTCAGCAAGGTCCAGGAGCAGGCCGGTGACATCCTCGAGGATGCAAAGGCCATCAACGAGGCCCGCGCTGCCAAGGCTGAGGCTGAGGTCATCGAGGATGCTGCCAAGGCAGAGACCGCCGAGACCAACGAGTAATTTTGCAGTCTCTGAGCCGCCTGCGGGCGGCTCTTTTTATGGTTATTTTTTGCAATACGCAGAGGATATTCTGATATGAAATGTACTATTCTTCATGAGAGCCGCGGCCGCCTGCGGGTACACGTCTGCAATGTGCGGATGACCCTGCACCGGGCCGATGTGCTGGAAGCCTATCTGAACCACCACGACGCTGTGAGCAAGGCCAAGGTCTACGAGCGGACGGGCGATGTGGTGGTGTATTACACCGGTGCCCGCAAGGACGCCGTCGCCGCCCTGAGCACCTACCGTTTCGATGACCCCGAACTGGACGCACTGGTCACCAGCGCCGACAGCCGCCGCATCAATCAGGAATATCAGGAAAAGATGTATAACCTCTTGGCAGGCCGGGTGCTGCGCCAGCTGTTCCTGCCCGCCCCGCTCAACGCCGCCTACACCGTGTTCCGCTCCATCGAGTTCCTCTGGAAGGGTGTGTGCTGCCTGTGGCACCGCAAACTGGAAGTCGAGGTGCTGGATGCTTTGAGCATCGGTGTTTCCATCCTGCGGAGCGATTTCTCCACCGCAGGCTCCGTCATGTTCCTGCTCAACGTCGGCTCCCTGCTGGAGGAGTGGACCCGCAAGAAGAGCCTCGACGATCTGGCCCGCAGCATGGCCCTGAATGTCGATAAGGTCTGGGTCCGCGCACAGGGCAGCGAAGTGCTCATGCCGCTCACCAAGGTCCACCCGGGCGACGAGATCGTCGTCCGCTCCGGCAACATGATCCCGCTGGACGGCACCGTCATCGAGGGCGAAGCCATGGTCAACCAGGCCGCACTCACCGGCGAGTCCATGCCGGTGCGCAAGACCATCGGTGCCACCGTCTACGCCGGCACTGTGGTGGAAGAGGGCGAGTGTGTCCTGACCACCAGGGCCGAGGGCGGCGCAAACCGCTACGACAAGATCGTGGCCATGATCGAGGAATCCGAGAAGCTGAAGTCCAGCACCGAAAACCGTGCGCTGGTTCTGGCCGACCGTCTGGTCCCCTGGTGCCTCGGTGCTACCGTCGTCACCTACGCCCTGACCCGGAACGCCACCCGCGCCATCTCCTGCCTGATGGTCGATTTCTCCTGCGCCCTCAAGCTCTCGATGCCGCTGGCCGTTCTTTCTGCCATGCGCGAGTGCGGCGCAAGCCACATCACCGTCAAGGGCGGCAAATACCTCGAGACCCTGTCCAAGGCCGACACCATCGTCTTCGACAAGACCGGCACCCTGACCCGCGCTACCCCCAAGGTAGTCAAGGTCGTCCCCTTCTCCGGCTGCAGCGAGAGCGAAGTTTTGCAGCTGGCCGCCTGCCTCGAGGAGCACTTCCCCCACTCGATGGCCAACGCCGTCGTCCGGGAGGCCAAAGAGCGCGGCATCTCCCACGAAGAGATGCACTCCGAGGTAGAGTATATCGTGGCCCACGGCATCGCCAGCCGCGTCAGCGGTGAGCGGGTCGTCATCGGCAGCCACCACTTCGTCTTTGAGGACGAGCACTGCACCATCCCCGAGGACGAGCGCGAGAAGTTCGATAACCTTGAGCCGGAGTATTCACACCTCTATCTGGCCGCTTCGGGCCATCTGGCCGGCGTCATCTGCATCGCCGACCCGCTGCGTCCGGAAGCTTCCCGCGTGCTGCGCGCTCTGCGCGGCCTCGGCATCACCAACACCGTCATGATGACCGGTGACAGCGAGCGCACCGCCGCCGCCATCGCAAAGCAGGTGGGCGTGGACCAGTTCTTCGCCGAAGTCCTGCCCGAGGACAAGGCTGCTTTCGTCCAGAAGGCCAAGAGCGAGGGCCACACCGTCGTGATGATCGGCGACGGCATCAACGACTCCCCCGCCCTCTCTGCCGCTGACGTCGGCATCGCCATCAACTCCGGCGCTGCCATCGCCCGCGAGATCGCAGATGTGACCATCAAGGCCGACAGCCTCGAGGAGCTGGTCATCCTCAAGACCATCGCCAACTCCCTGCAGCGCCGTGTCAGCGCCAACTACCGCTTCGTGCTGACCTTCAACTCTGCCCTCATCGCGCTGGGGGCAATGGGCATCCTGCAGCCTGCGTCCTCTGCCATGCTGCACAACCTCTCCACCATCGGCATCAGCCTCAAGAGCATGACCAACCTCATCCCCGAGGAAAAGACTCAGAAGACTCTGGCGGAAAAGAACTAAAGTCCAAATCCTACAAAAATACCGGCTGTGCTTAAAACACAGCCGGTATTTTTATGCTCAGATATTACTCAAGGCCGATCTGCCGGGCGTACTCTTCCAGCAGCTCCCGCTCGAGGAAGGGGGTCTTGACGCCCTCGCGGTCACGGTAGGTCTCATGGCCCTTGCCGATGACGGCGATGAGGTCGCCCTCCTGTGCGTGGTCAACAGCATAATGCAGGGCGTCGAGGCGGTCGGGGATCTCCACGAACTTTGCGTCCGGGTTGCCCTTGTTCATCCCCACGCGGATGTCGGCGAGGATGTCCTCCACCTTCTCAAAGCGGTTGTTGTCCTCCGTGAGGATGGAGAAATCGGCCATCCTGGCACAAATTTCGCCCATGCCGTAGCGGCGCAGCTTGGAGCGGTTGCCGCCGCAGCCGAACACCACCACCAGCCGGTGAGGGTGATAGGCCCGCAGGGTGGTGAGCAGGCTCTCGGTGGAGACCTCGTTGTGGGCGTAGTCCAGCAGGATGGTGAACTTTCTGCTGATTGGGACCAGCTCCACACGGCCCTTGACCACGCAGCGGCCCAGACCTTCGTGGATGGCCTCATCGGGCAGGCCCAGCACCTTGCCCACAGTGAGAGCGGCCAGCGCATTGTAGACGCTGAACTCGCCGGGCATATTCACCTTGACGTCCATATCGTCCTTGCCGGAGACATGGAACCGGACGCCGAGGAAGTCGTGGGTGCGGAGCAGCTGATAAGTACCGGCGCGGTAGTCGGCCTTCTCGCTGCAGCCGTAGGTCACCAGCTTGCAGGTGTGGCCTTCCAGCAGGGCCTCGGTGTTCTCGTCGTCGATGTTCACGACGCCGGTGGTGCAGCGCTTGAAAAGCTGACCCTTCCAGCTGCGGTATTCTTCAAAGGTCTTGTGCTCACCGGGGCCGATGTGGTCGGGCGAGAGGTTGGTGAAGACGCCGATGTCGTAATGGATGCCCGCCACGCGGTCCATCATGAGGCCCTGGCTGGACACCTCCATCAGCGCCGTGTCGCAGCCGGCGTCCAGAAACTCCCGGAAAGTCTTCTGCAGCTCATAGCTCTCAGGGGTGGTGTTGGCCGTCTCCTGATGGTGGCCGAGGAAGTAGATGCCGTTGGTGCCGATCATGCCCACCTTGCGGCCTGCGGCCTCCAGCACGCTCTTTATCATGTGGGTGGTAGTAGTCTTGCCCTTGGTGCCGGTGACGCCGATCATGGTCATCCGGCGGGAGGGGTTGCCGAAGAGGTTGCCGCTCATGAGCGCCAGCGCATAGCGGCTGCTCTCCACCTTCAGCACGGCAGCACCGGGGACGGTGGAAAGGTCGATGTCGTGCTGGACCACCAGCGCCGTCACGCCGTCGGCCACGCACTGGGCGGCGTAGTCGTGGCTGTCCCGCTGGGTACCCACGATGCAGACGAAGAGCCGGCCCGGGGCCGCCTTGCGGCTGTCGTAGATGATGTCCTCGATGTCAAGCTCAAGGCTGCCCTGCACCAGCGTATAGGACACGCCCTCCAACAGTTGTTCCAGTTTCATCGTTCAAATGCTCCTTATTGCTGTTCTGCCGCTGCGGCAGTGGGGTCTTCGGCGGGCGCGGCTTCCGCGCCCTCAGTATCGGGTTCGGTTCCGGAGGCTTCCTCTGGCTGGTTCTCGGCCTCTGCCTCCGCCGGGGCGGCAGGCTCTTCCGGGGCCGTCCAGCCCGAGGGCAGGGTCGGCTCGCCCTGTGCAAAGCGGAATTTGCGGCTGGAAGAGGCGCTCAGGTGGCTCAGATCCAGCATACCGGTGTCGGTGGGCGAGCAGCCCTTGCCGTCCTCGTTGAGCAGGACATACTTTGCCAGCCGGAGTTTGTAGTCCAGCTCATTCAGGGTGCCCAGAAGCACGCTGATGCGGCCCTGATACAAAAACGCCATCTGCTCCGGGTCCTCGAACTCGATGCGGGTGACATCCGCCCCCAGCTCACTGCTGTCCAGTGCGGTCAGCAGAGTGTTCAGGGACTCGAGCCGCTTATCCGTGGGCGGTCCGGCCTCGCTGGACGCGGCGCTGTCAGACGCCGCGCTGCCCGAAGACGGGCCGGACGGTCCTGTCTCAAATTCCAGCTGTGTACCCGGCGTCGTGGATACCGGCTCGCCGCCGCAGAGGATGATAAGGTCCGGCTGGGCCGAATCCTGATCCAGTATCTTCAGCCCCGCAGAAAGGCTCAGCCAGCCGCCGGACGTCTGCATGGCGTAGACGGCAGCGGCCGCGTTGGTCCGCACCACTACGGTGTTAGGGTAATCCCGCTCCACCCGGATATTTTCCAGCAGCGGGAACTGCTTTTCCAGCGCAGCGGCCTTTTCGGCGGGGTCGAAGCTGAAGATGTTCTCTTCCGCGTGGACGCCCAGCGCCTGCAGGATCTCAGCGCTGGAATAGCCGCCCACCTCCTGCACCACCTCTCCATCGACCGCCACTTCTAAGGTGTTTATCTTGAAGAGCATGGTCACGGTGAGGTAGACGCCCACCCCGATGACGCAGAGCAGCAGCGCCAGCGCCGTCAGGCGGCGGATGGCCCTGCGGCGGCGGACAGCGGCCCGGGTCAGACGGCGCTTTTTTCTGCCCTCCCGCCGGGCCGGGCTGCGGAGGTTCGCCTCCGTGGGGCGGTAGCGCCCGCTGCTCTGGGGCCTCCGGGCGCTCTGGACGTTCTGGGGCCGCTGGCCATTGCGGGGGAGGCTCCCATTTGTGGGGTAGGCGGTCGTGTTCTGACGGGGCCGCTGGCTTCTCTGCTGGCCCTGACGGCGGCTCTGGTTCTGGTTATCGGGCCGTCGCGCCGTCTGCTGGGGAAACTGGATGCTGTTGTCCGCATATCCCGAGCTGTGGTTTTCGAACGTCACATTGCCGCCCGAGAAGTCCAGCGTCTGCTCCTGATAGCCCTGCGTCCGGCGGCGGTCCTGATTCGAGGGACGCCGGTCCTGCGTCCAGTCGTAGGCTTTGCGGGGCTTTCCCTGCCGTCGGGCGCTGTTCTGCTGGATCGAACTGCTGGGGCGTCGGCTCTTGTTCCGGTCCTGCTGCATGGTGCGGCGTCGCCTCCTTTCCGTCTGATTATTTTATCACAAGAGCGCTGCCGAATCAATCACGGCGTCTTGACCAGCTTCATCAGGGCGTCGGCGATGCGGTCGAGGCTGTCGTCCACCGAGAGGGTGCGGGCGTTCTTACCCATGGCAGCCAGCCTGCCCGGCTCGGCCAGCAGGCCGGAGACGGTCGAGACCAGCTTCTCGCCGGTCAGATCCTTTTCCTCGATGACCACAGCGGCACCGGCCTTCTGCAGCTCCATGGCGTTGTAATACTGGTGGTTCTCCGCCACATTGGGGCTGGGGATGAGGATGGCGGCGCGGCCCTCGGCTTCCAGTTCGGCCAGCGTCAGCGCACCGGCGCGGCTGATGACGAGGTCGGCAGCCGCCAGCAGCTCGGGCATATTGTTGATATATTCCTTCACCACGAGGCTCTCGCCGGGGGCAAAGCCTTTTTCCTTTTCGAGATTTTGAAACAGCTCCACGCCGTACTGTCCGGTGGCGTGGATGTGGAGCACAGGCTTGTGCTCTTTCTGCTCCCATGCGCAGAGGTCGGCCACCACCTCGTTGACACGGCGGGCTCCGAGGCTTCCGCCGAAGGAGAGGATGACGGTGCGGTCACCGGCACCCAGCTGGGTGCGGATGGCGTCCCGCTCCCCTGCCTTCTCGAACACTTCAGGCCGCACCGGGTTGCCCACGACCTGCGTCTTTTCGGGCGCACCCAGCTTTTCCACAGCGGCAGGCACGGCGGCGAACACGATGTCCACGTCCGGGGCAGCCGATGACGAGGTCGGGCTGCACTTCCTTCATCATGGCCCGGGCTTTCGGGCCGGAGAGGGCCAGGTTCCAGAGGGTGATGATGTTCCGCTTGATGTTGTTCAGGGAGAGTCTGCGCTGGAAACCGGTGATCTCGATGTGGTGGAAGGGGTAGCCCGCCTGGGTCACGAGGCGGTATTCCATCCCCTCCTTCCGGCCTGCAAAGTGTATCTCGGCGGACGGGTCGGCCTTTTTGATGGCTCCCGCGATGGCCAGAGCCGGGTTGATATGTCCGGCAGTGCCGCCGGCTGCGATCAGTACACGCATGGTGATTTCCTCCTTATCTGGATGTGCTCAATATCCCATGTTGGGGTCGAGCCGGATGGTGTTGTCGGACTTTTCTTTTTCCCGCTGTTCCCGCTGGGCGCGGAGATTCTCCCGCTCGAGGCGGGCGCGCTCGCCGCCCCGGCCGATGTTTATCATCACGCCCATCTCGGCCAGCAGCAGGATGAGGCTGGTGCCGCCGGAGGAGAAGAAGGGCAGTGAGATGCCGGTGTTGGGCAGGGTGTTGGTGACGACCGCGATGTTGCAGAACACCTGCCACGCAATTTGGGCCATGATGCCGATGCCCACCAGTGTGCAGTAGCGGTTCTCGGCGTGGAAGGCCAGCCACAGCCCCTGCACGAGGAAGAGCACGAAGAGCAGGATGACGATGACGGCACCCACGAAGCCCAGCTCCTCGCACACGACGCTGAAGATGAAGTCGTTGGTGCTCTCGGGGAGCCAGAGCTGTTTTTCGATGCTGTTGCCGAGGCCGAGGCCGGTGACACCGCCGGAGCCGATGGCGTAGAGGCTCTGCAGGGTCTGGTCGGTCATCTTGCTCAGGTCGTGGGTCCAGCCGTCCAGACGGCTCTGTAAGTACGGGATGGAGTCGATGCGCTCCAGCACGGTGCGGAGCAGCAGCACAGCGGACGCGCCGCCCGCCCAGGTGATGATGCCGCCGCTGCCGCCCAGCAGCAGGATGGTGCCGCAGATGGCCGTCGTCAGGACGATGCCGGACATATGGGGCTCAAGCATGAGCAGAAACACCACAGGGATGAGGGGCAGCAGCGGGACGATGAGTTCCCGCACGATGCGCTGATAGAGCCACTGGCCTGCCGGGACGCGCCGCCCGGAGGCGGGGTCCAGCTTTTCCAGATGGGGCGCTTTCGCGGCCAGATGGGCTGTGAGCAGGATCATCTCGAACTTTGCGATCTCCGACACCTGAATGGTAAAGCCGATGCGCAGCCAGCGGCGGCAGCCGTTGAGGGGCGCACTGAACAGCACTGCGATGAGCATCACGATGCAGACGACATAGCCCGGCCCGACCATCCTGCGCAGAAAGCGGTGGTCGATGCGGGAGAAGAGCAGCATGACCGCGAGGCCCAGACCCAAACAGAACACCTGCGACTTGATGTAGTAGAAGCTGTCGCCCATCCGCAGATAGCCCGTGGTGTAGCTGGCACTGAACAGCATGATGAGTCCGAACACGATGATGACTGCCAGCGTCGCCAGCCAGTTGATGAGCACCTGCGGCCAGGGGCCGGGGCTCGACAAGATGGCAAAGGACTCAGACTTTTTTCTCCGGATGGTCGCCATCCGCATTCCCTCCTTATCAGGTCCCGGCTCAGCTGGCCCGCGCCGCCTGCAAGGTCAGCGCAAGGCCCAGCATGGCCAGGACTCCAAAAATATAAAAGATATTCACCGGGTCAAAGCCCCGCTTTTCCAGCCAGCGGTGGAGCGGCGCGGTGCCGAACAGCTGCCGCCGCCCGCCGGAGGCTTTCCAGACGATGATCTGCAGAGCCACCATGCCGCCCTCCAGCCAGTAGGGCAGGGCCAGCAGGAGCGTCAGCCCGGGCCAGCCGACGCTCAGCGGCACACAGCCCAGCGCACCGGCTAAAAACTGGCATCCCACCGCACCGGGGCGGAGCTTTGCGGGATAGAAATTCCAGAGCAGGAAGGCCATCAATGCCCCGGCCAGCGCCGCCGGGAGGACCCCCAGCGGGAACCAGCCCAGGAGGGTCAAAGCCGTCATGAGGCCCAGCATGGCGATGAAGGCGCAGCCGCAGACCGTGCCGTCCATGCCGTCGGCGGTGCGGGCACTCTCGGCCAGCGCCACTAAAATCGCCAGCCAGTGGTTCAGCCCCAGCAGGGCCAGCACCAGCGCGCCGGAGGCTGCTTCCAGTGCCAGCCGCACCGGGCGGCGCAGCCCCAGCGGCGACCGATGCCGCAGCCGGACCAGATCGTCCGCGAGGCCCACGGCCCCGAAGCAGAGCGCCCCGAACAGGGCGATGAGCAGCCGGGTGGTCAACAGGCTCTCGGTCCCCAGCAGCT
>OHCJ01000542.1_pt1 | contig 11291 bp, 10 predicted proteins | sample 1566821 | NCBI WGS metagenome assembly OHCJ01 (sample SAMEA3879545, study PRJEB24766) | human gut metagenome | biome: human-associated habitat; feature: feces | place: USA | collected 1985/1987 | reverse complement strand
TGCCATTTTCTTTTGTCCTTTCGCTTTTAAGCGAACTCCTTTCTTATTAATTGTACCTTTAAAATACGTTTTGTATTCTCCGTTACTTTATAATATTCGCTGATACGGTATCCCACGACCCACAGTACATGCTCTCCCTCTGCCAGGATCGGCAGTCTGTCGCGTTCCGCCTGTGGGATCTTTTGATCGACCAGATAACTTTTCAGCGATTTATGGATCATCCCGCCTCTGCCGTCAGCAATGGTCAGATAATCACCCGGCTTTCTTGTCCGTATCACCGGACATTTTTTTATTTTATCATAATCAAACCATTTCGTATACTGATTTGTGGGAACTTCTTGGTTTTTTTCATGGGCAGCGGCCAGGTCACACACACAGTATTCCACCGTTCCCACTTCACATTCCACTGTCCCTGTCTGTCCGGGAGAAAGCTGCAGAGTTGGTTGATATTTCTCAGCCACTTCCGTCTTCTCCAAAAGCTCCCTGTCTGTCCTCTCTACTGTCAGCAGGACTTCCTCATATTGCCGTCTACCCCGGATGCCGAACGGAAGACAGATCTGCCGGTTGCCTTCCCTGGTAAACAAGGTCAGCAGCTCCTGAATATGCTGGTAAGTGATGTCTTTCTGCCCGGGAGACAATTGCTTCACTTCTTCATACAAGAGGCGCTTACGGATCACAGGATGCAACGACAGAAAAGACTCCACAGCAATACAGATCACCGCGTTCCGGCTGTCCCCCGTCTCTGCGGACTCTCCGTCACCGTCCGTTGCCCGGATACATCGGCCAGCTGCTTCTTTTGTCTGCAGTTCCAGATAGTCCTCCGTCTCCGCCAGCAGCTCCGCCGTCTGATTCATATGCGCTACACAGCCCTTTACAATATTCTCCTCCGCATAAGGCAAAATATGATGCCGAATACGATTTCTTGTGTAGTCATCCTCCTCATTGGTGGCATCCTTGCAATAGACAATTCCTCGCTGTTGTAAAAACTTCTCGATCTCCCACCGTTCCAGACATAGGAGCGGTCGTATAATCCGATCTCTCACAGGCAAAATGCTGGCCAGTCCCCGGATTCCACTGCCCCGGAACAAATGGAACAGCTGGGTCTCGCTGCGGTCATTGCTGTTGTGGGCCACTGCGATCTTCGTGGCTCCCCACTCCTTTGCCGCCTTTTCAAACGCCTCATATCTCGTTCTGCGCCCGGCTTCTTCCTCAGAGATTTTCTCCATGCGGGCTCTGTTCCTTACCTCTGCCCTGATCAGGAAAAAAGGGATTCCTCTCTCCTCGCAGAGTTGCTCCACATACCGCGCATCTTCTCCGGCCTCCGCGCGAATGCCGTGATCCACATGCACTACGGCAATGTCTGTAGGTACTTCCTTCTGCCATTCCAGCAACAAAAATAAGAGGCAAACCGAGTCTGCCCCTCCAGAAACACCGGCTACCACACGGTCGCCGGCCTGCAGCATGTGATGCTCTCTGATATATGCAAATACTTTTTCTTGCGTATCCATCCATGTATTCATGTTTTTACTCTATCCTAATTATGAGGAAAAATCAAGGCGGCATCACGTGTTTTCCCACAGGCAGAGCACAAATACCGTCATATCGTCCCGAATCCGTCCCTCTGAGGCACAGATGGCATAGGACAATATTTTCTCTGCGATCTCCTGCGGGTTCTGTTCCTGCAACCCTTCCAGCACCTGTGCCATGCGCTCTTCCCCGTCTTCCATCATATCCAGAACCCCGTCCGTCATCATGACCAGCAGATCTCCCGGCCGGATCTGACACATCTGTCGTTCTATCTGCACTTTTTGAAAAATACCTAACGGCAGGCTTTCGCCGCCGACACAGAGAACCCTTCCGGAGGTCTTCCAGAACGTGGCAACACCGCCCACCTTGCAGATCTCACATTCGCCGGTATACAGATCCAGGCTGCAAAGGTCTATCGTAGGATGATCGTCCTCTTCATTTTGCGCATACAACGCGGAATTCAGGAGATTCACAGATGCCTCGGTCCCGAAGCCCGCCTCCAGCATTTTTTCCATGAGATCCATGACTCTGCCGCTGCCCCGGCTGGCATCCTCCCCGGAGCCTGTCCCATCAGACAACATCAGGATCAGCTTCCCTTTTTCCGATTCCATAGTGGCATACTGATCCCCCGAGACTTTCTCCCCTTCTTTTACCGCCCGGCTCACCCCCGTCAGTGCTATGTATTTCGGTTCCTCTGTGAACAGAAAACAATGCGGCTCCTGCTCCACGAGATAAGGGCTTCCTGAAGAGACCTGCAGCTTTTTTCCCAATAATACCGTCAGCATGTCCGCCACCTGTGCCGCCTTATAGTGCCTTTTTTCGGTGGACAGTGTCATACTGATCCCTGCTTCTGTCCCGGAGCTGCTGCCGTCCTTCTCCACATAGCAGAGGTCTCTGGCGATGATCCCTTCACTCTTGAGCGCCTGTACCAGGCTTTTCCTCTTTTTCTCTTCCAGCGGACAATACCCCAGTTCCTCTCCTGCCACCCGTTCCATGATCCGGGCCACTTCCTGCAGATGGTCTCCCATGATCTGTCTGCTCTGCCACAGCATACATTTTTCCAGAATATTCTGCCTGTCCTCTCCTGTAATCTGTATCTCCTGCCGAAAGCTCTTCCCCAGTTCCTCAAAACTCTCCGCATATCCCATCAGTTTCTGTCTGCACAGCAGTGAGATCTGTGCACACTGTTCTCTCTCCAGCCGTTCCTGCTCCTTTTTCCCTATGATCATGGCATCCTCCCCTTTCTGTTTTCACGATTATAGGGCAGTTTTCCTCTTCCTTTTGTCAAATCGAGGGAGGGAAAGACTTCATTTTTTGCGACAAAAAAAGCAGGTTCACTGTTGAGAAACAGTTTCCCTGCTTAATTGTCTTCCTGAAAAAGGATCTCACCTTCGTATACCAGTCCCAGCTTATCCTTCGCCACCTCTTCCACATAAGCTTTCGTCTGAGTGTACTTACCGAATTCCGCAATCTGTTCCGCTCTGGTCTGCTCTGCTTCGATCTGCGCGCCAAGGCTTGCGATCTGGGTATCATAGCCCGCAATCTTCTGTTGTAATTCCACGCTCCGCGCCGCAACGACCACCATGATCATCAACACGACCAGGGTCACCAGGAACATACTGAACCGGTTCTGGTGTCTCTTGCGGTAGGCTGCTTTTCTTCTTGCCATACGCGCATCTCCTTTTAATGAATATTTTAAGCATTTTCCTAAGTATAGTCAACTGCTTTTTCAGCCAATTTCCCGTTATCCGCAAGGCTTTCCGGATTGGGTGCAGAAGAGTATTCAGGCCCAGTGCCACATACTTTACAAAAAAGGGACTGATTGTCCTGTGATACAGGTACATTCCCGCCAATGCCCCCAGCACGGCAAACCATCGCAGGTTCCCGTTACTTTCATGAAACATCAGCAGAAAGACCTTTCCCGCACAGTAGATCCAGAATGCCAGATCTTCCAGAGATACCATGCTGGTACTGTGAGCAAACACTCTTCGCAGGATCCGCAGAATATCATACAGAAAAGTGATCCCCACACCCAGCAGAAAGGAATGCAGCAGAAAAACATTTTCATCCATCAGCGGAACAGCCTGCCCAGGAAAGATTCCTGTTTTTCTCCGGATGCTGCGGTATCCGAATATACAAGGCTGTCGATCCGACCGTCAATATCCACTTCCCCCTTGTCTAATGTCAGGCGGTTCACATGGAGCTCGTTGCCACGGATCATCAGCATCCCCTGTTCCGTCTCCAGCAGGATCTCCCGCAGATCAAAGGAAAGGACGTCATTTACCCCATTCACGGTACATGTCCGTCTGTTGGTCATGGTCACTTTATGCATACGACCTGTCGCGTTTAAATCTTCCATTCTCTCCATAGCCTCCCATCCTCCGCTCCTTCCGGAACCGGACTTACAATGTATTGTATGGGAAAATGTGGAAATTTATACATAGAGAACCTGATATTATATATAACGGAAAAGTTCTTTGGCTTCTTCTTTTTTCACGGTCTCCTGTACATCCAGGACCTCGACTTTTACTTCCTTGTTGCCAAAAGAGATGGAAATGATATCTCCCTCTTTGACATTGGCGGATGCCTTTGCCGGCTTATCATTGATCAGCACTCTGCCGCTGTCGCAGGCTTCATTAGCCACAGTGCGGCGCTTGATCAGTCGGGATACCTTCAAATATTTGTCTAATCTCATGCTTTTAACCTCACGATCATCCGTTTCTGAAAAACAAAAGAGACCCGAAAGGTTGTCCTATCGAGTCTCTGAAAATTCAGCTTCTATTATGCGTTCAGCATATCCTTTAATGCCTTACCAGCCTTGAACTTAGGAGCCTTGGAAGCAGCGATCTTCATAGGTGCGCCGCTCTGAGGATTTCTACCCTCTCTAGCTGCTCTGCTGGATACTTCGAAAGTACCGAAGCCAACTAACTGAACCTTACCATCCTTCTTTAACTCTTCAGCAACAACATCGGTGAATGCCTTTAATGCCTTCTCTGCGTCCTTCTTGGAAAGACCAGCCTGATCAGCCATAGCTGCAACTAATTCTGTTTTGTTCATATTGAACTCCTCCTGTAATGAGTTTTCGTTATTAATTTTACGCTCGAAAATAGTTCTTTTGAAACGTCTATACATATATATATCTGTTTTTATCCCTTTTGTCAAGGTTTTTCCGCATATTTACGGCATTTCTTCCCCTCCCGGAAAGGATCATTCTGTCGATGAAGAACTGGCCGTCAGGTCTACAAATGAGTAGGATACATCCTTTTCTTCTTCATCCACCTGTACCGTATAACTTCTGGTTTCATAACCGGATTTTCGCAGGGTGATCACATGACTTCCTGAGGTCTTCTTAAAACTGCAGGGGGAAATTCCCACATAGTTGCCGTCCAGATATACCTCCACATTTTCCGGAGCATCAATATGCACGCGGTAATAGGTCGTAGTCGTATCTGCGGTGGAGGTAGATTCCGTTGCGGAAGAGCTGGAAGAACTGCTGCTTTCCGTACTGTCTTCACTGTCGGAGTCCGCCTTATCCAGCTGGACATCCACTCCTGCGGATTCCTGTCCCACCCTGAGATACTGTGTGAGCGACTTATAGCCATCCGCCTTCGCTATGATCTGATGAATACCGTATTCCAGCGTGACCGGCTGGGAAGCATCCACCTGACTTCCATCGATATACAATTCTGCATCGGAAGGATTCAGGGAAAACAGCACCATACCGTACTGTGCCTCTGCCACTTCCAGATCACCGATATCCAGTGTTGTTTCCTCGTTGCGGTTGATCACGACATTTTTCGTGCCACCACCGCCGTTATAGCTGATATCTACCTGATAGCTTCCCTCTGACACCGTCACCAGCATGTCCTCCGTGATCCGGACGATCTGGGTCTGTCCGATCTCCAGCCAGCCACCGATGAAGTTCTCATCATTGACCAGACGCAGATATCCGTGGCCCTTTTCTACCGTTACACTGAGTACCGTACTGTCGATTCCACGAAATGTCAGAATATCTGCGGGATTCAGATCCATTTTTTCAATGCTGTGTCCCTGGGAAAAATACTGGGTATCCTTAGACAGCTGGAACACCTCTTCCCCGATGGCCACCTCATTCCGTACGGTATTCATCTCGTAGTGCTCCACATCTTCATACTGCCATGCTGTCTGCGCCAGCTGCATGGAGGTCAGATGCTTCTGACTTTTCAAAAAAGTCACATCCACGATGTCCCCCTCCTGCAGCTGACTCAGGGAAATTGCCTTTCCATATTTATCTGCGAACCGCGTTGTTCCGTCCATGGACAGCGTGTAGCGTTTGCCTAGATCCAGATTTAACAGTGTGACAGTGTTGTCAACATTATTGATATCCACCAGTACCGCCGTATCTGCGGAATCATAGCTGTCCGGATTAGTGACAACAAAGCCGGTATCTATCCGCTCTGCCTGTGCCGTTGGCGTAGGTGTTGCCGCCGTCCCGGAGGATGCTGTCTGCCCGCATCCAGCAAATGACATTGCTGTCACAAATAAAAGGATTACCACTGTCTGTTTCGTTTTCGAATACTTTTTGTCTTCGAATCTTTTCAACGTTTTTGCTTCTCCTTTGTCTCCTGACGCTGCGATCCTGCCGCAACGTCTCTTCCGTTGTCTGCCGTTCATTGCCCGGCTTTTATCTTTGCAGCAGTTTCAGGAATTTCTTTCTGGCCGCTTCCTGTTCCAACAGGCGGTCCAGTTTCTCCTGATTCTTCTCCGGGATCCAGGCCTTGCCGGAATTATAATAAAAGTTTACGATCTTCCACAATTTCTCAGGATAGGACAGGCGGTAGAACAGATCCTGTCTCTCATAGGGCTTTAACGGCCGTACACTTTCGTAAGCCGCCAGAAGCACTCTGCCCCATTCGGCATCCCATTCACTTTTTTCCAAAAGCTTTCGCAACAGCAGATACAGGTCTCTCACCGGCCCGTCTGCCTGACATTTTTCGAAATTCACCAGGAAAAATCCACGGTCCTGCCGCAGAATATTATGATATTGGTAATCTCCGTGACAGAAACATAGCGGTACTTCCTCTCCGCTGTCGGAGGCAGCCAGCTCGATCTCTTTCCATTCTTCACACAGTTGTCTTGCTTCCTCTAAAAAAGGATCAATCACTGCAGACAACTGGATCTCGAACCAGGTCTTCTGGCTGCGCTGTTTCAAGAACCTGCGGGCTCTCTTGAGCTCCCGGTTATGCTTCTCATAGTCCCGGCTGGGGAGATATCTCTCTATGACCGGTGCCGAAGTCTCCTCCGTCTCCGGAAATACCGGTGTAAATTCCAGATCACCGTGCAGTCTCGCCAGAAGCCGCATGGCTTCCATACATTCTTCCCTGTCACGGATATTACATTCTCGGCCTTCCCACCAGGTCTTCAGAATATATCTGACACCGTCCCGGTCTGTCACCGATAACGCACCTTCCTTTGTGGCAAGCAATCGCTCCGCAGGAACGGTTCCCCGTTCCTCCAGGTGCTTCAGGACCTGCTCCTGCAGACGCAGCTGTTCCTCGCGTCCTGTATATTCCTTGAAGATCAGGCAGCCCTGCTGTGTATCGCACAGAATCGCTCCCCTTCCTTTTCGGGTACGCAATACTTCTATCTCATACTGCTCCAGCAGTGCCACTGCTCTGTCATTCACTTACAATCCCTCCTAAGATACGTCCTTAACCGTTTTCCGGTTCCTACGCTATCTTATGAGGAAAGCCTGTAAAGTATGCTCAATCTTTGTCTGCCGACAGTTCCTTTACCTTTTCCAGCAGCTGTTCTCTGGTATTCTGCTCGGGATGTTCCAATACCAGTTCCAGCAGCTGTTGCAGCATCTCTCCCAGCTCTCTGCCCGGTTTCATACCGGTGTCGATCAGATCCCTGCCGGTGACCGCCAGTGTTTTCAGGGAGACGCACTGCTTCTTTTCCAGCATTTCCTGATACAGTTTCTTCCAGAGTTCGAGATTCTCCAGTTTTTCTGTTCTCAGGTAATCGCTCTGTGCCAGAATATCTGCCCGTTTCACCGGGAACAGCAACGGGAAAATATCTTCCCCGATCTTATTCACCGCCCGGCGGACAATCCGCAGATCCGGTATCACATCATTGCCATAATCATGGTATCTCACCAGACGGGTGACCACCGCAACGGTATCATTATCAAATCGCAGTCTCCGCAGAATCTTCCGCGCCATCTCTTCTCCCACCGCCGGATGTCCGTAGAAATGAGTGATTCCGGCTTCATCCACAGTAAGTGTGGCCGGCTTGCCGATGTCATGGAGCAGCATGGCATAACGCAGATTCTTCTCAGGTGCGATCTCTATGAGGGCATGTAAGGTATGCTCACCCACATTGTATTTATGATGCTTGTGCTTCTGCGGTGTCTCCATCATGGCATCGAATTCCGGTAGGATCACCTTGGTGACACCCATGTCATAAGCTTCTCTGAGGGTGTCGGGATGAGGGGACACCAACAGTTTAGTCAGTTCCACCTGAATCCGCTCCGCACTGATCTTCTGCAAAGTCGGTGCCAGCTTCCGGATTGCCGCCTCAGTATCTTCGTGGATCTCGTAGCCCAGCTGGGCTGAAAAACGAATTGCCCGCATGATCCGCAGCGCATCTTCTCCAAAACGTTCCTCCGGGTTGCCTACGCATCGGATCAGCTTCGCCTCGATGTCTTTTAATCCGCCGAAAATGTCGATCAGGCCTTCCGTTTCATTATAAGCCATGGCATTGATGGTAAAATCCCGGCGTTTCAGGTCCTCCTCCAGGTTCGGAGTAAACGTCACTTCTTTGGGATGTCGGCTGTCTTCGTATTTTCCATCCACACGGTAGGTCGTAACCTCAAAGCCTTCCTTGTCCAGCATGACGGTTACGGTGCCATGCTGGATTCCGGTGTCGATGGTGCGACGGAACAGCGTTTTCACCTGCTCCGGTCTCGCCGAGGTGGTAATGTCCCAGTCCTCCGGGCATCTGCCCAGAATGGAATCCCGCACGCAGCCGCCTACCACATAGGCTTCGAATCCGGCATTCTGTATGGTTTCTATGATATATTTCGCTTTTTCAGGTATTTGTATCTGAATCATATATATCCTCTTTTGCAAAAATCACATACGCTCATTGCTCTGTGAGTTTTCGCTTGTTACTGCTTTGTGTCTATTGTTTGTTTCTAAGAAAGGCTATGCCTGCTCCGGGTTCATGATGAACTTATCGATGACTTCCACCAGTCCGTCTTCATCGTTGGTGCCGGTGATATAGTCCGCCGCATCCTTGACCGCCGGCTGGGCATTCCCCATTGCTACGCCGGTTCCCGCATATTCGATCATGGAGATGTCGTTGTAACCGTCCCCGCAGCAGATCGCATTCTCTCTGGTCAGTCCCATGCCTTCCAGCATATGATCCAAAGAAGTGGCTTTGTTCACATCTTTCGGCATGATCTCGATGAAATAGGGTTCGGAACGGTAGATGCTTGCCACATCGCTGTATTTTTCCTGCAGCTGTTTCTCCAGCTCCGGTGCGATCTCTTCCGGTGCTGTCATCAGGCATTTATTAATATCGAAATTCACATATTCGACGAAATTGTCAACGACCTTTATAGGAATTCCGTTGATTCTGGCTTCCAGCTGCACATAGTCATCCGGCTCGAACGCAGAGATGACGCCGGGACCCTGATAAGTGATCAGTCCGCAGCCATTCGCTTTGGCGAATTCGTACAATCCGGGCACAATGGACAGGGGCAGTGTTCTCTGATAGACCACTTCTCCTGTCTTACACTCCACGATACGGGCTCCGTTAAATGACAGTAGGTATCCGCCGTATTTTTTCAGTTCCAGCTCCTCTTCGCATTTCCGCATGCCGGGGGTGGGACGACCCGAAGCCAGGATCACCTTGTGACCATGCTGTAAAATATTCCAGATTCCCTGTTTGGTAGCTTCCGTGATCTCTTTTTTTGAATTGGTCAATGTTCCGTCAATATCCAGTACCAGAACTTTTTCCTGCATGTTTATTCATACCTTTCTCAAAGTTATTCTCTGTTCAGCTCACGTAACTGGCAGAGTCACATTATCATGTTTCCCGCCCTTTTGCGACTATTTTTGCTCATAACCTAACAGTACCTGTCTCTTCTGCTTGTGCAGTGAAACAGGTACTTGTCTGTTGTCTATGTTCTGTTCCTGAGCAAGCTTTACTGTGCCTGTGTTGCGATCTCTTCGGTAGCAGCAGTCTGCTCCTCGGTGATCTCCTGGGTCTCTGCGGTCGCGGTCTCAGCGGCTGCGGATTCCTCTGCCTGCACCTTCAGGTAATTCAGTTTACCCTTGGGATCCTCTACTGTTACATCTGCGGTAATATCCTGCATATGCTGACTCATTGTATCGGATACCAGCGTATTCTTGATGTTGATCTTCCACTCGGGCTGATCCTGTCCGATGTAGTAAAGTACATAGGTGGTGTCACTGACAGTGATGGCTACGGTATCTCCTGCCTGACGGCTGTTGTCGAAGATCCAGTTGCTCAGCTCCTCTGTCATACCGGTCTTGGTCACCTGCTCGAACAGACCGCCGTTCTCTACTGCAGAAGTATCCTGTGTATACTTCTTGCACAATTCTGCGAAGCTGTCCTCGGTAGCTGCACCGCTCTTCCACTCCTCCAGGATCTCTTCACCGGTCTTATCCTCGGTGGGAATGATCACACGTACATCTGCGGAAGGAGTCTCATCCAGATATCTCTTCTCAAATGCCACGGCATAGTAGCAATGGCTGTTGTCGTTAGTAATGACGGTGGTGTCTCCTGCCTTTCTGGCATCATCGAACAGCCAGTCGGAGATCAGGTAGTTCACGGAAGACTTCTTCTCATTCTCGTGTGCTTCGCCGTCTTTTGCCACGGTCTTCTCCGCATCATCTGCCAGTACCTTGGCATCTTCCATGGCCTTTGCGATCTCAGCATCGGAAGGCTGGTAAGCGGTATCGGTGCTGTCGGAAGCTGTTGCATCTGTAGCTGCCGTTCCGTCTGTTGCAGTGGTATCGGTGGTTGCAGCAGTCTCCTCTACGGGATCTGCCAGTTCGGTAGGTTCTGTAGGCAATTCTGCCTCAATGGTCGTCAGGCGATAGTCTACGGAATCGTAGGTTGCCTTATTTTCCTCATAATAGCTCTGGATCTCATCATCACTGGGAGCATTATCCTCCTGCAGCTTCTGATAATAAGCGTTCATTACCATGTCGTTCTTCACATATTCTTCGATACGGCCCATGGTTGCATAGCTTCCGTAGATGGAACGTACATATTCCTTCTCGGAGATGCCTGCGGATGCAGCGGAGGTTTTGATGGTCTCCTTGAAAGTGTTGTACTCATCCGTGGTATCGTAGGTGAAGCCGGCTGCTTTGGCTTCTGCCATCAGCGCCTTATTCTGCTTCAGGCTCTCTACAGCATTCTGCTCAAAATAGTCCTGCCAGGTCAGAGTATCGGAATACATCTGGGTGGACAGATCCTTGCTGGTATCCAGTCCGAAGTATGTCAGATAGCTGCCGTACTGGGTGATATAATTGTTCTTGGTCAGGTTGTATTGGTAATCGAACTCTACCTTGTTTACAGCTTCTCCATTGACCACCACATAGGTCTCATGAGTTGCCAGATAGGTACGGATGGGGAAAGATGCTACCAGACATACCAGAGCCACAAGCACTACGATGCCGATGGCCGTGCTGATGCGCTCTTCCTTTTTCTCCTTTTCCTTCTCCTCTTTACGCTTCTGTACCTTACGG
>OHCJ01000535.1_pt1 | contig 11350 bp, 10 predicted proteins | sample 1566821 | NCBI WGS metagenome assembly OHCJ01 (sample SAMEA3879545, study PRJEB24766) | human gut metagenome | biome: human-associated habitat; feature: feces | place: USA | collected 1985/1987 | reverse complement strand
CTGCTGCTCCGGGATGGGAGAATGATCTCCATTGACTGCACTGGGGTCGAGGATGAATTGGACGTGACCATGGCGCAGAGGTTGGAGTTAGATTATCTCATCTACAATGACCCGCTTGGCTATGCAGACTTGATTCTGAACGGCGAACCAGAGGAGTATCTGAAGAATGTGGCGGGAAGTCACGGATTAGAAGATTAAGCATAAAAGGGTATGCGGCTATAAACCGCATACCCTTTTACACTTTATCGCTTCCAGACCGCTGCGGCATTGGAACGTGACATCAGTTCTTCGACCGGGATTCCGGCTGGGCAGATGTCCTGGCACGCAAGAGATTTTCCGCAGCCTTCAAAATAAAGCTGACGATACGCATTTGCGAGTTCTGTCTGATGGGCAATATCCTGTTCTTCGTTCAGAATACGGTAAGCGTTGACGGGCAGAACAGCTCCAGCAAATTCACTGTTCGGGTCAAAGTTCGGGCAGACCTCCAAGCAGCAGCCACAGAGCAGACACTTAGCAGATCGATACCGCTGGCTGTGCGTATAGCTGGTCTGGAACGCATCTCCTTCCAGCCACAGCTTTGTCCGCTTCAGTGCTTCAAAGATCACGGAACGGTCTACGACCAGATCTTTCACCAGTGGGAATTTGCTCAAAGGCTCCAGAGTAACAACGCTTCCCTTACAGTCCCGCAGAAAAACGGAACAGGCAAGACGAGGCAGACCATTGATCCGCATGGCACAGGCACCGCACTTGCGTATCATGCAGCCGCATTCCCACGCAATGGGGGAAACGACCGTTCCGCTCTTTTCGCACAGAGGGCTGCGGTGATTCAGCTCGTTCAACACCGAAGCAATCGAGGTGTCCGCACTTCCCTCAAAGGAAAACTCCTGCCAGCAGGGTGAAGCCTGCGGGTTTTCCTGCCGTTTGATTCGGATGGTGTAGTTCATAAATCATGCCGCCTTTCGGGGATGGATTCAAAGCTGATGGCGATATGCTGCCCGTTCCAGTGTGCCACGGTGGTTTTGCAGTAAACGGCATCGTTGCGTTGGGGATAATCTGCCCGCCAGTGCGCACCCCGGCTTTCTTTTCGGGCGAGGGCACTTTCCAGCATGGCACAGCCCAGAAGCGGAAGGGTGCCAGACAGTTTGCGGATTTCCTGAATGCCCGCTTCCAATGTCTGTGCATCCCGCACGACACCGAGTGCGTTCAGCAGGATACGATTCATCTGCATTTGAGCGTCCGGGGAAAGTTCGGGCAGAAGGGATTCTTCGGCACAGGGCATATTGGGGGAACTGACTGTTTCCCGGCAGGCAGTTTCCGCAGCAATCTGTCCTCCATAGATCGCACCCAGAAGAGAATTTCCACCCAGACGGTTTGCGCCATGGTACTGAGCGCAGCATTCACCGGCAGCGTACAGATTCCGCATCGAAGTGCGGTGCCGCTCGTCCACCTGAATGCCTCCCATAAAGTAGTGGATACCCGGCAAAATCGGAATGGGTTCTTTGCGAATATCTTTGTGCAGATAGGTCTGACAATCATCCACCAGTCCGGCAAGTTTATGCTCCATGACTTCTTTAGGAAGCTCTGTCATATCAAGGAACACCTCATAGTCACGGCTGACCGTCCAGACTTCCCGCGCGGTGATGTCACGCGGCATCAGGTTGCCGAGTTCCGGATATTTTTCTTCCATGAAATACCACAGCTTCCCGTTCCGTAATGCAAACAGCCGCCCGCCCTCACCACGGGCGGCCTCACTCAGAAGCATCCGTTTTTCGCCCAGTTCGACCGTGGTAGGGTGGTACTGGATCATTTCAAGATTTGCCATCGGAACGCCCAGACGGAACAGTTCTGCGGTGACTTCTCCGGTATTGGCAAGAGAGCCGGTCGTATCACCGAATAAGCCATGCAGCCCGCCTGTGGCAATCAGGACGGCATCGCATACAAACCGCAGCAGTTCGCCAGTATAGGTGTCCTGCACTGTGCAGCCACCGCAGATGTTCCCGGAAAGCAGCAGGGTGCGGAACTTATGGTGTGGAAAGCGTTCGACCGTTCCTGCGCTTTCTTCCCGGCGCACAGCATCAATCAGAGCGGTCATTAGCTGCTTTCCCGTATCGCTTTGTGCAAAGGCCGTCCGCTTTTTCTTCTGTCCGCCAAAATTCCGCAGGTCGAGTTCATCGTCATCTGTCACGTTGAATTGTACTCCCAGATGGTGCAGGCTGCGCACCAGTTCGGACGCAGCCTGCGTCATCCCCCAGACTGCATTCGGGTCAGCAAGTCCGCAGGCAGCGGTCAGGGTATCTGTATAATGCTGCTCCGGGCTATCCTCCTCTCCCTTGGTATTCAAGGCTGCATTGATTCCGCCCTCTGCCATAACAGACTGCGCCCGCTCGGAGGCAAGGGAGGACACCAGCTTTACCGTCCAGCCGTTTTTCACAGCAGTCAAAGCAGCGGAAAGCCCTGCCAGCCCTGCACCCACGATCACCAAAGTGTGTTTCATACATTGTTCCACCCGATATAATATAGAATGATCGAACCGGCAGCAAACAGCACCAGTATAGAAAGAATCAGATAGAGGTCGCCGCGCTGCTCCTTATCCCGGACGATGCCCAGCGATACCAGAAGGGGTCGGAGATTGAGCAGAAGATGCACAAATACCGAAGCAACCAGTAAAAGCTGCGTCAGCAGCCGGACCGTTGTGAACGGAAACAGAATGTATACGCCGTCCTGCACTCTGCCGAACACGCCAATATGGAAAAAGAGCATGAGCAAAATAGCAAGCCCACTGGTGCGCCTTGCCCAGAACAGAGCATTCTGCTTTCCGTAGAGTTTTCCGCCGGACCGGGAAGCCCGGAATGTCTGTGCGGTCAGCAAAAGCCCAAGGACGGTGTGCGCCGCCAGAATGCCAACGCCGATCCATGCCAGAAACTTTCCTGCCCCGGAACTGATGCCCAGCAACATAAAACTGCCCATCAGCCCATGAAGCAGACAGATGAAAAGTAGCAGAACGGAGAGAATGGTGTTCAGTTTTCGCATGAGGGGTCCTCCATTTCTTCTGCGGAGAGCAGAAGGATGTCTGCATCCGGCAATGCTGTTGCATCAAGCGTATTTTCCGAAACCAGCAGCAGTTGATACCGCCCATTGATTGCACGGGAACGCAGCATGGTTTCGCTGTACTGCTTCAACGTGACATCTGCTCCGGCAGCAGTCAGGCGTTCACAAAGAGCCGTTGCATAGCAAAGCAAGGGATAGTCTGTTTCGCAGACCGAAAGCGTCATGTGCGGCAGTCCGGCATCGGAAAGGACTTCTGTCTCACCGGAAACAAATGCTTTCAGATCATTCCGGAAATCCGCATCGGAAAACGGTTCCAGCGCAGGGTTGATGCAGAACAGATAGTTGCCCTCCAGCGGTGCGGCCATCTGTGCGGCACGTTTCGCTTTCGGGGTCGCACCGGTCAGCCCATCCAGAATAGAGGGCGGCGAGTGCATAAATACGCCAAACGCGGCAAGAAATCCCAATGTCAGAACCAGAGTGATGAATTTTCCTTTCACAGGCAGACCTCTTTTATTTATTGCATAGTTGTTCAAATGAAAAATCTTCTGCGCAAAATACGGCAGTTGAGTAAACGCTCAACTATATTGTATGCGAAATAAGGAGGCTGTCAAGGTCTGTTAGACGACAAATCGCAGGAAGCAGATGCTAACTTTTCCTCTTGACAACGGAGGAAGAGCAGATATAATATGATTGAACGGTTGTTCAACTACAAAACAAGGAGAACGTCTGATGTCAAATTCTTTATACACCTGTAATTGTGATGTGATCCATGAGGACATCGTGAACGATGTAAAAGGCAAAATGCAGCCGAAAGACGACTACATCCAGCTTGCATCGCTTTTCAAGCTGTTCGGAGATGGCACAAGAGTGCAGATCCTTCATGCTCTGGAACAGAGCGAGATGTGTGTATGCGACCTTGCGGTTCTGCTGGGCGTCACCAAATCGGCGATCTCTCACCAGCTGAAAGCACTCCGGCTTGCCGGACTGGTCAAATTCCGCAGAGAGGCCCAGATCGTGTATTATTCGCTGGCGGATGATCATGTAAAGGAGATCATCGACAAGGGATTTGAGCATTTAAGAGGATGATCGCGCAAGCGATTATCTTTTTGTCTTTTAAGTTGAGCGATTGAACAATTAAGAAAACGTAGTGGAGGTCAAAATGAAAAGAGTATTCATCCTGAAAGGTCTGGATTGCCCGAATTGTTCCGCCAAGATAGAAAAAGAGGTCGGAGCATTGCCGGGAGTGGAATCCTCGGTTGTGAATTTAATGCAGCAGACACTGACCGTTCAGTCAGAAAAGTCTGCGGATGCAACACTGGCGGAACAGGTCGAAACGATCGTTCACAGCCATGAACCGGATGTTGAGGTGTCGGAAAAGACCGAACCTGCGGTGACGAAGGTCTATCTCCTGAAAGGTCTGGATTGTCCGAACTGCTCAGCAAAAATCGAGAAAGAAGTCGGTGAGCTGGGTGGCGTGGCTTCTTCGACCGTGAATCTGATGAACCAGACATTGACTGTTCAGGCAGGAACATCGGTGGCTACCTCCCTGCTGGACACCGTTACCACGATCGTCCACAGCCACGAGCCAGATGTTGAAGTGTCGGAAAAGACCGAACCTGCGGTGACGAAAGTCTATCTCCTGAAAGGTCTGGACTGCCCGAACTGCTCAGCAAAGATCGAGAAAGAAGTCGGTGAGCTGGATGGCGTGACTTCTTCGACCGTGAATCTGATGAACCAGACGCTGACTGTTCAGGCTGGAACATCGGTAGCTGCTTCCTTGCTGGATACCGTTACCACGATCGTACACAGCCATGAGCCGGATGTTGAAGTGTCGGAAAAGCAGCTGGAAGCGACTGCACCTGTCAAAAAGGATGAAAAAGCGGCGGTCTATAACGATGAGGATAAGAAGCGCACGATACGGCTTGCCGTGGGTGCTGTGGTCTATGCAATCGGTATGGCATTGACCGTATTCGCAAAGCTGCCGACTCTGGCGGAACTGGCGTTTCTGATTGTGGCGTATGTGATTCTTGGCTGGGATGTCGTATGGCAGGCAGTGAAAAATATCACCAGAGGACAGGTGTTTGACGAGCATTTCCTGATGAGTGTTTCCACGATCGGCGCATTTGCCATCGGGGAATACCCGGAAGCTGTTGCAGTTATGCTGTTCTATCAGGTCGGAGAGTTCTTCCAGTCGCTGGCGGTAAAGCGTTCCAGAAAGTCCATCTCTGACCTTATGGACATCTGTCCGGATTCGGCGACCGTTAAGCGGAATGGCGTATTGCAGGTCGTTTCTCCGGAAAGCGTTGCGGTGGGCGAGATCATCGTGGTAAAACCCGGTGAAAAAATCCCGCTGGATGGCATCGTTGTGGATGGCGAATCCATGCTGGACACCAAGGCACTGACCGGCGAATCTGTGCCGAGAAGCATCCGCAAAGGCGATGAAGCCCTGTCCGGCTGCATCAACCAGAGCGGTTTGCTGACGCTGAAAGTCACAAAGAGCTTCGGGGAATCCACGGTATCGAAGATCACTGACCTTGTGGAGAATGCTTCTGCAAGAAAAGCTCCCACCGAGAACTTCATCACGACCTTTGCACGATACTATACGCCGGTCGTTGTTGGAATGGCGGCTGTGTTGGCGATCATTCCGCCGCTCGTCCTTGGCGGCGGCTGGTCTGAGTGGTTGCGCAGAGGTTTTGTGTTCCTGATCGTTTCCTGCCCGTGTGCATTGGTCATTTCTATTCCCCTGACCTTCTTCGGCGGTATTGGTGCCGCATCCAAGCGCGGTGTGCTGGTAAAGGGCAGCAACTATCTGGAAGCACTGAACAAAGTGAGCGTGGTGGTCTTTGATAAGACCGGCACCTTAACAAAGGGTGTTTTTGAGGTCGCAAATATCATTCCGGCAGCCGGATACCAGAAAGAGCAGGTATTGGAGTATGCTGCACAGGCAGAGAGTTATTCCAACCACCCGATCGCAAAGTCGATTCTTGCGACTTATGGAAAGCCAATCGACCAGAAGCAGTTCTCTGGCTTTGAGGAAATCTCAGGACACGGCATCAGCGTTATGGTGCAGGGAAAGAAGGTACTGGCTGGCAACAGTAAGCTGATGGAATCTGAAAAGATTGCCTATGCCGCTTGCGATGCAGTCGGAACAAAGTTCTATGTAGCAGCGGATGGTAGCTATGTAGGCTGTATCCTGATCGCAGATGAAGTGAAGCCGGACAGCAAGTGCGCAATCGCAGAGCTGAAAAAGATCGGCGTGGAAAAAACTGTTATGCTTACCGGCGATGATGAGCGAATCGGCAAGTCGGTGGCAGACGAACTTGGTCTGGATGCGTATTATGCACAGCTCTTGCCCGACCAGAAGGTCGAAAAGCTGGAAATGCTGGATAAGCAGAAACGGCAGGGCAGCAAACTCGCCTTCGTGGGCGATGGCATCAACGATGCCCCTGTTCTTGCCCGTGCAGATGTCGGCATTGCCATGGGAGGTCTTGGCTCGGATGCCGCGATTGAAGCTGCGGATGTTGTTCTGATGACAGATGAACCATCGAAACTTGTAGAAGCCATTGATGTTGCAAAGGCTACGAAACGGATTGTGATGCAGAACATCGTGATTGCTCTTGGCATCAAGAGCGTGTTCCTTGTTCTGGGCGCACTCGGCATGGCCGGTATGTGGGAAGCCGTGTTCGGTGATGTGGGTGTCACGATCATCGCTGTTCTGAACGCAATGCGGATTCTGAAGAAATAAGCACAAACAAAAACAGGGTGCGCCCTGCCGGACGCACCCTGCAAAAATCCACACACGATAAGTAAGGCAGGGAGTTCCCCAGAGCAGAGTTCCCATAAAACAGTATTTGCAAAAGTTCCCTAAATGGGGAAGATTTGGCGTGACTTCGGTCACGCCTTTTCTTTTGCTTCCAGTTCATCCAGAGGGATGTACCCCAGCCCGTCGTACTTGATATGGATGTGCTGCACCCGCTTTCCGCTGGACTTATCCGGGGCATCTACATAGATAGCCGACACCAGTTCACGGAGAGCATAGGGAGTGAGTTCTTCAATATGAACGTACTTGTGCGCTTTCTGGACGAATTTTTCAATATTCTCGATTTGCTGTTCCTGTACTTCGATTTCCTGTTGGATAGAGAGGGATTCCTCTTCCAGCTGCTTCTGTTCGGCATCGTAGCTCTGGCTCATCATGTCGAAGCGGTCATCGCTCAGCTTTCCATTGGCGTTGTCCTCGTAGATTTTCATGAACAGCCGTTTGAGGTCTACAATCCGCTTCTCATTCCGGGCAAGCTGCTTCTTCAGGACGGTCAGCTTTTCGCTGCTTTCCACACGAAGCTGCTCCTCCATGACCTTGCGGAAGTAGTTTTCATGACGGAGAATGTAGTCCGTCACCCGCTGAACATGACTCAGCACACGTCCTTCCAGAACCTTTACCCGGATGAAATGTCCCTTGCACTTGCTCCCGTTCTTCTTGTGCAGAGAGCAATCAAAGAAGTCTTGACTGAAGTCCCTGTTATTGGACGAACCATATTGCATCTTGGAACCGCAGTCAGCGCAGTAGACCATACCGGAGAAAATGCTACTCTTGCCTGTTCGGGTCATACGGTGACGCTGGCTGCGAATCTCCTGAACCTTTTCAAACACATCATCGTCAATAATGCGCTCATGTGTATCCGGGAAGATAGCCTGATTTTCCACAGGATTCAGATGTCTCTTTTTATCCCAGATAGAGTTAGTATAGGTCTTGAAGTTGACTGTGCAGCCAGTGTACTCCCGGCGTTCCAGAATCAAACTTACTGCTCTTTTATCCCAGCGATAAGGGTCTTCCGGGGCAGGTGCGTTTGTGCTCCGGCCATGGCTCAACTTGTAGGCGGTAGGAGTCAGAACTTTATCTGCCCACAGTTGGTTCGCAATTTGGGTCGGCCCACGTCCCTCCATGCACATGGAGAAGATGCGCTTCACAATCGCAGCCGCTTCCGGGTCAACAAGCCAATGCTTCGGGTTCTCCGGGTCTTTTACATAGCCGTACGGAACATTAACCGTCAGCGGTACTCCACGCTCTCCCTTGGCCTTCTGAACGGCCCGAATCTTGCGGCTGGTATCGCGGGCGTAAAACTCGTTGAACCAGTTCTTAATGCCCGCAAAATCGTTGTTTACGCTGTTCGGGTCAATGGTGTCGTAGTTGTCGTTAATGGCGATGTAGCGAACGCCATACTGGGGAAAGGTGAAGTTGGTGTACAGACCAGTCAAGGCAGAATTGCGCCCCAGTCGGGACAAATCCTTCGTGATAACGATTCCTACACGCCCTGCTTCGATCTCGACCAGCATACTCTGAAAGCCGGGACGGTCATAGTTCGTGCCGGAGTAGCCATCATCCACAAAGAACACCGGGTTCGGGAAGTGGTTCTTTTTGGCGTATTCCAGAAGGATGACCTTCTGGTTCTCAATGGACAGGCTTTCGCCGAGCCGTGCGTCCTCTTGCGACAGTCGGCAGTAAAGTGCGGTGATTTTATTCGTTGCTCCAGACATTGTTGTGTCCTCCTTATTCTGTGGAGCAACTGTCAGTACAGGATTGGTTACCGGATCAAGTATAGCAGAATTGGACGCAGTTGTCATTCGTCTGCACCCTCATCTTCAAATTTTTGCTGGGCGTTCTTGGCAACAATGCGCTCCAGTTTCTTCAAAAAGGATTCCTTGCCCTCATAGCTGCCGGTCACGGTGTAGGTGGTGTGACCGACTTTCTCCGTGGTGGTCAGTTCAGGAATCCAGAATGCAGACAGGTTCTTGACATGGAGATTGCCGTTCTCATCTACATAGGAGCCGTGCTTCTTCTGCTCTTCGGTCAAGGGCTGCCGCTTGAAATAGATTTCGTTTTCGGAGATGCTCACGGTTTCGCTGGCTTGCTCCTTCGGGGCATCGTCATACAGCTGGGCAAAAAATGCCAGTGCATCTTCGGGTGAGTCTTCCTCCATGAGCTGCTCGAAAACTCGCTGTTCCTCTGCCGAGAGGTTATTCCATGCGGCTTCCAACTCCTGCTCGTTGGCTGCGTTGACGAAGGCTTCGATCTCTTTTTTCATGGTGCATCCTCCTTTGGCTGCGAAAAGCGGATTTTCAAAAAGTATGGGTTTTCGTGAGAGCAAGAATCGTCCCGTGGCCACAAATTTTCAATTCTTGAAAATTCTTGCCCTTTTGGGACAGCTTCTTGTTGGGGCGTGCCTGCCCCAAACCCTGCTTAGGAGTGAGTGCGATATACTAGGAATTTATTTATTGCTTGCATCGGTTTTGTCGTTTCCCTTTTTCTTACGAGACAAACCTAAACAAAGATGCGTCGAGCCAAGGCAAAGAAATGATGAACCAAGACACAACCATACAACAGCCATAGAATTATCATTTCCACTTATGAAGCTAATAAGTGAAGTCATATATAACAGAGCAGAAGCTGCATAGAATAAGATAGATTTCTTGGTTTCTTTTTTCATAAATAATCGCCTCCACAAATCGATTTGTTGAGTCAATTATACCACGTTCTTTATCGAAATTACACCCTCTACATGGGAGAACTTGGCCGATTTACTGCGTACGTGCGTACCCATCTTCCGTATACACGTATGCGGCGATTTGCCCGAAACGCACTCTATACAGCCGTTCCCCCTCGGAGAGCCCACTACACTTTGCAGACCACAGGGATGAAAGTGTCATAGTGGGTTATTACACTTCCGCAGAAGTGCCTTCTCCTCGCCGCAGACAGCCGGGTGTGCCTTTTGTGAGAGCTTTCTGTGCGGCGAATCTACATCGCCCACAGGCGATGTAAGCAGGGATTCCAAAGGGGCGCAGCACCCTTGGCACACGACTTTGGTACAAAGTCTAGTGTGTTACACCTTTCCAGAGGTGTATACGTTCCTGAAATGCAAAAAGCCCCATACCCAACACCTTAACGGTGCGGACATGGGACTTGATGCTTCCTCGGCCTAGCCGGGTACTCCGTAACCAATCCTGACAGGCAGTTGCCGTGTCATTTTTCGAAAACTGTTTTACGGATACCCAGCAAGCGGGAACTTCCTGTTTTTCTTTGCCAGAGATATGAGCCTGTTCCGCCTGCCACGCGGCAAACTCCCGCTGACCTTCCTCACTGTTCCAGCAGGCAAGGATGGCCGGGTAGAATGCCCGTGCCAGACGTTCGATGGCTTCATCGGGATAGGGGGAAGTGTTTGTGGACTTTTTCTTTTTGTTCAAACGCACGCTCCTTTGATCGTCCCACCGTGGCAAAGTCGGGCGAGAAAATCAAAGTTCCAATTTTTATCAGGCGCAAGGGCGCGGATGTTTTCCGCCCTGCACTTGCTGCTGGTGGCTCGTTGATGGCTTACAAGTGCCTGCCGTTATGCGATTTCTTTATCGTTCAGCATTTCTTCAAACTGTGCCATATACGCTTTGTGCTGCTTGAGGATTTTTAGCGTTTCAGTTTTGGCGTAGGAATCGTCCGGTAGCTTAGGCAAGTATCTCATCAAAAAATCAAAGTCCTGCTGAATCCGCCGGACGGCGACTTCCAGCGCGGAGTAGTTGATTCCAGAGTAGTGTGAGTAGCTCGACTGCGGAGCGGGACGGTCTTCCGGGTGCAGAATCTCGTGCACGATCTGCTTGCGGTTCGGAAAATCAGCTCTGGCGAGGCGGTGCATATCGGCATCACGGACTTTGAATTGCCCAGACAGGATTTTCTCCTGCATACCGGGCACCATCTGTTCCATGATCTCTACGCCGCGCATGAACTTTTCAGAACGGGCAACGTAAGATTCACTGACGTTGTTCCGCTCTGCAATCTGCTTACGAACGCTTGCTTCTGTGGCAGTGGGAGGAATTGTGTCAAATTGACACAATTCCTCCGGGGCGGTTTTCTTGGCAGCAGCCGTGTGCTGATTGTTGCCGTTTCCACCGGGCTTCCGATGTTCCACACTGTACTGCTTTCCAATGAGGAACTTCTTCTGCTCCGGTGTGAGGTTGCGCCGCCCCAGCTGATTTTTACAAATCCAAGCGAGAACTTCTTCCCGGCTTTCAAACGGGAGCGGCATGGTGGAGAAATAAATCTCCGGGTGCTTCTGGAGGATGGCATAACGGTTGTGTCCATCAACAAGGGTATTGCCCCAAACGATCAAAGGAGAAAGCAGCTTGCCCTCTTTCAGGATATTTTCTTCAAGCTGCTTGAATTCATCATCGGTCAGAGGAGGAATCTGGGACTGGAACTCCGGGTCAATTTTCAGATTGATCATACGCACACTCCTTTATCTCTCCTGCTGCGTCTGTTCTT
>OHCJ01000532.1_pt1 | contig 11392 bp, 9 predicted proteins | sample 1566821 | NCBI WGS metagenome assembly OHCJ01 (sample SAMEA3879545, study PRJEB24766) | human gut metagenome | biome: human-associated habitat; feature: feces | place: USA | collected 1985/1987 | reverse complement strand
CCAATTCCATGCTGATAGCCGCCCGGGTGGTCTTCCGTTCCTTCGCCATAGCCGCCACATCCGCATCCGCCATATAGCAGTGGGCTTCCCCGCCAAAAGAAGCCAACACCTTCTTATTGATCCCCGCCAGTGCCATATTGGTATCCGTCACAATATCCGCACCGTTTTTTATCAGGTTTTTAGCGATCTCCACCGCGTTTTCGGAATAGGTCATCGTCTCCGCATAATCAAAATCTGCGCTGGTATGGATCACCCTGCGGGTGACAGGATCCTGCTCCGCAGGCAAAGTGATGCCCCGCTCTGCCAGTTCTGCGGCAATAATTTCAAAGCTTCGCTTCTCGATTTCTTCCGGCAATACATATTCAATGCTCTTTTTTTCCATAAGTTACCTTCCCCAAAAATTCATTTTCCGTCTTCCGGCTGCTCCTATTTACTGCTTTGCAAAGAAAACGAACTCATTCAGCAGTAATCTGCGCAAGTTCCTGTAACAGCACTTCATTCTCTTCATGTTTCTTCACCGCGATCCGATAATAGCCCTCACCCAGTCCCCGGAAATTCTCACAGTTCCGAATCAGGATACCTTTTGCAAGCAGGCTGTCATAGATGGGCTGTGTGGTATACAGCAACAGGAAATCCACTTCTCCGGACACCACCCGGATGCCAAGCTTTTCCAGTCCTTCCCACAAATATTCTCTCTCGTTTTTCACATATTCCACTGTGTCTTGCAGATATTGCTCTGACTGCTCCGCGCAGGCGATGCCCGCTCTCTGGGCAAACACCGACAGGTTCCATTCCGGTAGCTGCCTGCGTATTTTCTCCCGAAGCTCTGCGTTGCTGCATACCAGATAGCCCAGACGCACCCCTGGCATAGCAAAGCTTTTCGTAAAGGCCCGTACCAGCAGCAGATTTTCATACTGTCCGATCTCCCCAAGCAGAAACTTTGGCTGTTCCCGGCCGGACTCGCAGAACTCTATAAAACATTCATCCACTACTACGGTGATTCCCTGCTGCCTGCAATGCTCCAACAGTTCCTGCAGATATTCTCTGCCCATCAGCTGCCCCGTGGGATTGTTGGGATTCGCTACAAACAGCATGTCTGTATCCGCTGTCAGCTCCTGTAACAGCTCCCGCCCCGGACGGAATCCGGTCTCTTCCGGCAGATATACATATTTTATATGGCTGCCTGCTGCTTCTGCCACATACTCGTATCCGTAAAAGGATGGCACGGGAATCACAATATTCCGGGGCTTAAGTGCATGCACAACCGCCAGAAAAAGTTCTGATGCCCCGTTGCCAAACAGCAGATACTCCTTTGGGATTTCTCTGCCACATTCTCCGGATAACATCCGGCTCACGGCTTCCGTCAGGGCCGCCGCAGTAATATCCGGATATTCTCCCACATGCTGCACTGCTTCATGAATCGCCTGCACCGCCGCATCCGGCATCCCTAAAGGATTGCCGTTTACCGAAAAATCCAGCCGTATCTGTCTGCTGTAAATATCACCGCCATGTATGTTCTGCTGCATTTTCCTTCCTTTCCGGTTCCTGTTACCATAGGACTTTTCATGTCCTCTATCGTCTGCAAATCATCAAAAGCTTTCACGCCCGGCCAAACTCTGCTTTTCACACTGCCACCGCAATCAGGATCCCCAGACACAGAATCTCACAGATCCACGCCGTCCGGTTCATCAATCGGTTCGTTCTGCGGATATCCTCCGGTTCCACTGCCCTTGTTGGATCCCCGATATAGGGCTTTTTCACGACCTTGCCAAAATAACTGGCATCTCCCGCTAGCTGGATTCCCAGCGCTCCTGCGCACACGGATTCCGTCTGGGCGGAATTGGGGCTGGCATGCTTTCTGTTGTCTCTGCGCCAGATATGCCATGCCTGCTTTCCGTTATAGCTTTTCCCGCTGATAAAAGCCGTCCCGACCATCAACAGCGCGCTGATCCTCGCCGGGAGAAAATTCATCACATCATCCAGCTTCGCCGCGGCTCTGCCAAAGTGAAGATACTTCTCATTCTTATATCCTACCATAGAATCCATGGTATTGACTGCCTTATATAAAAATCCCAACACCGGGCCTCCCAGTGCAGTATACAGCATGGGGGCAATCACACCGTCGGACGTATTTTCCGCCACGGTCTCAATGGCCGCCTTTGCCACGCCTTCCTCTGTCAGATGTTCCGTGTCCCTGCCTACGATCATGGATACCGCTTTTCTGGCTTCCTCCAGGCTCCCGGCATTCAATTGTTTCCACACCTTGCTGCTCTCCACCTGAAGACACCTCGCCGCCAGAATCTGGTAGGTCATGACCGCTTCTATGACCACTCCCAGTCCCGGATGCATCGCATAAGCACCGAATAAAATCAGTGCCGACAGCATTCCCGTAAACAGTAAAACGATCACCACCAGAAGTTTTCCCTGTCTGCGCTCCGCCCCCTCTCTCTCGGTCGGATTGCCCTGTGGATTGCCTGCTCGCAGTGTCTTTTCTGTCTTCGCTATCAGCCAGCCGATTCCCCGGATGGGATGGGGCAGAAAATAGGGATCTCCAAAGAGCTGATCCAGTAAAAATCCCGCTCCGAATGCCAGAATATGATATTTCATCAATATGTTTCTCCTTTTGTAAATTCCGACAGTGGGCGAAATTCTTTCCACTCCGCCTGCCGGGAATACCAGCCTGCCGCTATAACCCTGTCCGCATTTTACCTGATAATTAAAATATTGCTCTCCCAGAAAATGACTGAGCAGTGCCATGATGGTTCCACCGTGGACGACTGCGGATACGCTTTGTATCCCGGCGTCCTGTACTCCAATTTCATCGCTTCTTTCCAACTCCGTTTTCTCCGATCCTGTATTGTAATCACCCTGCTCAGATGCAGCACTTCTCTCCAAGATCATTTTCATGTAGTATAACATTTTTTCATATCCGGCAACGTTTCTACGAATGAATTCCTCTCTGCTCTCGCCTTCCGGAAACGGCAGTGTTCCGCCGCTTTCGATCCATCTCTGATATGCCGGATCCCCGGAAAGTTCCTGATAATTGTGTCCTTCGAATACACCGAAATCCATCTCCGTCCACTCCGGGATAAAAATGGGAGTCTGCCCTGGATACAGGATCTGTGCTGTCTCGAGACACCGCTTCATGGGACCGGAAAACAGAAGGTCAGCAGTCGGATAGTTTCCTCCCGTCACAGCTTTTTTCAGCATTCCTATTCCTTCCGGGCTCAATGCTTCATCCGTTTTTCCAAGATAACATCCTTCTTTATTGGAAAGAGTCGCTCCGTGCCGGATCAGGGTCAGGCGGATCTCTATTTGATTTTCTGGCCGATTCCGCATACGACTCTCACCACCTCATCTGCCTGCGCCGCCAACCCTTCCAGAATTCTGCCGGTGCATTCTCTGTAAGTTCTCTCCTCCGCTTCCATGGGGACGATGCCGTTGCCGATCTCGTCACAGATCAGAATGCAGTCCGGATATTCCTTATAGAAATTCGCTATCATTGCCTCCGGATCTGTTCCCTGTCGCAACTGCTCCCGGATATATCGGTGCAGATGATTGACGATCACCTGCGGTCCAGCCGTCTGCCGCCCTGTAGGCTGCTCTGTCTGCTTTCCAGGCATTGTTTCAACCGAACTCTCCGTTGCCCATGTTATTTTACTATCCGATGCCAGCCTCAGTGTTCCATCCAGAACCGGCACTTCCTGCCTGTCTTCACGCTGAACGTAATGCTGCTCTACATAATGTAATTTTCCCTGAGCAAAGCCGCCAATAATTAATATCATTTCCCTCTCCCATTTCAAATGTGCTTCTGCACCACTCTATCCGGCAATACATTTTACACTGTCAGCATCATATGTTCTGCGATTGCTGCCGCAACCACCACGCATCCTTCGCAAAACGTCACAAAATACCCCGCCGTATCTCCGGTGATGCCGCCGAACTCTTTTTTGCTGCGATAGTAATAATACGCAAAAGTAAGCAGGGCCGCTGCCACCGCGATTCCTCCCGTCACGAAAGAGGTCCACATCATAAAGCCGATGCACAGGATTCCCTGTGCGTACAAAGCAGTTTTTACCACTCTTTTATGCGCCTTATCCGCGAACAGATACAGCGTCCCCTCCTGCTTTGCGGAAGGGAAACTCACCACTGCAACACCGCTCAGCACTCTGGACAGGAAGCTTCCGGCTCCCGCCACGACCAGCGTCCGGCATTCCGTAATCTCCGAAAAGCCTCCCAGAAAAATCAGTCCATACAGAGCCAGCATGATCACCGCAAAGGCCCCGATATGAGAATCCTTCAGAATCTCCAGTTTCCGCTCTCTCGGCTGGTAGGAATGCAGGGCATCACAGGTATCTAAAAATCCATCCACATGAAAGCCCCCGGTGATCAGAATCGGTATCGCCGTTCCCACCACCGTATAGCACAAGGTTCCCACTCCGAACCGGGCACAGATCCATTTCCACAGATACCACAGGACACCGATCACCGCTCCCACCCAGGGGAAAAAGCAGAGTGCGTACCGCATATCCTCATCCTTCCACTCAAACTGCGGCATCGGAATCTTGGAATACATGGAAAACGCTATGAAAAAAGATTTGATAATACGCATGCCTGTTTCCTTTCTATGCTGATCGGGTACGCCTTGATCCGCTGCGGGATCCCCGCCACGACTTCCACGACCTCGTCTGCCTCTGCGGCCAGCCTCTCGTTTACCCTTCCCAGCGCCTCAATATATTCTATAGTAGCACTGTCATAGGCAATGCCGTCTTCGAATACATTATTGGTCACGATAACCAGCGGATCCGCCCGTTTTCTTAAGACTTCAATGCCTTGCAGAATTTTTGCGATCACTGTCTCACGATCCACAGGCTGCTCCCTGGAAAACATTTCGTTGGCCGCAAGATTCGACATACATTCCAGCAATACTGCCGCCTCCGGCTCCATTTGGGAGGCAGCCTGCTCCAGTGCAGTAGGCTGTTCGATGGTAGTGAAACCTTTTCCCTGCCGCAGTCTGTGATGTCTGTCCACTTTGGCCTGCATTTCCTCATCCCAGATCTGCATAGTAGCGATATAATATTTTTTCTTATCACCGGCAGTCCGCAGCAGATAATCTTCCGCATAAGCGGATTTCCCGCTGCCGCTGCCCCCCAGGATCAATATCATCATGTCGCTTCTCCATCCGTTCCGTCTTTCAGCTGCGCCAATCGCAAGGTCGCGCTATCACGCTTTTGCGTCACTTCGTGACTACCCTTGCTTCTGGCGGAAATGTTAGCGCTTATATTGTTCCACTGCAATCTCCGAAAATGTAGCGCTCTGTCCGTAGATGCTCATTGCCATATCCAGCAGTGTGAACATCATAACGGCTCCGGTTCCTTCTCCCAGTGCCATTCCCGCGTGGATCACCGGAGACAGCTGCAAAGCATCTGCCAGCTTCACTGCCGCCGGTTCTTTCCCCTGATGGGAAGGAATCAGATATTCCCGCACGCCGGGAAACAGCCGCTCCGCCACCAATGCTGCCGCCATGCTGATCACACCATCCAACACAATGGGTATATGCCACAACGCGCCGCCGATGCACATACCGGTAAGTCCTGCAATGTCCAGTCCTCCGACTGTCTGCAATACCGTGAAGGCATCAGCATGCCACAAGTCATAGGTTTCCAATGCGGTGCGGACAACCTGTTGCTTACGAGTCAGTCCCTGGTCCGTAAGTCCCGCACCTCTGCCGGTGACTTCCTCTGCTTCGCACTGCAAAAGAGCTGCCGTCACCGCACTGCTGGTAGTCGTGTTGCCGATTCCCATTTCCCCGGTGGCCAGAAGTCCGTAACCCTTCTCCTTGCAATCCTGTACCAGTTCGATTCCTGTGACAATGGCCCGGACAGTCTCTTCCTCCGTCATCGTCGGTTCTTTCAAAAAATTTCTTGTGCCGGGACGCACCTTACGATCCAGGACGCCGAGAATGGATTCCTCACTATTTATTCCGATATCCACAGGGATCGTCTCCGCGCCGATGCTCTGCGCCATCTTGCAGACGGAGGATCCTTTCCGTGCCATGGACTTTGCCACTGCCAACGTGACCTCCTGCCCCGTCTGGCTCACGCCTTCCTCCACGATTCCGTTGTCTGCACAGAAGATCAGCACACCTTTTTTCCGAAGGTCGATCTGTTCCGTTCCCAGTATAGCTCCGATCTGCGCCGTAATGGTTTCAAAGCTACCCATGCCGTCCAACGGTTTTGCCAGGGTATCCCAGTGTTTTTTCACAAGACTTCTCACCGCTTCCTCCGGTGCCGTGATCCGGATCTGCGCCAGTTCCTGTCTGGTATAGTTATGAAATATGGGCTTCTCTGAGCATTCCATAAATGTCCTCCATATACAGATATTCCCGCAGGGTATCCGCCAGTTGATCGTACTGTCTTTCCTTAATGATGCGGTAATCTTCCCAGACTCCGCCCTCCAAAATGATGCCTTTTTCCCGTGCCAGAGTCTGTATCATATGCCCGGCAATCTCGCCTTTGTCGAACAGGCCGTGGATGTAGGAACCGTAGACGCGCCCGGTCGAATCACTGACTACAGTTTCTGTAATTTTTATATTCCTCATGGCATCGTCCGCACAGGAAGTGCTCCGCTTGCCGTCTTCCCAACAATACATCGTCTCCCCCATATGAATCTCATATCCGGTGAACTCATATCCCGTAAGTCCGGCGAAAATGCCTTCCACCGCTTCCAGTTTTCCATCAATCTGGCAGCGATGTTTCTCCTTCTGCAGCACTGTCCGTACCGGAAGCAGTTCCATGCCGCGGATCCGTCCGCCTTCCTCCACGCTGTCCGGATCTGCGATCTCATAACCTAACATCTGATAGCCTCCACAGATCCCGAATACGGGAATCTTCGAAGTCACTCGCTTTACCGCCGCTTCCAGACCGTTCTGCCGCATCCATTTCAGATCTCCCATGGTATTTTTACTGCCGGGGAGAAAGATCAGATCCGGTGTTCCCAGTTCTCTTACATTCGTCACATACCGGACGCTGACCTCCGGCATCTGTTCAAACACATCAAAATCCGTAAAATTTGAAATTCTGGGATAGTGGATCACCGCCAGATCGATCTTCCCCACATGTTTTGCATCAAAACGGTCCGTCAGACTATCCTCATCTTCCAGCGTAAGTTCCATATAAGGTACCGTTCCCAGCACCGGCACCTGCCCCTGTTCGGTTAACATCTGAATGCCGGGATCTAAAATTGTACTGTCTCCACGGAATTTGTTGATGATCAATCCCTTTACCCTCTCCCGCTCCTCTTCGGTCAGCAGCATCAGGGTTCCCAAAAGCTGTGCGAACACGCCGCCTCTGTCAATGTCTCCTACCAGAAGTACCGGTGCATCCACCATGGCCGCCATTCCCATATTTACGATGTCATTCTGCTTCAGATTGATCTCCGCCGGGCTTCCGGCACCCTCAATGACAATAATATCCGCATAAGTTTCCAGCTTGCGGAAGGCTGCCTTGATATCCGGGATCAGCTCCGTCTTGTGGGCAAAATAGTCTCTGGCGGACAGATTGCCCCGTACTTCCCCGTTCACAATGACCTGGGATCCGGTATGGCTGGTTGGCTTTAACAAAATGGGATTCATGCACACCAGCGGTTCGATCCCTGCGGCCTCTGCCTGCATGACCTGTGCCCTGCCCATTTCCAGTCCCTCCTTGGTGATATAGGAATTGAGTGCCATATTCTGTGATTTAAAAGGGGCGACCCGGTAACCGTCCTGCCGGAAGATCCGGCATAGACCCGCCACCAGGAGACTTTTCCCGGCACCGGACATGGTGCCCTGTATCATAATAACTTTTGCCATCGTTTTCTCCATCCCACAGATGCTACTGACATCCCGGGAATTTCGTTTCTCTATTTTCTAACACCCGCTCTGTTGTTCCGGTCTTTCTAGCTTTTCTATCTGCTTCCCCAGCTGTTCTGCATATTCCAGAAGTTCTCTCTGAAAAGTCTCCAGACTGCCGAAATTCTCCCGGCAACAGATAACACGTTTGCACTTATCTATCGTTTTCTTTGCTGCCTGTATTTTTTCCTGTGCCACCGGCTCAAAAGGATGCTCTGCGATCACCTCCGCCGCCAGTGCCTTCGCCACGGGATAATCCAGATCATTTTCATACAGGATCCCGGTGGCAAAGGGGATTCCCGCTCTCTGCAGACGCCGGTAAGTTTTCCGTCCGTTTCCGGCTCCGGCGATCACGAAGACCTGTGGTGTTCCTTCCGGCGCCGCCAGCTCCATATCACTGCTGGCCTCATCATAGCTTCCCATCCGGATTCCATATAACTGTGTAATATACCCGTCGGTCATGACCTCCTCCGGCGTTCCGATCCGGTCCACCGCCCTACCGTTCACACACAGGATCCTGTCGGAGATTTTCTCCGCCAGTTCCAGTTCATGTAAGGACAGGATCACCGTCAGCTGCCTTTCTCTGCACAGCTTTTGCAGGATGGATAAAAATTCCAGTTTGTGACGTACATCCAGATACGAAGTAGGCTCGTCCAGGATCAGAATTTCCGGCTCCTGGCAGATAGCTCTGGCCAGCATTACCCGCTGTCTCTGTCCGTCACTGATCCGGTCAAACATAAGATTCCTGAGTTCTGTCACCTTCACCAGTTCCATGGCATTTTCCACCGCTTTGTGATCATCTTTCGACAGCACACCAAAACGTCCGGTATAAGGATACCTTCCGGTGGCCACCACATCCTCACAGGTCATCAGCTCGGCCCACAGGCGTTTGGTCATCACCACTGCCATTTTTTTCGACAATTCTGCTCCGGTGAGCGACTTCATATCCTCTCCGTCCAACCGCACCGTTCCTGCGATCAGGGACAGCTGCCTTGCAATACTTTTTAAGATCGTGGATTTGCCTGCACCGTTTGGACCCAGTAACGTCAGGATTTCCCCTTTTCGAAGCATAATCTCCACTTCTTCGATCAGAGGCTTTCCGTCGTAGCCCACGCTCATTTTTTCCGTTGTAATATAATAAGACTTCTGCGTTTCCATAGTTATCCACGCTCCCGTCTGTTTCGTGATATCATGATCCACAATACTACCGGTGCTCCGAAGATGGCCGTCACTGTGCTGATGCTAAGTTCCGTGGGTGCCATCCATTTCCTCGCCAGCAGATCACAGAACAGGCAGAATACACTGCCTCCTAAGAAACATGCCGGTATCATCAGTAACGGCTTTGTAGTGCCGAACAGTTTACGGATCAGCTGCGGCACAGCGATCCCCACAAAAGAGATGGGTCCGGCAAATGCCACGATACATGCTGAAAGCACGCTGGACAATACCACCAGCAGGATCCGCAATGTCCGGATATTCACTCCCAGATTCTGTGCATACGTCTCACCCAGCTGGTAGGCTTCCAGCGGCTTGGCCAAAAGAATCACCAACAAAAAAGCCGCCGCCACCACCACGCTCATCACTTTCACATTATCCCAGGTCATTCCGGAAAAGCTTCCTCTGGACCAGTTGTGGAGGTTCACGATGTCCGCGTCCTCCGCAAATGTCACCACCAGTTCCGTGATGGCGGAACAGATGTAGCCGATCATCACACCGCTGACCACCAGCATGGACATACTGTCCACCTTTCGCGCCATGAGAAGCACGAAGCCCATGGACAGCATAGCACCCAGAAATGCCGCCAGAATCAGCAGTCCGGAGCTGACCCGGATCGTATTCCCCAGCAAAAATACCATCACCAGTGCCACTACCATCTTCGCCCCGGAAGAAATTCCCAGTACAAAAGGGCCGGCTATGGGATTGTGGAAAAATGTCTGAAGCAGATACCCTGCCAGTGCCAGTGCTCCACCCAGAATTGCTGCCGCCAGTGTCCGGGGAAAACGGATCTCCCACAGGATCTTTGCGTTCATGCCTTCCTGTGCTCTCCCTGTGGTTAAAATTTCTGCCAGTGGAATTTTCACCGTTCCGATTCCTATATTGCAAAACAACAGCACAAAAATGCCTGCTATCAGTATAAAAAACGCTATGGTATATCTAACGCTCTTATACTTACGCTGTGTTTCTAAGTCCTCCATCTTACTGTAAGAGAAACAGATAACGCAGCTTAGCGGTATCATCGTCCGTCAACACCGTATGCATGTCCTGCAATAAATACCCTACTGCCATGGACTGCTGGTACATATCATTGGTGGTGCAATAGACCTGCCCCTCCTGTACCGCTTTGAAATCTTTCAAAATATTGCATTTGCCGATCAGCTCATCCACCGTGGTCACGCCTCCGTCAATGGAACTGTTGTAGATCAGGATGTCTGCGTCTTTCGCTCCGGCATAAAAATCTTCGACCTGCATATTCAGCGTGGAGCGTCCGCTTCCGCTGTCTTCCAGATTCTCAAAAATATATCTTCCCCCTGCCAGCTCGATCAGCTTCGGAATATAATCCGTGCTCTGTCTCACCTGGATCAGTCCGTTGGAAGTCACATAGAAAAACGCTATGGTCTTCCCTGTTTTTTCCCCGCTTTCTACCTCTTCCAGAATTTCTGTCTGCTCCGCAAAGGCTTCTTCCGCCTTCGCTTCCTTTCCGGTCAGAGCTCCGAAAAATTTGACCCATTCCACTTTTCCCAAAGGATGCTGTTCATAGCTGGAATATTCGATCATCACCGGAATGTCAAAGCTTTGAAGCATTTCCACCACCTCCGGCGAATGCGTGATCATCCGGTTCTCGATCGCCAGATCACAGCCTTCAGACACCAGTAATTCATAATCCGGTTTACTGTATTTTCCGGCATAGATCATATCCCCTGCCGCCATGGCATCCTTTGCTGTCTGAATGTACCAGTTCTCCTGCTTCTGCCCGGAAAAACGGATCTGCCCTACAGCATCCAGTGAGGCGAACATGTCCATCACGCCGGATGCCACCAGATATATATTTTGAAGCGGTTCCTGCAAGATGCTGACGTCCTCATCCAGTCCCTGTGGTACCGGCTGTCCCTCCGGCACTATCAGATACCGCTGACTGTCGGGAAGCGTTGTCAGCATCTTATAACCATCTTCGTAATAGTCCACTGTAAAATTTTCCGCATATTGCAGCTCCATGCTGCCTGTTTTTACTAATTCTGTCCGTTCTTCCTGCGTGGTCTCTGCTGCCTGGGTAATCTCCGATGTTGCTTCCGCCGATGTATCCATAGAAGCAGAAGAAGGACTGCCGCAGCCACTTAGCCCCAGCAGTCCCATAAGAAGCAGAACATAGATCCATTTTCTTCTATTTCTTCCTGACCTCAAAGTTTTCATGCCTTTCATTGCCTACAATGTTTGTGCCTGCGGATTGCTCCGTGCTACGCACTCCCACGTCTCCGCTCCGCTTCGGTCCGTGCTAGACATGTG
>OHCJ01000529.1_pt1 | contig 11423 bp, 10 predicted proteins | sample 1566821 | NCBI WGS metagenome assembly OHCJ01 (sample SAMEA3879545, study PRJEB24766) | human gut metagenome | biome: human-associated habitat; feature: feces | place: USA | collected 1985/1987 | reverse complement strand
CGCAGTCTCCATGACAGGTGCCGCACTTATGCTTTTTCACTGCCACAAGGGCCCCTACAATGGCTGCCGCAATGACTGCCAAAATGATGATATCCAAAGGGTTCATAATCCTCCTCCTTTTATACCAATAAGCCTAAAAGCAGATATACGCCAAAGGCTGCCAGCCATGCCACCACGCACTGCAAGATAACAACGCCCAGCGCCAGCCAGCCGGATTCCAGCTCCCGTTTCACTGCCGCGATGGCCGCCACACAAGGGGTATACAGCAGTGTGAATACCAGAAAACTGATGGCGGAAACAGGGGTAAAGAGGGTATGGAGCGCAGGCCCCAATGCCGCTGTGGAAGTTCCCATCAAAACGCCCAGTGTACTGATAACGGCTTCTTTTGCTGTAAAGCCGGTGATGAGGGCTGTGGGAATACGCCAGTCGTTGAAGCCCAGAGGCGCAAACACAGGTGCCAGCAGATGCCCAATGGCTGCCAGAATACTGTCTGCGCTGTCTGTCACCACATTCAGACGGCTGTCGAAGCTCTGGAGGAACCAGATGATAACCGTTGCCAAGAAAATAATGGTGAAAGCACGCTGCAAGAAGTCTTTCGCCTTATCCCACATCAAAAGCAGTACGCTTTTTGCAGAAGGGAAACGATAGTTGGGCAATTCCATAACAAAAGGAATGGGTTTGCCACGGAATACGGTTCTGTCAAAGATCAACGCAACGATGATACCGATGATGATACCTGTCAGGTACATGCCGATCATAACCAGTGCCGCGTATTTCTGGAAAAAGGCCGCTGCAAAGACCGCATAAATGGGAATCTTGGCAGAACAGCTCATAAAAGGTGTCAGCATGATGGTCATACGGCGGTCACGCTCGTTCTCGATGGTACGGGAAGCCATAACACCGGGCACGCCGCAGCCGGTACCAACCAGCACGGGGATGAAGCTCTTGCCGGACAGGCCGAAACGGCGGAAGATACGGTCCATGATGAAGGCGACACGGGACATATAGCCCACATCCTCCAGGATGGACAGCAGGAAGAACAGAACCAGCATCTGGGGAACGAAGCCCAGCACCGCGCCGACACCGGCAACGATACCGTCCATGATCAGACCGTACAGCCAGCCTGCCACACCGATGCTCTCCAGGAAACCGCCCAGCGCGCCCGGCACGATCTCACCAAACAGGACATCGTTGGTCCAGTCGGTCGCAAAGGTGCCGATAGCCCAGCCGCCATCTGCAATGGAGGTGCCCATGGACAGGGAGTACATCAGGAACATGACCAGCGCAAAGATGGGCAGAGCCAGCACACGGTTGGTCACGATCTGGTCGATCTTGTCAGAAGCAGTCAGGTGCTCCACACGGGCCTTTTTCTTGACGGCCTTGTCAACGACACCGTTGATGTAGGAGTAGCGCTGGTTGGTGATGATGCTCTCCGCATCATCGTCCATCTCCTTCTCGCAGTCCTTGATGTGCTCATCAATGTGGTCAGCTAGAGCCTTGTCGAGCTTCAGCTCTTCCACGACCTTCTCATCCCGCTCGAACAGCTTGACCGCATACCAGCGCAGGAAGCGGTCATCGACCTTGCCCTGGATGGACTCCTCGATGTGTGCAATGGCGTGCTCCACACTGCCGGTAAAGACGTGGGGCAGCTCACCGGCCTTCTGCTTCTGGGCAGCGGCAACCGCAGCCTTGGCAGCAGCCTCGGTGCCCTCGCCCTTCAGTGCGCTGATCTCAACTGCCTGGCAGCCCAGCTCGCTGCTCAGCTTCTTCAGGTCGATCTTATCGCCGTTCTTGCGGACCAGATCGATCATGTTGACCGCCATAACAACGGGGATGCCCAGCTCGATCAGCTGGGTGGTCAGGTAGAGGTTGCGCTCAATGTTGGTGCCATCGATGATATTCAGGATGGCATCGGGCTTCTCCTTGACCAGGTAAGTACGGGAGACGACTTCCTCCAGCGTGTAGGGAGACAGGGAGTAGATACCGGGCAGGTCCTGGATGATGACATCCTTATCGCCCTTCAGCTTGCCTTCCTTCTTTTCCACGGTAACGCCGGGCCAGTTGCCAACGTACTGGTTGGAGCCGGTCAGGTTATTGAACAGGGTAGTCTTGCCGCAGTTCGGGTTACCGGCCAGTGCAATTTTAATACTCATTGCGTGTCCTTTCCTCTCTTTGGAATCAAACCACTTCGATCATTTCAGCATCGGCCTTGCGCACACTCAGTTCGTAGTTGCGCACGGTCAGCTCCATGGGGTCGCCCAGAGGTGCCACCTTACGGACATAGATCTCAACACCCTTGGTGATGCCCATGTCCATGATGCGGCGCTTGACCGGGCCTTCGCCATGCAGGCGTGCCACGGTGCAGGTCTCGCCGACCTTCACGTCCTTCAGAGTTTTCATGCAAATTTCCTCCTCTACTTGTCTTTATTCAGAGACCATTCCAGTGTCGGAGCAGGTCCCAAACAGCGTACTGCGCTGTTCAGCCGATCATAATGCGATTCGCCATCGTCCTGTCGAGTGCCAGGCGACTTTCCTTGACCTGTACGATCAGGTTACCTGCGATCTCGTTGACCACGGTCACTTCGCTGTCCACCACAAAACCAAGCTCTGCCAGATGCAGGCGGACTTCATCTTTGCCGGTGATCTTCTTGATGGTGACGGTCTCGCCCGCCTTCGCCATTGTCAGAGGCATCATAACATTCCACTCCCTTTTTCATACTGTTTGTGGGCTGCTGATGCACCGGAGCGGTTAGTCAGTCGGAACTATCAGCATAGATAGTTTACGCTTACTAACCTTTGTTGTCAACAGTTTTTTCATTATTAAAAGTTAGTTTATATGAACAAACAGTTTTTCTGCCCAAATATCCCAGTTTTTTTATCACAATCAACAACAACTAACTCAAATTCCCGAGTAAAAGTTAGCCATTGTTTACATTTTACCGTCATTTTTTCTATCCATGAAATGACACAGCCGCCCGATGCAGTAGTCAAGGCTGCAACGGACGGCCGCGTGTCAAAAGGAGGATTTCTTCCCGCCGGAGCGTGGTTTGTTCCGGTGGGCGCCAGGATAAAAAGAGAGTATTGGTAGAGAATGACTTGTCAAGCCGCCACAGCAAGGCGGAAAATGGGGGTACCCTCATGGAACAGGCGCAGATACACTCTGGTGCACTTGTTCAACTGGGCAAAATGACGTGCGGCGGCATCGGGGTCGCCGTAAGCCTTCCAGCAGCCGCAGCAGGTGAAGTTGCGGCCCTGATTTTCGATAAAGCCCACCACATCGGTGAGCGGATAACCAAGAAACACGCCGATCTCATGGGGAAAATCGGCCTCGCAGCACAGCCGCCGGGACAGCTGCCGCAGCATACCGTCACAATCGGAAGCATCTTCCGGCAGGGCATAGCCCTCGCGTCGCAGGAACTCCTGCACCGCCTCATCGGCCAACACCTGACGCAGGCGGCTCTCGCGGTAAACATAAATGAGATACCGGTGGGTTTGAGCACAGCCCTTGAGGACCCGGACCTTCAGCCCCTTCTCCCCCAGCTGGTCATTCCAGCGGCGCACCCGGGCAGCCAAGTCGGCACAGTCCCGGGTCTCATAGCGGAACAGCCCGGCAGGCTTCAGCCCTGCCAGCACAGGTGCGCACTGTTCGATCATCACGGTCTCAAAATTACGCTCCATGGCTGCTTTCCTCCGCTTTTATCCATTTGAGGAACAGCGTTCCCCGCTGCACCGCATTCTATGCAGGTGCAGCAGTTAGATATTTCTAACCTCAAACTCTAAAAGAATGCGGCACAGACCATTTGTCTGCTGACCGCTTTGTGGTTAGTTATTTCTAACGTGGCATTATCTTACCACAGCTCTGGGGTGGTGTCAAGGGGTTTTGACAAGTTTTCCGCAACAAACTTTTTTGCGCGTGTTGCGGCGTGTCGAAATTCATGGTATAGTATAGTCAGCCGCCCGCAAAGGCGGCGAAGGTGCTGTGTCCAAAACGCAGGCGGCAGCCCACTTGCCGGTACCCAGGTGCCGGGAATGGCTGGTTTCTTGAAGAGTTGCCCGCTCCCCGGATGCCCAAGGGCAGAAAGGGGGTGAGGACCATGAGTTTTTCGGATGTTGCAGTTTTGCTGACATTAATCGGTGGAACGATTTTTGTAACGTTTCAGATTACATGGACAATCGCCACAAGCGATAAAAAACGCAAGAAAAAATGACCGCCTCAACGTTCCAAGCCTGAGCGGTCATTTTTCTTGACTAATATGGCAAGGGGCTAGTCGTTTGCGGCCAGCGCCTTTTCTATTTGTAGTATAGTCAATTTCCTTTATTTTGTCAAGGAAAGGCTGGATATAAACCTATGCCATCAATCTTTGATTACAAGCACTTCTTTGATGATTATTGTAAAGAATGCTCCCTTGATCTGCACTTATCCTTTGATATGCCCTCTGATTATGAGACCGCTTGCGGAACATTTGACCCTGCAAGCAAAACTGTGTTCATCAATGCAGAGCATCTGAACGCCAAACCTGACTATGAGAAAGCATTTTTTCTGTTTCACGAACTGCGTCACGCATCGCAGTATCTCTGTCCGGAACACTTCGGTTCCGAAATACACCGAAGCCTTCAATATGTCATTGGCTATGATGGTACATGCTATAAGCTGGTAAATGGTCATTACATCTCCTGCAAATTGGATGGCAATGAAGATTATTTTACCAACCTATATCTTGGTCAGCCGCACGAAGTCGATGCCAATACATTTGCTTACGAACAAGTCAAACAGCTCTATGGAGATTCTAAAGAGTTAAAAGCACTGTTTGATTTTTGGATGCCTCGCCATCCTCTCCCTGCCCACGCATACGATCTCATATTTTCGCAAATCGACAAAAGTATTTCTTGTATATCACCTTTGGAGGAAACGCTATGACTTTCACACCTTTTGAAACCGCCCGGCTTCGCCTGCGCCCGCAGGAAGCTCGGGATGCCGGGTTTGCACTCTGCATCTGGGGTGACCCCATCACCGGAAAATATTTGTCCGACCCGGTGCTGGACGATATCGATGACCTGAACGAATATATGGAATTGCTCCGCAGCCTGAGCGACAGCACCGACTGCTATTATGTCATTGCAGAGGACAAAGTCACCCACCAGCCCATTGGTACCTGCTGTGCTGTGGTCAAGGATGGCGGCAACTGCTGGGATATCGGTTACTGCATCCACCCTACCTGCTGGCGCAAGGGTTATGCCAAAGAAATGGTAAACGCTCTGGTGCAGTTCGGTGCACAGAACGGTATAAAAACCGTTCTGGCCGATGTTGCCGCCGAAAATGCCGGTTCCTGCGGCGTGATGCGTGCACTAGGTTTCACGCCCACTGAAAATGGAACCTTCCGCCGAAGCGGCTCTCAGACCGAATACAAAAATCTGACGTTTAAGAAGGAATTATGATTTCAACCACCCTTTCCCCTCTCGTGGAAAAACTCTCCAATTTTCTCTCTGCCCATCCCGATCACCCGGTGCTGGTGGCGCTGGACGGCCGGTGCGGCAGCGGCAAAACCACGCTGGCGGCACAACTGGCCCGGCAGTTCCCCCAGAGCATCACGGTGCATACCGATGACTTCTATCTTCCTCCAGCCAGCCGTGTGGCAAACTGGGAGCAGATCCCCTGCGCCAACATGGACTTGGAGCGCCTGCGTGCCCAGGTGCTCACCCCCGCCCGGGCCGGGCAGGCCGTCCCCTACCGTGCCTACTCCTGCCGGGCGGGTGCCTACCTGCCGGAACAATGCTTTGCACCCCAGCCGCTGGTCATCGTGGAGGGCAGTTACAGCTGCCACCCCACCCTTGCGGACTGTTATGATCTGAAGGTTTTCGTCACCTGCTCCAAGGAAGAGCAGGCCCGCCGCCTGCTGGCGCGGGAGGGAGAACGCTATTCCGGCTTCACCGCCCGGTGGATCCCGCTGGAAGAGGGGTATTTCGCAAAATTCCAGATCGAGCAGACCGTTGACTTTATCCTTGATACGACCTGTTAACTTTTTGCAAATTCCAGCGCTCTGCCCCTGCAAACCTGCTGCAAAATATGTTATAGTTAGGATGGAACAATAATTTTTCAAGGCAAGGAGCAGCATATGGAACATTTTGTGCAGTTTGAGGATGTTTCCAAATATTATCAGACCGGCAGTGTCCGCATTGCGGCGGCCGATCACCTGAATTTTTATGTAGACAAGGGCGAGTTTTGCATCATTGTGGGTCCCTCGGGTGCAGGCAAGACTACTCTGCTGAACATTCTGGGCGGCATGGATACCTGCGACGAGGGCCATGTCTGGCTGGACGGGCAGGATGTGAGCCACTTTTCCGAAAAAGAGCTCACCACCTACCGCCGATATGATGTTGGCTTCGTGTTCCAGTTCTACAATCTGGTGCAGAATCTGACTGCACTGGAAAATGTGGAGCTGGCCAGCGAGATCTGCCGTGATCCGCTGGACCCCGCCGCCACGCTGGAAAGCGTGGGTCTGGGCGAGCGGCTCAACAACTTCCCTGCCCAGCTTTCGGGCGGCGAGCAGCAGCGCGTTTCCATTGCCCGGGCGCTGGCCAAAAACCCCAAGCTCCTGCTCTGCGATGAGCCCACCGGTGCGCTGGACTACAAGACCGGCAAGCAGGTGCTGGCCCTGCTCCAGCGCACCTGCCGCGAAACAGGGCGCACCGTCATCGTCATTACCCACAACACGGCCCTGACGGCCATGGCGGACCGGATCATCCAGGTCAAGAGCGGACAGATCCTGTCCAACAAGGTCAACGAACACCCGGTGCCGGTGGAACAGATCGAGTGGTGACCGCTATGCAGAAAAGCTATCGTAAAAATATCCGGCGTGACTTCCGGAGCAACCTGAACCGGTTCCTTTCCCTGTTCGGCATCGTGGCGCTGGGCGTGATGATGCTGACAGGTCTGGTCAGCTTTGCCCCCAGTATGCGCACCGCCGGGCAGAAGTACTATGTCCAGCAAAATGTGTTCGACCTGCGGGTGCTCTCCACGCTGGGCCTTTCGGAATCAGATCTCTCCGCCATTGCCGCCACGGAGGGCGTGAGCGCCGTGATGCCCGTGAAGTATCTGGACACTGAGGGCCGCTGGTCAAGCTCTACCGACGGAGCCGTGCTGCGGGTGCAGCAGCTTCCCGCTGACCCGGCTGCGGATACCGAGGCCAATATGAACCGCCTGACCCTGCTGGAGGGCCGGATGCCCGAAACCGCCAACGAGTGTGTGGTACAGGTGCTGGGCCACGCGGACCCCATCCCGCTGGGCACCGTGGTCACCCTGCCCAAGGACACCGAGGACATCCGCCGCACCGAATATACCGTGGTGGGCCAGGTGCAGGACCCTCAATATTTTTCTGCCAATCAGGAGACCAGCACCGTCGGTGACGGCATCCTGGATGCTCTTGTGTTCGTGCAGAACGGTGAATTGACCGCAGATTATTATACCGTCTGTTATCTCAAAGTAGCAGATGCCGCACAGTATGATAATTACAGTGATGAATACCAGACCGCTGTGGATACTGTGGCTGACCGGCTGGATGCCATCAGCAAGGAGCACTGTGTGGCCCGCCGGGCCCAGCTTATTGAGGATGCCACCACCCAGCTGGACGATGCCAAACAGACCTACAGCGAACAGAAGGCCGAAGCCGAGCGCCAGTTTGCACAAGCCGAGCAGAAGCTGACCGACGCGCAGCGGGAGCTGGATGCCGCCAAGGCCCAGCTGGACACAGGCGAAGCCGAGCTTGCCGCCCAGAAGGCCGCCCTGCCCGATACCATGCAGAGCGGTGCCGCCACGCTGGTGAGCAGCGAAGAGCAGGTATTGGAATTTGAGGATCAGCTTCAGCAGATCCAGCTGCTGGTCAATCTGAAACAGGTGGCTGACCCCCTGCTGGGCTATGCCGAAACTGCCCTGAACAATGCCCAAAAGGCGCTGGATGAGGCCGAGCCCGAGGACGAGGAATACACCGAGCTGCGGGACGCGCTTGCCAAGGCACAGGCCGCCTACGATAACATCAAGGGCCAGCTGGACGGTTATCAGGCCCAGCTGGATGCCGGCAAGCAGCAGATGTATGCCAAAAGGCTCATCTCCTCGCCCAACCTCTCCAACACGGACCTTGTCACCGAAGCCAAAGCCGCCCTGCGCAAAATGAAGGTACAGCTGCTGCAGGGCCAGCTCCAGCTGAGCACCGGTACTGCCACAGCCTACACCCAGTTTGAGGCCGCCCGCGCCCAGCTGGACGAGGGCTGGGCACAGTACCGGTCCGGGCAGGAGCAGCTGGACGCTTCCCGCACCGAATATGAGACCCAGAAGGCCGATGCGGAGCAGAAACTCGCCGAAGGCCAGCAGCAGATCAACGATGCGGAAGAGAAGATTGCGGACATCCAGAACGGCGAGTGGTATGTGCTGGACCGTGGCAGCACCCTGAGCATTGTCACGCTGGAACAGTACGCCGACCGGATGGCTGCCATTGCCCGGGTGTTCCCGGTGTTCTTCTTCCTGGTGGCGGCGCTGGTGGCTTCCACCACCATGACCCGCATGGTGGACGAGAACCGCCTGCAGATGGGCACCCTCAAGGCGCTGGGATACTCCAACGTCAGTATCGCAGGCAAGTACTTACTGTACGGCATTGCCGCCAGCGTTCTGGGCAGCATCGTGGGCATTGCCGTAGGCTTTGTGGTGTTCCCTACCATCTTCTGGTACGCCTACCGCACCATGATGTTCTCCATCCCCACCTTTACGCTGCACTTCTACCCGGGCCTGGCATTGGGCAGCATGGCCCTCAGCGCGGCGGTCATCGGCCTTGCCACCCTGCAGGCCTGCCGCGCCAGCCTCAAGGAAAAATCCGCCGCCCTGCTGCTGCCCCGTGCGCCTGTAGCGGGCAAGCGCATCCTCCTTGAATATCTCACCCCGCTGTGGAAGCGGATGAGCTTCTCCCAGAAAACCACCGCCCGCAACCTGTTCCGCTATAAAAAGCGCTTCTTTATGACCGTTCTGGGTGTGGCGGGCTGCACGGCCCTGCTCCTCATCGGCTTCGGCATCCAGGATTCCCTGCTGCCCATGCTGACCAAGCAGACCACTGAGCTGACCCACGCCGACCTGACCATCTCCCTGAGCGACGAAAAGGCGCTGACCATGGAGAACGGTCTGGCCGATCTGCTGGATTCCAGCAGCGGGATCACCAGCTGGGGCCGCTATTACACCAAGAGCGTCACCCTCTACAATGATGCGGGGGAAAAGGAGACCGTCAGCCTGGTTGCCGCCAATGACGAAAGCCAGATGACTGAATACTTCACCTTCCGCACCCGGCAGGGCCACAAGGCCATTGCCTTTGACGATTCCAGCGTCATCCTGACCGAAAAGACCGCTGAAAAGCTGGGGCTTTCCGTGGGCGACAGCTTTGAGGTGGAGACCGCTGACGGCGGGCGCAGGTCCCTGACCCTGACCGGCATCACCGAAAACTATGTCTTTACCCGGCTGTACCTCTCGCAGGCGCAGCTCAAAACGCTGAACGGCGGTGCTCTGCCCGCCTGGAACGCCGTTTACGGTCAGACCGACTGCCCCACCGATACAGCCCGCGCCTCCCTCTCCTCCGCCATTCTGGCCTGCAACTATGTCAGCTCCGTCTCCTTCATCGAGGACACCACTCAGATGTTCGATGGCCTGATCGGCTGCCTGAACTATGTGGTCATGCTGGTCATCGTCTGCGCTGCCGCATTGGCCGCCGTGGTGCTCTACAACCTCATCAGCGTCAACCTGGGCGAGCGCAAAAAGGAGCTTGCCACCATCAAGGTGCTGGGCTTCTATGACAAGGAGGTCTACCGCTACATCTTCCGGGAGATCGACCTGCTCTCTCTCATCGGCTCCCTGGTGGGTCTGGTGGTGGGCATTCCCCTGCACCAGTTCATCATCCGCACTGTGGAAATGGACCAGATGATGTTCATCCGCTCCATTGCCCCCCGCAGCTTTGTGTTCAGCGTGGCGCTCACCATGCTCTTCAACTTTGCCGTCTGCCTGCTCATGCGCCGCCATGTCCGCCAGATCAGCATGGTGGAAAGCATGAAAGCGCCGGAATAATTCCCTTACAGACAGAACAACGCCCGCCGGGTGTGGTACTTCTCGTACCGCCCGGCGGGCGTATTGTTTTGCATTCTATCCAGCTGCAGTCTCAGCCGCCCAGATAAGCGTTGCGGACGCGCTCATTGGTCAGCAGCTCTGCACCGGTGCCATCCATGACCACGTGGCCTGTCTCAAGAACATAGGCGCGGTCGGCCACGGAAAGGGCCATCTGTGCGTTCTGCTCCACCAGCAGGATGGTCATGCCTGCCTTGTGGATATCGCGGATGATATCAAAGATCTCCTGCACCAGCAGCGGGGAAAGGCCCATGGAAGGCTCGTCCAGCATCAGCATAGAGGCGTTGCTCATCAGGGCACGGCCCATGGCCAGCATCTGCTGCTCGCCGCCGGACATGGTGCCCGCCAGCTGCCTGCGGCGCTCCTTCAGGCGTGGGAAGAGGGTGAACACCTTTTCCTTGTTGGCTGCAATGGTGGAAGCGGGCTGGGTGTAGGCACCCATATCCAGGTTTTCCTCCACGGTCATGTGCAGGAACACATGGCGGCCCTCCGGCACCTGTGCCAGACCGGCCTCCACGATCTTATGGGCGCGCACGCCCTTGATGCTCTTGCCCTTGTACAGGATGTCGCCCGTTTTGGGGTGGAGCAGGCCGGAGATGGTTTTCAGGGTGGTGGACTTACCGGCACCGTTGGCACCGATCAGGGTCACGATCTCGCCCTCGTGCACCTCAAACGAAACATCCTTGACTGCGTGGATGTTGCCGTAATAGACGTTGATGTTATCAACTTTCAGCATCGTTTCTGCCATCGGTTCAGCCCTCCTTCTTGCCCAGGTAGGCCTCGATGACCTGGGGATTGTTGCGGATCTCATCCGGGGTGCCCTTGGCGATGATGCGGCCGAAGTTCAGCACCGCGATGCCCTCGCAGATGCCCATGACCAGGCTCATGTCATGCTCGATCAGCAGCACGGCGATGTTGAACTCATCGCGGATGCGGCGGATGGTCTCGGTCAGCTCAGCGGTCTCCGAGGGGTTCATACCCGCGGCAGGCTCATCCAGCAGCAGCAGCTTGGGGCTTGTGGCCAGCGCACGCATGATCTCCAAACGGCGCTGTGCACCATAGGGCAGGCTGCCGGCCTGCGTATAGGCCATATCTGCCATGTGGAAGATGTCCAGCAGCTCAAAAGCACGCTCGGTGCAGTGCTTTTCCTCTTTCCAGTAGTTGGGCAGGCGGATCAGCGAAGAAGCAAGATCGTACTTCATGGACTCATGCAGGCCGACCTTGATGTTGTCGATGACGCTCATTTCCTTGAACAGACGGATGTTCTGGAAGG
>OHCJ01000514.1_pt1 | contig 11571 bp, 7 predicted proteins | sample 1566821 | NCBI WGS metagenome assembly OHCJ01 (sample SAMEA3879545, study PRJEB24766) | human gut metagenome | biome: human-associated habitat; feature: feces | place: USA | collected 1985/1987 | reverse complement strand
CCCACAACTTCACCGAGCCCTTCAACCAGCCCATCGCCTACGCCCAGAAGGTGGGCGAGCTGACCAATATGCTGGGCGCAGGCCACATCATGGTGCAGCGCTACGGCGACATCCTCGACGGCAAGCGCACCTGGGCGAAGGAGCTGGCCCAGTCCAACGTCAAGCCCACCCTGAAGGACGCCGTGGCCGGCGACATCACCGCCGCCATGCCCTACCGCGCCATGACCAACATCATCGAGTTCATCAAGATGCTGGACATGGTCGTCCCCGGCTTTGCCGCCAACGAGACCCTGCTGTACAGCCCTGAGCTGAAGTTCTACTCCAACAAGGTCAAGATGGACCCGAACCTCGACACCAACATCAAGGGCCTGCACTGCCTCGGCGACTCTTCCGGCTGGACCCGCGGCCTGATGATGGCCTCCGTCATGGGCGTGCTGATGGGCCGCAAGCTGGCTGAGAAGGAAGGCTGCTGAAACGCCTTTCTGCACTAAGCTGCGCTGAATATTTGGTTCCCGATGCCTCTCCGCACTCCGCGGAGGGGCATTTTTTGCGCTTCCTGCGGCAAAACCGTGTAGGATACAAAAATCGGCATAAAAAGTCAATTTCCGTCAACTCTAAAATTTTATGGGAATTTGAATTGATTTTCTTCGTTCAAACTGCTACAATCTCAAGTAGAACTCAAGAAGGAATTGTGTCTTGCGCATAATGCGAGGAGGGATCACTTATGTGCGAAGCCCCCGGAAGCGCAGTAACGCTGCTATGTTCCGGCATCCAGCTTTACAGCGCCGAGAGGCGCATTGCGGACTGCATCCTTGCAGATGTAAAGCGGGCGTCGATGTGTACGTCAGCAGAACTGGCCCGGCTGAGCTGTTCGTCCGAGGCCACCATCACCCGGCTGTGCCACAAACTGGGGTTCGAGAACTACCGCAAATTCCAGCTGGCGCTGGCACGGGACGCCATGGAGCAGCAGGAAGCCCAGCGTATGCGGGACGAAGGGCAGGACGAGCTGCATCAGGCACTTCTGAACATTCTGGCAAACCGCGAAGAGGAGCTGCGGGCCACCATTCAGGCCATTGATACCCGCCAGCTGCGGCAGATCCTCTCTCTGCTGCGCAGCTGCGAGATTATGGAGGTGGTCTCTGAGGGCGGCGGCCTGCCGGTGGCCTTCGATGCCTCCATCCGGTTCAGCCACTTGGGCAAGCGGTGCGTTTCCAGCGCAGTCCACGAGAAGAACCTTGCCTTTGCCCAGACGCTGACCCCCAAAGACATCCTCATCGTGCTCTCGGCCTCCGGGCAGAGCGCCGGGCTGGAAGAGGTGTCCGCTGCCGCCAAAGGGCGGGATGTACCGGTGCTGCTCATCACCTGTGACAGCCACGGCCCGCTGGCCCAGCTGGCCGACTATGTGATGACGGCTTCCAACCGCGAACAGCGGCTCATCGAGGGCAGCCATGCGGCATCGCTGCTCTCGCCGAACATCCTTATCGAGGTGCTCTACTACCTGCTGCGGATGGAAAATCTGTAAAAAAACAAACGCTGGTACGAATGTACCAGCGTTTGTTTCATCATCAGAGCTCCAGATCACTGGGCAGGATGACATCCAGCTCCGCCGCAGGCTCTGCCACGAGGCGGCGGCTCTGGTTGAAGATGGCCTTTTCCAGCGTGTTGCGGGCGAGACGTCCGTTGCCCGCCGTGCGGGCATCCTCTGCCTGCCGGCGCTCGTAGTAGCCCCGCAGCGGTTCCGTGCAGCTCTCGGCCAGCCTGTAGCCCTTGCCCCTCGCCAGCACATTCGTGATGTCCAGCAGCTCATCGGCGGTGTAGTCCGGGAACTCTATCTTGTTCGGGAAGCGGCTGGCAAGGCCACTGTTGGCGGTCAGGAAGGTCTCCATCTCTCTGGTGTAGCCCGCAAGGATGACCACCAGCTCGTCGCGGTGGTCTTCCATCCCCTTCACCAGCGTGTCGATGGCCTCAAGGCCGAAGCTGTCCTGCTCGCCCCGGTAGAGGCTGTAGGCCTCGTCGATGAAGAGGACGCCGCCCAGCGCGCTCTGGATGACGCTGTTGGTCAGGGGGGCGGTGTGGCCGGTGTAGCGGCCCACGAGGTCTCCCCGGCTCACCTCCACCAGCTGCCCGCCCTTGAGGGCGCCGATGGCCTTGAGGTATTTTGCCACGAGCCGGGCGATGGTGGTCTTGCCGGTGCCGGGGTTGCCGGTGAAGATCATGTGCATCGAGAGGCTGGCGGTCTTGAGGCCCGCCGCCGCACGGCGCTGCTGCACCTGAATGTTATCGGCGAGGCCGAAGACGTATTCCTTCACCGGTGCAAGGCCCACGAGGTCGTTCAGCTCTTTCCTGATCTCTTCCACTGCGCCGGTATAGGCGGCGGGCAGCAGGTCGAAGAGCTTCTGGGGTCCGGCGTCGTTGAGGGCAAAGTCGAGGCCGTCCTCCCGGGCAGTCAGTGTGATCGTTCCGGTAAGCGCGGCATCTGTTTGCAGACAGTATTCGCTCAGAGCGCGGAATATCTTATCGCAGCAGGCCGAAAGCCCCGCCGCCCCCTGCTTCGGGCTGCACTGGGCCGCCACATAGTCCCGCACATCCGCGCCCGCCGACAGGGTCAGGCCGAGGCGGGTCTTCACTTTTGCGGCCAGCGCGTTGAGCTGCTGGGCTGCCAGCGCGGCGAGGGCTTCCCGCGCAAAGGTGCTGGTCTCACAGACATCGCCCAGCGCCGAGACGAAGGCCGCACCGAACTTATCGGCCAGCGCCTCCCGGCCCTTCCGGGAGAAGAAGACGAGATACTTGCCGCAGGGGGTGATGCGGCTCACAGCCCCGGGGGCCAGCGCCGTCCCGGCGTCCACGAGGATGCCCTCCTTGTTGACAAGATACCGGCTGGACAGGGGCGCACTGCCCTTGACGGCGAGGTCTGCCAGCGTCTTTAAAAAGCCCGGGTAGCAGCTCTCGTAGTGCTCAAAGACCAGGATCTCGCCCGGCGCGTGGAGGGCGGCGTACAGATCCTGCAAAAAGAGCTTTTCGGCCCCCGAGTCGGGGTAAAGCGCCAGATCCATAACGGCCAGCTTATCGCTCTGCAAAAGACCCCGGGCGGCCATGCAGCGGGCCGTCTCCGTCAGAGCGAAATGCCGCCCCGTACCGGGCGCACCGCAGAGCAGGATGACGTTCCGGGCCGTAGGGGCCTCCGTCCCCAGCACGAAAGGCCGGCGCATGGCCCGCACGACGCCGTCCACGAAGGCGTCCTGCCCCAGCACCGTCTTTTTCACCTCAGCGGCCAGCCCTTCGAAGCTGCCCAGATGCTCCTGTCTGACTTCGGTGGTGCCTTTGGCCAGCAGGCCGTCGGCCTCCATATCCTCGAGCATCTTCCGGCTCTGGGCCAGCGCCTCCTGTGTGGTGTCTCTGCGCAGCTCGGCGTTCTGTTTTTTCAGCATTTCGTCCAGCTTTTTCTGCTGCTCGAGCAGGGCTGCGTTCATATCGGGCAGACCGGGCTTTTCCGGCGGCGTTTTCTGCGTATCAAAGCGCAGTTTTCCTCCCGGGCCGAACACTCCGTTCATCAAGTTCTCCCAATCGTCGGTGTATGCCATCTGCCTGCCTCCGTCCTGCGTTTTTTCCAAGTATAGTGTACTTTGCCCCCTTTTGCAAGAAAAGTCTTGAAAATCCACGGGCAGGCGGGTACACTAATTTTATATTGATTTGATATGCGAAGGGAATGGAACGAAATGAAAACGCCCGCAGAGTGGAAAACGCTGTTCGAGAGCAGCGCCTTTGCACGGCAGACAACCTACAGCGGCCCTCTGGGGCCGGAATATAACCCCTCCGGCACCCGGCTCCGGCTCTGGGCGCCCACGGCGCAGAAGGTATCGGTCAACCTCTACCGCCGGGGCGACGGCGGGGCCTGCATGGGGACCCTGCCGCTGGAACAGCACGGGCAGGGCGTCTGGTCGGTCTATCTGCCCGGCGACCAGCACGGACATTACTATACCTTTACCGTCGAGGTGGACGGCACAGCATACGAGACGGGCGACCCCTACGCCCGGACGGCGGGCGTCAACGGCCTGCGGAGCATGATTTTAGACGCGCCCCGCATCGACCCGCCCGACTGGAGCCACGACCACCGGGTCATCGTCCCGGCCTCCCGCCGGACGGTGTGGGAGGTCAGCGTCCGCGACTTCTCGCAAGACCCGGCCTGCGGCGTTCGGAATGCATGGCGGGGCAAATTCATGGCCTTTACCCAGAAGGGGACCACCCTTTCTTCCGCCGGCACCTTCCCCACCTGCCTCGACTACCTCAAGTGGCTGGGAGTGGGCTATGTGCAGCTGATGCCCATCTTCGACTTCGGCAGTGTGGACGAGAGCCGCCCCCTCACCCGGCAGTATAACTGGGGCTACGACCCCACCAACTACAACGTCCCCGAGGGCAGCTACTCCACCGACCCCGCGAAAGGCGAAGTCCGGGTGCGGGAGTGCAAGGAGATGATAGCTTCTCTCCACGCGGCGGGCATCGGCGTCATCATGGACGTGGTGTACAATCATATGTACCGCAGCGAGAACCCGCTGAACAGCACGGTGCCTTATTATTTCTTCCGGCAGAACCCGGACGGCAGCTTCTCCAACGGCAGCGGCTGCGGCAACGAGTTTGCCAGCGAGCGGCCCATGGCCCGGAAATACCTCATCGACTCGGTGCTCTACTGGGCGCAGGAATATCACATCGACGGCTTCCGCTTCGACCTCATGGGCCTCTATGACGTGGACACCATGAACGAGCTGCGGGCCGCGCTGGACGCTCTGCCGTGTGGCAGAAGCATCCTGATGTACGGTGAGCCGTGGCAGGGCGGCGGCAGCCAGCTCCACCGGTACGAGGCCAACAAGGCGAACCTCGCCATGCTGTCCGAGCGCATCGGCATCTTCTGCGACAACACCCGCGACGTCATCAAGGGCGGCTGTTTTGACGCCCGGGAGCCGGGTTACGTCGAGGGCAGACCGGGCAGCTTCTGGGACATCGGCGGGGCTGTGGCCGCGTGGTGCCGCAGCGACAAGCTGCCCGCCCATTCGCCCTCCCAGATCGTCAGCTATGTGTCTGCCCACGACAATTTCACTCTCTGGGACAAGCTGATGCTCGTCCGGTACGCCCGCCCCGAGTACACTGCCGCCGACTCGGCGGCGCTGGCCCAGAACCGGCTGGCGGCGGGCATCTATCTCACCTGCATGGGGATGCCCTTCCTGCAGGCCGGCGAGGAGTTCGCCCGCACCAAAAAAGGTCAGGGCAACACCTACCGCTCTTCGCCCTCCCTCAACCGTCTGGACTGGAAGCGGGCCGCGCAGTTCCACGGTCTTGTGGACTATTACCGGGGTCTGCTGGGCCTGCGGGCGCAGTTCCCCCGCCTGAGCGCCTCGGACGCGGCCAGCCCGGCGGCCATCCGATTTTTCTCGCTGGAACAGCCCCTCGTGGGCTGGACTTTGCCCGCCGCACCCGGCGACGGCGCGGCATGGCGGGCGCTCTGCGTCTTTTACAATCCCACGGAGGAAGAAAAACGGGTCCGCCTGCCCGACGGCCAGTGGAAGCTGCTGAGCGACGGCGTATCGTCTGCGCTCTGGAAAGGCCTCAGCCGGGTCTGCGGCGGCGAGGTGACACTGCTGCCATACAGTGCAACGATTTTCGGCCAGGTATAACAAAAAGCGGCCCGCCGCTTTACGCGACGAGCCGCCCAACAAGAAAGGAACTTCGGGGAATGTCCTGATTTAGCCCTGCGGGTTCTGCTGAGGTGCAGACTCAGCAGACTTCTCCTGACGGGATGCGCCGTTGGTGCCATTTCCGCTGTTGGCGGCGTTCTTTTCGCCCAGCGTCAGGCTGACAGTCTGCATCTGGCCGTCGCGGGCGACGGTGATGGACAGGGTGTCACCGGCAGAGTGCTCCTGCATCAGGGTGCCAAGGTCGGTCTTCTGGGCTACCTCGGTGTTGTCGATGCTGACGATGCGGTCGCCGGCCTTGAGGCCCGCCTTATCGGCAGGGCCGCCGGAGACGACGTCCATGACGTAGATGCCGTAGGCGTTGACGCCCAGCTGTGCCGCCGTCTGTGCGTCGTTGACAGCCAGATAGGTGATGCCCATGTAGGGACGGCCCGTGACGTAGCCGTTCTCCAGCAGGTCCTGCGCCACCTTGATGGCGTCGTTGATGGGGATGGCGAAGCCCAGACCCTCGGCGTCAGAGCTGGAAGACTTTGCGTTGACGATGCCGATCAGCTCACCGTTCATATTGAACAGGCCGCCGCCGGAGTTGCCGGGGCTGACAGAAGCATCCATCTGAATGAGGGACATGGTGTTGACAGAGCTGGAGCTCTGGATGGAGACGCTGCGGTTCAGGGCGCTGACGATGCCGCTGGTGACGGTGCCGCCCAGCTCACCCAGCGGGTTGCCCACGGCCAGCACGTTGTCGCCCACGGCCAGCTTGTCGCTGTCGCCCACGATGGCGGGGGTCAGGCCGTCGGCATCAATCTTGATGACGGCGATGTCGCTGGTGGAATCCTCGCCCACGACGGTGGCGGTGTAGTCCTTGTCGCCGATGGTGACGGTGATGTTGGACGCGCCGCTCACGACATGGTCACAGGTGAGGATGTAGCCATCCGAGCTGATGATGACGCCGCTGCCGGCGCCGCTCTCCACCTGGCTCTGGCCGTACCAGGACCACTGGGAGTAGACCACCTGCTCGGTGGTGATGACCACGACGCTGGGGCTGACGGTCTTGGCCACCTGTGCGGTGGTCATGCCGCTGGAAACAGTCGTGCCTTCGGCCGCGCTCTCAGAGTCTGCCGAAGAGCTGCTAGACCGCTCCACCTTCTGGATAATGACCTTGTTATTTCCGCCGAAGCGTGCGCCCACAAAGCCGCCCATAAAGCCCATGGCTGCGGCCAGCACCAGAGCGACGATGCCCTTTACAGCCTTGCCTGCATTCTTCTTAGGCTTCTTCGGCGCGGCAGGGGCTGTGTTCTGCGGGCCTGCGGGGGGCGGCGTTGCGCCGCCGGAAGGCTGGGTGCTCTCGCTGAAGGTAGAAGCAGTGTTTGCGGTGTTCATGCCGCTGGAACCCACATTGGGGTAGCCGGTATCACCGGCAGGATTATTGGAAGAGGAATAGTCATATTCCCATTTGTTTTCATCCATCGTGATTACTTCCTTTCTAAGGGACTAGAAGTTGTTTTCATAACCGTTGCGCACCGTCTGAGCGGTCTTTTTGCCCGCATACTGCGTTGCTTTCCCTTGCAATCCGCCTAGGATTGCTTCGGGAAAGCGCCTTGCCTGCCGGCAAAAATCCTCGCCCATTCGGCACTCTCCGGCTATGAAAACAACTTCGGCCGGGGGAAGAGCTTTTCCGCTCCTCTCCGGCACGGTTTTATTCTATCTGCTAATTGTGAAAATCAATCGTTTCCCCAGTGAAGAATGTGTGAAATAAGGTCTAAGGAGACTTCCATGAAACTTTCTGTGACCGAAAGCGGCTTTGCCCTTTATAAAGAGGCCGGCATCATCGGCCGGTGCGGCGTTACCCCCACCCCAAAAGGCGCGGACATCACGGCCCTGTCCGTCCTGCCCCAGTGGCGGCGGAAGGGCTACGGCTCCTACCTGTTAAAAGAGGTATTGCGTAGCCTGGGCGGCTATGACAAAGAGAGCGCCACGGTGTTCACGGCTCCTCTGCCTGCCGATGCGGGGGAGCTGGCCTTCTGGGCAAAGTTCGGTTTTGCGGCAGAGGGCAGCGGCCTGTGCCGCCGCCGCACCCCCGACCTGACGGCCGTGAAGCTTGTGCAGGACTTCCTCGCTGCGCGGCTGGCTGACCCCAGGCTCTGCATCGATGCCACCTGCGGCAACGGGGGCGACACGGCCTTTCTCTGCCGCCTTGTGGGCAAAGAGGGCCGGGTGCTGGGCTTTGACATCCAGCCGGAAGCCATTGCCTCCACCCGGCAGAACCTTGCACGGAAGGGCCTTGCGGCAGAGCTTCACTGCGACAGCCACGCCAACCTCTTACAATATGTACAGCCCGGCACTGCCGATGCCGTGATGTTCAACTTCGGCTGGCTGCCCGGTGCCGACCACGGGGTGTTCTCCCACGCCCAAAGCAGCATTCCGGCGCTGGAAGCCGCCCTCGAGGCCCTGCGGCCCGGCGGGGTGCTCAGCGCCATCCTGTACAGCGGCAAGGTCATCGGCTCCGACGAAAAGACCGAGATCCTCCAGTGGATACGCTCCCGGCCCCTGAAACAGTGCACCGCCCTCGTCTGCGGCTTTGCCAATTGGGCCGATACCGCCCCCTTGCCCTGCTTCCTCCTGAAAAAATAACAAAAACTCTTGCATCTAGGTGGAATTGCTGGTAAAATATAAGTTGTGTGTAATTTTGGCATCCTTGCCCTCTCAGCCAAAGCCTGTCGGCTTTGCCAGCTCCCCCGAAGGGGGAGCCAACGCATCTGGAAGGAGAGGTGCTGCAGATCTGCAGGGCCTGTACCTGGAGCAGCAACCGGCTCTCCCTTTGGGAGAGCTGGCTGCGAAGCAGACTGAGAGGGCAAGCCAGTTTACGGAGAATCACCAATGTAACGTGAGATTGACCGAATAAAGAGCCATTCTGATTCAGGAGAAATCAATATATGACAAATCGTGAAGAGATCGAGCGCCGCCGGACGTTTGCGATCATCAGCCACCCCGATGCCGGCAAAACGACCCTGACCGAAAAGCTGCTGCTGTACGGTGGAGCCATCAATCAGGCCGGTTCCGTCAAGGGCAAGCAGAGCGCCAAGCACGCTGTGTCCGACTGGATGGATATCGAAAAGCAGCGCGGTATTTCTGTCACTTCCTCTGTCCTGCAGTTCAACTATGCAGGCAAGTGCGTGAACATTCTGGATACCCCGGGCCATCAGGACTTCTCGGAGGATACCTACCGTACCCTGATGGCAGCGGACTCCGCTGTCATGGTCATCGATGCGGCAAAGGGCGTTGAGGCCCAGACCATCAAGCTGTTCAAGGTCTGCACCCTGCGCCATATCCCCATCTTCACCTTCATCAACAAGATGGACCGCGAGGCCCGCGACCCCTTCGAGCTGATGGAGAACATCGAAGAAATTCTGGGCATCAAGACCTACCCCATGAACTGGCCCATCGGCTGCGGCAAGGAGTTCAAGGGCGTGTTCGACCGCAATACCCGCAAGGTGCTGGCTTTCTCCAGCGACGGCCGCGCCAACGGCGTGAAGAAGGTCAACGAGACCGAGGCCGAACTGGGCGATGCCGCACTGGACGAGCTGCTGACCCCCTACCTGCACCAGCAGCTGGTGGACGAAATCGAGCTTCTGGACGGTGCTGCCGAGGAGTTTGACCTCGACCGCGTGCTGCGCGGCGAGCTGAGCCCCGTGTTCTTCGGCTCTGCGCTGACCAACTTCGGCGTCGAGCCCTTCCTCGAGAACTTCCTCCGCCTCACCCCCACCCCGCTGGCCCGCGTGGACAGCCTGACCGGCGAGGCCGTTGACCCCTGCCGCGATGAGTTCTCGGCCTTCATCTTCAAAATTCAGGCCAACATGAACAAGGCCCACCGCGACCGTATCGCCTTCATGCGCATCTGCTCGGGCAAGTTCGAGCGCGGCATGGAAGCCTACCATGTGCAGGAGGGCAAGAACATCAAGCTGGCCACCGGCACCCAGCTGATGGCACAGGACCGCGCCATCGTCGATGAAGCCTACGCAGGCGACATCATCGGCCTGTTCGACCCGGGCATCTTCTCCATCGGCGATACCCTGTGTACCGGCAAGAAGAAGGTCGAGTTCGCCGGCATCCCCACCTTCTCCCCCGAGCACTTTGCCCGCATCGAGCAGAAGGACACCATGAAGCGCAAGCAGTTCGTGAAGGGCATGGAGCAGATCGCTCAGGAGGGCGCTATCCAGATCTTCCGCGAAGTGGGCGGCGGCATGGAAGAAGTCGTGGTCGGCGTCGTCGGCGTGCTGCAGCTGGAAGTGCTGGAGTACCGTCTGAACACCGAGTACAACGTCGAGATCCGGATGCAGCAGCTCCCCTTCGAGCAGCTGCGCTGGATCCAGAACGACCCCGACACTTACGTCCTGCGTGACCTCGACCTCACCAGCGACACCAAGGCCGTCGAGGACATGAAGGGCAGCCGCCTGCTCCTGTTCACCTCCGATTGGGCTATCCGCTGGGCTGAAACGCACAATGAGACGTTAAAGCTGAGCGAATTTGGCAATATTTAAGTTACAGGTTCCCAAGAGCTGCTGTGCAGAAGACCTGCATGGCAGCTCTTTTTGGAATAAATCTAAAATGCAACAATATGTACCAGTCAGCGACAACACCCCCCCCTTCGCGGGGCGCTGCCGGAAAAGAAGGTAACGATTTATGGAAAAACGTAACATTGGCAAAAGCGGCCTCTCCGCACCATTTCTGGGGCTTGGCACCTGGGCCATCGGCGGCGGCAGCTGGTGGGGCGACAACGACGACGCCCTGTCGGTAAAAGCCATCGAGACTGCCGTGGAGCAGGGCATTACCTGGATAGACACCGCCCCCATCTACGGCCTTTACCACAGCGAAGAGGTGGTGGGCGAAGCTTTGCGCCACATCGACCGGGACAAGGTCATCCTCTCTACCAAGTGCGGCCTCGAGTGGCGGCACGAAAGCCCCATTCTCCACAAGGTGGTGGACGGCGTGCAGACCTACCGCGACCTGTCGGCCAAGAGCATCATCGAGGATGTGGAAGACAGCCTGCGCCGTCTCGGCACCGACCATCTGGACGTGCTCTACACCCACTGGCAGACGCCCGACCTGAACATCTTCCCGCTGGAAGAAACTGTCGAGGCCATGATGAAGCTCAAGGAGCAGGGCAAGATCCGTGCCATCGGCGCGTCCAACACCACCGCTGAGTTCATCCGCGGCTACTGCAAATACGGCCAGCTGGATGTCATTCAGGAAAAATACAGCCTGCTGACCCGCCGCATCGAGAAGCAGCTGCTGCCCACCTGCAAGGAGCTGGGCGTGTCCATTCAGGCTTATTCTCCCTTGGAGCAGGGCCTGCTCACCGGCAAGGTGACCATGGACACCACCTACCCCGAGGGCAGCACCCGGAACACGAACCCCTGCTTCCAGCCCGCCCGCCGGATGCAGGCCATCCGGCTGCTGGACAGCTGGTCTGACCTCTGCGAGAAGTACCACTGCACCAAGGCGCAGCTGGTCATCGCCCCTGACGGCCCGGATGATCCCCGGCCTGCACGTTCTGTGCGGCGCACGGACGCCGGAGCAGGCCATCGACAACGCCGGTGCGCTCCACATCGCACTGGAAGGCGCCGACGCCGTCCAGATGAAGTGGGATGTGGACGCCATTTCCTGAGCAAAACCGCAGATATGAAACGAGCAGAGCCTCCACCGAAAGGTAGAGGCTCTGCTCGTTTCATATCTGGATTCTTTGTGATAAACTGGAATTTATCTAACTTTTCCTTGAAAGCCTAAATTCTTCAAAGCATCTTCTCCAAACTTTGCAAAGTCACCTTCTGCACCAAAAGAAAAGAAAGCTTCTTTACCACCAGTGGCAATAATATCTGCACTCTGATAC
>OHCJ01000506.1_pt1 | contig 11659 bp, 10 predicted proteins | sample 1566821 | NCBI WGS metagenome assembly OHCJ01 (sample SAMEA3879545, study PRJEB24766) | human gut metagenome | biome: human-associated habitat; feature: feces | place: USA | collected 1985/1987 | reverse complement strand
GCTGCGGCACCACCCCCGATTTCATCAAGCTGCTGAACGGCGTCTTCGCCGACTGCAAGCCGGGCCGCCCCGCCCACGCCATGCCCTCGGTGCTCTGCTCGCCGATGGACTTCGTCACCGTGGACGGCATCACCGTGGTGGGCGAGCGCATCAACCCCACCGGTAAAAAGCGGTTCCAGCAGGCCCTGCGCGAGGGCGACATGAACTACATCCTCGAGCAGGCCGTCAGCCAGTCCGAGGCCGGAGCGCAGGTGCTGGACGTCAACGTGGGCGCGCCCGGCGTGGACGAGCCCGCCGTCATGGAGCAGGTGGTGAAGGCGTTGCAGAGCGTCGTCAGCCTGCCCTTGCAGCTGGATTCCTCCCACGCGGACGCCCTCGAGCGGGGCCTGCGGGTCTACAACGGCAAGCCCATCGTCAACTCGGTGAACGGCGAGACCGAAGTGCTGGAGCGTGTCCTGCCCCTCTGCAAAAAGTACGGCGCGGCCGTCGTCGGCCTCGCCATCGACGAGCGGGGCATCCAGCCCAGCGCCGACGCCCGGTTTGAGATCGCAAAGCGGGTGGTGGACGCGGCGCTGGCCCACGGCATCCCCCGGGAAGATATTTATATCGACTGCCTGACCCTCACCGCCAGCGCCCAGCAGCAGGATGTTCTGGCCACCGTGGAGGCGCTGGCCCGCTGCAAGAAGGAGCTGGGCGTCCGCACCATCCTCGGCGTGTCCAACATCAGCTTCGGCCTGCCCTGCCGCCCCTACCTGAACACCACCTTCCTCACCATGGCCATGTACGCGGGCCTCGACCTCGCCATCATGAATCCTTCCAGCGAAGAGATGATGGCGGCGGTCTACTCCTACAACGTCCTCACCAACCGTGATAAGCAGAGCATGGCCTACATCGCCCGCTATGCCGATAAAGTCCCTGCCAGCGCCGCGTTGAAGCAGGCCCGGACGGCCCAGGCGTCTCAGACGTCAAACACCCCGGCGGAGGCGGATGCGGCTCACAGCGGCCCCTTTGCCGCGCTGATGCAGGCGGTGGAAAAGGGCCTCAAGGGGGAAGCCTCCGCCCGCACCCACACCCTGCTGGACGAAAACGAGCCCCTGACGCTGGTGGACGAGGCCCTTATCCCGGCGCTGGATGTCGTGGGTGAAAAGTACGAGAAGGGCAGGCTCTTCCTGCCCCAGCTGTTACAGGCCGCCAGCGCCGCACAGGCCGCCTTTGAAGAGATCAAGACCGCCATCGCCAAGCGGGGCGGGGCCGGGGCCAGCAAGGGCCGCATCGTCCTCGCCACCGTCAAGGGCGACGTCCACGACATCGGCAAGAACATCGTCCGCGTCATCCTCGAGAACTACGGCTTCGAGGTCATCGACCTTGGCCGCGATGTGCCGGTGGAGACGGTGGTGGACACTGTCCGGGAGAAGGATGCCCACCTCGTGGGGCTCTCGGCCCTGATGACCACCACCCTCAAGAGCATGGAGGAGACCATCGCGGCCCTCCATGCGGCAAAGCTCGACTGCAGGGTGATGGTGGGCGGCGCTGTCCTGACGCCCGAGTACGCCGAGAAGATCGGTGCGGACTGGTACGCCAAGGACGCCAAGCAGAGCGCCGATATTGCCAAGAAATTCTTCGGTGAGTCATAAAAACAGAGCAAGAGCCGGTGCGTCCGCACCGGCTCTTTTGGCGTTTACTTATGCTCCACCAGCGCCATGATGCGCTCCGGCGGGGCGGAGAGGCAGGCCGGGGCATCGGGTTCGGCCACGGAGAGGGTCGTCTTGCTCACCTTCCACCACAGACGGGTGGTGCCGTCCGGCAGCCGGAAGATGAGGTTCCAGTCGAAGGGGTTCTCGCTGGCCGAGAGAAGCTCCACCGGCAGGGCATTCTCTGCGCCCGGGGCGGAGGGGGCGAAGTCGTGGGCGCGGATGCCCACGGCGGTGCAGCCCTCCGGCACCTCGGCGGCCAGATGCAGCACCTGCTCACAGCCTGCGAGGCGGACGCTGTGGGCGTCCACCCGGGTGCAGGGCAGGATGTTCTTGCAGCCGGTCAGCCGGGCCGCAGCGGTGCTGCCCGGGTCGGCAAAGACCTCTTTCGTGGTGCCGGTGCGGAGCACCTGCCCGCCGTCCATGACGATCATGTCCCGGCACAGGCGGTAAGCCTCGTCCCGGTTGTGGGTGACGAGGAGAGCCGTGCCGTCAAAACCCGCCAGCAGGCTGCCCACTTCGCCCTCCACCTCCTCGCGGAGGTAGCTGTCCAGCGCGCTGAACGGCTCGTCCAGCATCAAGATCTTCGGCTTGCCCACAAGGATACGGGCCAGCGCGGTGCGCTGCTGCTGTCCGCCGGAAAGCTCTGCCGGGCGGCGGCTGGCCAGTTCTTCCAGCCGCAAGGCCCGCAGCATCCCGGCGCAGCGGGCCTTGCGGGCGGCTTTGTCCCTTTCGGCTTTCAGGCCGCAGAGGATGTTCTGCTCCACGGTCATATTCGGGAAGAGGGCGTAGTTCTGGAAGAGCAGGCCCACGCCCCGCTGCTGGGGCGGCAGGTCGATGTGCTGCCCGCTGTCGAACAGCACCCGCCCGTCCAGCACGATGCGGCCCTTGTCGGGCTTCACGATGCCCGCGATGCAGCGCAGTGTCATGCTTTTGCCGCAGCCCGACGCGCCCAGAATGGCCGTGGCAGTGTTCCCGGCGGTGAAGTCGGAGCGGAGGGTGAAGCCGTTCAGCTTTTTCTCGATATGTACTTCCAGGCTCATGCGCGGCCACCTGCTTTCTGCTTTTTCTCCAGGAGGTTCACAGCCAGCAGCACCACGGCAGAGATGACGATGTCCACCAGCACCCACCGCATGGCACCGGCCTCGTCGTTGGTGCGCCAGAGCTGGTAGACGGTGGTGGCGATGGTGGCCGTCCTGCCCGGGGTGTAGCCCGCTATCATGCTGGTAGCACCGTACTCGCCCAAGGCCCGGGCAAAGGCCAGCACCGTACCGGCCAGAATGCCCTGTCGGCAGCAGGGCATCCGCACCCGCCAGAATATCCATGCGTTGGACTGTCCCAGCGTCTGGGCCGACCAGGCCAGCGTCTCGTCAAAGCTCTCGAAGGCGCCCCGGGCGGTGCGGTACATCAGCGGGAAGGCCACTACGATGGACGCAAAGATGGCGCTGTACCAGTTCATGACCAGCTTGACGCCGAAATGCTCCAGGAAGAAGATGCCCAGCGGCCGCTTTGCGCCGAAGAGCAGCAGCAAGAAATAGCCCACCACCGTGGGCGGCAGCACCATGGGCAGGGTGAGCACCACGTCCAGCACGCCCTTGACGGCGCGGGGCAGCTTTGCGATATAATAAGCGGCAAAAATGCCGAGGAAGAACACCGCTGTGCAGCTGATGAGCGCGATGCGCAGGCTGTTCCATAAGGGATACCAATCCATAAATGATACCTCGAATGTTGGGGGCCTTAAGGCTCTCCCTTTGGGAGAGCTGGCGAGCGAAGCGAGACTGAGAGGGCAAGCCCGTTGAGACAGTTCCGGTGCACAGCGATAGGTAGACTCTTTGTCAGAGCGATACTATCGCCGTGCCTGAGCTTTTCCGTCAGCGTCCTTGCCCTCTCCGTCACCTGCGGTGACACCTCTCCCAAAGGGAGAGGCTTTTGCTCACGGTCAGGCTGACCTTACATCGCCGTAAAGCCCACGCCCTCGAACACGGTGGCGGCACGGTCAGTCTGCAGATAGGCCAGGAACTCCTTGGCGGCCTCGGCGTTGGGGGCAGCCTTCAGCACAGCGGCGGGGTAGATGACCTGACCGCACATCTCGGCGGTGGCCTCGTCCACGGGGGTCAGACCGGCGCTGTAAGCATCGGTGCAGTAGACGACACCGGCGTCCACACTGCCCTCGCTGATCTGGGTGGTGACTTCCTTGACGTTGGAGCCGTAGGTGATGACACCGGCAGCGGCCAGAGCCTCTTCGTCGAGGCCATAGTAGGCGAGGATCTTCTGGGTGTACTGGCCCACAGGCACATCGCTGTTGCCCATGCAGAACAGGATGTCCTGAGCCTTCAGGTGCTCGGCCAGAGCATCAAAGCTGTCGATGCCCTTGTCGCTGCCCTCGGGCACACAGAGGACGACCTTGTTTTCCAGCAGGTCCACGCGGGTGGAGGGGTCCACGAAGTCCAGACCGTCGGTGTTCACGTCGGCAGAAGCGGTGATGTCCAGCTGGTCCATCTGCTTCTGACCGGCAGAGAGGAAGAGGTCGCAGTCAGCGCCCTCCTGGATCTGGGTCTTGAGAGTACCGGAGGAATCGAAGTTGAAGCGGAAGGTGACGCCCGGGTTCTCGGCAGAGTAGTCTTGGGCGATGGCGTTCAGGGTCTCGGTCAGGGAGGCAGCGGCGAAGACGATGAGCTCGACGCTCTCGCCGGCAGCCTCGGAAGAAGCGGCCTCAGAGGAAGCAGCTGCGGAAGAGGCAGTGCTGGAAACAGCGCCGCCGCAGGCGGTCAGGGCAGCGGAAATACCGGCGACACCGGCCGCAGCCAGAAAGTTACGGCGGGAAATGAGATCGGTTTTCATGAATTTTCTCCTTCTATCATTGGTTTATACTTTCGTCCCACAGCAGGGCGCTGCTGTTTCCGAAACATCGTGCTTTTCTCGTCCAGCGTAGGCTTTGCCGACACGCCAGAGCCTCTCCCTTTGGGAGAGGTGGCTGCGAAGCAGACGGAGAGGGCTTAACGGGCCGCCGCTCTATAGGAGGGATGCTGCGGAGCGGGACAGCAATGTTACCTGCGGGCGCACTCGCCGTCCAGACCGGCGGCGATGCGGACGCCGTGCCCGAGGCTGGGCAGGATGTACTCGAGGTTCTCCTTCACGGCTTTCGGGCTGCCCGGCAGGTTGACGATGAGCGTCTTGCCGCGCAATACACTGGCGGCGCGGCTCAGCATCCCGCGGGGGGTGATGGAAAGGCTGTGGTACCGCATGGCTTCGGCGATGCCGGGGGCGTTGCGGTCAGCCACGGCATAGGTAGCCTCAGGGGTAATATCCCGGGGCGAGAAGCCGGTGCCGCCGGTGGTCAGGATAAGGTTCACCTGACGGCCATCGGCCAGACGGATGAGCTGTGCTTTCAGCGCCTTGACCTCGTCGGGCAGGAGCATCGTCTCTTCCACCACATAGCCTGCGGCGGTGAGCATCTCCACGATGAGGGGGCCGCTCTTGTCCTCCCGCTCGCCCCGGCTGCCCTTGTCGGACAGGGTGATGACCGCAGCGCGCAGCGGCGGATCTTCCGGCGGAGGCAGAAGGGTCACTTCGTCGCCGACATGAATCTCGCCGCCCTTCAGCACCCGGGCAAATACGCCCTCCCGGGGCATGATGCACTCGCCGGTCTTCTGCTTGATGACGCAGTCGTTGTGGCACTCCTTGCCGATCTGGGTCATCTCCAGCACCACGTCGCCGATGGCGAAGCGGCTGGTGACGGGCAGGCTGCGGAAGTCGAAGCCCTCGATGACGAGGTTTTCGCCAAAGGCACCGTAGTCCACCCAGATCTTCTTGCGGAACGCCTCGATTTTTTCGGCGCTGAGCAGGCTCACCTGCCGGTGCCAGTTTCCGCCGTGGGCGTCGCTCACGATGCCCCATTCCGGGGTCAGGACAGCACTTGGCACCTCGGTCTTGACGGTGCCGCGCTTGGGGCTGGTGCAAATCGCCAGAATTTTTCCCATAGTAATTTATCCTCCGATACGGTACATCCCGCGGGTGGCGGGTATGGAATTGTCTCCGAAATGATGTTCCCGGGGTTTCGACCAGATGGTCTCCCGGATGGCCTGTAAAAGCTCCTCGTCGGCTGCGCCGCCCCGCAGCAGGGCGCGCAGGTCGCAGCCCGTCTCGCTGGCAAGGCAGGGGCGCAGAAAGCCCTGACTGGTCAGCCGCACCCGGTTGCAGGAGGCGCAGAACTTGCCGTGGACAGCGGCAATGAAGCCGATATCCCCTTTCCAGCCCGGCACGGTGTAATAGACCGCCGGGCCGTCGCCCAGCGCGGCACACGCGGCCCCGGGCAGCGGGGCCAGCTCCGGCCAGCGCCTGCGGAAGCGGGCCAGCAGCTCCGGGCCGGAGATACAGGGCATGGCCGCCCCGTAGCCGATGGGCATCATCTCGATGAACCGCACCTGCAGGGGCTTGTCCTGTGCCAGAGCGGCCAGCGCTTCCAGCTCGCCCTCGTTCACGCCCACCTGGGGCACGCAGTTCAGCTTGACCGGAATGCCGCTTTCCAGCGCGGCATGGATGCCCGCCTGCACGGCGGCAAATTCATCCCGGGCCGTGATCTTTGCAAACAGAGCGGGGTCCAGCGTATCCAGACTGATGTTCACGCTGTCCAGCCCGGCCTCCAGCAGAGCGGGCAGCTGCTGTTCCAACAGGACGGCATTGGTGGTCATGGTGACCTTCCGGATGCCGGGGATGGCTTTCAACCCCTTGACCAGCTGCTCCACGCCCTTGCGCACCAGCGGTTCGCCGCCGGTGACCCGCACGGTATCCACCCCGCACTGGGCAAACAGGGCGGCAAGGCGCAGGAATTCTTCGTAGGTCAGGATATCCTCCCGTTCCAGCTTGTCCACACCGTCCGGCATACAGTAGCGGCAGCGCAGGTTGCACAGGTCGGTCACGGAAAGGCGGAGATAATGGATATTGCGGCCCTTGGAATCAAACATAGCCGCCCTCCGCCCGGATATAATGTCCGCTCTTGCCGCCGGTCTTTTCCACCAGATGGATCTCGCCCAGCTCCATACCCTTATCCACGGCCTTGCACATGTCATAGATGGTGAGCAGGGCGGTGGAAACGCCGGTCAGGGCCTCCATCTCCACGCCGGTCACGCCGCTGGTCTTGACCGTGCAGCGCGCTTCCACAGCCCGGCGCTCGGGCAGCAGGTCAAACTCGATCTGCGCCTTGGTCAGCGGCAGCGGGTGGCACAGAGGGATCAGCTCGCTGGTGCGCTTGGTGGCCATGATGCCGGCCACCCGGGCCACGCCCAGCACATCGCCTTTTTTCACGGTACCGCTTTCCACAGCGGCAAAGGCATCCGCATTCATGGTAATGATGCCGTGGGCCGTGGCCTCCCGGGCCGTGACGGGCTTTTCGCTCACGTCCACCATCACGGCGTTTCCGGCGGCATCAAAATGTGTCAGATTATTTTCACTCATATTTTTTCACCTTAGTTAAGCTCCCCCTTCGGGGGAGCTGGCAAAGCCGAAAGGCTTTGACTGAGAGGGGTTCAGCAGTGTCCGAAGCCGCAGTTGGGCCAGTGGCACTCGGCGCAGCCCAGGCAGAGGCCGCCCTCGCCCAGACGGGCGATATCCTCGGCGGTGATGGGGTCATCGGCCAGCAGGCGGGGCAGCAGCAGGTCAAAAATGGTGCGCTTGGCGTACATCACACAGCCGGGCAGACCGCAGACCGGCACACCGTCCAGATAACTGACCAGGAACATGGCACCGGGCAGCACCGGCGCACCGTAGGTAACGATCTCGGCTCCGGTGTTCCTGATGGCCAGCGGGGTGCGGTCGTCCGGGTCCACGCTCATGCCGCCGGTGGTGAAGATGAGCTCACAGCCCGCCTCTTTCGCTTCCAGAATGGCGGCGGTGATGCCCGCCGGGTCGTCGTCGCAGACCTTGTGGAAGGTCATCTCGCAGCCGTACTCGGCCAGCTTGCCCACGAGGATAGGGGTGAACTTATCCTCGATGCGGCCCTTGAACACCTCGCTGCCGGTGGTGATGACGGCAAACTTCTTGGCCTGCATGGGCAGCACGTTCAGGATAGGCTCACTGCCTGCGGCAGCCTGCATGGCCTCCATCTTCTCCTGCTCGATGACCAGCGGGATGATGCGGGTGCCGGCCAGTTTCTGGCCCTTTTTCACGGGCAGGTCGCCGTGGATGGTGGCGATCATCATCTGGGGCGTGCGGTTCACGGCCAGCAGGGCTTCGCGGTTGATCTTCAGCAGGCCGTCGCAGTCGGCGATGAGCTCGATCTTGCCCTCCTTCGGCTCGGTGCCGTGGATGTTCCTGCCCGCAGCGGCCTTGTACAGCAGAGCGGCGGCTTCGTCCTCGTGGAGGATGCCGGGCGTTTTCTCCCAGACGTAGAGGTTTTCTTTGCCGATGGAGAGCAGCACGGGGATGTCCTCGGGCTGGATGATATGGCCCTTGCGGAAACGTGCGCCCTTGAACTCGCCGGGAATGATTTGGGTAATGTCGTGGCAGAGCACCTGGCCTGCCGCGTCTTCGGTACGAATCAGTTTCATATCTGTCTTCTCCTTACAGGCCCGGCATCTGGGCAACGAGCCAGTCGGCCAGAGTCTGCGCATCTTCCAATCCAAAATCTGCCCCCGGAATGTCTCCCACCACTGCCAGCGGCTGGAAAGACACCGGTGTGTCCGAAATTTCTTTGCGGACAACTTCGATTTTCGGCCAGCCGCTGTCCTTGAAGCCTTCCAGCAGCACCAGATCATAGCCGTGGCGCTCGAAGAGCGCCAGCAAGTCCTGCTCTGTCAGGCGGAACATCTCGGTCAGCAGATAGCGCTGGCCGGAGTAGACCGCCACGCCATCGGCCCCCGCTTCCCGCAGGCGGTAGCTGTCGGTGCCGGGGACATCGGGAGTGAAATCATGGCCGTCGTGCTTGATAATGCCCACTTTCAGCCCCCGGCTGCGCAGGGCAGGCAGAAGCTTTTCCAGCAGCGTCGTCTTGCCGCTGTTGTGCAGGCCGCTGACGGCCAGCACCGCCGGGCGCTTGAGCTCGATCTCCTGGGCCAGAGCCTCTTTCTGTTCACTGTACAAAACGGAGCACCTCCACTTCTTCGCCCGGAGTCACCGGGCCGCTGCCCGCAGGCAGTTCAACGAGACAGTTGCAGCCGATCATGGCGGAAAGGCTGCCGGACGAGTGGGCTTCGGCGTTGCCCTCGCCGGGGATGGTCACGCTGCCGCCCATGGCCTTTGCCCGCAGATAGCGGTTCCCCTTGCTGGACTTCGAGAAGCCCGTGGTCAGGGTGCGGGTGGTGCGGGGAAGAAGGCAGTTTTCCTCACAGCGCCCCGCTGCCCGCAAAAGAGCCGGGACGGCATATTGTTCCAGCGTAGCGGCGGCAGCAAAGGGGTTGCCGGACAGGCAGAACACCAGCTTGCCGCCCACTTTCCCGGCCAGCATGGGGCTTCCGGGCTTCTGGGCCACGCCCGCAAAGAGGATGTCCGCATTCAGCTGTTCCAGCACAGCGGGCAGATAGTCTTTCTGCCCCACCGAGACGCCGCCGCTGGTGATGACGGCATCGCACTCCGCCAGCAGTTCCCGCATCTCACGGGCGATCTCCTCCGGGTCGTCGGAGCAGTGCCGACGTTTTACCGCAAAGCCCAGCTGCCGCAGGCGGGCGGCGTTCTGGACGCCGTTGGCGTCGTAAATTTTGCCGGGCATCCAAGCCTCGCCCGGAGCTAAAAGCTCGCTTCCTGTGGCCAGAACGCCCACGGTCAGCGTCTTGTAAACGGGGACTTCAGCGTATCCCTGCCCGGCCAGCACACCCAGATGGGCGGGGGAGAGTACCGTACCGGCTTCGGCGATGACAGCACCGGCGGCGATGTCTCCGCCCCGGAATACCACGTTCTGCTGGGGCTTCATGGCGGCATAGAGCTGTACCGTCTCCTCGCCGCTGTCGGTCAGCTCCTGCATCAGCACACAGTCTGCGCCCTCGGGCAGGGGTGCGCCGGTCATGATGCGGGCCGCACAGCCCACAGGCAGAGGCGAAGCGGGGGCATCTCCGGCGTAGAGCTTCATGGTCACGGGCAGAGTGACGGGTGTTTCGCGGCTGGCACCGGCGGCGTCGGCGCTGTGCAGGGCGTAGCCGTCGAAGGGGCTGCGGTCAAAGGGCGGCTGGTCCATCCGGGCCGAAAGCGTCCCGGCGGCAATCCGGCCGCCCGCTTCGTCCAGCGGGACGGTCTCCGTCTCCGGCCTCGGCAGAGCCGCAGCGGCATCCAGCACGCGGCGCAGCGCCTCAGAGGGCGCGCAGAAAGGCTGTTTCATAAAAAAATCCTCCAAATGCCCGACCACACCCGGCCTGCTATGGCTCAGGCGGGGCGCAGCGGGGATCCATATAAAAAGGCAGGTAAAAAAGAAGCGGAGGCGTCTTGATGAAAAATCAAAACGCCTCCGCAGAATATCCGCACATTCCGGCAAAGGGCAGCTTGCAGACTGTCCTGCCGATGGCTGCTCTCCGCTCCCTGCCGCCCTTGCAGTGGCGGCAGAGCATGGAAAGCCCCTGTGTGGATGGGAGGAGTTCTTTTTTTCAAATTGCAGCGTTTCTTCTGCGGGAAGGCGGCCGGGTTTCCCCTGCCACCCTTGAATGCCGGCGTTGGCCCTTAGCATTGCGGCGCGGTGTCATGCCCGACGGTTTAGACACCTTTGCTCAAAGAAGCTCGTATACCCTATTTGATTGTGTGGGATGCTTTAGTCGGTCCACTCGTCCACGTCGCTGATGGCTTTTGCGTAGCGGCGGGTGAGGTGCTGGGTGGAGAAGAGGAACCGCTCGTTCTGGTTGTTGGTCAGCTCCTCGATGTCGGCGTACTCCGGCTTGTCCTGCATGGACTGCCACGTCTGCTCGATGGCTTCCTGTGTCAGATCGTAGGGCGAGCGGCGGAAGTACCGCAGCGGGGTGGCGCTGGGGTAGACGCGGGCGTTGAACCGCACCATCTCGGCCACCATGGCGCAGAGGTCCTTGTCCTCGATGAGCTGCGCGATCATGGCGTAGTTGTCGCTCATGTTGGCGCTGGAGTAGTAGTAGTAGGCATCCTTTGCGCCGGCGCGGGACACGATGTCTGCGCACTGGGGGTCTTCCGGCATCTGGGCCAGAAGCTCATCGGCGTTTTCCACCTCACTCACCAGCAGGGCGTGGGATGTGACCAGCGCCGCCGCCGAGCGGGAGCGGATGTAACCCGCCAGCTCCTGTGCCGGGGTCAGCTTGGGCAGCTCCGGCGCGGTGACGGTGGGCTGGTCGGCGTAGGGGTCGCCCTCTGCCTCCGGTGCAGCGGCCAGAAAATCCAGCAGCTGGTTTTTTTCGGCGGCGTCCGGTGCAGCCGTCTCTTCGAGAGCGGGCTGTGCCTCGGCCTGCTTTGCGGCCAGAGCATCCGTCTCCTTCTGCACGGCGGCAATGACGTCCTCGCCGAGCTTTGCGGCGCTGCCGTCGAACATACTGCCCGTTTCCTTCAGGCGGCGGGCCGTCTCGCTGGCCGCGTCGATGTCAAAAACCTCGGCCTTCGGCTTCTTTTTCGCGGCCATCTCTGCCTTTTGCAGCTCGAGGATGACCTGCTCAGGGTCGGAGGCGGCGTCCACCGTGGTGGTATAACCGGGTTTGCGTCTGCCAAACAGCATGATAGTTCCTCTTTCTATGGGATTTATTCAGCGGCTGCGGTGTTCTGGGCGTAGATGCCGCGTGCTTCCAGATCGTCGGCCATGTCGCCGAGGTCGAACTTCTCCAGCGTCTCGCGGGTCGGCACACCGGTGGTCTTGTCCCAGCCGAAGATGTCATAGAACAGGTCTTTTGCCTTCTCCATGTCGGCGCGGTCCAGCTTGGTGGTGCCTTCCTCGAATGCCTTGAAGTCGGGTTCCTTGTCGAAGACCCAGTCGCAGATGGCGTCGTGCTCCTGACGGAGGTTTGCGCTGCCGCAGTTCTTCTGGAAGCTGATGGCGG
>OHCJ01000495.1_pt1 | contig 11817 bp, 11 predicted proteins | sample 1566821 | NCBI WGS metagenome assembly OHCJ01 (sample SAMEA3879545, study PRJEB24766) | human gut metagenome | biome: human-associated habitat; feature: feces | place: USA | collected 1985/1987 | reverse complement strand
TTCTGAAGCGATTCCGTTCCCTGGCAACGCTTCAAAACCTCCGCATGGTCCTCATACCATCCGTGTCTGTGATCCCGGTATTTTTCCATGGTCAGCAGCTTAAAATGGTACGTACCTCCACGGCTTCCCATCACGGAATCATCACAGCGGAACTCAAATTCCTCTTTCTGATCTCGAATAATTTCCCCGGTAAGACACCAGACTCCGCTCCATGGCGGGCCAAAATTTCCCGGGACCATGAAACACAGCCTGCCGTCCTTCCTAATATAAGGAGACACGGCGATATTCTCCGTTCCCGGTAAATATGGGATATCGAACCAATAAACTTTGTCTCTTTCCATGTCCCCTCCTTTATCATCTTCTCTTAAATCTCATCATCATTTTCATCATATTCTTCCGGTTCTGCAAGACTTGCAGTAAAAAGTGTCGCACGCATTTCCCGTAACCAATCTTCATCCGCAAGGCAGACAGCTGGGCTGCAATGCTCATTATACATGCACACCTCACAGATTATCTGGTCGATTGCCTGCATCCTGAGTTCTTCATCTGTTGGCACATGGTAATCATCTACCCTTGCAATTATTTCAGGATTGCATAGGCCAAAAGAAATCTGCAGCCCGTTTCTGGTCTTTAAGTATCTGTAAATGTCTGCACAGAACCTCACGCATTCGCCCACCTTATATCCGTTAAATGGTTCCAGTTCCATCCATACGTGGTCTTCCTTGTCGCTGAAACAATCGCCTCCCGGATACTCTCCCGAAATCATGATCCGTCTAAAAAGGATTTTTCCCTTTTTCGCATCGATTCGTTCAATTTGACCGTAGTACTCACAGAAATAGTGACCATAATAGCAGTATGCGAAAGCGCGTCTTTGATTGTTTCTGGAATTGAACAGGGCATCCAGATATTCTTCCCAGGTAAGGTGTTCTCCCCGTCTGATATCTTTCATGGCATCCCTGTCCAAATCCAGGGTGCCAAATTGCGTGCTAACAAGCCCGCTTTTCCACCGTGATACCTCACGGTCGAACCGTTCCCGGTCCGTCATTTTTCTCTTTGATTTTCCTTCAATTTCTTCCCACATTGCCTCTGCATGTTCTTCGTAGTTGCTCATAGCCTCTACCTCCAATGATTGATAAGTGCTGCAAAATTGCAGCCTGACATATCAATGAAACAGAGCTTATGGTTATTTTGAAGGCGTATTTTTCTTAACAAATACCCGGTACTCGTCCCGGATCAACGCATAAGAAATCAGGTTCTTTATAAAAGCGGTTACTTCCGGATCATCCAGGTTCCAGAGACGTTCATTGACCAGTTTCCCGAGAAAAAACTGTTTTCCGGATATCAGCTCCGGCTCCTTATCTTCCACAAATGCCCGCAGTTCATCCACCTTTCCAGATCCAATCTTCCCGACGGCGATTCGCCCATGATGATAGAAAAAGCAGTTCTTTCCGACTACACGGACATTATCATCCAACACAAGCTGTAAAGCATGATGAGCCGTTTTTTCATTGTCGATGGCTACGTTTAATACCGTCTTATTGACGTCCTGGTGCGCCGATGTCACGTAAATGCTAAGACCAATGGAGACGATCTCGGTGCTGCCCTGGTACTCCACCAGGAAAGAACGGTATGGGCCGGAAAACTTTCCGCCGGACGCATTTCCATATTCCAGAAGACGCACCCCTAAGTCCTCTTTCATCTTAAAAAGGCCATAATTTTCTTGTGGGAACCGATGCTCCGGGTAGAGCAGACACTCCCAGAGGTTTGTTGCCGCTTTCAGGACTGGATCCGGTGTAGCATCACCCATCTCAGACCAGATGTAGTCCTGCCACCCGTTTCCATCCATAATTTCTTTCCAGGTAAGACGTTCCGGAATTTCCAATGGCTTTAAATATGTATATGCTCCCTGCAGGATCTTTTCGTATGGCGGCAGCCCGTCAACCGGCTGATAGTCACCGGTTTTCTCATCGTAATGATAACAGAACGTCTCCACTCCATTTGTCATGATCATGTAATAGCATCCCAGCTTATCGGAATAATCCACCATCTGGTCGGACGTCTTTACTCCAAGGAGCGTGCCCGGAGCCTTGCATTCGATCACGACCAGCGGATGGATCAGGTGATCTTCCGTTGATATGGCATCCACGATAATGTCCGCTCTCCGCCTGGTATCAATGCCATAATGAGACAGGTGCTCCTCCACCCGGATCATATCGGCAGGCACTTCGCATTCGCGCAAAAGCCACTGGATCACCTGCTGTCGAACGGTCTCTTCCGGTGTAATATAGATCAGCTTCTGCCGTACCGGGTCCAGGTAACAGTCCCGGTTGTTCCGCCGGAACACAGGAGGCAGTTTTTCTTTTGTAAAATCCATCGCTTACTACGCCTTTCTGCTTTTGACACTTTTCTTTTGCGCTGTCGCCTGGTAACTCCAGTCAATCAGATTTTTGATGGTCTCATCATTCTCTGAGTCTGCAAGTAAAATCGAAAGCCAATTTTCCTTGTTCATACGGTATGCAGGATAAAATCCTTGCTGCTGCCGCAGATAACTGGAAAGGACAGGATCGCATTTGACGTTCAGGATCTCAACCTGTTTTCCGGGAGAAAGACCAAGTTTGCCTCCATCTACCGTCATAATTAGTCCGTACCATTTGTTGTTATCAACATGGCGAAGAACCGCGTTATTGTCATTCCAGGGATAATCCGGTGCTGTGTGGTACTTTCTGTCCCACATCCTGCAGATCACAAGAGCAGATTTCACAGAGGAAACGATGGGCGCGATCATGGTACGCCGCTCTTTCTTTTCAGAACCTCCGTTCTCATTCTCCGCCTCCGCGACAAATTTCGGCATGTCGATCGGGAGACCGGCGCCGGAGATGATCACGTCCGCTCCGGCTTTCACCGCCTCTTTCACATAGGACGCGTACTCCTTCGTCGCGACCATGATATTAAAGCCCAGAATCCCCTGGGGCGCTTTCTCCCTGGCTTTCTTAAGCTCGGAATGGATCGCTCTCAGATTCGCCGCCATCGGATTTTTTCCGAAATCCTGATCCTTAAATCCGATCTGGGCCGTGGAAATGATTCCGATTCCGCCCGCCTTCGCGACTGCTCCGGCTAAGGACGAAAGGCTCACGCCGACCCCCATTCCTCCCTGGATCACCGGGTACTTCGCCACGAGGTTCCCTATTTTTAATGGTTTCAGACTGATTGCTGCCTCCATATTTCCTCCTAAATTATAACTCCCCGTATTTGTTCCATCTCTAACATGACCATATGCTGGTCTGCACGCTGCTGGAGCGCTGCCTAAAATTTCCGGAATCTCTCATACCGGCGCTCTGCTAACGTCTTCCCGTCAAGCTGTGTCCACGCTTCAAAGAACTCCTCCATGGCATTCTCCATAGTCTTCGCGATCTCCGGAAGCGTCTCAGGGTCTGCCGGTTCCGGCTCCGGGATCACACGCTCGATAATTCCGAGTTCCTTTAATTCCGCCGCGGTCATCTTCATGACCCGTGCCGCCTCATCGGCGCGTTTGCTGTCTTTCCACAGGATCGATGCAAACCCTTCCGGGGAGAGAACGGAATAGACCGCATTCTCCATCATCCAGACCTCGTTCGCCACAGCCATGGCAAGTGCTCCGCCGCTTCCGCCCTCTCCGATCACGATGGAGAGCACCGGAACGGTGAGATCTGACATCTCAAAGAGATTTCTCGCGATGGCCTCTCCCTGTCCGCGCTCCTCGGCTTCCAGTCCGCAGAAGGCTCCTGGGGTATCTACAAAGCACACTACCGGACGTCCAAAGGTCTCCGCCTGCTTCATGAGACGCAGCGCCTTCCGGTATCCGTCCGGGGACGGCATTCCGAAGTTGCGCTTGATGTTGTCCTTTGTGTTCTTTCCCTTTTCCTGACCGATCACTGTCACAGGCATTCCGTGGAAGGAAGCGATTCCGCCGACGATGGCACCATCATCTTTGCAGTAACGGTCTCCGTGAAATTCCATGAAATCATCAAAGATCGCACGGATATAATCCGTAGCCACCGGGCGGTCCGCCTTTCTGGAAAGCAGGACGGAATCCCATGCGCTGCGGATCGCTCCTGCTGCCTTTCCGGAACCATGATGCGCTCTCTTCGCAGGAGAATTCTGCTCTTTTTCCTCAAAAGCCGCCCTGTCAACTGTGTTTTCCGTTTTCCAGTCCGCAAGACATCCGCTCTCCGGCTTCTTATGAAGCTTTAAGATCATCGCCAGCGTCTCTTTCAATTCCTCGCGCTTCACGATCTTATCGACAAAGCCGTGCTCCACAAGGAACTCCGCTCTCTGGAAACCTTCCGGCAGCTTCTGCCCGATGGTCTGCTCGATGACACGGGGTCCCGCAAAACCGATGAGTGCCCCCGGCTCCGCGAGGATGATATCTCCTAACATCGCGAAGCTTGCCGTAACGCCGCCCGTTGTCGGGTCCGTCAGGACGCTCACATAAAGCTGCCCTGCCTCATGATGTCTCTTTAAAGCCGCAGAAGTCTTTGCCATCTGCATCAGGGAGACCATGCCCTCCTGCATTCTCGCGCCGCCGGAGCAGGCGAAAAGGATCACCGGAAGCTTTTCCTCCGTGGCGCGCTCCACGGCTCTCGTGATCTTCTCTCCCACATTGTGGCCCATGCTGCTCATCAGGAATCTCGCATCGCAGACGCCGACAACGGTCTTCTGTCCGCGGATCGTGCAGGTTCCTGTGACGATGGCCTCGTTAAGTCTTGATTTTTCACGGGCCGCCGCCAGCTTCTTCTCATATCCGGGGAAATTTAACGGATTGGACACTTCCAGTTCCTTATCCCACTCCTCAAAGCTCCCATCGTCCGCGATCATCTCGATCCGGCGGTACGCATGGACACGGAAATACCCGCCGCACTTCGGGCAGATATAAAAGTTCGCCCTTACATCGTCCGTGTAGATCGGCTTTCCGCATTTATTGCACTTTTTCCACAGCCCGGCAGGAATCACCGGCGCGTCCTCCTCTGCCGTTCTGGCAGATTCCTTTTCTCCCGCACGGTATTTCATATCGATCTTCGTATATGTTTTTTTAAACATATCCCTTAGCATATATAAAAGCTCCTTTCAAGACTGTGAAAACATTACGTTCAGCCATGCACATAGTTAGACATGACTGAACTGGTATTATCTATTCTTTGGTGTACTCCGGAAAATGCGACGGAATGAAGTTTGTATCCACATTTCCCGCCTGAAAATCCGGATCGCTTAAAATATCATACTGGAAATCCAGATTCGTATTGATTCCCTCGATGACAAGCTCCCCGAGGGCGCTGCGCATCTTCGCGATGGCGGACTCCCTGTCTTTGTCTCTCACGATCAGCTTTAAGATCATGGAATCATAATTCGGCGGAATCCTGTAGTTGTTGTAGACCGCCGTGTCCACGCGGACTCCCCGGCCCCCCGGGAGATGGATATCTGTGATCATGCCCGGGCATGGCATAAAGTTCTTCTCCGGATTCTCCGCGTTGATCCTGCATTCGATGGCATGGCCGGAGATCTTGATGTCCTCCTGGCTCACGGAGAGCGGTTCCCCCGCCGCGATCTGGATCTGCTCTTTGATGAGGTCCATGTCCGTGACAGCCTCCGTCACCGGATGCTCCACCTGGATCCTCGTATTCATTTCCATAAAATAGAAATTTTTATCTTTATCTAAAAGGAACTCGATGGTTCCCGCATTCTCATATCCGACCGCCTTTGCCGCGCGGACTGCCGTCTCACCCATCTTTTTCCGAAGCTCCCCGGAGATCGCCGCTGACGGGGATTCCTCAAGAACCTTCTGGTGTCTCCTCTGGATCGAGCAGTCGCGCTCACCGAGATGGACCACATTTCCATAACGGTCGCCTAAGATCTGGAACTCGATGTGGCGCGGATTCTCCACAAACCGCTCGATATACATGGTATTATCGGAAAATCCCTTGACGGATTCCATCTGGGCATTTAAGAAGTTCGCCTCAAAATCTTCCTCCGACCTCGAAACGCGCATTCCCTTTCCGCCGCCGCCGCTGGACGCCTTGATCATCACCGGAAAGCCGACCTCTTTCGCGGTCTTAAGGCCTTCCTCCACAGTGTAGACCGGCTCTTTGCTTCCCGGAACCACAGGAACGCCCGCCGCCATCATAGTTTTTCTTGCCTCGGACTTATTTCCCATCTTGTTAATGATCTCAGCTGACGGTCCGATAAAGCGGATATTGCACTTTTCACAGAGCTCCGCGAAGCGGGCATTCTCGGACAAAAATCCGAAGCCCGGATGGATAGCATCTGCCTTCATGACAACGCATGCGGTTAAGATCCGCTCCATATCGAGATAGCTCTCCGTGGACGGCGCCGGTCCGATACAGATCGCCTCGTCCGCAAGAAGTGTGTGCAGTGCGTCCCGGTCTGCCTCGGAGTAGACGGCAACCGTCTTGATCCCCATCTCCCGGCATGCCCGGATGATCCGAACGGCGATCTCGCCGCGGTTTGCGATTAAAATCTTCTGAAACATCTCTTCACCAGTCCTAACCGATCATAAATGTGAGTTCCGCAGATACCGCAACTTTTCCGTCCACGGTAGCGACCGCCTTTCCAACACCGACCGGTCCTTTCTGCTTGATGATCTCGCACTCCAGGCGGAGCTTGTCGCCCGGAACTACCTTTTTCTTAAACTTTACATTGTTCATTGCACCGAAATACGCAGTCTTTCCTTTGTTTTCCTCAACGCTTAAGATCGCGACAGCGCCTGTCTGTGCCAGCGCCTCAACGATCAGGACGCCCGGCATTACCGGCTCCTGCGGAAAATGGCCCGCGAAATACGGCTCATTGTATGTCACAGATTTATATCCAACGGCTCTCACGCCCGGCTCCAGCTCCTCCACACAATCCACGAGAAGAAACGGATGTCTGTGGGGAATGATTTCCTGAATTTCTTTGATTCCTAACATGATTTTTATCCTCTATCCAATCTTTCACAGCCCGCGCGGCAATGCGCGGGCCGCCAAACAGTTATCTTTATTAATTAACGAATCCGGAATAACGGCTGACCATACTCAACCGTCTCCTCGTTCTTCACAAGGATCTCCTCCACGATTCCGTCATACTCGCTCTCGATCTCATTCATCAGCTTCATGGCTTCCACAATTCCGATGACCTGACCTTTTTTCACGGTATCTCCGACTTTTACATAGTCCTCTGCGTCCGGTGCCGGGGAGGAATAGAACGTACCCACAAGCGGACAGGTGATCACTTTCTCGGAGATTCCGGAAATTTTCTTTTCCGCATTTTCACCGGAGACCTGCTCCATAGCGGTCACATCCGCGGTCTGGATCATGGAACCCTGTCCCGGGACCTGCATAACGACCGGTGTCTGCGCCGCCGCAACGATTTTCTTTTCCCGCTTCATGCTCAGCTTCCAGTCGCCTTCCTCAAGCTCGAAACCGGTCATGCCGTTCTCTGACATTGCCTTCATTAATTCAATGATCTCTTTTACTTCCATCGCCGTTCTCCTTACTCCTCAAACCTTCTGACAAGCAGGCACGCATTGTGTCCGCCGAATCCCAGAGAGTTCGTCAAAACTGTCTTTACTTCCATGGAAACGCCGTCGCCCTTTGTGTAGTCAAGATCGCATTCCGGATCGTCTACTTTTAAGCCTGCTGTGGCATGAACGAAGCCGTCCTGGATGGATTTTACACAGTCGATGAACTCAACGCCGCCGGCAGCGCCTAAGAGGTGGCCGATCATGGATTTTGTGGAGTTGATCTTTACTTTATATGCATGGTCGCCAAGCGCAAGCTTGATGGCCTTTGTCTCGAATAAATCGTTGTGGTGGGTCGCTGTTCCGTGGGCATTGATGTAATCGATGTCCTCCGGCTTCATTCCCGCGTCAGCAATTGCGTATTCCATTGCCTTTGCTGCACCGCTTCCGTCCTCCGCCGGAGAAGTAATGTGATAAGCATCGCCTGTCGCTCCGTATCCGGCTAACTCCGCGTAGATCTTCGCTCCGCGGGCTTTTGCATGTTCTAATTCCTCTAAGACAACGACACCTGCGCCCTCGCCCATGACGAAACCGTTTCTCTCAAGATCGAACGGAATGGAGGCGCGCTCCGGGTCCTCAGAGGTGGAAAGAGCGGTAAGTCCGGAGAATCCCGCAACGCCTAACGGTGTGATGCAGCTCTCAGTTCCGCCTGCGACCATGACCTCCGCCTCGCCGTGCTGGATCGCACGCATCGCCTCACCGATGGAGTTCGTACCGGACGCGCACGCTGTCACGACGTTGATGTTCTTTCCCTTTAAGCCAAACTGGATGGACACGTTTCCTGCTGCCATATTGCTGATCATGAGCGGCACCAGAAGCGGGTTTACGCGGTTCGGTCCTTTTTCCAGAAGCTTCTTATATTCCTTCTCGATGATCTGTAAGCTTCCGATACCGGAGCTCACGCAGACACCGACACGGAACGGATCTTCCTTTGTCATGTCGAGGGAAGAATCCTCCAGCGCCTGACGGGCTGCCGCTACCGCAAACTGTGCGAAACGCTCCATTCTTCTTGCCGCCTTCGGATCCATATAGTCCTTCGGCTCGAAGTCCTTGACCTCTGCCGCGAGCTTTGCTTTATAATCGGTCGTGTCAAAATAGGTGATCGGTCCAAATCCGAGTTTCTTCTCTTTTAATCCGTTCCAAAATGTCTCAACATCGTTTCCGATCGGGGTGATCGCGCCCATTCCTGTTACTACAACTCTTCTCATGCTTTTCGTTCTCCTGTTCTAATTATGCTATCATCCACGCCCCGCGCAGATGATAACCGAAACATCCGCTGTCCGGCTGTGTGGCCGGAACAGGCGCTTTTTCCAACTGTCTTTTACATCGCCATGCCGCCGTCCACATGAAGAACCTGGCCGGTAATATAAGCTGCCTCATCGGAAGCGAGAAATGCGACTGCCTCCGCAATGTCTTTTGTCTCGCCGAAATGCTTTAACGGAATCTGCTCGCCCATGGCTTTCTTTACGTCCTCCGGCAGCACATCCGTCATCTCTGTACGGATAAATCCCGGTGCGACTGCGTTCGATGTGATTCCACGGCTTCCAAGCTCTCTCGCAACGGATTTCGTGAGTCCGATGATGCCGGCCTTAGATGCGCAGTAGTTTGCCTGGCCTGCATTTCCCATCACTCCGGAAACGGAGGAGATGTTGATGATCCGTCCGCCTCTCTGCTTTAACATCTGGCGGGAGACATGTTTGATGCAGTTGAATGCGCCCTTTAAGTTTGTGGCAATAACTGCGTCAAAATCGTCCTCGGACATCTTCATGATCAGGTTGTCTTTTGTGATTCCGGCGTTGTTCACAAGAATATCGAGACGGCCGTATTTTTTTACGATCCCATCGATCATTTCTTTGGATTTTTCGAAATCACTGACGCTGCACTGCATGCTCTCCGCCATTCCGCCGTTTGCTGTGATCTCGTTTACGACTTCCTCTGCTTTTGCTGCGGAGCCGTTATAGTTGACGATGACGGTCGCGCCGTATCCAGCCAGTGTCAAAGCGATCTGACGGCCGATTCCGCGGCTTGCGCCTGTCACAAGAGTAACCTTCCCTGTTAAATTCATGTTTCCCTCCGTGTTTCTATCAGTCAGCCGCCAGATTTTTGTCTCTGACGACATTATTTACTAATTTCTCTTTCGATCACTTAGTTCAGCTTCTCCAGATCCTCAAATTTCTCAATATTGATGACTGTCGCTTCCCTGTTGATCTTTCTGATAAATCCAGCTAACGTCTTTCCCGGTCCGATCTCGATAAACCGGTCAACACCGTCCGCCAGCATGGTCTCCACGCTCTGCTGCCATCTGACAGAAGAAGATACCTGGCGTGTCAAAAGCGGCTTTACGTCCTCTGCCTTTGTCACATAAGCAGCTGTCACGTTCGCCACATACGGGATCACCGGCTCAGATACCGGAATATTCTCCAGAAACCTTCCAAGCTTCTCCCCAGCTTCCTCTAAAAGATAGGAGTGGAACGGTCCACTGACATTAAGCGGGATCACACGTCTTGCGCCTGCCTCTTTTAACTTCACCGCCGCGGTCTCCACCGCCTCCTTGAGACCGGAGATCACGATCTGACCAGGGCAGTTGTAGTTTGCGACCTGCACATTCGGAATCTCGTCCACAACGGCATTGATCTCATCTGCCGTCATGCCGAGAACAGCGCTCATTCCGCCGACTCCAGCCGGAACTGCCTCCTGCATGAGGATTCCTCTCTCCCGGACTGTGCGGATCGCGTCATCCGCCGTCATAACGCCAGCTGCCACCAGTGCACAGTACTCGCCAAGGCTTAAACCAGCCGCCACATCCGCATGGATGCCGCGCTCCTCCATAACCTTCATCATGGCAACGCTCGTGGTCACCATTGCCGCCTGCGTATACTCCGTGATGTCCAGACGATCATTTTTCTCAAAACATAACTCCGGAACGGAAAAACCTAAAAGCTCCGTCGCACGGTCAAATACTGCCTTTGCAGTCTCCGAATTTTCATAAAAATCCTGGCCCATGCCGCATACCTGCGCGCCCTGTCCCGGAAAAATAAATGCTGTCTTTCCCATGATTCTCCTTACTTCTGACATCCGCCAAGCAGCTTATCTGCCTGCTCCATCATCTCATCGATCATTTCCTTGCATGTCTGCTCTTTCGTTACAAGACCTGCGATCTGACCTGCCATGACGGTTCCATTTGTGGTATCGCCTTCCTGAACGGCTTTTCTGAGGGTTCCAAGTGTCAGATACTCAAGCTCCTCAAAGGATTTTCCTTCTGCCTCAAGTCGGTTATACTCTCTTGTCATCTGGTTTCTCAGGCAGCGGACCGGATGTCCGTGGGTTCTTCCTGTTACCGCAGAATCGATGTCCTTTGCTTTAATGATTCTCTGCTTATAATTTTCATGAACGATGGATTCCTTTGCGACAACAAATCTTGTTCCCATCTGGACTGCCTCAGCGCCCAGCATAAAGGCCGCCGCGATTCCTCTTCCATCGCCGATGCCGCCTGCTGCAATGACCGGGATGGATACCGCATCAACGACCTGCGGAACGAGAGTCATGGTGGTCGCCTCACCGATATGTCCGCCGGATTCGGTTCCCTCTGCAACGACAGCATCAGCGCCGCCGCGCTCCATAAGCTTCGCAAGAGCCACAGAAGCAACGACCGGGATCACGATGATCCCTGCTTCCTTCCACATCTTCATGTACTTTGCAGGATTTCCGGCGCCTGTCGTAACAACCTTCACGCCCTCTTCAACAACCACCTTCGCCACATCATCCGCATACGGGCTCATTAACATGACATTAACGCCAAACGGCTTCTTTGTCAGTGCTTTCGCCTTACGGATCTCTTCACGGACAACCTCTCCCGGCGCGTTTGCGCCGCCGATGAGGCCAAGACCTCCTGCCTCGGAAACAGCGGCAGCAAGATGATGCTCAGCGACCCAGGCCATACCGCCCTGAATGATCGGATATTCGATTCCCAGCATTTCTGTAATTCTTGTCTTCATTTTTATTGCTCTCACTTCCTGAAATCTATCTGTCGGGTATTGCCCGGAATTATCTTTATATCAGTAAAACGCGTCATAGACGCGTTTTTACTCTGGTTTATTCGGTTTGATTATTCCTCAACACCTTTATCTTTTAAGTACTTCATAACATCGCCGACCGTTGCGAGATTCTGAAGGTCCTCAGCCGGGATCTCTACGGAATACTCATCCTCAAGAGCCATAACAACGGATCTGGCAGAGATTCGTGAGTATGGCAGAAATACCAATCTGATT
>OHCJ01000491.1_pt1 | contig 11845 bp, 13 predicted proteins | sample 1566821 | NCBI WGS metagenome assembly OHCJ01 (sample SAMEA3879545, study PRJEB24766) | human gut metagenome | biome: human-associated habitat; feature: feces | place: USA | collected 1985/1987 | reverse complement strand
GATGGTTCAGATAACTATCTGGAAATCGCACAAAATATATGTCGTAATTTTACGGACATGAAGTTAATGCGTGATAGAGTCGTTAACAAAATGTTTTGTGAACCATTGTCACAATTTAAATGATTTTGTTATGGCAAAAAACATAGAAATACGAAATAGTGCGGCAGAGTTTCTTATCTTCATGCTTGAAGGCAAGGAGGATGGGATTCAGGTGATGTATAAGGATGAGACCATTTGGGCAACACAAAAGGCGATGGCGCAGCTTTTTGATGTAGGAGTACCAGCAATCAGTAAGCACCTTAAAAATATTTTTGAGAGTGGTGAGTTGGACGGAAAATCAGTTATTTCCAAAATGGAAACAACTGCTTCGGATGGCAAGAATTACGATACGGCATTCTATAATCTCGATGCCATTATCAGTGTCGGATATCGAGTCAATTCTGTTCGTGCCACACAGTTCCGTCAGTGGTGTACGTTTGTGCTTCGTCAGTTTGCCATCCGTGGATATGTGCTTGATCATAAGCGAATGGAGAACGGGGCTTTCTTAGGTGTGGATTACTTCGAGCATTTGTTGGCCGAAATAAGGGAGATAAGGCTGAGTGAGCGTCGTTTTTATCAGAAACTGACCGATATTTATGCTACGGCTATAGACTATAACAAAGATGCTCCGACAACACGCTTTTTTTTCAAGAAGGTACAGAACAAAATGCACTATGCTGTGCATGGGCATACCGCTGCGGAGTTGATAGTCGAACGAGCCGATGCGAATAAGGAACACATGGGTTTGACCACGTGGGAAAATGCTCCGAATGGAAAAATTGTCAAAACTGATGTGTCCGTTGCAAAGAACTATTTGCGAGAAAAAGAATTGGAAGAAATGGGCAGAATAGTCAATGCATCGCTTGATATGGCAGAAAGTATGGCTAAGCGTCATATCCCTATGACAATGGAAGATTGGGCAAAGCGAATAGACAAATTCATAAATTTATTTGAGAGCTCAATATTGCAGGACAGCGGAAAAGTTTCTGCCGAATATGCCAAAGAGTTTGCTGAATCCGAGTTTGAAAAATACAGGATCATTCAAGACCGTCTTTTCCAATCAGACTTTGATAGATTTGAGGATAATAGCCTTCCTCCATTAGATATGGAATGATTACGGTGCCATTCTGAGGTTGGCAAAATATTCATAGAGATATGGCAGATTCGTTTCGACTGATTGGCAAGCGTTCGGACAATAGTTCTGTGTTCATTATCGAGTATCTGCATTTATGGTGGCCGACATTACTCTGGGATATCAACCTAAAAGCAGGAAAAGAGTTCACATAAGAGTTCATAAAAGAACCAGTAGGGTTCATAAAAGAGTTCGTAAAAGCATTATTGAAATGCGCTTATCCCTGCCAGCTATTAAACAGAGGATAGCCCAACCAAAACATAATTGCGTGGAGAGCTGATACATTCCATAATTGCAATAAAACCATATCCGGCTTGCATGGTTATTGGCAACTTCTCACGAGCGATTCATCGCTTGGGGTATTGAGTTACCCTAACTCAATAAATGTTGTATAACGGGCAAGCCGGACGCAAATTGGCGTGTTGATTTCGTCTTTGTCAAGAATGACATATCGAGGCTGGCATAAAGATAAAAGGTTCAAATAACGCCTTTTTCTCACCAATCAGCTTGCTGAAATATCTGGCACTCTCAAACGACCGCTTGGTCGCTTGGGGTATTAGGCTCCCCGTACAAGATAATCTTTGTACAACGGGCAAGCCCTTGGCTTAAAAAAGATAGGTTGGGGAAATAAGACGGCAACGACCAGTTTCGAGAATTATCATGAAACCAGCCGTTGCACTTAACTTTGACTTACACAAGAATACACGCTTTGAGAATAAAGTCAAGTGGAGAGTCAATAGTGGTAATCCGGTATGAAGCGATAAATGCCACGGCTTTCCTGAACCACCATCCGTTTGTTCGTGAGAAACTTAATTGTTTCCACAATCTTGTTGTGATTCAATTTTGTTCCTGCCAGTTCGTAGGCAGTGGTCAGTTCTTCTTCCAAAGCTTTATATCCCGAAATAGTCTCTTTCCCCTCAAAAGCCATTTCGAGAGCCTTGCGATGGGTGGATTCGTGAATGTTCTTACCTGGGGAGAATGGTTCTTGCTTGGGACGACCAGCACTTTTCTTGGTCGGCACATAGTCCGGCAGAAGTTCGGGAAGCGATTGGTCATTGATGTAGAAAGCGAATGGCAGGAAGTCCTTTGAGCGGGTATGCACACTTTCCACTTTGCTGATTTTGCTGTCGTCCTTGTCTTTCTCGATTTGGATGACCGTTTCCGCTTTGTTGTTGATTTCCGTGCCAATGTGTCCACGGGCATTTTCATCACTTTTGTTCTGATGAAGAATGGTGTGAAGATGAATCTGGTATTCGTCAGTCCACTGCATAAGTTTGGATATTACACATGTGGCTTCACTCGGTGAATTGATGTCATAAACCAAGTCGCGGATTCCGTCAATCACGACAAAACCAAGCCCTTCAATCTGACTGATGGCATCGTCTATGATAGCCAAACGCTCCTTCGGATTGAACTTGCGTAGAGCGAGAAAATAGAAACGGGCGCAATCTTCATTAGCCGGCAACTCTGCTAGTTTCATGATACGTTGCATTACAATCATGCAATGATTCTGACTCTGTTCTGTGTCAATGTAAAGGATGCGGTTTTTCCCATCAGGAAAATCCGTTGTGTAGTTAAGGACTTCCTTTCCGGACAAAGCTGCTGCCACCATAGCCGACACGTTGAAGGTCTTTTTGCTTTTTGCCTTGCCAATGGATGCACTGAAATTTCCCAATGTTCCGATAGCCACTCCGCCTATACTCAGGACTTCCGGTTCCTGTTCGTACACCTTTTCCAAACTGAGCATAGTATCTTGCCATCTCGTAGTGATTTGAGCAAAATCCTCAATGGGTGTTGCAGTTTCCATACTTACCAGTTTTTAGGATTAGGCTTGCGACGGTGTGAGGCATACATCGCTTCGTTTTCTTCCTCATAGGTGAGAGGTACTGAAGTTTTGCGTGATGCCTCCAGCCATTTGTCGAGCTCGTCACGATAGATATAAAGGTGCTTTCCTTGTTTGATAACCGGAATGTTGTCCTTCTTTATCTTGTAATAAAAGGTGGAGACTGGCATTTTCAGATAGGCACAGGCTTCCTGTACCGTCATAGGTACATGCAAATTCTCTTTTGGTTCGCTTTGGCGGTTAAGAGTGTCCCTAAGTAAATTTTCCATTCCTGCGATTCTCTCGCAGAGTTCGCCTACCACTTTGGGCAGGTCATTAAAAGTCAAATCTGTTGTGTTCATATCTTCAATAATTAGAATTAATATGCTGCAAACCAACAGAATGAAATTTTGCAGAAATCTGTCAGGCGGAACAATGATTACCGTCTGCACGATTTAATTTTCAAGTATTATTGTGAAAGTGGAAATCTCCTTTGTCCGGCACGTCAATAGGAATGTCGCATGGGACATTGACACGCAAATTGGCTTCCAGATATTCTATATCGGCGTTGCGCAATTCGTATGGGAAAGAAGACTTAATGAATATCGCTCTGTCGCGACGAGAGACTCCAAGCCGTTCACCGATATTCCAAGCTAAGTGTCTTAAAGAGGGAGAACTGATTTTTGCTTCTTTCGTTGAATGGATTGGCTGACAATCGTTAACCCGGTTTTCAGCAATACACTCTATATTCCTGAATAGTGTGCTGATATTCTCTTTTGAGAGATATTTCGAGGTCTTTTCCACTACATACTCACGGATAGCTATCATGGTGTCCCTTTTTCGTTTCACCTCCTTCAGTTGCTCTTTCACAAGAATGCTCTCATATCTCTCCAAACTATCAGGTATCTGTTCCTCTTCTACTGAATCTTGATTAGCATTTTGATGGCTGCTTTCTTGTGAACATTCGCTTTGTACTTGCTTATTTGTAGTACTACTTGAGATTGTCGTAAAAAGCCCTGCCATTACTTTGCGGAATATGGCAAAGGTCAAAATAAGCATTACCAAAGAGATAATAAAAATGGTGGCATCAAATAGGATGTTGTGATTGAACTTTTCACCGATATTGTATGCGGTGAGTGCCGAGAGTGAAACGATGACCACTCCAGCCAAACTGCTGATATCAGCTGCTTTCTGAACTTGTATATTATTCTCCATATAGTTGTGATTGTTTACAATTTTATGGCGTAAAGTTCAGCACTAATTTCCATATAACCATAAATACTAATGGTTATTGGACTGATATTCACAAATAATTATGGTTAGAATATGAATCATACTCAAAAATCATACTCTAACCATATAAAAGAGGTAATAATGACCGTTAATCCTTACGGATCAAGGAAATTTTGTTGCTGGCTTTTCGCTTGTTGCTATCCACCACTTTCATGTATCGTTGGGTTGTGGTGATGCTCTTGTGTGCCATGATGCTTTGGATGGTTCGGATGTCTGTTCCGGCAGCAGCCTGTAAAGTGGCGAATGTCCTTCGATATGAGTGGAAGGTGATGTTTTTGGTGATACCTGCGGCTCGGATCCACTCTTTCATGGGGTATTGCATCCAGCATCTTTTCAATCCTTTGAATACCAGCCCTGTCTTTTCGGGAGAATAACCAATCAATTGCAAGGCTTCGTCACTAATGGGGATGATGTCTTCTGTTTTTGTCTTTTGAGTGACGGTGTGGACGCATTTTCCTCCGGCAGCAAAGTCCACGATTTCTTCCCATCGCAATGTGAGAATATCGCTGATTCTCAGACTTGTCAGACAAGAGAATAACGAGGCTGTTTTCAGAACCGGTATTTTGCAAGGTGTTTCTGCCAATCTGTACAGTTCATCTACGCTTAGGTAGTCTTTCACTACATCTTCCGGCTCTATCTTGTCCAAGAAATCATTTACATTGGAGTGAATTAACTTGTTGCGATAGAGTATTTTGAGAAATCCTCTGAATGTGGACCAGTAGCCCACAGCCGAATTGCGTGATATGGGACGCTCAGGACGTCTAAGCTGTTTCGCATTAAGCAGATACTCTCTGAACTTGTTGCATAAGTCCACATCGATTTCCTCGAATGAACATTTTCCACCCACGAAATTGAAAAAATGCAGATATACGAACTCCCATTTCTGGTCGTGCTTGCGGAGTGTCTTCTTATAATAGGCAAGAAAATCTCCTTTCATCTTGCTCTTGTCAAAGAAATCGTACCGCTCATTTACGATGGATTCAAAACGTCGGCATCGTATAGCTTCCGCTTTTTCCGACATGACGGCATTAAAGTTCTGTTCCCGTTGGTTCTTTGGTTCGGCATAGATGTAGATGCCCAAAGATTCATGACGGATTACCTTCATACTTTCTTTGTCGCGATAACCGGGATAATAATCCAGATAGAACGACAACATGTTTTTCTTTAGAGGTCTTGTCCTCAATGTTACAGTTTTACATTCGTGCATAATGATATGTTTTTATAATTGGTGATTAATTTGTTGCAAACCAATACAATGAAACAATGCTGATGACTGCCATTGATGAAAATGATTCTTGTCTGTGCAGATTAATTCTCAGATACCGGATTTTTCAGCCATCACCTTGTCAAAATCCTTTTTCAACAGGAACATGGACTTCCCGTGATACATCTTCCGTATCTTGTTATACCTCGCATAATTGTAGACATCATCCCTACGCAGGTTATATTTTTCGATTGCTTCGGCTACGCTGTAATACATTTCCCGTTGGTCGAAACCTCCGCTTTTGATGATGTCGATATGGTCTTTTGAATATTGGACTTTGCCATAAACAACACGGGACGGGATTTTATGGCGATGTACAAATGAGCATCTGGCATCTTTGCTCATACCATAGATTTCCTCCATTTGCTCCGCACTAATCCATTCCTTTATATTGTCTGCAGCTTTATATTTGGCGAAGAATCTGTCAACTGACAGTTGCTCGTAATAATTGAACCCACCATGACTGATTTTAGGAATGTCGTTTTCACGGCATCGCTTGCAAATGGTTTTCCTGTTCATATGATAAGTTGCCGCAATTTGCTCGGATGAGTAATAACCTTCAGGGATTACAAAGGTTTCTTTTGGCAGGTCGCTTTTCTTTTCCCGTTTCTTGGGTGTATATGTTCCATCACGATGCTCTATATAGACTTTGTCAAACTCGGAACGTAGCACCATTGTTCGGCTTCCTTGCTTGAAGCGTTTGATGTCGTATTTGTTGACATAGTAGCTGATATTAATTTTGGTAAGTCTGTATTTCTCGGTAATTTCATCGTAGGTATAATAATCAGGATTCAGCTTCTCCTGCTTTTCCTTAATCGCATCTATATGGGCACGGGAATAATATACCTCGTGGTGACGGTTGATTCGAGGGATATTGTGCCGTAGTGCAAAGGTGACAACGGCATTACGGCTCATACCGTATTTTTCCATGACCTGCTCCGGCGTGTAATAACAGTCCGGATTGATTTCTTCGGCAAGGTCGGCAAAATACTTGTCTATGAGGGTGCGGTTGTAGAATACACGGCTACCTTCTTCAACCTTTGGGATGTTGTATAGTTTGCAACGACGATACAGGGTTTTCTTCTGGATTTGGTATTTCTCCAGAATCTCATTCGTGGTGTAATAGAGGACGGTCTGTTTCCGTCCATAGCTGCGTTTCTTGTAGTCGGGTGCATTGTCGAACATTTTTTCAATGTCGGATTTGCGTATAATGGTGCGCCCGCGAAGTTGCAACGCCCGAATGATACCAGCAGCCATGTGTCGGTATATGGTGGCGCGACTAATGCCTAAAAGGGTTGCGGTTTCGGCAGGGGAGAGATACAACTTGCTTCCTACGATTCCGACTTCCTGCATGGGCGGCTCATTTTGCCGTTCCTCGTATTCCTGTAACCTCTGCTTCCGCTTCTTCTCTTTGTACGCTTTTTCATTGCACGATTTACTGCAATAGCGTGTTACCATCGTGTGTGCTATAAATGGTTTGCCGCACCACTGGCATTTTCTTTGTACCTCCATATATTAGTCGCCTTTAATTTCGTCGATTTCGTCTCAACGCGTCTCACAATTTCTCACAGCGTCTCACACTGTGTCTTCTATAGCGGTTCCGCTCATTCTCATAGCATCTCACATCGTGTCCAAGATGTCGCTATGATGAGTGCGAAGTGTCCGCTTAATTGTTCGGCGGTAGAATTATGGTACAAAATAATGCTGGAAATCCGCAACCAGTCAGATTTGACTGAAAACCATATAAAAAGAAAAGCCGCTGGTTATCAGCGACTTTCTTCTAATTGGCTATGGTTGCTTATGGCTACTTACAAGCCGTCATTTCCCGATGCAGAATGTTTATTTGCCCACGCAAACTATATTTCTGCCATATAAAATGCTGTATATCAATATATAAATTTTTGAAGAATATTTTTGGGGGACAAACGGGGGACAAAATTTCGCATACCAAAAGAAAGAAAAACAATAAAACCATTTCCCAAAAACCGTGTTGAATTGCAAGAGATACGGTTTGTCCCTCGCAATTATTTTTGCTTTGTCTCTCCTTGTCCCTCGGATGTAGAGTTAGATTCTGTATTATTTCATAAACACTAAAAGCCGTAATCTTGCATACCAAAAGAAAAAAGCTATAAAAACATTCCTGAAAAACCATGCTGAAATGCAAGGGACATAATTTGTCCCTCGTTGTATTGTTGTTTGTCCCTCGCCTGTTCCTCGGACGAAAGTTAGGTTTGATGCGGTTTCCAATAACGTGAGTAAAGTAATAATGGAATAGGTTTAGTTTGGTTTTTGTATATCTAATCATTTTCTCAATTTCTAAACTCTTGATTGCTTTTTCTTTTCGTCAGCAAATCCTTCTTTTTATTCGCTATTGTTTGAAATGCGTTTTGCCGTTTATAGTGTTCCTGTTGCACACTTACTATCCTTTCTCGTCTTCACATCGTCTTTCGGGTTGGCAGATAAGAATTGTGTCGCAAAGGTATATATCCCGTCTTTCTTCCCTGCAAGGTCAAGCCTATCGGTTCAAGCCAAAATCTCCACACTCGGTTTTCAACTGAGGTTGTATTTTGTCTGTGAAGCCTTGCAGGAAGAGCCGGGACACCTTACAAAGCGACATAATTTTAATCAAACCCGAAAGTAGTTGATGCTAACAGAGGGAAAAGTAAAAAATCAAATCAAAAGCGATTATGGCAAATTATGCGACTAACATCTTCTACGCAAGTACGGAGAACGAGAAAGACCTTGATAAGGTGGAGAACTTTTTGGAAGACACATTTTGCGACTGTTACCTTGACAGGTCGGAAGACAGTATCGAGGGCGAGTTTTCGTCAAAATGGGACTATCCCGAAAAAGAAATAAACAAGATGATTTCTCTTTTGGAGGACAAAGACAAAATCTACATTCGAGTGCTGACACACGAACTATGTAACGAATATGTGAACTTCCAAGTGTTCTCTAATGGAGAATGGTCATACCGATAACCCTTAAAAACTCACTGACTATGTATTACGAAAACGAACAAGATACGGACATTATCGGGTGCTTATGCACGTTACTGACTCCTTACAAGGGGCATACAGAGGGTGAAGTCGTGGGAGACTACGGCAACGAGATAGTGGTAAGGCTCACCAATGGCAAGGAGGTGGTGGAATACCGGGATGAAGTGCTAATCTATGACTAATGGAGGATTGCTTTATGATGACACCGATAGCGACAAGGTTTGTGGATTGGGATATTCCCGAACTTTCAACCCTGCAAGACAGCAAGGTCTATCAATTAAGAGTGCAACTCAATGAGGGTACGCCAATGAGCCGACAACAGAAGAATTGGCTTACGGACAACGTGAACAGCAACACCTATTTCAAAAGGGCTGTTCCGCTAATGGGCTACCGTTTTGACTTCTCGGACATACTGAAACGCTACTTTGTCAAGCAATACGGACATATAGCCGAATATTATGCTGTGGACAAGACCGCTTTACGGACATTCCTTTGCGGTCGGATTGATGAAATAATTGAGATAACAGATTAAAAGAAAGATTATGCTGTACGATTACAGAAAAGAAAGCAAATCGCCTATGCTTCTGACTTTGGAGAATGGCAAGACCATTGAGGGCGAATTTATTGATTTGCGGATTGCCACCGAGACCTTGCCCAAGGGTAAACTGTGGTATCATATCCGACATACGGACAATGATTGGAGTGAACCAGCCTCTCTGAAAAATGGCTGTGTAGTGGTCAATTTCTGTGGTACATTCATTTGTGACCCTATCATTGATTTCCCTTGTGGCGAGGAACTGGAGATAAAAGAATGGTCATACCTGAACTGACCGACATCTGGCAGAACGGCAATGTGGGGCAATGCACCACATTGCTGTGTCCATGCCATTTGGAAATACATATCCAATGGCATCAACTTTTATAATTGGAGCTTGCAAGGCAAGCCGTTCTTCCTCTTATATATTCATCTTTGACAGTCAAGTCTCCTTTTGTATATATGGCATTTCATATTTCGCAATGGCGACCGGGCTGCTTTGTTCAACGAGTACCGGACTTCTTGCCTTTGTTTTCTTTGCCTTGATTTCTCCGGTTCTGTCGGTAAGGTAGAACGCGGCTATTCTGATGCGGGTTTCCGCGATCATCGTGTGCCATTCTGTTCTTCGGCTATCCCTTCCATAGCAAAATACCTTTGGCTTGCAGCGTCATAACGGATTCTGTATTACGGCATCCACATTGAGAGGACATACTGGATTCCTCGCTTCATCACTCTGCTTCTTTTGGATTTACAGCCGAAGCGTACCTGAAACTTCGTGTCTGCGGACGGATACTGTCCTTTGTCTGCGAACCTCGCTCACTTGTTTATTCACCAATCCATATCGTTACAGCTTTTGGTCGTGTTATTCCTCATTTTTCCGTTGCAAAGTTAGTATGCAGCCGGGTACGGCTGAAGGCCTTGGTCAATGGTGTAACTTCACAAATCTTCCTTTATCGGGCCGGAGGTTTTGACGGCTTACGCTGACAAAAATAAAGAGTATTTGATTGCTAACCTTGTCGCAACCCTGTAACTGCACTCACTTATATTGGCAGCGTAAAAATAATTTAATTAACAACTTAAAGCATTGTAACATGAAACAGATTGAGAACAATTTCGCAGTATCAGGATTCGTAGGTAAGGACGCAGAAATCCGTCAGTTCGCAAACGCAAGCGTGGCACGCTTCTCATTGGCAGTAAGCCGTCAGGAGAAGAGTGGCGAGGAAACAAAACGTGTGTCCGCTTTCATCAACGTGGAAGCCTGGCGCAACAACGCCAACACCGATTCGCTTGCCCAAATCACCAAGGGTACCCTGCTCACAGTGGAGGGCTACTTCAAACCCGAAGAATGGATTGACAAGGACGGCGTGAAACACAACCGCATCGTCATGGTCGCTAACAAGTTCTACCAGACACCCGACAAGGAAGAAACTCCTGCGGAGTCGGAAAAGAAAACGAAAAAAGGCAAGAAATAACTCCTGCCTCGTTCCGACAAACAAAGCGGCTTCGGTCGCTTTTGTTTTTGCTCGTATGTTTACCTGTTATACATCTATGGGTTGCCCATTATAAGTTTTCACCCATCCCGTAAACGGCTTCTTCTATTTTTCTTCGAGAGACTTGCTCGGCTGCGCAATGTTGCACGTTGCTCCTCTTTCGCAAGACACTCTGCCGAAATCGCCCGATACAAAAAGATTTGCCAACCGCTCCAAGACTTCGTTTTCTCCCGGTAGGCAAAACATTTTGTTATTTATCGGGCTTGCAGAAGAAACTCGTTTACTGCCCGCCCTTTGCTTGGGTTGATATTTTCGACAAGAGGGAGAATTAAATACTGATTTTTAAGTCCCTCGCTATGCCAGACATGAACGACTGTCATAGGCTGCATTCTGTTGGTTGAATCTTACCTGTCCCGCTGGTAGTCGCTTTTGCTCCAGCCTCCGAATATCACTTTCACGATTTTGATGAACACCCACAATCCCAATACTGTAATGATTACGTCTCCCATATCACTGATTTATTTCTGATTACTACTCGTAAAGATACGAAAAAATCGCGACATAAACGAGCGTATAATGTTAAATATCAATAGGATGAAACGTTTTTTCGAGAAGATATACGGTTATTCTTGACCTATGCAATTCCGAAAAGTTCTATCTCGAAGATGAGTGTTGATCCACCGGGTATGCCGGGTTGCGAGAACTTGCCATATCCCATTTCGGCAGGGATGTAAATCTCCCATTTGTCCCCGATACACATCTGTTGCATTGCGATAATCCAGCCCTCTATCAGTTCGTTCAAACGGAATGCTATTGGTATTCCACCACGACTGCTGTCGAACTTCTTTCCGTTTATAGTCCACCCCGTGTAGTGTGTGGTGACGATACTGCGGGACGTAGGATGTCTGCCGTTGTTCTTTCCCTCGCTGATGACCTTGTAATAGATTCCTTTCGGGAGAGGCTTCACTCCATCTTCTTTGGATTTCGCTTCCAGCCAATCCTTGTTGACTATCGCGTATTCTCGCTTATTCATAAATTTCATCGTATTGTTCTTTAATTGTTGGATAATCAATTATGTTGATATATGGAATTTTCTAACAATTGTACGTAGATTGAATATTATTTAGATGGCGGCATTCCTTGTTTGGTAAACACTTTACACGATTATTATTCTTATTACATAATCTTTGTTTCAGGGTTCATTTAAGTATCTTTATCTCTCTCTTTCTATAACTCTCATTGGCACGTACTTCTATTTCATTCCTTCCTTT
>OHCJ01000490.1_pt1 | contig 11848 bp, 13 predicted proteins | sample 1566821 | NCBI WGS metagenome assembly OHCJ01 (sample SAMEA3879545, study PRJEB24766) | human gut metagenome | biome: human-associated habitat; feature: feces | place: USA | collected 1985/1987 | reverse complement strand
CCTATATTCATTAGTTTTCTCTTTTGAGAAGAACCACTAATTGATATTCCTTTTTCTTCACGCAAATACCGCATTAGCGCATCCGTCGTTTTAGGGCGCTTCTTTGTCATCGATACACCCCTCCCTTATAAAATATATATTACTATACGAAAGCAACCTCGTCAACACCACATATAAAGTTTCTTGTTTGCTTATTTTTCGCTATGCCTATCTCACATTTCTGACCGCTCATATTTTTACCTGCCAGTTCCGCAAGATTCATCCACAAAAAGTACCCCAGATGTTGAGAATCTCAGCATCTGGGGCGCAGTCATTTTCTCGTTTTGGGGGCAAATCGGTGAGACGAACTCTCACTAGCACCGCTCAAATAAATGCGCAGCTTTGGTCTCATTGAGAAATACAAATACCCACATCACAGGGTTCACACAAGTGAAAAGCCCAACGAACTAATAATGAAGTTTTACCCTCTATGCAGAAGTTGTACGCGACCCCACTCCGCACCGTCCCCGCGCACTGCCCCTGTCGCCGCGAGAAACACGCCTGTTTGGGCGCGTTTACAGCGCATCGACGCGGTAGCCGCCCAGCCAAATACTGCCCTAAAATCCCCGCTTTCCGGGGATTTTTTATTTTACCACAAAGGCATTTACCTAGACGGGATTTTCCTGTACAGGTAAATCCAACGCAAATAAATAACTAAGTAAATAAAATACTAAGATACTATCGTATCCTATCCGTAAAACCTCAAAAAATCGGATTTTACCACTTTGGTTTTGCGGCAACGCGTACAACTTAACACTAGAGAGTACAACTTACGATTGCGCTTAGACTCTTCCGTGCGGTATAATTTGTTTATCCGCTATACCCATTGCATACTGCTTCGGGGTCGCGCCGACGAGCTTGCGGAAGATGCGGGAGAAATACTGTTCATCGGCGGCAAAGCCGACGGTTTCAGCCAGCTTTGTCATTTTTAGGGTGGGGTCTATCGTCAGCAGATGGCGGGCGATCTCGATGCGGTCGGCAATCAGGCGGGTGGCAAACTTATCCCCGGTCATCTTTTCGATTTTACGGCTTAAATAGTCCGGGTTCATAAACAGGATTTCCCGCGCGAACCACTGCATAGTGAAGTTTTTTTCGGGCAGATAGGCGTAAAATTCCCGCAGAATCATCTGCTCAGTGCGGGTGGCTTTGCCTATCGGCTCATCGCCGGTGCGGTGCTGCCAGATGTTGTCCACCAGATAAATCAGCAGCTCCGCATGGGTGGAGGCTGTCGTGGTCGGCGCACTGCCGCAGATGTAGCGCACCGCCCGCATACAGAAATCGCGCTGCACGGCGGGGGAAATCTCCTGCATCTGCATCGAAACCAGAATATCACAACAGGCAAAGCAGAGCGCCGCATAGCTGTCCGCATTGCGCAGCGTATCGTAGTTCATCAGGTGGGCGGCGGCGTGCTGCTCGGCGTTCAGGCGTTCCAGCAGGGTCAGCGTATTTTCCGGTGCGGCGGCCTGCAGGCGGCGTGCCTGCTCGTACAGTTCGGCCATCTGCGCCGCCGTGCCGCGCGCGCTGCCTGTAACCGTCAGCAGCCCGGCGCGAAACCGCGCAAATTCATCACAAAGCCGCTCCACAGCCGGGGGGAGTTGGTCATACAGACCGGCATCCACCAGCAGGCAGACATCCTGCGAAACCGAGGTATCCCCCAGCAAGCCGCCCTCCGGCAGCAATTCGGCCATCATGTTGGTGATGGCGTACTGCTCCAGATGGTCAATGCCCTCTTTGGTGTGCAGCAGCAATAACAGCAGCTTTCTGTCCAAGCCGCCCAGGTCATCTGCAATGCCGGGCAGGTGGGTCAGCGTTTCGCGCCCCAGCAGCAGGTCGCTCAGGGCCTTTTCCCGCGCCATTGGTGCCATACGCCGGACAGTGTTCTCCATCTCGGTCGTCTTTTGGGCCTTGCTGCGGCGCTCGTGCAGTTCGGCGCGGGCCTGCTCCAGCACGGGCAGGATCTTCGCTTCATCGCAGGGCTTCAAGATATAATGCCGTATCCCTAACTGCATGGCTTGGCTCGTATATTCGTAATCGCCGTAGCCGGACAGCACGACAAAGACCGTGTCAACATGCTGTTCCTGCGCGGCGCGGATCATGGCAAGACCGTCCATGACCGGCATTTTGATGTCGGTTATCACGATATCGGGCTGTTTTTCCTGTATCAGCGCCAGACCGCGCTTGCCGTTGATGGCTGTACCGACCAGCTCATAGCCGTAGCTCGGCCAGTCGATGAGCTCGGCCATGCCGTCCAGCTCGATTTCCTCATCGTCAACGATCAGCAGTTTCTCCATGCGGTTGTTCCTCCTTTGCGTCCTGCCGATTGAGAAGTATTTGTACCGTTGTTCCGTCCGTTTCCGTGCTGTCCACCGTAAAGGCGAACGTCTTGTACAGCATGGAAAGGCGCTCGTAGATATTTTTCAGCCCAATTCCGTGTCCCTGCGGCTTTACGGTAAAATTGCGAATTTCCGCCAGCCGCGCCGTGTCGATGGGTGTACCGGTGTTATGTACGGCCAGCAGCAGGGTGTCGGCCTCGGCGTGGGCGGTCACGGTGATTTCGCAGACATCCTCGCTCTCCTCCACGCCGTACTTGATGGCGTTTTCGACCAGTGGCTGCAAGGTGAAGTGGGGCAGATACCAGCTTTCCAGCGCACCGTCCGCGTCCAGCGTAAAGACTGCGCGGCGCTTATAGCGCAGCTGCTGGATCTCAATATAGCTGCGCACCAGCTGCACGTCAGCGGCGGCGGTGGTGTTCTGCTTGGGCGAGAGCGCCGCCCGCAGCATATCGCCCAAGTTAATGATGAGCCGCCCGGCGTCCTCGTTCTTGCCGGCACGCACAAGCCAGCTCAGCGTGCTTAACGTGTTGTACAAAAAGTGCGGATTGATCTGGGCTTGCAGCATCTTATAGCGGGTATCCTGCAAAAGCAGCTGCTTTTCGTAGTTTTCGTGGATCAGCGTGTCGATTTGGCCGAGCATCGCGTCCACATCGCGGGTCAGCGTACCGATCTCATCGGCGGCGGGTGTGTTGGGCAGCATCGCGCGGGCGGTGGTAAAGTCGCCGCCCTCCACGCTCTTGACGGCCTCGCTTAAAGTATGCACGGGGCGGGTGACAAGGCGCGCCATCCGCAGCATGACCCAGCCAAACAGCACAAGGATAGCGCAGCCGCCCAGCAGCAGCGCCCAGCGTGCGCGGGTGGTCTGGCCGTAAATTTCCGAGTAGTTGAACACGCTGCACAGCCGCAGCCCGCTGACGCCGGAAGTCAGCCAGCAGACAAACACCTTTTGCCCGTTCATGGTCTGCACGGCATAGCCCTGGCGGGTGTCCGGCAGTGTAAAATCCGCCGCCGTCTCGCCGCTTTGGTAGACGAGCGCTTCCTTATTATAAAGGTAGAGTTCTGACGGCTTGTTGGACAGTGCGTCGATTTGGTTGTTCAGCAGCTTTTCAATATCCACGGTGACAAGGACTGTGCCCAGCCGCTGCATACTCATATTCTGGCTGCGCAGCACATCGCGCCCGCAGATAAAATAGGGGTAATCGGCATCCGGCGGCAGCAGGGCAAAGCTGCCGGCGGTTCAGGGCATCGGCCAACTGTATGCGGCGCTCCTCGCCGGGGTCGGGGAAGGACTGCCCCACCACAATGGCGTTGCCGTTCAAATCGACAAATTGCAGCGCGTCCGCCTGCCCGCTCATATAGAGCTTTTCCAGCAGCAGCGGGCGCACGCCGGTCAGCAGATAGTAATACTGTGCGGTTTCGGGGTCTGCCGCCGTCAGCTGGGCCAGTTGGCTTTGAATTGTGGTATCCACCGCAATGCTGCGGGTCAGCACGTCCATCTGCTGCAAATCGTCATCAATGCTCTGGACGAAGAAGTCCAGCTCTTGCAGGGATTTCTCGTAGAGCTTTTCCTCAAAAACGCTCAGACCCAGATGCAGCGCACCGACCATAACGGCACAGCTGAGCAGCGTCATCACCGCAAAGATGCTGACGAATTTCTGCGATATAGGCAGGTCAAGAAATCGTTTTTTGAGGCGGGTGAGCATGAGGAGAGACTCCTTTGGAAAATATCGTTGCATGGGTGTGGGGGCGGCAAATGGCTTCCCCCTTGGGGGAAGGCTTTTACAGGAGGTTCCTATGAAACGCACCGCACAGGACATTCTCAATTTTGTTGAGGACAACGATGTTAAGTTCGCAAAATTGACATTCTGCGATATTTTCGGCAACCAGAAAAACGTTTCGCTTTTTGCCAGTGAGCTGCCCCGCGCCTTTGCCGAGGGTGTCAGCTTCGACGGGTCGTCCATCGCCGGGTTCATGAACGTCGAGGAGAGCGACCTTGTTCTCTGGCCGGACCCGGACACCGCCACTGTGCTGCCGTGGCGCCCCACCGAGGGCCGCGTCATCCGCATGTACTGCGACATCACCCTGCCCAACGGCAAGCCGTTTGAGGGCAACTGCCGCGGCTACCTGCAATCCGTCATCAAGCGTGCCCGCGCCATGGGCCTTGTCTGCAACGTCGGCTGCGAGTGCGAGTTCTACCTGTTCGAGACCGACGAGCACGGCAGCCCGACCCGCATTCCGCTGGACATAGGCGGCTATTTTGACATCCCGCCGCTGGACAAGGGCGAGAACATCCGCCGGGAGATCTGCTTTGCCATTGAGGAAATGGGCCTGCACCCCGAGCACAGCCACCACGAGAGCGGCCACGGCCAGAACGAGGTCTGCTTCCGCTACACGACGGCGCTGAAATCCGCCGACAATCTGAACACCTTCAAGAGCACCGTCAAGGCCATTGCGGCCCGCAACGGTCTATTTGCCAGCTTCATGCCCAAGCCTTTGGCCAACCAGCCGGGCAGCGGTCTGCATGTCAATGTCTCGCTGCTGCGGGACGGCAAGAACCTGTTTGACGGTGCCTTTACGCCCGACAGCGAGGCCGGACATTTTGTAGCGGGCATCCTGGCCCACGCGCGGGAGCTGACGGCGTTCTGCAACCCTGTGCCCAACTCCTACGCGCGCCTGGGCGCAAACGAGGCCCCGCTGTACGTGAGCTGGAGCCGCCAGAACCGCAGCCAGCTCGTGCGTCTGCCCAGCGCCCACGGCGAGTTCTGCCGCGTTGAGCTGCGCGGGCCCGACCCCGCGGGCAACCCGTATCTGGTCATCGGCCTGATCCTGGCCGCCGGTCTCGACGGCATCGAGCACAGCCTGCCCCTGCCCGAGGCCGTGAACCGCAACCTGTTCCATCCCAGCGCCGCGGCGGGTCTGGACAGCCTGCCCCGCACCCTGCGCGAGGCCATCACCGTGGCCGGGCAGAGCGAGTTTATCAGCCGTGAGCTGCCCGTTGCCCTGATGAACAAGTACTTTGAGTACCAGACCCAGCTCTGCCACGACGCCGAGGGTGCCCCCGACACCGAGAGCTGGGAAAGAGTGCACAGCTTCCTGATCATTTGATTTTACGGGAGTACGTAGGGTGGCCTGCCCTCAGGCCGCCGTGCCCGTGTGCCCGGAGAGAAAACTTTTCCGTGCGGCACACGCCCACGGCGGGGTGGGGGGCACCCCGCCCTACGGCCTGTCCGAAAGCTCCATCGTAAATTATCAGGAAGGGAGGGCAGCCTATGGCAAAAGCCCTGATCGTTTCAGCGGGGAATAACGCCAATGAATATCTGGCGCGGCATATCGGAGAGCTGGGCTATACCCGCCCCACGATTGTCGCCAGCGGCGGCGAAGCGCGCCGCCGCATGGATACCAACAGCTTTGAGGTCGTCATCATCAACACGCCCCTGCCCGATGAGTTCGGCCACGAGCTGGGCACCGACGCTGTGGAAAAGACCGACGCAGGCGTCATCCTTCTGGCCAAGACCGGCACCGCGGAGCAGATTGCGGATAAACTGCAGGATTTCGGCGTGCTTGTGCTGGCCAAGCCGTTCACCGGCGCACAGTTCCGGCAGGCCGTGCAGATCGCGGCCAGCAGCTACAAGCGCCTGGCCGTGCTGCGGACCGAGAACGCAAAGCTGCTGGACAAAATTGCCCAGCTGCGGCTGGTGGACCGCGCAAAGTGCTATTTGATTGAGAAAAAAGGCTACACCGAGACCGACGCCCACCGCCTGATCGAAAAGCGCGCCATGGACACCCGCATGAGCCGCGGCGAGGTCGCGCAGGAGATTCTGGAGGAGGAGGATGAGGAATAACAGCAAAAAAGCGACTGCCCAACCGGACAGCCGCTTTTTGTTTAAATAAAAAATAGTAGAATTTTTCTCTCTGCCGCAAGATGATTTTAGGTCGGTTGAGGGATTAGAAAACGCCGGAAACTCGCATAAACTCTATGTTTTTGCGGGTTCTCGGCGTTTCTTTTATCGCCTGTATTAGTGGTGCTTTTTCGGTAAATGGTGCCCAAATGGTGCCCAAATTCCACGCGGGCATATAAAAGGTTGTAAAGAGCAGTAAAGAGATACAGCGGTTAAAGGTCTATTTCGCTGTGTTTTTTCTTTGCTGCCCGTTTTCCTTTTTTCGGCTCGGCTTCCTTTGGTTTCTCCGGGGCTGCTTTTTCCACCGCGCTATGGTAAGCGTCCAAAACTTCTTTTTTTCGTTCAAGCCGCACGTCCACATAACGGGCGGTAACAGCTTCAAAGTTCATGGAAAGCCCAAGCGACGCGCCGATACCCGCAAGCGTATGCCCCAAGACTTCGCCAACCGTATAGAAGTCGCCTGTCAGTTGGTGCATATTGGTCGCTGCCGTATGTCGTAAATCGTGAAAACGAATGTGCGGCATATCCAAATCTTCAAGCAGCTTTCCAAATTGAGAGGACACCCACGACGCGGCGATAGGTGCGCCGTCCGGCTTTGCTACAACAAGGTCATTGTCATAGTAAGGCTTTCCGTCTTTTGCTGCCTGTTCTTTCTGTACTTCCTGCATGGCAAGCTGTTTGAGGAAGAACGGGCGGGCAAGCTCCGTAATGGGTAGCTTTCTGCCGTTGGATTTCGGCGGTGCCATTTCTTCAATGACTTTTGTTTTTGGCGGTACCTTGAAAGGTAGCTGCTCGGTAACATCAAAGGTGTTGTTCTCCAAATCCACATTGCGCCAACGCAAGCCTAAGATTTCAGAACGGCGCATACCGTAAAGCCCGCCCAAGATAACAGGCATTTCCCAAACAGTACCCTCGACGCGCTGCATTAAGGCTTTCACCTGTTCCAGCGTGTAAGGGTCAGGGGTCTTGTCGCCTTTCCCAAACTTCGTAAGGGTATCTTTTGCCGCGTTGGTTTCGATATAGCGGTATTTGCGGGCATGGCTCAACGCCACACTCAAAACACGTTTTGCCCCGGCTGCGGTGGACGGCTTCAAGCCTTTGTCTATAATCTGCTGAAACATCTTGTCTACCATAGCAGGGGTAAGCTGATTGAGGGTAACGCCGCCGATATACGGATTGATATAGTTTGCAATCGTCTTTTTATACCCGTCATAAGTAGAGGGGCGCAAGTTCACTCTTGCATAGCTTTCCACCCAGTCATTGAGATAGGCAGCGACAGTCTGTTTCCTCTGTGAAGTAATAGAAGCAACTTGCCCCGGATTTTGGAGCTTCGTTTTCATTTCCGCTTCATGCTGTGCTGCTTCCTTTTTGGTGGCAAAGCCCTTTTTTGCATACGACTTCTTTTTTCCGTCCGGGGCGGTGTACTTTATGTTTACGTCGTAGACTGTGCCGGGTCGTCCGGTCAGTACGCCGTTGCTGTCGCGTTTGTTTTTTACCTGTCTTGTTGAGATTGCCATAACTTAACCCCCTTGCTCTGCCGGGGGCTTTACGGCGGTTTTCGCTCGCTCGTACCAATCCCATATAGCGGTATCGGCAATCAAGCGGCGGTTTCCGTTTTGAACGTATTCCAGTTCGCCGTTATCCATAAGCTCGCGTAATTTATTTTCTCCAATACCGCTAACCTTGCTCATTTGCTCTACTGTTTTCAGCATAGGCAAAACAGGGGCGGCATGGTTTGTAGTTTCCTTTTTAGCCATAGGAATACCCCCTTTCAAAATGGCTCAAAGGTATGTTTTTGAATAAAAGGGGCTTTAATCGAACGGCTATTAGCATAGCTCCACGAGAATTTCACTCCTGCGTGGTTCTCACGCAGCCCTACCCATTGCCTGCGACGCTTCTAACGCTCGGACTGTGGCTGTAAGGGAGTATCATTATCCCTCTTGTGTGTCGTCGCCCGCAAGCTGCTGACTTGCTTTGCGGTGTAGTGTTGTTCGCTCGTTCCCGAAAGGGAAGTCATGGCGCACCCGCCGTATGGCTCGGCACAAAAGGAACGTATCCGATTTGCCCTATACTGCGTCGCCGTTCTCTTGCGCCGCTTTCTTTTTCAAAGAACAAGATGGCTGTTCTGCTTGCCGTAAAACGGAAAAGGGGTTACAAGACGTTTTACGGTCATGCTCAACTATTCATCAGCCCGAAATGTGAGGATAGCCCTCATCAGTCTTGCTTGCAGCCGTTCCCGTATGTCCTCGTCAACGCCATAGTAGACATTGCCGCGCTCGTCGTAGAGCTTCCGCATGGACAGGCTCGCTATGTAGCCGCTGAAATGCTGCAAGACTATTTTCATAGCGTCCGGGTCGCCTTTGCTCGCCGCCACAATGACGGGATAGGGAACAAGGGCGATTTCCGGGTAGTCGGATTGTTTACCATTCTTCCCATTCATCAGCGTGTCCCTCCAAATATTTCTTTAACAGTTCAAAAGAGCTTGTCCGTCTGTACTGTATCGTGCTGCGCGACGTATTGAACATCTTTCCGATTTCCACGTCGGTCATGCCCTCGAAATAGTACAGCAGGATAGCAGTCCTTTTTTCCTCCGGCAAAGTGCGGATTGCTTCAAGCAGCAGTTTCGGGGTTATCTCTTTTCCTGCCATTTGATAACGCGGTTCAGCTTCTTCGTCTTGAAAATACTTGTCAACGGTGTAAAGCTGCCGTTCCTCATGCAAGGCAAGGTCGCAAAACGATACTTCCCGTTTCCTGCGTCGCCGGATTTCGTCGTGGGCGTTGCACGCTTCGTTGTGCAGCACCCGTTTACAGAAACTTTGAAAGGCACATTGCTTTTGAAATTCTCTGCGATTAGGTTCCATGTTCTCACCTCCTTTCTGTCGAAAGGTGGTAGTACCTCCCCTTTTCGCGTGATAATACAGACGACTTTTTCAAACGCCGGACGAAAGCAAAAATTTCTTTGAAAAAAGTTCTGTAAAATGCAAAATGCGCCCATCTGCAAGGCGCAGACAGACGCAAAGGAAACATAAAAAGTATTTAGATGATGTGATTGTTCATCTTTATGCCCGAAATACCCCGTTGCAGGGGATAGACTTTTTTTGATAATTGGGGGAATGTCGATTTGTGTCGATAAGTTGATAAGTGCATGGCGGCTACCTCCTAAAGCCGCCATGCCTTTACATGGTAGAGGGTCGTCGTTGGAATTTAGATGGATAAAAAGAAACGGCGGCTCTGATAATCAAAGCCGCCGAAATAGAGTAGGCGCGTGAAAATGTGTCTGCTCTGCGACGGCTTTTTTTCTTTTGCCGTCGCGCTGCAGATAACCTATTCGTTCTATTTTGAACTTCTTTTATGCTACCTGATGTCTGCAATAGGAATGAATCGCCAAGAATGTAAACACAAATAATTCAATTCCTGCCGAAATCAAAATAACATGCGGTGTCCAGAAACTCATTCCACCGATATTCAGATAATTGAAATCTGCAAGCTGAGAAAGGAAATTGTTCTGCATACCAATTCCGGCAGATGGAAGTATGGTAGAGAGCCATGTTGCTCCCATCGCTACATAAGCAAAAAGCGGCATGAGAAGAACTACAATAGAGATCAGCAAAACTGTCAATGTGTCTTTACATTTTGCAGACAGGAACAACGTACAGCTAACCGTTGCTAATACAGAAAGTAAGCCCGCTGCTGCGAGAATTATCTGCAACTGCCCCAGATTGATGTTTGGCAGATTAATGATAGAGTATCGCATCTGAAACGATGTTTTTAAGCAATCCGTCCCGAACGCTGCATCTAAAATCAGAATGTGTATCGTGATCCCGACAAGGAAAGTAACAACGAAAAGTGTAAATGCCGCCAGAATTTTGGTAATTGCTAATTGTTTATGCCCGTATTTGGTGGTTCGCAGGATGCTGTCACCGCCCGTTTGATATTCTCCGGCGAAAGTAGATGCTGCGATTGCCACACACAAAATAGCAAGGAACAAAATATAAAACTCAATATAATCAAATGCATCTTTTGAAATTCCAGAATGAAGATAAAATGGCGTATCAAGTTCTGAATATTTTTCAAGAGCTTTCTGCTGTGCGGTTTCGTTTTCTCTTTGCTCATTCCGCATGACATCCTGTAAATGTTCTGCGCACTTTTCATAATAGGCTCCGTCAATGTCATTCGGGTCAATATCCATTAAATCAGCACCAATGCCTGTTACTGGATCAGCAAACGCTTCGGACAGACCCATCAGCAAGTGACGGAACGGGACGATTTTTTCAATAAATACAGCCAGAGGAAACCCCTCTTCCTCGACTGGCCCATATTCTCGAACGCAGCTTTGATAAGTTTCCAAAGCCGATTTGATCCTATCCGGGGTCACTTCACCAGCGGATGTTTTATATAAATCTTGTTTGTACTTGATAGCTGCCAAGCCATCTAATTCTGTAACCGTGCCATCTTCGTTTGGACGGTTAATACCCTCAAATGAAATAGGCAGGTATGCCATGGCTACGGAAAGCAAAAGTGCGATTGCAAGTAAAATCAGGGTGCGCCGTGACTTCAAAATACGTTTTAGTTCAAGTCTAAAGAGCCGCATATTATCTGTCCTCCTTTTCCAAGTCTGTCTGCGGGAACAACCACAGATACAGATCTTCCAATCGTGGCTCCGTTGTAACAGCCCCATCAATTTCCGAATGTTCGGACAGATAACGAATAGAAACCTGATTGTGATCTTCGCCTCGCTGATTGATAATGCGCAGCCGCATTTCACATTCCGGCAGCTTTGAGGTCGGAATTATGCAATTCCAAACCTTGCCCTCAATCCGCTTGACAAGTTCTGCGGTAGTTCCGACATCAACAATTTCTCCGGCTTTCATAATTGCGTTGCGCGTAGAAATATATTCTATGTCAGATACGATATGGGTGGAAATCAACACGATTCGATCATGCGAAAACTCGGAAATGAAATTCCGCAGACGCACGCGCTCCCCGGGATCAAGTCCTGCTGTCGGTTCGTCCATGACAAGTATCTCCGGGTCGTTCAACATAGCCTGCGCAATACCAACACGACGCTTCATGCCGCCTGACAGATTGGAGATTTTTTTCTTTTTCACATCGGAGAGCGAAAGAATGTCCAACAAATGATTGATCTTTTGGGTGGTTGCCCTTGTAGGAATATCTTTCAGCGCAGCCATATACTCCAAATAATCTTTGACCGTAAAATCCCGGTGATACCCAAAATCCTGCGGCAGAAAGCCAAACTTGCTTCGGTAGACTTCACCTAACTCTCGAATGTCTTTTCCGTCATAGTAAACCGCTCCGTTGGTTGGTGTCATAATATCAGCAATCATGCGCATGAGCGTGGTTTTCCCTGCACCATTCGCCCCCAAAAGTCCCCAAACGCCGGGAGTCAATGTCAGATTGACATCATTTACTGCTGTTTTGTCTTTGAACTGCTTGCTTAAATGCTCTATTTTCAGTTCCATGCTTACACTCCTTTCTTTTGCTTCAGCTGAACAATAAAAAGCCCTTGTTCGATAATCATTGTACCGAACAAAGGCTTTTCAATCTCAAAAATCACAC
>OHCJ01000470.1_pt1 | contig 12172 bp, 9 predicted proteins | sample 1566821 | NCBI WGS metagenome assembly OHCJ01 (sample SAMEA3879545, study PRJEB24766) | human gut metagenome | biome: human-associated habitat; feature: feces | place: USA | collected 1985/1987 | reverse complement strand
CGGTTCAAAAAACTTTTTCCCAATGTGCCGATAGAGTTTTTTGACGAGCGGTTCACTTCGGTTTTGGCTCATCGGGCGATGATCGACGGAGGCTTGTCCAAAATGGCTCGGCGAAATAAGGAGCTGGTTGATGAGATAAGTGCGACGATAATTCTGAGGGATTATTTGGAAAGTAAAAAACAATAAGATATGGTACTACCTGTTTATCTTTACGGGCATCCCGTAATTCGTAAGGAGACCGAAGAGATCGATGCTTCTTACCCTCAGCTGAAAGAGCTGATTGAAAATATGTATGAGACGATGTATGCTGCCGAAGGTATCGGGCTGGCAGCTCCGCAGATAGGACTTTCTATCCGGTTGATCGTTATCGATGTAAATCCTATGGCCGAGTATTTTCCCGAGTGCGCCGATGTGAAGCTGACCTTGATAAATCCGGTTCTCGAAGTATTGGAGGACGGGTCGAAGGAGACCCGGGAGGAGGGCTGTCTCAGTCTGCCCGGTATTCACGAGCCGGTTCCCCGTATCGAGAAGATTAGGTTGAAATGGCTCGATGAGAATTTTCAACCTCACGACGAGGTTATCGAGGGGTATCTTGCACGAGTGGTTCAACACGAATACGACCATTTGGAAGGGAAGGTCTTTATCGACCGAATCTCGCCCATTCGCAAGCAATTGATAAAATCGAAGTTGACCAATATCATTAAAGGGAAAGTACGCTGCGACTATCGCGTGAAAGCGACTCCCTTGAAAAAATAAGTTTTACTCTTTAATTCTATCTTTTTTATATGGCAGACGATAAAAAAATCATATTCTCGATGGTGGGGGTGAGCAAGATGTTCCCTCCGCATAAACAAGTGCTCAAAGATATTTATCTCTCGTTTTTTTACGGGGCGAAAATTGGTATTATCGGTCTCAACGGGTCGGGTAAGTCTACGTTGTTGAAGATTATTGCCGGAGTGGAGAAATCGTATCAGGGCGAAGTGGTATTCTCGCCGGGGTATTCGGTGGGGTATCTCGAACAGGAGCCCAAACTCGACCCTGAAAAAACAGTAAAAGAGGTCGTACAAGAAGGGGTGCAACCTATTCTCGACTTACTGGCAGAATATGAAAAGGTAAACGAGTCGTTCGGTGATCCCGACGTACTCGAAAACCCGGACAAGATGGAGGCTTTGATCGCTCGTCAAGCCGAATTGCAAGATCACATCGATGCCTCTGATGCGTGGAACATAGACAATAAATTGGAACGGGCGATGGATGCGCTTCGCTGTCCGCTTGAGGATCAACTCGTAAAATTCCTTTCGGGAGGAGAGCGTCGTCGGGTGGCATTGTGCCGTCTGTTGTTGCAACAGCCTGATATTTTGTTACTCGACGAACCTACCAACCACCTCGATGCCGAGTCGATCGATTGGTTGGAACAGCATTTGCAGCAATATCCCGGTACGGTTATTGCCATTACCCACGACCGTTATTTCCTCGACCACGTGGCCGGGTGGATTCTCGAACTCGATCGGGGCGAAGGTATTCCCTGGCAGGGAAATTATACCTCGTGGCTGGAACAGAAAACCAAACGTATGGAGATGGAGGAGAAACAGGCGAGCAAGCGGCGTAAGACTCTCGAACGGGAATTGGAATGGGTTCGTATGGCTCCCAAAGCCCGACAGTCGAAAGGTAAAGCCCGCTTGAACTCGTACGATAAGCTATTGAATGAAGACCAAAAGGAACGAGAGGAAAAACTCGAAATCTTTATTCCCAACGGGTCTCGTCTAGGTAACAAGGTTATTGAGGCTCACGGAGTCGCTAAGGCTTTTGGTGACAAATTGCTTTTCGATAATCTCGATTTCGTATTGCCTCCCAATGGTATCGTGGGCGTGATAGGACCGAATGGAGCCGGAAAAACCACGCTGTTCAAACTGATTATGGGACAGGAGGCTTGCGACAAAGGAACTTTCGAAGTGGGCGAGACCGTGAAGATCGCTTATGTGGACCAGACCCACAAAGATATAGACCCTGCCAAGACGGTCTATCAGGTCGTTTCGGGCGGACTCGAAACGTTCCGCATGGGTGGTCGGGATATGAACGCTCGTGCCTACCTCTCCCGCTTCAATTTTACGGGAGCCGATCAGGAGAAACTCATCGGGGTGCTTTCCGGTGGAGAACGTAATCGTCTGCATTTGGCTATGGCTTTGAAAGAGGAGGGTAATGTACTCTTGCTCGACGAACCTACCAACGACATCGATGTAAACACTTTGCGGGCATTGGAAGAAGGTCTTGAAAATTTTGCCGGTTGTGCCGTTGTAATTTCTCACGACCGCTGGTTTCTCGATCGTATCTGTACCCATATACTTGCTTTCGAAGGCGATTCGAAAGTGGTCTTCTACGAAGGTTCGTACAGCGAATACGAGGAGTGGAAGAAAGCGCAGGGCGGCGATACGCAGCCCCATCGTGTAAAATACAGAAAACTGGTGGAATAAAATGGCACAAAAACCCTCCATACCCAAGGGCACACGCGACTTCTCCCCGCTGGAGATGATGCGCCGCCAATATATTTTCGACAAAATCCGGGACGTTTTCCGCACCTTCGGCTTCGGCCCGCTCGAAACGCCTGCGATGGAGAACCTCTCCACCCTGCTGGGCAAATACGGCGACGAAGGCGACAAACTGCTTTTCAAAATCCTCAATTCGGGGGATTACGCCGCCGGACTGAATGACGAAGAGTTGCGCACGGCCTCCCGAATTTGCGAAAAGGGATTGCGTTACGACCTGACGGTGCCTTTTGCCCGTTATGTGGTGCAGCACCAGAGCGAAATCGCCTTCCCGTTCAAACGCTACCAGATACAACCGGTCTGGCGGGCCGACCGTCCGCAGAAAGGCCGCTACCGGGAGTTTTACCAGTGCGACGTGGATGTCATCGGCACCCGATCGCTGCTGTGCGAAGTGGAACTCATACAGATCGTGGAACGGGTTTTCCGGACGCTCGGAATTAACGTATCGCTGAAGGTAAACAACCGCAAGATTCTGTACGGCATTGCTGAAACCATCGGACATGCGGACAAGATGATCGACATTACGGTCGCCATCGACAAGCTGGAAAAGATCGGATTGGAGGCTGTCAAGGCTGAATTGACGGAACGCGGCATCGGCTCCGATGCGATCGAAAAGCTGCAACCGATACTCGAATTGACAGGCGATAATGAACGGAAACTGGCTGTGTTGCGAGATGTCATTGGCGCCTCGGCTGTCGGACTGGAAGGCATTTCCGAGATGGAAACGATCTTCGGGTACGTGAACCGGCTGGGGGTGGAGCTGCCGATCGAGCTCGACTTCTCGCTGGCCCGGGGGCTCAATTATTATACGGGAGCGATTTTCGAAGTCAAGGCGCTCGATTTCGCCATCGGGTCGATCTGCGGCGGCGGACGCTACGACGACCTGACGGGCATCTTCGGAATGCCGAACATGTCGGGTGTCGGCATTTCGTTCGGTGCGGACCGCATCTACGACGTGATGACCGGCCTCGGACTCTTCCCGGCCGATCTGGGCTGTGCGGCCCGGGTGATGTTCGCCAATCTGGGCGAAGCGGAAGAGCATGCCTCGCTGAAACTGTTGCAGGAGGTGCGTGCCGCAGGTATTCCGGCGGAGATATGTCCCGAAAACGGAAAGATGAAAAAACAGATGGAGTATGCCAATCGCCGGGGAATCCCCTGCGTGGTAATCGTCGGCAGCCGGGAACTGGAAGAACGGGTGGCGACGATCAAGGATATGACCTCCGGCGAACAGACCCAGGTGCCGTTCACCCGACTGGCCGAAGCACTCCGTTAGATAATTAGTTATAGATAATCCGAAGCGCCTGTCCGAGCGGACGCGGAATAGCCGCCCCGGCGGTAGTTGAGAGAGCAGAGTTATCGGCGGATACGCCCCGTTCCGAATGTGGGTGCATCCGAGGCGGTATCTATGGCTCTACCGAATCGCCGGAAAGAAGACGGGGTTCACGCCTTTCCTCCCTGCTCGCAGTCGGAAATCATTTCCCGGTGTTTCGCGGTACCTGCTTGGGAGGACGCCGGACGGAAAAATATGCAATCATGTAATTCGATATGAAGCGGAGCATGTGGTTTTTCGGGCTGTTGCTGGCCGTGGCGGGATTATCATCGTTCCGGACGGCCGATATCGCCGTTTCCCGGCCCGACCGGGCACAGCGACGGTCGCTCGCCAAGCTGGAGCGGTCTTACGAATATATCCGCAAGATGTATGTCGATTCGGTCGATATGGCGCCGCTGGTCGAGGAGGCGATCCGCAGCATGGTACAGCAACTCGATCCCCATACCGAATATGCCTCGGCTGCGGAGATGGCTGAATTCTGGAGCCTCTATCGGGGTAAGTTCGGAGGAATAGGCATTCAGACCCAATGGATCCGTGATTCGCTGGTCGTAACCTCCCTCCTGTCGGGAGGGGCCGCCGAAGAAGCAGGCATCCGTCCCGACGACCGGATCGTCCGGGTGGACGGACGCACCGTGAAGGAGATCCCGGCCTCCGAGCTCATCTCCGTCATGCGGGGAGATGCCGGATCGAAAGTAAAAATCCTAGTGATTCGACGAGGAGTCTGCCAACCGATTCTGTACGAAATCGTCCGACGGGAAATACCTCTCCCCTCCGTCGAGCTGGCCTACCGCGTCGATTCTGCGGTGGGATACATCAAACTGATCCGTTTCGGTCAGACCACCATGCGGGAGGTGCAGCGGGCTTACGAAGAGCTGGACCGTCCGAAGGAGTTGATTCTCGATCTTCGGGGCAATGGCGGAGGACTGTTGGATCAGGCGATCGCTTTGTCCGGCTTTTTCCTGCCCAAAGGCTCGCGGATCGTTTCGACCGAAGGCCGCAGCGTACCGTCCGTAGTCCATTCCGCCCGCCGGAATCCGGTATTTCCGGCCGAAGGGCGGCTCATCGTCCTGATCGACGAACGGTCGGCGTCGGCCAGTGAAATCGTGAGCGGAGCGCTGCAGGACTGGGACCGCGCGGTAATCGTCGGGCGCCGCAGCTTCGGAAAAGGGTTGGTGCAGCGCCAATATCTGCTTCCGGACGGGTCGGCCCTGCGTCTGGTCGTCGCCCGCTATCATACGCCTTCGGGCCGGGAAATTCAACGTCCTTACGTCAAAGGCGGGGATCGCACGGCTTACCGAACTCATCCGCTGCCCGACACGATTCCGTCGCCGGCCTACCGGACACTCCGCACGGGCCGGACAGTTTACGGCGGCGGAGGCATAGCGCCCGACGTGTGCGTAATACAGGATACGGTGCAGGCATCTTATCTGAACGCCCTGCTGCGGAAAAATATCTTTCCTGAATTTATGCAGCGCTACCTGGACCGCAACCGGACAGCCCTGGAACGGGATTATCCGGAGTTCGCATCGTTCGAGGAGCGGTTCGAAGTTCCCGATGAAATGTATGAGGAGTTGATCGGACTGGGACTGGAACAGGGCGTAACACCTCCGGCGGAAGATTCCGATGTCGAAGCGGGGACCAGGCGCCTGCTCAAAGCATTGCTGGCAGAGCGGCTTTTCGACCGGGAAGCTCTGCTGCGGATATTGCACGCAAGGGATGATGCCGACTTCATCCGGGCGCTCAATTTGCTGAAAAACTGGGAGGCAGAGGGGCTGCCGCTCCTGGAAGCGCAGCATGAGCGGCAATAAGCGGTTGCATCACGTTATTTCCGAGAGTCGCGTATTCACGACTCGTAATTGAGTTTATAATTCGGCCTGCCCCGAAATTCCCTTCCCGGAAGGGGTTTGAATCGCTGCACGCCCAAAGAGTATATAATCACGGACAAGAATTTGCAGGAAAACGAAATTTGTTTTATATTTACGTATGGAACAAACGAATAACCCTCAAAATATTACCTTGTATGGCTGCTCTGAATACCTTCCGCACGGACGGAGAAGATTTCGGCGAACAGATCCTGTCGAAAGTCGTAAAAGCCGGCCGGCGGACCTATTTTCTGGACGTGCGCGCTACGCGTGCGAACGATTATTTTCTTACCATTACGGAGAGCCGGAAGAAAACGGCGCCGGATGGAACGGTCAGTTACGACCGGCATAAAATATTCCTTTACAAAGAGGATTTTTCCAAATTCCTCGAAGGCTTGGAAGAGGTGATCGGGTTCATTAAACGGGAAAAACCGGAATTCTTCGAAGAAGAACACCCGAAGCCGGAAGAATATGCTTGACAGAACCGGCTGCCGAAATTTCGGCAGCCGGTTCTCATGAAGACAGGAGTTTATGAAGGATAATCGGGTATTGTTGGGTTTCAGCGGCGGAATAGACAGCTTCGCCGCCGTCGGATTGTTGCAGGCGGCCGGATATCATGTAACGGCTCTGACGCTCGACATGAGAGGCGATTCCGCATTGTTGGAAAAGGCGCGTCTGCGTGCCGGAGCACTCGGTATTCCTTGGCGAATGCGGTCGGTGCGGGAGCGGTTCGAACGGGAGGTGGTGGACTATTTTACCGACAGTTACTTCCGGGGGTGTACCCCGGCTCCGTGCACGCGCTGCAACAGTCGGATCAAATGGCCCTGCCTTGCGGCAGAGGCCGACGCACTGGGGATTCGCCACATCGCTACGGGACACTATTTCCGCATTACCTCCGCAGGCGGCAAACGATACGTCACCCGTGCGGCCGACAACCGCAAGGACCAGTCCTACTACCTGTGGGACTTGCCGCAGGAGATCCTCGATCGGGTGCTGACTCCGATGGGAACGGTCATCAAACGAAATATCGTCGAAGAACTCGCCGACCGTCGGGAGAGTATGGGCGTCTGTTTTCTCGAGGGACGCCCGTGCCGCGACTTCCTGCGAAGCCGGGATAAAACGGAAGCGCTCCGGCCCGGCCCCATCATCGACTCTGCCGGACATAGGCTCGGCACGCACGACGGGGCGGCCCTCTACACCATCGGCCAGAAAAAGGGCCTCGACCTGCCGCCGGGCTGGGCGGTGGTCGCTATCGACACGGCGGCAAACCGGATCGTAGCCGGAGAAGAGAAGCTGTTGTTGCATCGTACGCTGGAAGTCGGGGAATGTCGCCTGATAGAGAGCGACGAGGTATTCGGTGCCCGCGATATCCGTGCGGTGATCCGGGGCATCGGCCGCAACCCCGAGGGATACGCAGCGGTCTTCCCTGCCGCTTCGGGGATTCGGATCGAACTGGAGGATCCCGCGTGGGCCCCGGCCGCCGGGCAGCCCGTCGTTTTGTACCGAGGGGAACGGGTCGTCGGAGGCGGAATCCTCGAACGGTATTATTAACGAATTATTAAATCTTCGTTCGGGATGGATTTTTTCAGGGTTTTATCCCGAAAAAATCTTGCGATGTTTCCCGCATATACTATCTTTGCACAAGCAAAACATCGCCGGAAACGGCAATACCTATGCGATGTTATTATAATGCCGTTTTTGCGAAACGTCGTGTTTTCGACGAACGAGATAACTTTTCGTGATTATATACTTTAGTGTACCTCTTTGGGAGTAAAGCGCCTTAAGTCCTTTCCGGGAAGGGATCTGTGGGCAGGAGCATTACCGATACAACCGGGAACAGCGAATAGACACCTCTCGGAATTGTCAAAAGGTACATTGAAAGATGAATTGCCTAACTTTTTATTAGAGCGGATTATGTTCAGATACGTGCTGTTGGCGCTGAAAGGCTGCGCAATGGGAATGGCGGATGTTGTCCCGGGAGTATCGGGCGGGACGATCGCCTTTATTTCGGGAATTTACAGCGAACTGATCGAGTCGATCAAAAGTTTTAATCCGACTGCGTTGAAATTGCTCGGCCGGTTCGAATTCAGGAAATTCTGGCGCCACATCAACGGCAGTTTCCTCTTCTCCGTACTGCAGGGTATCGGTATCGCCATCTTTTCGCTGGCACGGTTGATGACTTACCTGCTGGCGCATCACCCGATCGAAATCTGGTCCTTCTTTTTCGGACTGATCGTCGCTTCGGCGGCTTTCGTCGCCCGGGATATTCGGAAGTGGAACCTCACTTCGCTACTGGGACTGCTTGTCGGCACCGCGCTGGCATTCTGGATCACGATCGCCTCCCCGACGCAAACGCCCAACGACTGGTGGTTTATCATGCTTTCGGGAGCTGTTGCCATCTGCGCGATGATTCTTCCGGGAATTTCAGGCGCCTTCATCCTGCTGCTGCTGGGAAAATACCAATACATTTTACAGGCTGTCAGCGAATTCCGGCTGGGTGTCCTGCTGCTTTTCGCAGTCGGAGCCGTCGCCGGTATCATCAGTTTTTCGCACCTGCTTTCGTGGCTGCTGCGCAAGCATCACGACCTGACGATCTCCCTGCTCATGGGTTTCATGGTCGGATCGCTCAATAAAGTCTGGCCCTGGAAAGAGGTCGTGGAAACTTATACGGATGCCCAGGGTGCCGTTCACCCGTTGGTGGAACAAAACATTACACCGGGACATTTCGAGGCGATCGGTCAGACCGATGCCCACTTGTGGCAGGCCGTAGCACTGGCGCTGGCAGGATTTCTTCTGATCTATGTCATCGAATTCATCGGCAAGCGGGTCGCTCAAAAAATCTCCGCTCCCCAAAACTAAAACCTTATGAAACGCTACGGTCTGATAGGCTACCCGCTGGGACACTCGTTTTCAGCCCGGTATTTCGCCGATAAATTCGCACGCGAAGGCATTGCGGATTGCCGGTACGACCTTTACGAATTGAAAACGATCGAGGAGTTGCCCGCTTTGCTGGAAGCGCAGCCCGAACTGCGGGGATTCAATGTCACGATTCCCTATAAACAACAGATCATACCCTATCTGGACGATCTTTCGCCGGAAACCCGGATGATCGGGGCCGTCAATTGCGTGCGCTGTGAAGGCAGACGTCTGACGGGTTATAATACGGATGTGACGGGACTTCGCGTCTCCCTCGAAACATTTCTCGGCGGGGAGCGTCCCGAACGGGCATTGGTACTGGGCACGGGCGGGGCGTCGCAAGCCGTGCAATATGTATTGGCACAGATGGAAATTCCGTTCGATCTAGTATCGCGGAATCCGGCAACGGGAAATTATACGTACGACGAAGTATCGGATGAAGTAATCGGTTCGCATCGGCTCATTATCAATGCCTCCCCAGTCGGGATGCATCCGAATGTCGAAGAGGCGCCCCGCATTCCGTACGCTTTCGTCACGCCCTCCCACTATCTTTTCGACCTGATCTACAACCCGGCCGAAACGCTGTTTCTGCAATACGGAGCGCAACGGGGAGCACACACGTGCAACGGACTCGACATGCTCGTAGGGCAGGCGGAAGCTGCCTGGGCCATATGGAACCGATAAGGGATCCTCCGACACGGCTCGACCGATCTTATCGAAGCCGGTTTCATTTCCGACGACTTCGTTCTCCGGACCTGAAGCTATGAATCGACGTTTTCGGTACGCAGTTTCGCCCCTTCTCCGAACCGTTCGAAAGTCGCAAGCAACAGAGGTTGTTCCGAGCCGTTCATAAGGAATTCGGGGGCTTCTTTAAGAGCTTCCCGAACTCCTTGAATAGCTGCAAAATAATAAATTACGGCATTTTGTCGAGCAATTCGGCAGCCCGCTTCGCATCTTCCTCCTTGACCACGAGCTGTGCCGGCATCGTGCCGATGGGATAGATCGCCGACATATATTCGTTGCGGATCGTCGAAAAAATTCCGGCTCCGTCCAGAATCGATTTGGCCATTTCGGCTTCGGTGACAGAGTTCCACTCTCTCAACACGACTAATTTTTCATCTTTCATAATCATCGCTGTTTAGGTGATATATTTATTCGGCCATTATATCTTTCGATGTAACAGTTTGACAATCGCAGCATCGAATCCGAAGGACATTTATTCGCATCCTCTGGCCGCATTAAAATTCAGACCTTTCCTAAAATGCGGGTACTCGGAGTACCGTATTTCCAACGAGGTCCACATTTTTTATTAAATCTTTGCATCCCGTCGTTTTTCGGTTCTTCGAACTTCCGTGCTCCCGGTTCCGAACTCCGTTCGTACCCGGCGAAAACGGGCGATGCAGGACCGGATAAATCCGGCTATCAACAAGATACGTTTTTTTTCGGAATGCTGCAAGATTTTTGCCACATATTTCCTATCCCGTCATTTTCAACAACGTAGAATCGTTCGGGCAATTTTTACTTGGAAATACGGAAATTCTTTCATATTTTTTCATTACCTTTGACTTCGCCTTAAGCATCGGCAAGACGCAGATAAATTTGCTTCTGCCCGCGACTTTTCCGTACCTTCGCAAAGGACGGCCCAAAACCATAAATTTTCGAATTATGCCGGATTTCGTCCATTTACACGTACATACGCAATATTCCATCTTGGACGGCGCAGCGGCCATATCGCCGCTCATCAAACGAGCCAAAGCCCTCGGTATGAAGGCTCTGGCCATTACCGACCACGGCAATATGTACGGCGTCAAGAACTTCCACGACGTCGCCACCGATGCGGGCATCAAGCCTATTTTGGGGTGCGAAACCTACGTCGTGCGCAACCGCTTCGAAAAGGACAAGGACGAGAAGGCGGGCGATCACCTGATTCTGCTGGCCAAGAACCTCACGGGTTACCACAATCTCTGCAAGATCGTATCCTACTCCTTTACCGAAGGATTCTATTACAAGCCCCGTATCGACAAGAAACTGCTGGAACAATACCACGAGGGATTGATCTGCTGCTCGGCATGTCTGGGCGGCGAAGTTCCCCAGGCCATCATGCGCAACGACATGGAGGAGGCTGAACAGGTCGTGCGCTGGTTCAAAAGCATCTTCGGGGACGACTATTACCTGGAGTTGCAGCTCCATCCGTCGGGCGATCCGCGCAAGGACGCCGACGTGTACGAGAATCAGTTGCTGGTCAATAAGGCCCTGCTGGAGCTGTCGGCCAAATGCGGAGTCAAATACATCTGCTCGAACGACGTGCATTTCATTCTGGCCGAAGACGCCGTGGCGCACGATCATCTGATCTGCCTCAATACCGGCCGCGACCTGGACGATCCCAATCGGATGCGCTATACGTTCCAGGAGTATCTGAAATCGCCCGAAGAGATGGCGCAGCTCTTCCCCGACCATCCCGAAGCACTCGCCACCACGCTCGAGATCGCCGACAAGGTCGAGGAGTACAAACTCACCCATGCGCCTCTGATGCCCAACTTCCCTCCGCCGCCGGAGTTCCACATGCCTTTCGAGGAGTTGCGCGAATCGCTCGTCAAGAAGATCGAAGATCAGGAAGAGCTGGCGCGAATCGATGCCTGCCACAGCGTCGAAGAACTCGATGCCTGGGCGGAGGAGAGCAAGGAGCGCAGCGAAAAGTTGATGACGGCCAAACAGTTCTGCTACCTGAAAGACCTGACCTACAAAGGAGCCCACCTGCGCTATGGCGCCGAATTGAGCGAAGAGGTCGAGAAACGCATCCGGTACGAATTGAGTACGATCGAATGGATGGGATTCCCGGGTTACTTCCTCATCGTATGGGACTATATCCGCGCGGCTCGCGAAATGGGCGTGTCGGTCGGACCGGGCCGTGGTTCGGCAGCCGGATCGGTTGTGGCCTACTGTCTGAAAATTACCAACATAGATCCGCTGAAATACGACCTGCTGTTCGAGCGCTTCCTGAATCCCGAGCGTATCTCCCTGCCGGATGTCGATGTCGATTTCGACGAGGACGGCCGCGACGACGTGCTGCATTACTGCGTGCACAAGTACGGGCAGAAACGCGTGGCCCAGATCGTGACGTTCGGCACGATGGCCCCCAAGATGGCCATCAAGGACGTCGCCCGCGTGCAGAAGCTGGCCCTCTCGGAAAGCGACCGCCTTTCGAAGCTGGTGCCCGACAAGGTCACGCCCGACAAGAAACACGGCGAGACGCCGTTCGATTTCGTCTACAAGGAGTCTCCGGAGCTGGCCGCCGAGCGCGAGTCGCCCAACCAGCTGATCCGCAATACGCTCAAATACGCCGAGAAGCTGGAAGGCTCGATCCGCCAGACGGGCGTGCATGCCTGCGGCGTGATTATCGGTCAGGACGACCTCGAAAAGTTCGCGCCGATGGCCATTGCCAAGGATGCCGAGCTGAACGTGGTTGAATTCGAGGGCAAGGAGGTCGAGAGCGTCGGCCTGATCAAGATGGACTTCCTGGG
>OHCJ01000462.1_pt1 | contig 12261 bp, 8 predicted proteins | sample 1566821 | NCBI WGS metagenome assembly OHCJ01 (sample SAMEA3879545, study PRJEB24766) | human gut metagenome | biome: human-associated habitat; feature: feces | place: USA | collected 1985/1987 | reverse complement strand
TGTTTGCTGGTGGTCTTGGCATGTTCCTTTATGGTATGCACAGCATGTCCGGCGGTATCCAGAAAACAACCGGAAACAAAATGAAAGAACTGCTTGGTATTCTGACCAGCAATCATTTTATGGCAGTTATTGTCGGTGCTCTTGTTACTGCGATCATTCAGAGCAGTGGTGCGACAACTGTCATGGTCGTTGGTTTTGTAAATGCTGGTTTGATGAACCTGACACAGGCCATGAGTGTTATCATGGGTGCCAACATTGGTACAACTGTAACAGGCTGGCTGGTATCCAGTTCCGAATGGGCGAAGATGTTCAGCCCCGCAACCATTGCACCTCTGGCAGTTATGCTGGGTGTAATCTTGATGATGAGCGGTAAAAACGCCCGTCGGAAAGAAATCGCTTCTATTGTAATTGGTTTTGGTGTGTTGTTTATTGGTATCGAAAGCATGTCATCTTCCGTAGAACCTCTGCGTGATTCCGAAGCTTTCCGTTCCATGTTTGTAACACTGGGCACAAACCCTCTGCTGGGTATTTTTGCTGGTGCTTTTGTAACAGCCATTATCCAGAGCTCCTCTGCATCTCAGGGTATTCTGCTGTCCTTGGCGGCTTCCGGTTTGGTGCCTTTCAATGCGGCAGTATATATCATCATGGGTCAGAATATCGGTACCTGTGTCACCGCGCTGATTTCTTCTGTGGGCGCAAATAAGAATGCCCGCCGTGCCGCCATGGTCCACCTCTACTTCAACATCATCGGTGTCACGGTCTTTCTGGGCGGTTTCTACGGTCTGAACGCCGTGGTCCACTTTGATTTTGTGAACAAGACCATCGCCGCCTGGGGCATTGCTGTGGTCCACTCCGCCTTCAACATCGCGGCCACCCTCATCCTTCTCCCCTTCGCAAATGGTCTGGAAAAGCTGGCCATCCTCACCATCCCCGACGACGCCGAAAAAGAGAGCTTTGCTCTGCTGGATGAGCGTCTGCTGAACACCCCGGCTGTGGCCGTGGCCCGCGCCCACTCTGCTACTGCTGACATGGCCGAGCTGGCCCGTGTGGGCGTCATGCAGGCCATGAGCCTGACCCACACCTGGGATGATACGCTGGCCCAGAAAGTCCGGGATGAGGAGAGCAAAGTTGACCAGTACGAGGACGCCCTTGGCACTTACCTCGTCAAGCTGTCCAGCCGTGAGCTGAACCATGCGGACAGCCAGAGCGTGAATACTCTGCTCCACACCATCAGCGATTTCGAGCGCATCAGCGACCATTCCGTGAACCTTCTGGAATCCGCACAGGAGATGCACACCAAGGAGATCAACTTCTCCACCGACGCCCGCGAAGAGCTGCAGGTGCTTGAGGACGCCGTGCAGGACGTGCTGAACCGCACCACCGACGCCTTCCGCAAGGATGACCTGCATCTGGCAAGCAAGGTCGAGCCTCTGGAGACCGTCGTGGACGAGCTGGTGCGTGCCATCAAGGCACGGCACGTCGCCCGCCTGCAGGCCGGCAGCTGCTCCATCGAGTATGGCTTCGTGCTGGAAGACCTGCTGACCAACTACGAGCGCATCTGCGACCACTGCAGCAACGTGGCAGTTGCCCAGATCGAGGTGGCACAGGACAGCTTCGACACCCACGCCTACCTCAACGACCTGCGCAGCGGCCACGCCTCCACCAAGGAGAGCGAGCAGTTTCAGCGCCGCCTGAACCGCTACCGTGAGCGCTATCTCTTCCCCGACGAAAATGTCACCGAAACGGAGGACAAACAGGCATGATCTATATCGTAGAAGACGATTCGGCCATCCGTGAATTAGAGCAGTATGCATTGCAGTCCAACGGCTACGAGGCCGTGGGCTTCGAGTCCTCAGAACCCTTCTGGCAGGCCGTCCACACCACGCCGCCGGAACTGGTCATTCTGGATGTGATGCTCCCCGGTGAGGACGGCTTCTCCATCCTGAAAAAGCTCCGCGCCGCCCCTTCCCTGCGGCGTCTGCCCATCATCATGATAACGGCCAAGTCCAGCGAGCTGGACACCGTGCGCGGCCTCGACTGCGGCGCAGACGACTACATCACCAAACCTTTCGGTATCATGGAGTTCCTGAGCCGGGTGCGGGCAGCCCTCCGCCGGGCAGAGCCCGAGGCGCGGCCCAACGTCTACAGCTTCCGGGAGATCCTGCTGGACAATGCCCGCCACAGCGTCACCGTCAGCGGCGCACCGGTGGAGCTGACCTACAAAGAATACAGCCTGCTCCGCCTGCTGCTGGAAAACACCAACCTTGTCGTCACCCGCGAGACCATTTTGCAGGTGGTGTGGGGTACTGACATCTCGGTGGAGAGCCGGACCGTGGATATGCACATCCGCACCCTGCGCAAAAAGCTGGGCGACGCCGGAAAGTACATCTGCACGGTGCGGAAAGTGGGCTACAAGCTGACGGACAGCGAGGAGGAGCTCGAGCAATGAAACCACGCAGCATGGAAGAAAAAATAAGCTATCTGCTGTTTCTGATGGGCTTTGCGGGGCTGGCGTGTACCGCTGCGCTCTGTATCTTTGTGTTCCACAAGGCGTTCCGGGAGCAGGCCTGGACAGCCCTTGAGCGGGAAACTGACCTTGTGGCCGCCGGCTGTGCGCAGGTGGACGACCCCAGCCAGCTGGAAACTTATGTGGACGGCTCGCTGCGCATCACTCTCATCGCCTCGGACGGCAGTGTGCTCTTTGAGTCGGCCACCAACCAGCCGATGGAGAACCATCTGAGCCGCCCCGAGATACAGCAGGCCATGAAGAGCGGCGTGGGCCGCGACTGCCGCGACTCCCAGACGCTGGGCTATGAGACTTATTATTACGCCATGCTGCTGACGAACGGAGACATCCTCCGGGTGGCGCAGGACTCTGAGACGATCTGGTCGATTTATGACGCCGCTCTGCCTGCCATCGTGCTGAGCTGTTTCCTGATGATGGGCGCAGCCGCTATCATTGCCGGACTGCTGACCAAGAGCCTTGTCCAGCCTGTGCTCAGGATGACCGATGACCTCGACCACATCCAGGAGAATGTCCCCTACAAGGAGCTTATCCCCTTTGCCGAGAACATCCACTCCGACCGGATGCTGCGGGAAAATAACGAGAAAATGCGGCAGGAGTTCACGGCCAATGTCAGCCACGAGCTGAAAACGCCTCTGACCAGCATCTCCGGTTATGCAGAGCTCATCGAGACCGGCATTGCAAAACCTGTGGATACGCCGGATTTTGCCCGCAAGATCCATGTAGAGGCCAGCCGGATGATACAGCTGGTCAACGATATTCTGCAGCTCTCCCACCTCGACAATGTGAGCGAGACGGGTGCTGCGCCTGCAATGGAAACGGTCGATCTGCTGGATGTGGCCCGAGAGTGCGTGGAGCGCCAGAAGGTCAACGCCCGGCACTCCTATATCTCCCTGACCTACCTCGGCGAAAGCGCCCCTGTGACAGGCAGCCGCAGCCTGCTGGATGAGCTGTGCCAGAACCTCTTCGACAACGCCATCCGCTACAACCGCCCCGGTGGAAAAGTCCAGATCATCACGGCCTGCACCCGGGACGGTCACTGCACCCTGACCGTGAAGGACAACGGCATCGGTATCCCGAAAGAGGCGCAGAACAGCGTGTTCGAGCGCTTCTACCGGGTGGACAAGAGCCGCAGCAAAGCCACCGGCGGCACCGGTCTGGGTCTGGCCATCGTCAAACACATCGCCCGCATCCACAACGCCCGCATCAAGCTGGACAGCGTTGTGGACGAGGGTACCAGCATCACCGTGATCTTCGAAACGGCTTCTTAAAAGTTCATGAGCTTCACGTCTGCCCGAATTTCCGGGCAGACGTTTTTTGTTGTGAGCGCAAAGTGACCGTCACGCAGTGCCTGATGCGCACCGAATCCGGAGATGTCCAGCCCCAGCGTCCAGCAGCGGCGGACGGTGTCCGCACAGAGAGCTTCCAGTTCTGCTTCGGCGTCGGCGGGCAGGGCATTATTGCGTGAGAGCGCGTTCACCCGGAGAAGAAAGCTCTCCCCTTCCCGCTCCACGCCGCAGAAAGCCCGGCGCAAGCGGAGCGGCCCAGATTCCAGAAAGAAACGATGCTCCCCTGTATCCGTCCAGCTTTTGTCCTGCAATAAGAGCGCCATTTCCGTCTGGGACTCGGTCAGCTGGCCGGTCTGTTCCGGGGTGATGATGAGGGCTTCGGGCCTGCAATGTGCAGCCTCGTCGTCCAGCTCCACGACAGGCAGGATGAAGCCGCTGCTCTGCTGATAGAGCCGGGGCGCGGCCGGGGCAGAGTTTTTGATGCATTGCAGGAGATTTTCAGGCAGGACGTCTGATTCATCGGCCCGCTCTTTCAGTGTCTCTACCGAAAAACTCCCCCCAAACACGCGGGACGCCAGCCGCCCGTAGGGTCGATGGAGAAACAGCTCTTCACAGGCAGCCAGCGTTTGCCGCACCGAATCCTGCCCGGCCAGAAGGTATTCGCAGAGCCGCCAGTCCGCCCGCTGGGGCAGGGCTTCCTCGGCGGCAGAAATGGCAGAAGAAAGCTCGGGGCCTCGGCCAATACAGAGACGGATAGCGGCTTTGGCCTCGGAGGAATCGGCGGAGGCTTCCGGGAACTGGTACAGCAGGCCCACCGTCCAGCTGTCGCCGCTGGTCTCGACGAGAAGGGCGCGTATCATGCTTTTTTCGGTGTTGTCCCAATGCAAAAAGAGGCAGAGCCAGACGACGAGGACGCCTGCGGCCATCAGCCGCAGCCAGCCCCGGCGGGTCATCGTGCAGCCTCCGCATTTACAGGCCCTTCGGCAAGGCGCTCACAGAGCAGCCGGACGGCACGGACGATAAAGCCGAAGCGGAAGATCGCCGCCGCCAGCCAGAGGAGCAGGAACGCGGCATCAAAGCGGGAGATGCCGCCGAAGCTCCACGCCCGCAGCAGCTCATAGCCCGGGTAAGCCTGCGGTGCGCCGAAAAGAAGGGCCAGCCCCAGCGCATAACCCGAGGAAATGACGGCAGCGATGATTGGAAGCCACACGACAGGCTTTTTACTGATTTTCGCATTATTTTTGCTCATACAGAGAAGCGGAAAGGAGAAATATTCCGGGTAAAAAGATGCATCCGGAAGCACAAACGAATGTGCCGTCTCACCCGTCACGAGCACCTGCCACTGCAGCTGTCCGGCCAGCCCCAGCACACAGAACACGATGCCCAGCACTACGAGCCACCCGAGGACGGAGGCCATCCGGTCATACAACTCACAGCCGAGGCTCCACCCTGCCCAGAGAAAGAACGGCAGCAGACCGATAAAGGCCATAGACGCAAACTGTTCCCAACAGGCTTGTTGGAGCATTGCAGCCGTCCGGACAAGCTCGAAGAGATACCAGAGCAGAAAGGCGGCACAGATGCACTTTCCTGCAAAGCCCGGGCGGTTCAGACGGGAGGCGTTGACCGAGACGAGCGCGGCAAGGAGCACGAAGGCCGCTGCCGCCAGCACATTGCTCAGCAGGGCAGCGCGGACGGAGCCGGTCTGCCCTGCCCCGAAGATGGCGCGGCCCAGCTCTGCCGCCGTGACGCTGAGTGCCAGTGTCTGGGCCGAGAATGTCTGTTTTTGCTGCATTCAGGAACCCCTCCTTTGCCAGATGGTGAATGGGCGGCGGGACAGCGCCCGATAGTTGCGGCGGACGACGCCGTCACCCGAAAAGACTGCGCCCGAAAGATAGGGTACCCCCATCGCGGAGATGGACGTCAGTGCAGCCAACACGCCCAAGGCCGCACACACCAGACCTACCGGCCCGGCCAGACCGGCGGCCAGCGTAACGCCCAATCGCAGCAATGTGGCCGGTTCGTACAGCGAGGGCGTCACAAAGACCGAGATGGCCGTGATGCTGGCTACGAGGATGACCGGCGTACTCAGCAGTCCGGCCCCGATGGCGGCGTCACCGATGATGAGTGCCGCCACAAGGCTCACCGAGTGGCCCAGCGTCTGGGGCATCCGAAGCCCGGCCTCCCGGATGATCTCCAATAAGATGATGACCAGCAGCATCTCGGCAAAGAGCGGCAGAGGCGTCGCCTTTTCTGCCGCCGCGATTTTGAATAATAACTGCGGTGGGATGAGCTCGGGCAGATAGACCGCCAGACAGACAAAAACGCCCGGCAGGAAGATGCTGAGATAAAATGAGCCATACTTCAGGACACGCAGGAACGACGAAAAAACTGCCGTGGTGGCGTAGTCGTCGAGGCAGTCGAAGTTCTCGCAGAAAAGGGACGGCAGCACCAGCGCCGAGGGGCTGCCGTTGACAAGGACGATGATTTTCCCCTCACAGAGCTTTGCGGCGGCGGAAGCCGGGCGCTCGGTATAGCTCACCGGGGCAAACAGCCGCCACCTGGCCGGGAAAAGCCACGGTACAAAGTAGCTGGAATCCAGCAGGACCTCCGGCTTTGCCTCCTGGAGCGTCCGGCGCACCCGCGCCACTGCCGTCTTGCCGGCCTTGTCTTTGCAGTAGCAGATGGCGTATTCGGTCTTCATGGCACAGTCGGCCTGTGCGGTCTCCATCACGAGGGTGTCGGTACGGATGAGGCGGCGCAGTAAACTCAGATTGACCCGCAGCAGGTCGGCAAAGCCCTCCCGGGAGCCGCGAAGGTTTCCTTCCCCGGAGGGCTCTTCCACCGAGCGCGATTTCAGCCCCTGCACCGAGAAGACAAGCCCCTTTTTGCACCCGTCCAGCAGAAGCACGGCCATGCCGGCGGTCATGCGGCGGATGAGGTCGTCCATGTCCTTGACCGGGCCGTCCTCGGCGGGCAAGCCAGAATGGTTCATCAGCAAATCATACACCTGCGTACCGCTGTGAGGATTCCGCTCCGGCTCGAGGCTGGGCGTGTGACGGGTGGCGGCGTCCAGTAAAAGCGACCAGAGTGACTGGAGGCTGGCCATATTGTCGAAAAGGACGATGGCCCCCGGGCAGTGATAAAGCTCGATGCGCTTGGCATAAAAATCCGCCGAAGCGCCAAACCTAGCGTTGAGCGCCGCCAGATTTTCTTCCAGCGACGAGGAAAGCTGCAGCATACGGTATCCCCCTTTGCCTGCCAGTATTCCCCCACCAACGGTGCTTATTCAACCCACAAGGAGGGCCTTCTCGTGAAGCTTCTGATTTTCCGTACTCTGCTCATCTATCTCTGCGTTCTGTTCGCCATGCGGCTGATGGGCAAGCGTCAGCTGGGCGAACTGCAGCCCGAAGAGCTGGTATCCACTATCCTCATCTCAAATCTGGCGTCCATCTCCATCGAGTCGGAAGAAGTGCCGGTGACGGCCAGCCTCATACCCCTCTTCCTCATCGCGGCTTTGGAGCTGCTGGGGTCGGCACTGAGCTTCCGCAGCCAGAAATTTTTTAACCTGATGTCGGGCCGTCCCAAGACGGTCATCCTGGACGGACAAATCGACCAGAACGCTCTGCGCACCCTCCGGCTGACGACTGCCGACCTGCTGGAGGCACTGCGCGGCAAAAACATCTTTGACCCACGGGACGTCTCCTACGCCGTGGTGGAGACGAACGGCAGTCTCTCGGCGGCACTGCGCCCTGAGAAAGAGACCGCTACCCTCGCCGACTTGCAGCTGAAAGTGGAGCACAGCCACGCGACCATCCCCTTTGTGCTGGACGGACAGGTGCTCGAGGAAAATCTGCACTGGTGCGGCAAAGACCGGGACTGGCTCGAGCGGACAGCGCAGGCCAATACCCTGCTGCCGGAGGAAATCCTGCTTTTAGTGGGCAACGAGACGGAAGACTATTTTCTGCTGAAAAAAGAGAGCCGCCGCAAGGGCAGCTCCCGGTGAGAGGTGTGGAATGAAGCGAATTTATGCGTGTCTGTGCATCGTGGCAGTGCTGCTGGGTATCGCCTTTTACAGCAGCTGGCGGGTGCAGAAGTTTGCAGAGGATATTTCGGACGACATCTACAATGCCATGGAGGCCATCCGGGACGAGGACCTCCCTTCCGCGCGGCAGGCACTGGCCGAGGGCGCTGAACTCTGCGACAAAATGCGGGAAGGGATGAATCACCTGCTCCGCACGCAGGACTTCACAGAACTGGAAGCTGCCCTTCGCGCTGCGGACGGACATCTCGAACTGAACGCCCCCGAGGAAGCATTTGGTGAACTGCGCCGGGCGCAGGTTCAGGTGGAGACGCTGGAATGGCTGTCGCGTAGACTTGTGTAATTAAATCATTGGAACATCGTTATATTTCGTGTAATCTATATTATTCGAAATATAGTCATTCTGCCCCAGCCCAAAATCAGTCTTATAAAATGGATTTCATCTGCAAGGTCATCCGGTATTTCCATTGCATTATCATTGTTTTTCTCTGCAGCAATTCTATTTGTAAGAGACTGCCATTAAGTGTTCCCGGCTATATGGATTTATATATGTCTCATCTTTCAGCGTATCTTCCGAAGGATACAGACTTATAGAAAGAGCTCTTTTCCCGTGTCCAAGAGGCGCAAAAAGCGCCCCATCCCCTGCCCTGCGGCAGAGAATGGGGCGCTCGTGCTTTTTTACACTTTACTTCTTACGGTCGACCATCAGCTTTTTCAGCTCAGTGAAGAAGCTCTCGACGTCCGCAAACTGCTGATAGACCGAGGCAAAGCGGACATAGGCCACCTCGTCGATTTTCTTCAGCTCCTGCATGGTCAGCTCACCGATGCGCACACTCGTCACCTCGCGGTCGTAGGTGCTCATCAGGGTCTGCTCGATGCTGCTGACGGCGCGTTCCAGAGACTCGTAGCTCACCGGACGCTTGGCGCAGGCCCGAAGCATCGCGTTGAGCAGCTTCTGCCGGTCGAACGGCTCACGGGAGTTATCCTTTTTGATGACGATGAGCGGCACCGTTTCCACGACCTCGTAGGTCGTGAACCGCATATGGCAGTTCAGGCACTCCCGGCGGCGGCGGATGCGCTCGCTGTCTTCGGTAGGGCGGGAGTCGATGACTTTGGATTCCTCAGCGCCACAATAGGGGCATTTCATGGTCGTTCCTCCTAGATTCAGGACAGATTTGCGTCAGGATAGAAGCTCAGTTTTTCTTTGCGTTTTTGCGCTCGCTCCAAGCCACCCATGCGGAGGTGGAGACGCACAGCGAAGTATACACGCCGCTGAGCATGCCCATCATCAGGGGGAAGGCAAAGGTAAAGATGCTGTCCAGACCGTACAGCTTGGAGACGATGCACATCACAGCCAGAGCCATCACCGTAGTGACGGTGGTGATGATGGTACGGCGGGCAGACTGGTTGATGGAATGGTTGACCAGCTCTTGGAAGCCGGCCTTCTTGCCCAGCAGGCCGCGGTTCTCACGGATACGGTCGTAAACGACGACGGTATCGTTGATGGAGTAGCCGAGGATGGTGAGCATGGCGGCGATGAAATTGCCGTCCAGCGGGGCGCGCAGCAGCACGAAGGTGCCGAACACCACCATCAGGTCATTGAGCAGGGCCAGAACAGCCATCATGCCGCCGGTGAGGCCGCCGATCTTCTTGAAGCGGTAGGCGATGTAGGCGAGGATGAGCACCAGTGCGAACACCACGGCCACCAGACTCTTCTGGAGGAACTTGGTACCCATTGCGGCGCTGACATTGCTCAGAGAGAGCTGTGCAAAGGAGTTGTCCGGGCAGCTCTCATTCAGGGAGTCCAGCAGGGTCTGCACTTCGTCGGTGGTGACAGTCTCGGTGCCGGGCATCGAGATTTTCAGAGTCTGCTCCCCTGTCGCGACGTTCTCGCCGGTCTGCAGGGTCAGGCCGTTGCTGCCCAGCGCTTCGGAGGCGGCCTTCTGGACGACAGACATCTCAAAGCTGTTCTCGTAGCTCAGGGTGATCATCGCACCGCCGGTGAACTCGGTGTCCAGATGGACGCCCAGCACCACAGCGCAGAGGACGATGGCTGCCATCAGGCAGGCGGAGAAGGTCAGGAAGCGCTTGCGCAGGCCGACGAAGTTGACCTGCTTCTTCTCTGCCGGGGTCTTGCCGGGAGCATCGGCACCGTAGAGGCGGGGGTCACGCAGAGCCTTGATAGAGGCAGCGCCCCGAATCATGATACGAGTAGCGAAGATGCCGAACACGAAGTTGAGCAGCACACCGGTGAGCAGCGTGTAACCGAAGGCGTAGATGGTGCCTGCGGTCGAGGGGCCGAAGGCGAAGAAGACGAAGTGCAGGGCCTTGGCGAAGAAGCCGTCAGACGGGCCGAAGGCACCCATCAGCACGATGGCGACGATGACGATGGTCACGTTGCCGTCGATGATGGGAGTCAGGCCGCGGGCAAAGCCGCTCTTGAGGGCGCCGTCGAGGCTCTTGCCGCTGCGCAGCTCTTCCTTGATGCGCTCGGCAGTGATGACGTTGGCGTCAACACCCATGCCGATGGCGAGGATGATGCCGGCGATGCCGGGCAGGGTCAGGGTGAAGCTCTCAAACACCGGGAAGTAGCCGGAGACGAAGGCCAGCGTAGCCGCCACCTGACCGGCCAGAGCGATGCAGGCCAGGAAGCCGGGCAGACGGTACAGAGCCGTCATCAGAACCATGATGAGGGCGAAGGCGATGACGCCGGCCAGCACCATGGCGCTCAGGCTGTTCTCGCCCAGACTCGGGCTGATGGTGGAGTAGCTGTCCACCGTCAGCGCAAAGGGCAGAGAGCCGGAGTTGATCTGGTTCGCCAGCGTGGAGGCGCTGTCCTGATCGAAGTTGCCCTTGATGATGGCCTCACCGCCGGTGATGGCCTCGTTGACCGTGGCGGTGGAGATGTTATTATCATCCAGCCAGATGGAGATCGTGCCGTTGCTGGCTGCCAACTCGGTGGTGGCCGTGGCAAAGGCAGATGCGCCCGCAGAGTTGAACTTCAGCTGGACGACCCAGCCTTCGGTCTCGTTGTAGGCAGCGCTTGCGGAAGCCACGTCGTCACCGCTCAGGATCTCCTCACCCGTGGCGGACGAGCCCTTGCGGAACACCATCTTGGCGGTGGTGCCGATCTCGTCGATTGCGGTCTGCGGATTGAAGTCCGCCTCGTCATTCTTCCACGGGAAACGCACGATGATACGATTCTTGTTGTTGTCAACGTAGCTCTCGTAGTCGGTGATGCCGAGGCCGACAAGGCGGTCCTCGATAACCGTTTTGGCTGCGGTCATCTGGGCATCGGTGGCCTCCACATCGTCGGCAGGCATGAACGTAACGTCCACGCCGCCGCGGATGTCGATGCCGAAGCGGATGTCAGATGCGCCCTTGACGTAGACATTCTTGGTGTCGCCGTAGGTATAGCTCACACCCAAGATGGCCGTCAGGGAGAACAGCACGATCAAAATTGCCACGACGAACAACGGCCATGACTTCCCTTTTCTGTTCATAGAAACCTCCAAAAAACTTGCCCGGGCGGGATTATATTTTACTGCTGGTCGGCCAGCAGCTTTTCAACAACTGCCAGGCGCACACAGACGCAGAGCAGTGCAGAAGCGGTTTCGACCTCGGTCAGGCTCGGGTAGGTCGGCGCAATGCGCAGATGCGAGTCATCGGGATCCTTGTGGTAGGGGTAGGCAGAGCCGGCACCCGTCAGGGTCAGGCCGCAGTCCTTGCACAGCTGGGCTACGCGCTTGGCGCAGCCGGGCATGACGTACAGGCTGATGAAGTAACCGCCCTTCGGGTTCGTCCAGTGGGCGATGTCGCCGCAGGGGGTCAGCTCCTCGGCAAAGGTGGTTTTGACGGCGTCAAAGCAGGGCACCAGGCGGCGGCGATGCTTGGCCATGTGAGCCAAGACACCGGCCTTATTCTTGAGAAAACGGACATGGCGCAGCTGGTTCATCTTGTCGTAGCTGATGATCATCGTCGAGAAGCGCTTGCACATGTACTTCATCGAGTTCTCGCTGCAGGCGATGGCGGAGATGCCCGCGCCCGGGAAGGTGATCTTGCTCGTGGAGGTGAACATAAAGACACGGTCCTCATTGCCGTACTTCTTGGCCTCGTTCAGCAAAACCGGCGTCTCGATGATCTCATCGGTCAGGTGGTGGACGATGTACGCCTCATCCCAGAAGATCTTGAAATCGGGGGCGGCGGTCTTGAGCGCGGCAAAGCGGCGGATCGTCTCGTCGCTGTAGGTGTAGCCGTCAGGGTTGGAGTACTGCGGCACGCACCAGATTCCCTTGATGGTGTCATCCTCGGCGACGAGCTTTTCAATCATGTCCATGTCGGGGCCGTCGGGGCTCATGGGCACGGAGATCAGCTCAAAGCCCATCTCCTCGGTGATGGCAAAGTGGCGG
>OHCJ01000461.1_pt1 | contig 12273 bp, 11 predicted proteins | sample 1566821 | NCBI WGS metagenome assembly OHCJ01 (sample SAMEA3879545, study PRJEB24766) | human gut metagenome | biome: human-associated habitat; feature: feces | place: USA | collected 1985/1987 | reverse complement strand
CACGAAAATAGGTTCCGTTACAAGTTTTTCGATATTGTTCAATTTTCAAGGTCCTATGTGCCTCAACCTTAGCGGCTGACAGCTTATACATTTTAGCACGTTTGTGTTAGAATGTCAAGCACTTTTTTGAAGATTTTTGAAGTTCTTGGAAGAACCAATCGACCTTCGTCACTTTTCATCCGTTTTTTCTGAAGCGTTTGTGTCAGACATCCGCCTGACAGTAATGTATTTTAGCACAGACTCAGACAAAAAGCAAGCCCTTTTTTTACATTTTTCAAGAAAAGCCCTATTTTCTTTTGCACGGCTCATTCCAATAACCGCTCCCGCATTTTGCGCAGGATCTTGCGCTCCCGCCGGGAGATCTGTACCTGCGTGGTATGCAGCACTTTTGCCGTCTCACTCTGGGTGCGGTTGGCATAGAACCGCAGGCGGATCAGGAGCCGGTCCTCTTCCGGCAGACTTTCCAGCACCTCGGCCAGGCCGATCTTATCCGCAAGTTCTTCCTCCGGAGATTCCACCGGGATATCTATCTGCCGGTCATTGTTCTCCCCTTCCGGGGTCAGGCTCAGGGCGGGCTGTGCAGCCTGGATCGCAAGCGTGATGTTCTCCACGCTCTCCCCCAGCTCTTCTGCCAGTTGAGAAAGGGTCGGCTCGGTGCCGCAGAGCTTCCTGTGATGTTCCCGCGCCGCATTGACCCGCAGCCCCAGTTCTTTTAAGGAGCGGCTGACCTTGACTGTGCCGCCCTCCCGGAAAAGCTTTTTGATCTCGCCCAGGATCACTGGTACTGCATAGGTAGAAAAGCAGACCCCGCGTCCTTCATCAAAGCCGTCGGTCGCCTTGACCAGTCCCATGCAGCCAGCGCCGTAGAGATCATCGTATTCAATGCCCCTGCCCCGGAAGCGTCCGGCACAGGCGTGTACCAGCCCGAGGTTCTGTTCAATGAATGCACTGCGCCGGGTCTTGTCCGTTACCATGGTATTCCCTCATTTCCTTTTATGTAGAGGGCTTTTCCTCCAGATGCTTTGTCAGAATGACCCGGGTGCCCCGGCCGGGAGCGGAGCGCACACTGACTTTATCCATAAAGCTCTGCATGACCGCAAAACCGAGACCGGAGCGCTCCTCCGGGTTGCCGGTGGTGAAGAGCGGCTCCATCGCTCTGGGGATATCCGGGATGCCGACCCCTTTGTCTGCGATCACGATCCTGACCACCCGCCCCGGATAAACGGAGACTGTCATGGTGATGGGCCCCACCCGGTCGGGGTAGGCGTGGACGATGCAGTTGGTGACGGCTTCGGATACCGCCGTTTTCAGGTCAGCCAGCTGGGGCACGGTGGGGTCATACCGGGCCAGAAAAGCCGCTGCCGCACCGCGGGCATACGCTTCGTTGACGCTGAGGGAATCAAATTGGATCCTGGTCGTGTTTTCCGCTTTCATCTTCATTCCTCCTGTCCTGCATCCGTGCAGGGGATATTGGCCAGCCGCAGAACGCGGCGCAGCTGCTCCGGGGCGTGCTGGATACGCAGGGTTCCGCCCAGACTGCGGGCGCAGCGCTGGCGGCCCAGAATCAGCCCCACCCCGGACGAATCCATAAACCCAACCCCGCCCAGATCGAGCACCAGTGTTTTGGGGGTGCGGGCCAAAAGGGCATCGTCCAGCTGGATGCGCAGGTTCTGTGCGGCATCGTGGTCGATCTCACCTGCCAGATAGGCATAGAGCAGATCGTCCGCCGCACTGAATGTAACTGTTGCCATTTTCTGTCCTTTCCTTGCGTGAATCGCTCAGGCTTGTCCGGTCTGCCGAAGGCTTCCCCTTTCCGGGAGGTCGGCAGAGCGAAGCATAGCCCGAGCGGTTTCCTCTAAACCAAAATAAAAGAGCCTGTACACGTTTTCATCAGTGTACAGGCTCTTCCGGGCATATTTTAGAAAAGGGTGTCGCTTACTTTTCAGCCAGCAGATCGGCAGCTTCCAGTGCGATGGCTTCGCCGCCGCAGATCAGCAGGCCGCGGCGGCTGTTGGCCCGGGCAAGCTCCACGGCTTCGGCCAGGCTCCCGCAGAGCTCGGCATCAAAGTGGTAGCGTGCCTTTTCCAGCAGGCGCTCGGTCATGGCGGCATCCGTACCCGCCGTGGGAACGAGGAACACCTTATCAAAGGGATTCTCGCTCATGCCGGGCATGGTGGTACGGTCTTTTTTCTGGGTCTCAGCCGTCAAGCCGCTTTCCAGCGCGGAGAAGAAGGCCTCGGCTCCTTCTTCCTCTGCCAGACCGATGACAGCGCTCAGGTGGCGCACCTTGGCCATGTTCAGGACGCGGAGCAGGGCAATGGCCTGCTGCGGGGTGCGGCAGGCATCCAGCACCACCAGCGGGCGCTGGGAGAGGACCCGGATGCTGCTGCGGTTCTCCACAGCGGCCAGACCTTCCAGAATGGCTTCATCGGGGATGTCATAGCCCTTTTTGCAGAGGGCCAGGGCCAGTTCCACCGCAATGGCGGCACTGCCCGCCGCGTGACGGCCCAGGAAGGCCAGCGGCACGGTATAGCCGCCGTAGTCCACACGGCTGGCAAACTTTTCGGCTTCGAGGAAGGTGATATCATCGGGGTCCGGCACGACCAGCTCACAGTCTGCCTTACCGGCGGCCACAACGAGCTCACTGACCACAGCCTTGGGCTGCTCAGGCGCGGTGACGCAGATGCTGCCCTTGCGCATGACACCGGCCGCCAGCGCGGCGGAGCGCTCCAGTGAGGCACTGATGCCGTCCGGGCCGATGGAGGTGACCGCACAGACCGGCATCTTGGGCAGGGCCTCGGCAAGTCCCGCATCGGGCAGCTCCACCACGGCCAGCGCGCAGCCTGCCTCGCCAAAGCAGCGGGCAGCGGCAGCCAGCTCGGCGGCAGCACGGGGCAGGGTCTCCCGGGCGCTCAGGGTCTCGGCGGCCTGTGCAAGCAGCTCCGGTGCCACAGGCTCCCCATTCACCCGGATGCGGGCAGAGAGCGGCTCACAGCCTGCGTGGTAGCTGCCGGTAACGAGACCGGCAGCTCTGAGCACCGCCGCCGTGAGGGCGGCGGCAGTCGTTTTGCCAGCCGTACCGGCTACGCCCAGATAATCCACCCGCCCTGCCTTGGCAGAGAGGGCTTCCTGCAGCTGCCGGGCCGGGGCAAAGCCCTCGGGCAGAGATGCAAAATAGGCATTTGCCTGTTCAATGGTCATTGCGTCAAACCTCGTTTCGATGTTGATAGAGAATGATGCACATCCGGACAAGCCCCAGCAGGATGAGCCCCACCAGCAGGCCGGTCATCACACCGGAAAAATCGATCCAGATATCGGTGACCTGGCCGCTGCGGCCCGGCACAAAGAGCTGGATGGTCTCATCGGTCAGGGCTGTGAGCAGGCCGCACAGCATGGGCCAGGACACATGCTTGAAGAAGTGCCGGGTGTACACCCGCAGGCAGAGCATGAGCAGGAAGCCTTCCAGCAGATACTCGCAGAAATGCGCCAGCTTGCGCACGATGTGCATGGTGAGCCGGTCGGCGGCACCGGGAAGGCCCAGATGCCGCAGGATGCCCTGCAGTATCCCCAGTACCCGGCCGCTGGCCCCCTCGGACACATCCGCGATCTGCAGAGAGTTCGAGAAGATGAACACGATGCAGCCGATGAGGGCAAAAGTAAAGATCACCCGCCACGCGATGAGCCACGGGGAGGTGCGTTGATTCTGTTCCTGCATCCGCTTAGCCCAGAGCCTTGATGCTCTGCTCGATGTTGGCCAGCTTGCTCTGGCTGTTGGTGCGCTTTGCGCGGATCTCTTCCACCAGAGCGGCGGGAGCACGCTCCACAAACTTGGGGTTGGCCAGCTGGTTCTCAAACATGGCCAGTTCCTTCTCGGCCTTGGCCTTTTCCTTGTTCAGGCGGGCCAGCTCCTTCTCGCGGTCGATCAGCTCCATCATGGGGATAAAGCCGCGGGCGGTGTGGGTGGACACCTGCACCATGCCATCGGTGCTGCCCTCGTATTTTTCCGTAAAGGTCACGTCGGTGGCAAAGGCAAACTTTGCCAGATAGACCTCTGCATTCCGGAAGGGAGCGGGATCAGCCGTCTCGATGATCATACTGGTCTTTTTGGCAGGATGGACATTCATCTCGGTGCGCATGGTGCGGACTGCCTTGATGTAGTCCATGACCTTTTCAAAGGCTTCCTCTTCCTCGGCCCAGTTGTGTGCCTCGTCAAAGGTGGGCCAGCTCTGGGTCATAATGGTCTCGGCGGAGCCGGGCAGGGCCTGATACAGCTCCTCCGTGATGAAGGGCATGAAGGGATGCAGCAGCTTGAGGGCCTTGTCCAGCACATACACCAGCACACGGCGGGCGGTATCTGCCTGCTCTGCATCGCCGGAGTTCAGGCGGGGCTTTGCGATCTCGATGAACCAGTCGCAGTAGACATCCCAGATGAAGCTGTTGATCTTGGCAGCGGCCAGACCCATCTCGAAGTGGTCGAGGTTGTCGGTCATGGCACCGGCCACCTGATTCAGCTTGGTCAGCACCCACTTGTCGCTCATGTCCAGCTTGCTCTCCTCGGGCAGGCCGGGCTGGAAGTCCTCGGGCAGGTTCATCAGGACAAAGCGGGTGGCGTTCCACAGCTTATTGGCAAAGTTGCGGGCAGCCTCCACCTTCTTCTCGCTGTAACGCATATCGTTGCCGGGGGTGGAGCCGTCCAGCAGCATGAAGCGCAGTGCATCCGCGCCGTACTGGGCAATGACCTCCAGCGGGTCGATGCCGTTGCCCAAGCTCTTGGACATCTTGCGGCCCTGGCTGTCGCGGACGATGCCGTGGATACAGACAGTGTCGAAGGGAGCCTTGCCGGTGTAGGCCAGGCCGGAGAAGATCATGCGGCTGACCCAGAAGCCGATGATATCATAGCCGGTGACCAGCGTGTTGGTGGGGTAGAAGTACTTCAGGTCCGCGCTGTCCTCGTTGGGCCAGCCCAGAGTGCTGAAGGGCCACAGAGCGGAGGAGAACCAGGTATCCAGCGTATCGGGGTCCTGGGTAAAGTGGCTGCCGCCGCACTTGGGGCAGGTGCAGGGCATCTCTTTGGCGACCACGGTCTCGCCGCAGTCATCGCAGTAGAAGGCCGGGATCTGGTGGCCCCACCACAGCTGACGGCTGATGCACCAGTCGCGGGTACCCTTCATCCAGTTGAGGTAGTTCTTGGTAAAGCGCTCGGGCACGAACTTGATCTCGCCCTTCTCCACGCTCTCGATGGCGGGCTTTGCCAGAGGCTCCATCTTGACGAACCACTGCTTGGAGACCATGGGCTCGATGGTGGAGTGGCAGCGGTAGCAGGTGCCGACTTCGTGCTTCAGAGGCTCGATCTCCTTCAGGAAGCCGCCCTCCTTCAGGTCCGCGAGGATGGCCTTGCGGGCCTCAAGGGTGGTCATGCCGGCATACTTGCCGCAGTCCAGCACATGAGGCTCGTTGACGGTGTTCTTGCCCGCGGCAAACAGAGCGTCGGCAGCAGCCTTGTCGGCAGCGCCGGTCATGCGGCCGTCGTAGGTAAAGACGCGGACGATGGGCAGGTCATGGCGCAGACCGACCTCAAAGTCGTTGGGGTCGTGGGCCGGGGTGATCTTCACGACACCGGTACCCTTGGTCATGTCGGCGTGCTCGTCGCAGACGATGGGGATCTCCTTGTTCAGCAGGGGCAGGACAACATGGCAGCCGTGGAGATGGGCATAGCGGGGGTCCTCGCCGTTGATGGCAACAGCGGTATCACCCAGCATGGTCTCGGGGCGGGTGGTTGCCAGCTCCAGCATCTCGCCGGTCTCCTTGACCGGGTAGAGCAGGTGCCAGAAGCTGCCGTCCTTTTCCTCATACTCCACCTCGGCGTCGGAAATGGAGGTGTTGCAGTGGGGGCACCAGTTGACCATCCGGTTGCCGCGGTAGATCAGGCCCTTGTCGTACAGGCGCACAAACACTTCCTTGACGGCATCCGAGCAGCCCTCGTCCATGGTAAAGCGCTCCCGCTGCCAGTCACAGCTGGTGCCCAGCTTTTTCAGCTGGCTGACGATGCGGTTGCCGTACTTGGTCTTCCAGTCCCAGGCGCGCTCCAGGAATCCGTCGCGGCCCACCATCTCCTTGGTCAGGCCCTCGGCACGCATGGCCTCCACGACCTTGGCCTCGGTGGCGATGGATGCGTGGTCGGTGCCGGGCACCCACAGGGCGGCATAGCCCTGCATCCGCTTGGTGCGGATGAGCACATCCTGCATGGTGTTATCCAGCGCATGGCCCATGTGGAGCTGGCCGGTCACGTTCGGAGGGGGCATGACGATGGTGTAAGGCTTCTTGTCGGGGTCCGCTTCCGTGTGGAAGTAGCCGCCGTCCTGCCAGAACTGGTAGATGCGGTCTTCCACCTGGCTGGGATCGTACTGTTTTGCGAGTTCTTTCATTGTATCCTCCCAAAAATGTGATGAGTGGGACGAAAAAAGCCGCCCCACGGAACGTTCCATGGGACGGCTGTAAACTACATACCGCGGTACCACCCAAATTGCACCGGCTGCAAACACAGCCCGTGCCCCTTGATGCCCCGGTAACGTGGGGCAGCTCCGAGGGCGGCTACTGGCTTCACCGCCCCTGCTCAAAAGCGACAGTGCGCAGCGCTTACCTGCCGGGCTCTCACCTGCCCCCGGCTCTCTGCAAGGCGGTTTGCCGCGCACACTCTTTCTCGTTGCATTTATACAAAGAATATAACGTTTTTTTGGCGTTTTGTCAATATGCTCCGAGAACTTCCTGCTTCAATCTGCCGATCAGCCGCTCCATCAGGGCCACCCGGTTGAAGGGGGTCATCAGGTAGAGGCCGTCCGCATACGGCAGGGCGGCCTTTGCCATTTCCAGCGAGATGGCAAGACCCAGCTCCTCGCCCTGGGCACGGTCGAGCCCGGCAAACTTTTCAATGATCCAGTCCTCCACATGGATGCCGTTGATCTCGTTCTCCATGAAGATGGCGTTGCGCTGGCTGACCACCGGCATGATACCGGCCAGGATCTTCGCATCGGCCCCCAGCGTCTCCCGGGACTTTTTCAGGTTTTCCACCGCCTGTGCCGAGAGCACCGGCTGGGTCAGAAAGCCGCTCATGCCGTTTTCCAGCTTCTCCTTTGCCCGGCGCAGCTCCACATCAAAGTTGCGGGCGTTCAGATTCAGGGCACCGAACACGGTCATAGGGCCGGGCATCTCCCGGCCTTCCCCTGCCAGCGAGACGATGTACTGGGCCAGCTTGCGGGAGTTGAACTGGTAAACGTTCTTCACCTCGTCCCGCTCTGCCGTGGGGATGGGGTCACCGGTGATGGCCAGCATCTCCCGCACGCCCTCGGCATACAGGCCCAGCAGCAGGGCCTTGGTGGCGTTCAGGTTGCGGTCGCGGCAGGTCATGTGGGGCAGGGTGCACAGCCCCAGCTCCCGGTGGACCCGGCAGGCCACCAGAGAGGAATCCATCCGGGCCTGTGCAATGGGGCAGTCGGCAATGGTCAGCAGATCAGCGCCCGCCGCCTGCAGCTTTTTTGCCCCTTCCAGATAACCGGTCAGGTCCGCATTGCGGGGAGAATCCAGCTCAATGGCAATGACCTTTTCCCCTGCGTTCAGCTTGCGCAGAAAAGCGTCCTCGTTTTCCACCGTCTGTTCCTTCACGGTGGAAAACTCTTCTGTCGGAGTCGTTTTTTCCACCACGGGCAGGCTGTCCAACTCTGCCCGCAGGGCGGCAATGTGGGCAGGAGTGGTGCCGCAGCAGCCGCCCAGGATCTGAACCGTGCCCTCGGCGGCCAGACGGCCCAGCTCCCTTGCAAAGTACTCCGGCCTGCCCTGATACTTCACCTGCGTCCGGGTGACAACGGGATAACCCGCGTTGGGCATGACCGACAGGGGCAGCGTGCCCCCCAGCTGCTTTGCCAGTGTGCGCATGGCACCGGGTGCCGACACGCAGTTCAGGCCCACGACATCCACGATGCCGCTTTCCTGCATCCGCCGGGCAAGGTCTTTGCAGTACATGCCCTCCCGGGTGTAGCCGTCGGGCAGGACCGCAAAGGACACCATCACAAAGGCATCCGGCACTTCCGCCTTGATGGCCCCCACGGCATCCAGAAGGCCCGCATCGGAGCTCAGGGTCTCGAACAGGAAATTTCTGGCCCCCAGCGCCGCGAACTGCTTTGCCACAGCCGTATATACCTGCCCCGCCGGAACTGCCTCGGTATCCGGAGCCGGACCGAGGTCGGCAAAAACGGCGGCACCCGTCTCCTCTGCAGCCTGCACAGCCAGCTGCCAGCCTGCCTGCGCCAGCTGTTCCCAGCCGGGCGCGTGTGCCGCCGCCAGCCGGGGCAAGCTGAAGGTATTCGTCTTGACGGCATCAGCCCCTGCCGCCAGATACTCCCGGTGGACAGCCAGCACCCCCGCCGGGTCGGTCAGGTTGGCCTGCTCGCACTCCGCCCCGGGAGCCGCCTTATAATAAGTACCCATGGCACCATCAAAAAGCAGGGGGCGGGTCTGTAACAGTTCGCGGATGTTCATCATATATACTTCCTCGCATCTCACAAATAAGCTCTATATTCTTCAGTTTAATAAAGTTTCGCCTCTTGTCAAGCGTTTTTTCGTGCCACAGCTTGCAGGCAGGGCAGTTTTGTGCTATCCTATGCGTAACTTTTACATGTGAGGAGAGATGTATCATGCGCCATGCAGGCACACAAACGATCGAAACGGAGCGGTTGCTTCTGCGCCCGCTGACCCCGGAGGATGCCCCCATGATGTACGCCAACTGGGCCAACGACCCGGACGTAACCCGCTGGCTGCGGTGGGAGCCCCACAAAAACGTGGACGAGACCCGGGAACTGCTGACCGCATGGGCACTGCTCTACCCCAATGGAGATTACTACCAGTGGGCCATCGTGGAAAAATCCACCAGGCAAGTGTTTGGCTCCATCAGCGTGTTCACATCCAGTTCCGCCGAGCCGGAGCGTGACCCCTGGCCCGGCTTCGATCACACGAACGGCGTGTGGGAGGTCGGCTACTGCATCGGCAAGGCCTGGTGGAACAAAGGCTTTACCACCGAAGCGCTAAAAGCAGTTGTAGAATACTGGTTCAAAAATACAGATAGTAGCTGGCTAGCCTGCTGCCATGCGTTTGAAAATCCTGCCAGCGGCCGGGTCCAGCAGAAAGCCGGCTTTGTCTACGACCACGATTCTGTCTACCACAAATTTGACGGCACACCGGTTGCCTGCAGGTGCTACGCATTGACAAGAGAACATTACGAAGAACTGAGAGGTTTATTTTGAGCGAACTTTATGACATTTTAGTAGAAACGCCCCCCACAAAGGTCATCTTACTGGCCCTGGATCAGGGGCTATGGGACTGTGAGCGCAGCCTGAACGAGCTGGCTGCACTCTGCGAGGCCAACCACATGGAGGCTGTGGCATCCGTGACCCAGAAGCGGCAGACCCCCGAGACCGGCATCGTGCTGGGCAGCGGCAAGCTGGAGGAGGCCGCCGCTGCCGCCGGGGAGCTGGGTGCCGAGTGTGCCGTGTTTGACGGCGAGCTGACCGGCAGCCAGATCCGCAACATCTCCACGGCGCTGGGCGGCATGGAGGTCATTGACCGCACCATGCTGATTTTGGAAATTTTCCGCAGCCGCGCCGTGACCAACGAGGGCAAGCTGCAGACCGAGCTGGCGCTTCTGCGCTACCGTCTGCCCCGCCTGCAGGGAATGGGCGAGAGCCTGAGCCGCCAGGGCGGCGGCGGCGGGGGCGGCGGGGGTGCCCGCCGCGGCGCCGGTGAGACAAAGCTCGAGCTGGACCGCCGCCATCTGCACCACCGCATTGAGCATCTCGAGGGCCGCTTAAAGGAGCTGGAAAAGCGCCGCGGCGAGACCCGCCGGGCCCGCCGGAAGAACAATGTGCCTGTGGTCGCGCTGGTCGGCTACACGAACGTCGGCAAGTCGAGCCTGCTGAACGCGCTGTGCGGCGAGCAGATTTTTGAAGCCGACATGCTGTTTGCGACGCTGGACCCGACGGCCCGCAAGCTGGTGCTGCCCAGCGGTCTGCAAATTATTCTGGTGGATACCGTCGGCTTTGTCAGCCGCCTGCCGCACCATCTGGTGGAGGCGTTCAAATCCACGCTGGAGGAGGCCGCGTTCGCGGATGTCATCGTCAAAGTGGCCGACGCGGGCGACGCACAGGCCGCCGAACAGCTGGCCGTGACCGATGAGGTGCTGGGCAGCCTCGACTGCGCGGACATCCCCCAGCTGGTCGTCTACAACAAGTGCGACACCGCCAACACCATGGCCTTTGACCCGGATATCCTGCTGACGAGCGCGAAAACCGGCTACGGTCTGCCTGCACTGCTGGCAAAGCTCGACGAGGTGCTGAACCACCGCGTGCGCACGATCGAGATCGTGCTGCCCTATGACAAGCTGGCGCTGGCGGACATTCTCCGCAGCCGCGGCAGCGTAGCGGCGGAGGAATACCGCGAGGACGGCGTTTTTTACCGTGCTACCGTAAAAATTGACGACCTGCACCTGTTTGAGGCGTTTTTGGTATGATGCCGCAAATGCGTTTGCTTAGCGCCTGAAAGCAAACATTTAGAATTCAGATTTGGTGTGACTGCCCCAGTACAGCACACTGACAAATCGGAAGTTATAAAGGAGAAACACTATGGGATTATTTGGTAAAAGCAAAAAAGAGCGAGAAAAAGAGTATATGAACAGATTAGATGTTCCATTATGTTTAAAAGAAGACTTTGAATTGATTATTGATGATGTATTTATGATAACGCTATTTATGTTCGTTTGCTGTGTGGGTATGAGAATGCAGTTTATGGATATTTTGGTGCAGTTTTTGTTCCCAATGGTCGTTGCTGCTGGAATCTGCTTTGCCATGTTAAACAGCAGCGCTTTGAATGAGGCAACATCCATGCTCGGTTGCTTTTTGTGGAGTATGATCTGGTGGATGGTTACAATGAATGATTTTATTTATGCTAAGATTACATGTCTTGTATGGAGTATCTTATTTGGATTAGCAAGCTGTTTCCTGATTGGTGCAGTGTATAAGGCAATACATGACTGCAATCGCTTATGTTGGACAATGGAGGGAAATCAATATGAAACTACAAATGGTTAATGTTACAAGAAAGTTTGGTGACTTTCGGGCAGTAGAGAACTTAAACCTGACGATAGAGAATGGAGTATATGGACTTTTAGGTGTGAATGGTGCAGGAAAGACAACGCTTATGCGAATGATCTGTACCCTTTTGACACCGACAAGTGGACAGATTCTGTGCGATGGAAAGGATATTTTCAAAATGGATGGAGAATATCGAAATTTGCTTGGATACTTACCTCAGGAGTTCGGATTCTATCCGGATTTCACAGTAAAAGACTATTTACTGTATATTGCCAGCTTAAAGGGTATTCGACCAATGGTTGCTGGTAAACGGGTAAAGGACTTGCTTGCACAGGTTGGACTTACAAAGTCAGCAAATAAGAAGATGAAGAAGCTGTCCGGCGGAATGAAACGTAGAGCAGGAATTGCCCAGGCAATGCTAAACAATCCAAAAATTCTTATTCTGGATGAGCCTACGGCTGGACTTGATCCAACGGAAAGGGTGCGTTTTAGGAATCTGATCAGTGAGCTGTCAGAGGACCGGATCGTTATTTTATCGACGCATATTGTTTCAGATGTGGAGTATATTGCCAATGAAATCTGGCTGATGAAGGATGGACAGATTATGCAGCAGGGAAATCTGGATCAGACAATTGCTTCTATGCGGGAAAAGGTATATGCGTGTGAAGTATCACAGGCAGATGCAACAAAGATGATGAAAGAATTTAAGGTGTCTAATATGAAAGCGGAAAGGGGAATGGTGAACCTTCGTATTATTGCCAGTGAGCCACCGATTGCTGGAGCATTTGTGGTGGAGCCGACATTGGAGGATGTGTTCTTATATTATTTTGGTGAAAAGGGTGGTGAGATGGAATGATCAGATATGAAATTAAGAAAATCTTTTCTAAGAGCATCAGTAAAGTATCATTGGTCGTGTTGTTATTTTCACTTTTGATATCCTGCTATTTCGCAATCACGAATGTCAGTTTTTTGGATGAGCAGGGCAAATCTCATACAGGAATCGCAGCAGCAAAGAGTCTGCGGGAAGAAAAGCAGAAGTGGGAAGGTGTTTTAGATGAAGCAGCATTACAAGCGGTTATGGATGAATATAAAAAAATCAGTGAAGAATATCCAATTCGCCCAGGAGATGATTCTGCTA
>OHCJ01000456.1_pt1 | contig 12315 bp, 8 predicted proteins | sample 1566821 | NCBI WGS metagenome assembly OHCJ01 (sample SAMEA3879545, study PRJEB24766) | human gut metagenome | biome: human-associated habitat; feature: feces | place: USA | collected 1985/1987 | reverse complement strand
ATGGCGGCGGCGGGCGTGCCGCGGAAGTTGCTGTCGCGCACGAGGCGGCGCAGCAGACGCATCCACGTGCCCTTGAACACCTCGTTCCCGTCGTCATCGACGACGACGGAGCGCGCGCTGATATACAGCCGGAACGCATCCGGGCAGTAGGCGGCGATCTCGTCGTTGAGCGCGTGGATGCCCTCGCAGACGACGACCTCGTCCTTGCCGAGGCGCATGGGGCGGCCGATGGGGCCGGACTGCACGCGCGTGACGAAATTATACCGCGGCAGGTGAATCTCCTCGCCGCGGGCGAGCGCGTTGAGGTGCTTGCCGAGCAGGTCCATGTCCAGACACGCGGGGGACTCAAGATCGAGATCGCCCTCCGGCGTGCGCGGTGCGGTGCGCAGGTCGACGGTGCGGAAATAGTCGTCCATGGCGAGGCTCTGGCTGCCGACGCCGAGCTTGCACAGCGCCTCCGCGATCTTCATGGCCGTGGTGGTCTTGCCGCTGCCGGACGGGCCGGAGAGCAGCACGATCGGACACGTGTGCGCATTTTCGGCGATGGCGCGCGCCGCGTGCTCGATCTTGGCGGCATAGGCCGCATCGCTCGCATCAACGAATTCCTTGGGATCAGCCTGAATGCGGCGGTTGATCTCCTGCAGATGATAGCTCATTGGAAAAACGCCTCCAGTTCCGCCTTGGCCGCACAGATGCGGTCGATATTGGCGATGTATTCCGTGGGATACTTGGGGTCGATGTGCCGCTCAAGCCTGCCGCCGTTGGGGCGCACGAGCTTTGTCGACGCGCCGCCGCCCATGGCGAGGATGCTGCACAGCTCCTCCATGATGCAGATGTTGTAGAGATTCTCCTGACCCGGCCGCGTCCAGCCGACGTTTTCAAAGCCGCCGGACATGAACTTCTGCCGGTAGAGGTAGTACGGCGCGTAGCCCGCCCTGGGCAGCACGGTACCGGCAAAGTCAAGCATCTCGCCGACGGCTGCTCCGTCGGGGATGGGCGCGTCCTGCGCCATCAGGTTCGAGCCGCGCTTGCGCGAGAGCGTGTGCACGGTGACGTTCTCGGGCGCGAGTGCGAGCACCTGCTCGAGCGTGGCGCGAAAGCCGTCCGGCGTGTCGCCGGGAAGCCCCGCGATCAGGTCCATATTCACGGCAAAGCCGCCGGTCTCGCGCACGAGGCGCAGCGCGTCGTAAATATCCTGCGCGGTGTGGCGGCGGCCGATCGTGTCGAGCACGCGGTCGTCGAGCGTCTGGGGATTGACGCTGATGCGGTCGACCCGGTGCGCGCGCAGCACCTGCAGCTTGTCGGCGGTGATCGTGTCTGGGCGTCCGGCCTCGACGGTGAACTCCCGCAGTGCGCTCAGGTCGAATGCCGCGGCCAGCTGCGTGCACAGCGCGTCGAGCTGGCGCGCCGAGAGCGTGGTCGGTGTGCCGCCGCCGATGTAGAGCGATACGACGCGCAGCCCTGCCCTGCGCACGGCCTCGGCGGTCGCGGCGATCTCGCGGGCGAGCGCCTGCAAAAACTCCGGCACGAGCGCCATACTCTTTTCCACCGACTGGCTCACAAAGCTGCAGTAGGCGCAGCGCGTCGGGCAAAACGGGATGCCAACATACAGGCACACATCCTTTTCACCGAGCGATTCCATGGCGCGCAGCGTGGCGTGCGCGGTGCGCACGACGAGGTCGGCGCGCACGGGTGAGACGTCATACTGCCGCTCAAACTGGCGCGCGGCCTGCGCGTCGTTGAGTCCCTGCGCGAGCAGGGGAGTCATGAGTTTTCCGGGGCGCACGCCCGTGAGCATGCCCCACGGCCGGCGCGGCAGCCCGATGCCCATGGCGGCGCGGTAAAACGCGCGTTTGACCGCGCCCTGCAGCCGGCGGTCGGTCTCGGCAGGGTCGGTCAGCTCGCCGTTGGGCACGCTCGTGCGGCCGTTGGCCGTCTGCCCGTGGTAGACGAGCACGCACGTCACGGTCGTCACCTTTGTGCCGGACATGAGCCGCAGCTCTGCGCGGTCGCCGGTCGGCCGCCCGTCCGGATACTCCGGGCGTTCGTCGGGAAACAGCGTCAGGAGCATCTGCTCCGCCGCGTAGCGGTAGTCATGTCCGATCAGATAGAGATTCATGGTTCTTCTTCTTTCTGTGTCCTGCCGGATGGTCAGGTGCGGTCTTTTGCTTTGTTTTTGAGTGCCTTGGCCTTCGCCTTGACGGCCTTGGTCAGCTCCTTGCGGCGCTGTGCGTGCTCATGCACACGCGTAAAGGCGCGGCCGTTGGTCTGGCCGGAGCGCAGCGCCGGGAACGCCTGCGCGATACGCTCGTGCACGATGTTGCGGTGGCTGAGGATCTCCTCGCGGCGCTGCAGCAGTTCACTGCGGCGCGCCAGCAGCTCGCTGCGGCGCTCAATCGAGGCCTCGGCGCGCTTTTCTGCGAGCTCCGTGCTCTTTTCCTTCATACCGGTGTAAACCTCCATGCCGCGGTCCTTCGCGTCTGAGGTGCGGATATAGATCTCCTCGCCGATCTCGTCGGAGATGGCCGTGAGCGAATCCTCGATAGCCTGCAGGGCGCGCAGCTTCTTGGGCAGCTTGCGGATCTCCATGGCGGTGATGATGTTGTCCGCGATCCACAGTGCGCTGAATGTGCCGAGCAGCACCCAGCCGAGCTTTTTCGGGATGAGGTCGACGACCTTGGCCACGAGCGGCTGGAACACGTCGACCACGAACACGCACGCCAGTCCCCACAGCACCGAGAACTCCAGACACACATAGCCCTTGATGTTCAGCGGACGCTTGGAGTAGTCCCACCATTTGTCGTGGAACACCTTTTCCAGCACCCAGCCGGTGAGGTATTCGATGGCACTCGTAAACAGCACGCTGCCGCCGAACAGCAGCCAGAGGCTGCTCTTGAGCGGTCCGAGAACGAGCAGCACGCTCATGACGCCGAAGCCGTAGATCGAGCAGATGGGGCCGTTGACGAAGCCGCGGTTGACAAACTTGCCGTGCGCGACGGCGGCGAACGCCACCTCGGAGCACCAGCCGAGAAAACCGTAAATGTAGAAGTACCAGAGGATCTGGAACCAGGAATAGGGCACAAGCATGAAAAAACTCCTCTCATGAATGCCTGTGGGCAGGAAAAGCCCGGATTCATTTCGCATTTGTCTATATTAACATAGCTATGCGGACTTTTCCAGTCTTTTCAGCGCGGATGGGAACAAAAAACGCAAAGTGGCAACTGCGGCGCACAAATTATGCGCGCAGCAGACTGCTGGCCTTTTGTCAAGAAGTATTGCTTTTTGACAGACGCAAAAATGCGGAGCGCAGAATTCTGCGCTCCGCATGAAAAACCGGGAATTTACTTGATCGTCAGCAGCAGCTCGCCGGCCTTGACCGACTGGCCGCCCTTGACAAAGACTTCGTCGACCGTGCCGTCCATGCGGGCGACGACGCTCGTCTCCATCTTCATGGCCTCGATCACGGCGAGCACGTCGTTGACCTTGACCTGGTCGCCGGGCTTGACGTTGACCTTCGACACCATGCCCGGGATGGACGCGCCGGCCTGGCTCTTGTCGTTCGGGTCGGCCATGACGACGGTCTTGGCCGAATCGGTCGCGGTCGGGTCGGGCACGGAGACCTCGCGGCGCATACCGTTGAGCTCAAACTGCACGTTGCGTGTGCCGTCGTCGTTGCGGTCGCCGAGGCCGATGTACTTGATCATGAGGGTCTTGCCGTCCTCAATGTTGATCTTGTTGACCTCACCGACGGCCATGCCGTTGAAGAACACGTGGCTGCCCATGCGCATGGTGTAGCCGTACTCCTTGCGGTGGCGGATATACTCCTCATAGACCTTCGGATACATGGCAAACGAGATGAGCGAGCGCGGCTCCTCATAGTTCGGGTAGAACTTGCGGATCTCGCTGCGCAGCTGATCCCAGTCCACGGGCGGCAGCAGGTCGCCGGGGCGGCCGTTGATGGCCTTCTCGCCCTTGAGCACGACGCGCTGCAGATCCTTCGGGAAGCCGCAGGGCGGCTGACCCATCATGCCCTTGAAGTAGCTCACGACGCTGTCGGGGAAGGCGAGGTGCTCGCCCTTTTCGACGATGTTCTCGGGCGTGAGGTCATTCTGCACCATGAAGATCGCGAGGTCGCCGACCATCTTGGACGACGGCGTGACCTTGATGATGTCGCCGAGCATGAGGTTGACGGTGCGGTACATCTCCTTGACCTCCGCAAAGCGGTGGCCGAGGCCGAGCGACTCGACCTGCGGCTGCAGGTTCGTGTACTGACCGCCGGGGATCTCATAGCGGTAGATATCGGTGACGGGGACCTTGAGGCCCTTGTCGAAGCTCTCATAGCGCAGGCGCACATCGGCCCAGTAATCGGCCAGCTCCTGCAGGCGCTGCGGGTCGAAGCCGGTGTCGCGCTCCTGACCGCGCAGGGACTCGACAAGCGCGTTCATCGACGGCTGGCTCGTAAGGTTGGCCAGCGGTCCGATGGCGGTGTCGACCACGTCCACACCGGCCTCGGCCGCCATGAGGTAGGTCGCGATCTGGTTGTCGGTGGTGTTGTGCGTGTGCAGGTGGATGGGGATGCCGATCTCCTGCTTGAGGGTGCTGACGAGCTTCTTGGCGGCATACGGCTTGAGCAGGCCGGACATGTCCTTGATGGCCAGCATATGCGCGCCGCGGCGCTCGAGCTCCTTGGCAAAGTCGACATAGTACTGCAGCGTGTAGCGGTCGCGCGTCGGGTCGAGAATGTCGCCGGTGTAGCACACGGTGCCCTCGAGGAACTTGCCCTGACGCAGCACCTCGTCCATGGCGGTCTCCATGTTCGGCAGCCAGTTGAGCGAGTCGAACACGCGGAACACGTCGATGCCCTCGCGGGCGGACTCGGCGATGAAGGCGCGCACGAGGTTGTCCGGATAGCTCGCGTAGCCGACGAGGTTCGAGCCGCGCAGCAGCATCTGGAACGGGATGTTCGGGATCTTCTCGCGCAGCATCTCCAGACGCTCCCACGGGGACTCATGCAGGAAGCGGTAGGCGGTGTCAAACGTCGCGCCGCCCCACATCTCGAGCGAGAAGCAGTCGGCGAGGATGTCGGCCGTGCCGTCGGCGCCCTTGACCATGTCGCGGGTGCGCAGGCGGGTGCTCAGCAGCGACTGGTGCGCATCGCGCATCGTCGTGTCGGTGATGAGCAGCTTCTTCTGGCCGAGGACCCATTCCTTGACGGCCTCGGGGCCGTCGGTGTCGAGCAGGAGCTTGAGTCCGTCCTGCTTCGTGACCTCACGCTGTGCCTTCGGGAAGCGCGGCGTGTCATACTGGTGGCGCTCGGCGTCGGGATTGTTGACCTGAATGTTGGCGATGTATTTGAGCACGCGGGTCGCGCGGTCGCGCGATTCGGTGAACTCGAACAGCTCCGGCGTCTCGTCGATGAACTTCGTGTGGCACTTGCCGGCGACGAAGGTCGGGTGTGTGAGGATGTTCGTCACAAACGGGATGTTCGTCTTGACGCCGCGCACGTGCTCTTCGTTGATGGCACGGGTGGCCTTGCGGCAGACGGCGGGGAAGGTGCAGTCCCAGCTTGTGACCTTGACGAGCAGGGAGTCATAGTACGGCGAGATGATCGAGCCCGTGCCGACGTTGCCGCCGTCGAGACGCACGCCGAAGCCGCCGCCGGAGCGGTAGGCCTCGATCTTGCCGTTGTCGGGCGCGAAGTTGTTGGCCGGGTCCTCGGTGGTCACGCGGCACTGGATGGCGTAGCCGTTGACCTTGAGGTTATTCTGGTCGCCGAGACCGATCTCCGGGTGGCTGATCGGCTGCCCCTCGGCGATGAGGATCTGCGCACGCACGAGGTCGATATTCGTGACCATCTCGGTGACGGTGTGCTCGACCTGAATGCGGGGGTTCATCTCGATGAAATAGTGGTTGCCGTCGCGGTCGACGAGGAACTCCACCGTGCCGGCGTTGACATAGCCGACGGCCTCGGCGATCTTCACGGCGTCAGCGTGCAGCTGCTCGCGGATGCTCTCGGGCACGCTCCACGCGGGCGCAAACTCCACGACCTTCTGGTAGCGGCGCTGCAGGGAGCAGTCGCGCTCGCCGAGGTGGCGCACGTTGCCGTACTGGTCGGCAAGGATCTGCACCTCGATGTGCTTGGGCTGCACGAGATATTTCTCGATGAAGATGTCGTCATTGCCGAAGGCCTTGCGTGCCTCGCTCTTGACGAGCTCGAACGCGGGGATAACGTCCTCGGGCATTTCGCACAGGCGCATGCCGCGGCCGCCGCCGCCGGCCGCCGCCTTGAGGATGACGGGGAAGCCGAAGCTGATGGCCTTCTCCAGCGCCTCCTGCCCGTCGCGCAGAGGCTCGGAGCAGCCGGGGATGACCGGCACGCCGCACTCCATGGCGATCTGCTTGGCCGAGAGCTTGTCGCCCATCTTGCCGAGCACGTCGCTCGGAGGCCCGATGAACGTGATGCCGGCCGCTTCGCAGGCGCGGGCAAAGTCCGCATTCTCGGACAGGAAGCCGTAGCCCGGGTGGATGGCGTCGACGCCGCGGCGCTTGGCCAGATCGATGATCTCGGGGATGTCGAGATACGCACCCAGGGGGCTCTTGTTCTCACCGACGAGATACGCCTCGTCGGCACGGGTGCGGAACATGCTCAGTTCGTCTTCCTTGGAGTACATGGCCACGGTGTGGATGCCGAGGTCATAGCACGCGCGGAAGATACGCACCGCGATCTCGCCGCGGTTGGCGGCAAGGACCTTGTTGAAAACTTTTTCTGACACGGTCGTGTCTCCTTTCTGACTGCGGCGGGCCGCAGAGATGGGCGGCAGCGGTAAAAAAACGCGCTTCGCTGCGATGCCAATGCTGGAATTATATCATATATCAGTAACAATAGAAATAAAATTTTTGATTTTCGACGAGTTTAAAATCTAACAAATGCACGCACAGGTAATTTACACGCAATTCTTTTCTCGGCGCGCAGAATGTGATACAATAACGGGCGAAAATTCAGGAAAGCTGGAATGAATTTGGAAAATACCTGTTATATCGTCGGCGCGGCCAGTCTTGAGGGCGTGCGCCTGAGCCCGTGCGCGGGCGACTATATCATCGCGGCTGACGGCGGCTACCGTTCGCTGCGTGCGCGCGGCATCGAGCCGGACTTCGTCATGGGTGACTTCGACTCGCTCGGCTACCGGCCGGAGCACCCGAACGTGGAGACGCACCCGGTCATGAAGGACGACACCGACCTCGGTCTCGCCGTGCGCTGGGCGCTCGGGCACGGCTACCGGCGGCTCGTGATGGCGGGCGCGCTCGGCGGCCGCATCGACCAGACGATCGCGAGCTTTCAGACGCTGCGCGGGCTCACGGACGCGGGCGCGCAGGGCTGGCTCATCGGCTGCGGCTGGGTGGTCACGGCGGTGCAAAACGGCACGCTGACCTTTCCCGCCGGCATGGAGGGCACGGTCTCGGTGTTCAGCAGCGGCGACGCTGCGCGCGGCGTCACGCTGCGCGGCCTGCTCTACAAGGTCACGGATGCGGCGCTCACCTGCGCCATGCCGCTCGGCGTGAGCAACTCCTTCACCGGTGCGGAGGCGTCGGTGCGCGTCACGGACGGCACGGTCTTTGTCCTCTGGCAGGGCGACGCGCTGCCGGACGGGCTGGAGGTGCGCCATGGAGCGGATTGATCTGCATGTGCACACGCTTGCGTCCGACGGCTCGGACGCGCCGGAGACCGTCGTGCGCAAGGCGGCGGCAGCCGGGCTGCGCGCCGTGGCGATCACGGATCACGACACGTTTGCCGGCCTGCCCGAGGCGCTTGCGGCGGGGACGGCGCGCGGCATCGAGGTCGTGCCGGGCGTGGAGCTGTCCACCGTGTGGGGCGGTGAGGAGGTGCACCTGCTCGGTTATTACATGGACACGGACAACGCCGCGCTGCGCGTGCTCATGACCCGCGCGACCGACGAGCGAAACGCCCGCAACGAGACCATGGTGCAGCGCCTGCACGACGCGGGCTACCCCATCACAATGGCGGAGCTGCATGCGGCCTTTCCGGGTCAGACGGTGCTCGGCCGGCCGCACATCGCGGCGCTGCTCGTGCAGCGCGGCTGCATCCCCACGGTGTCCGACGGGATGCGCGGTCTGCTCGGCCGGGGCAAGCGCTTTTATGTCCCGCGCTACAACATTCCGCTCGAGGATTCCGTGCACGCGCTGCGCGCGGCGGGCGGCGTGCCGGTCGTGGCGCATCTGTTCAAGTACCGCTTTGACGACGCGCAGCGTACTGCCCTGCTCGCTGCGGCGGCGGATGCCGGGGCGCTCGGGCTCGAGGTGCGCTACACGACCTATACACCCGAGCAGACGGCGGCGGCGCAGGCGCTGGCCGGGCACTTCGGTCTCGTGCCGACCGGCGGGTCGGACTATCACGGCCTGCGCAAGCCGGACATCGCCCTCGGCTCCGGTCGGGGGGATCTGTGCGTGCCGTATGCCTATCTCGCGGGCGTCAAGGCGCTTGCCGGGCGCGGATGTGTGTGATACACGAACAGAATCCAGTCGTTTTTCGATTTTTTCCGGAGGTGGTTTTTTGAGAACACTTCTGCGCCCATACGAGGGCACACAGCCGTACATCTTCGTCAGCTATGCGCACAAGAACGATGCGGCCGTGCTCGAGATCATCGGCACGCTGCAATCGCGCGGCTTTCGCGTCTGGTATGACGAGGGCATCGAGGCCGGCAGCGAGTGGCCGGAGAGCATCGCGTCGCACCTCGAGCGCGCGCAGCTCGTGCTGGCGTTTTTGTCCCCGGCGTATCTGCAGTCCGATAACTGCCGCAAGGAGATGCACTATGCCCTGACGAAGAAAAAGCCGGTCATCAATGTCTATCTCGAGCAGACGGAGCTCTCCCCGGGCATGGAGATGCAGATCGGCAACCTCTTCGCGCTCATGAAATATACCTACCCGAGCGAGGAATATTTCTACGACAAGCTCTTCTCGGCCGAGCTGCTCGATGCGGACAAATTTGCGGGTGAAGTGCCGGAGCTGCCGCCCGAGGCGCCGCCGCGGGCGAAAAAGGGCAAAGAGAAAAAGTCCCGCGCCGAGACCTCGCGCCGGGAAAGACCCGCCAAAGCGCTGAAGCCGGAGCGCGCGAAGAAAAAGCGCGGCATCGCGGCGGCGATCATCGCGGTCGTACTCGCCGGCTGCCTGATCGCGGCGGGCATCGTCGGCCACTTTACGGGCCTGCTCTACCGCTTCACGGCCAAGACCGTCGCGGTGCAGACGCTGCCGGACGACACGGTGGCCCAGTTCCAGAACCCCCTGCTTGAGCAGGCCGCGCGCGATTATGCCGGGAAGCCCGAGGGCGAGCTCACAGTCGCCGACCTCAAGGGGCTCACGGCACTGTATGTCTGCGGCGACCGGTACTGGTTTGCCGCCCCGCAGCGGAGCGTGGAGGCCGCGGCCGCCGGCATTGAGACGGCGGAGGTCGTAGACCCGTCCGGCCAGACCGTCACCGTGCAGCGCGGGGACATCAGCGATCTGTCCGACCTCGCGTATTTTCCGAGCCTGCGCGAGGTCTCGCTTGAATTCCAGTCGCTGACCTCGCTCGAGAGTCTGCCCGCCTGCGGTGTGGAGGTGTTTGATGTCAGCGCCAACCGGCTCACGAGTCTGGCGGGCATCGAGCAGCTGCCGAAGCTCACGGCGCTGCTGGCCGACGGCAACGCCGTCACGGATCTGACCGGGCTCGGCCGCTGCCTGAATGTGCGCACGCTGCACCTCAACGGCGCAAACGTGTCGGAACTGTCCGAGCTGCGCGCGCTGACAAAGCTGCAGGACATCACGCTCTCGCACTGCACGCGCCGCGAGCTGCTGATCCCGCTGCACAAATCCTCGCTCACACGCGTCACGCTTGTGGACTGCGACCTGCGGGGCGATTTCTTCCACAGCTTTGACCGTGAGCGTGCGATCACATCGCTCACGCTCATCCGCTGCGAGCTCGACAGCACGTCCGGTCTGGATGGCTTCACCGGGCTCACGGAGCTGACGCTGCGCGATGTTTCCGGCGCGCTCGACTGGTCGGCACTCGGCAGCCTGCCGCTGCAGACCGTCACGACCGACGCCATGCAGGCCGACGCCATCCGCGCCTCCGGAACGACGGCCGCCGTCACGGTCACGGACTGAGCGCCGCTTTCCCCGCACAAAACGGAAAACACCCCTGCCGGAACGGACAAACCGGCAGGGGTGTTTCCATAGGAGAAATGGAGTTGGAAAAAGGAATTATCATGTTGCTTGGAGAGAATTTGCGTGGTTGTCGGCGCACTGCAAAAATCGTGTGCGGTCACGAAAAATTGCACTTGCTATCTGACAGTGCCCATTATATAATGCCGTTATAGATAAGTAAAGCAAATAATTCTGATAGTTAAATTAGCGTTTCTTATCTGTGAGGGGTGCTTATGAACCGGTATATCGCATTTTTGAAGGTCTTTGAGCGCAACAGCTTTTCCGACGCTGCGCGCGATCTCGGCTACACGCAGTCGGCCGTGAGCCAGATGATCAAGTCGCTGGAGGAGGAGCTGGGGGTGACGCTGCTGGTGCGTTCGCGCTCGGGCGTGGCGCTCACCTATGAGGGACGGCACCTGCTGCCGTACATCCGCGACACGGTCAACGCCTACCGCATGCTCCAGTCGCAGGCGGCAGGTTTCAGCGGTCTGGAACAGGGCACGATCCGCCTCGGCACGTTTACGAGCGTGTCGAGCTACCTGCTGCCGCCGGCCATGGAGCGCTTTCGCCGCCTGCACAGCGGCATCCGCTTCGAGCTCTATCAGGGTCTGTATTATGAGATCGAGGACTGGGTGCGCGAGGGCGTGGTCGACTTCGGCTTCACGGATATGCTGCGCACGACCCCGTTCCCGTGCGAGCCGATCTATCAGGACACCATGCTCGCCGTGCTGCCCGAGGGGCATCCGCTGGGCGAGAACATCTTCATTCAGGTCGACGAGCTCGCGGCTGAGCCCTTCATCCTCCTGGAGGAGGGGCGCGGCGGCGGCTGCATCCGTGACTTGCTCACGCGCCATCCGCAGATCAACGTCCAGTACCGTGTGGCCGACGACTACACAATCCTGAATCTGGTCGAGAACAACCTCGGCGTGTCCATCCTGCCGGAGGCGGTGCTGCGCCGCAGCGGCCGGCGTGTCATTGCGCGCCGCCTCTCGCCGGAGCTGCAGCGTACCGTCGGTGTCGTCTATAAGCAGAAGACCGGCCTGTCCACCGCCGGACAGATGTTTCTCAGTGAGCTCAAGGCGTCCATCCCAACGGCGCACGGCTGAATTTTTTACGCGCGTGTGTTTACACGGCTGCCTGGTTGTGCTATCTTAAACGGTGCATTTTTGATCAAACCGTGTCCGATGGATGATACCTTATTTAAATAAGGCGGCGCGGCGGAAGGAGCGGATCGGATATGAGTCTGACGGGCGCTGTTGTCAACGCGCTGGCCATTGCGGGCGGCGGGGCGATCGGCCTGCTGTTTCGGCGGGGCATCCCCGAGCGGGTGAGCAAAACGGTCATGGTCGGCCTTGGGTTGTGCGTGCTGTATATCGGCATTTCGGGTGCGAGTGCGTGCCGGAGCATCCTGATCGTCATCGTGTCCATGACGCTCGGTGCGGCGGTCGGTGCGCTGCTGAATATCGACGGCTCGATCCACCGCCTCGGCACATGGGTCGAGGCGCACATTCACCGGCATGAGGGCGGCCCGTCGCTGGCCGAGGGCTTCGTCACGGCGAGCCTCCTGTGTTGCATCGGCGCGATGGCGGTCAACGGCTCGCTCGACGCCGGCATCCGCGGCGACAACAGTATCCTGTTCACCAAGTCGATGATCGACCTTGTCTTCTGCGCCATGATGGCCACGACGCTCGGCGCGGGTGTGATGCTCGCGGGCGCGGCGGTGCTCGTGGTCGAGGGGACACTCACGCTGCTGGCCGGGGCGATCGCGCCGCTGCTCTCGGAGGCGGCGGTCGCAGACCTCACGTGCGCGGGTTCCCTACTCGTGGCGGCCATCGGTCTCAACCAGACCGGCGCCACGAAGATCAAGGTGGCGGACTATCTGCCGGCGCTGCTGTTCGTGCCGGTCATCCGCTGGCTCGTGGGGCTGCCGGTGTGGCAGCAGCTCGCCGCATTGTTTTGAGGGATACTATATTAAAATGAGGAAGCACCCCGCTGCCCGGCGGGGTGCTTCCTTGTATGGGACGGCCATGTAAGATGGTTTTCGTGATTATCGTGCTTATCATATAAAATAATTTCTGGTTATTACTTGTGACTTATGCGTATTCTCTCGGAACATC
>OHCJ01000453.1_pt1 | contig 12427 bp, 7 predicted proteins | sample 1566821 | NCBI WGS metagenome assembly OHCJ01 (sample SAMEA3879545, study PRJEB24766) | human gut metagenome | biome: human-associated habitat; feature: feces | place: USA | collected 1985/1987 | reverse complement strand
AAATACCAATTTATTATCTATGACTGATACTATTTCTTATCAATATGCAGCTCCTTCCACATTGCAACGGTCGGCCGATCAGGACGAACTATTTCTTGCCAAATATAGCGAAATAGAAAAGAGAGAAGCCCCCTGTTTCTTTTGGGGAAAGCTGACGCAACCTTATATGACGGCACGTTGCCTCATTGCGTTATCCAACGTTGTGCAATCCAGTTTCAATCTGACACCAGCACAGCTTGCGATGCTGAAAGATCCGATTGTAACGGCTGGAAATAACCGTTTACGCTTTGAAGGATTTTCTAATTGTGCAGGTGTATACGCCAGGGTCGATGTACTTCCTGATGGACACGACGGAGAATTCTTGGAAAACGGGACAACGAATGTAGATTTTAATCCCGGAATGATTTCCGCTTTAGGAGGAATAGGCAGACAAGAAAATGTAGTAATGTCGGTCGGCCCCAAAGAAGTGGGACTCTATAATAAAGGTGAGAAGGTGATAGAGCGAAAAGTACCTCTTCCCGTAAAATGGATAAAGGGACTGACTACGGTACAGATTTATCAATCCGTTGCCGAAAAGGTCTATTCCTTCAATCGCATACAAACCTTACAACTCTTCCAGACACTACCGAAAAGTAGTGTGAAATGTGACTATTATTTAGTAATGCGCGGTCAAAAACCGGCCTTTTCACCGGTGAAAAGTATGAATGCCATCTGCATCGGAGGACTCCACCGTTTGCGCTTACTCGAACCCTTGCTTCCGTTTGCTGATGAACTGAAAGTATTTGCACATCCTACTATGCAATCTACTATCTGGCAACTCTATTTCGGTCCGGTCCGCTTCAGCCTTTCTCTTTCCCGCGAATGTTGGAGAGGATTCTCCGGAGAAGGTGCCGCACTGGAATCTCTGCTCGAAGATGTACCTGAAAGATGGATAGAGGCGATGGATAAATACAGTTACGCCAACCAACAGTTCAACCCTACGCTTTTTGCCATAGAAGAGCATATTGACCTGGATAAGGTAGATTCTCTCTCGGCACGATTGGCAGCAATGGGTTTGCTGGGATTCGATTTGGATGAAAACAGTTTCTTCTACCGCCGCCTGCCTTTCAAAACCGAACGTATTTTGAGCCTCAACCCGCGAATGATAGCTGCAGAAAAGTTGCTGGAAGAAGACAAAGTAGAAATCATTGCGAATGATGGCAACCGGACGGAAGCCCGTGTTGCAGGAAGCGGAGGAGTGAGGCATACCGTCATTCTGGACAGGGAGAACGAAAAAGAACGTTGCACTTGCACTTGGTTCAGCAGTAATCAGGGAGAACGGGGAGCTTGCAAACATATTCTGGCAGTAAAGAAACTAGCGCAATGGAAGAACTAAAAAAAGAACTGGAGAAGTTATCCAAAGCCTATGTGGATACTCCGGAGAATGAAGAGAAGATATTAATCCCTTTTATCAAGAGATTATTGGAGTTGCCAATGAAGGACAGGCGGAAGTTGCTGCCGCTTATCCGGGAATTGCAATGGATAAAAGGCAGGTTCGCTGGTTTCAGCAGTGAGACAACCTGTAGTGCGGCACGGGCACATTTTCTATCGGCAGTACAGTTTGTATGTGCCAACAGACGGGAGATGGATATGGCATATCATGTGAAGTTTGATATGCTTTGCAAACTACTCCCGCTTTACAACCCTGCCTGGCTGACAGATTTTATCAACGATGACAAAACATGGTTCAATTTCGATCTCAATTACGAAGAACTGATGCAGCTCATGGATATGGGTTACCTCAAAGAAATCGCTCCAAGCCGTATTGCACATGTACTCCCCTGGATTACCCGCATCAGAAATAAGAATCCCAAAGGAGACGATACTTTCAACAGTGAACTACTACTCAAACGGGATATTACACTGAAAGAACACATCTGGACGCTTTTCGAACACGAATCAATCATCGGTTATCAGGATGATTGTGCCAAAAATGCTTATAAAAAAGGAATCACAATACGGGATGAAAGTATCAGCGCGGCCCTCTATCGCTTTTCACTGGACGGCCATCTGGATAGAGAACGGCTACTAAGAGCCACCCTCGCCACTTTTCACCGGAGCTTCAAAAAAGACATGGCAGGATGGTTTGCCAGATTCTTTGAAACGCTGCAACCGACCACCGGAGAATCGTTATCCTTACAGGAAGAGATCATGCAAACATTCACTTCTTCCTACACCAAGCCGGTAAATATAATGTTGCAACAGTTGAAGAGCATTGCAGACGAAGAAGGATTCCGTTATCAGGAATTCATCGAACGGGCAACCACCCTTTTCTTCTCCAGTCCCAAAAACTCGCTATTAACCATTTACTCCATCTTTGAAAAGATCGTTGCGCAACATCCCGAGATGAAAGAGCCTTGTTGTATCACTCTCTGCCAACTATTCTTGAAGAAGGACGAAAGCCTGCAAAAGAAAGCTGCCAACTTTATTTCAAAGTATGGGGATGCCTCTTCGTCCAATCTCCAAGAAACACTACAGTCTTATCAACCGGAGATGTTTCAAAGCGTGCAAGCGATACTCGCATCTTTCAAGCCACAGTCTATAGATTCACAGTCTACAGAACCACACCTTGCAGAAGAAGCAAATGCAACAGATACAAGTGTGACAAAAGACATTCTTCATACAGAAGGAGAGAATACAGAAAGAAATAGTACAGATGAAAATAGTACCGAAAACTCCCTCCTCTCCGAAGAGCCACCTCTGGAAGCCATCCGCATTTGCCGGGAAGACAACCGTATTCCATTCCCTACCAACAAAGAAGATTTCCTGTTTCAGCTTAGCCGTTTGTTCGACATGGAGGAGAACTGGGAGATAGAAACAACGATTGCCGCTATCATTGCTTTCCATCCCCAACTGGATAAAGAAGACCTCAACCGGATGGAACCTATTTTCCAACGGGCAGCCAATATTGTTGCCAATAGTTGGGAACCATACGAAGATCTCCTTGCCACTTTCCTGTTGGAATACCAACGCTTATGGGCACAGACAGACAACTCCAACACAGGAGTTTTGAGAAACATGTTCACCCGGCTGGAAGAGAAACTGAAAGGAATAGATAAAAACAGGGGAGCTTACGACGAACGTTCCTTCAAACGACTTGCTGACTGGAAACCCGGTTACAGCAACGCAACCTGTTTCATACCTATCCAACAGTTATGGCTGAATGTGATCCGCCAAATAAAAGGAGGAAATTCATTGCCATTGCTTTCTACTCCCACCCATACCCCGGCATACCTACAAGCCACCGAACTGATACGCCGGCTTGCCGCATACCAGGAAGCAGGAAAGAAACCTTGTTCGTGGGATTTCCAACTGGCTATTGCCCGTTGTGCCATGGAAGACAAAGAAGAAGCCATCGCCACCGCCCGGCAACTGTTACAAGATGAGTACCTGCATCTCTGTCTGTTCTTATTGGACGAAAACACGCAACCCGAACCGCCCTACAACCATCCAACCGCCTGGATAGCCGCCGGACTGGTAAAAGCACCGGAGACGGAATTTAAAGCATTCAAGTCTTTCTCCTGTAACACATTGCCACACAATCATCTGACAGGAGACTACGAGTGGAAAGAAGTGAAACCTAAAGAAAACTCATACGAAACGGACAGACGCCTGCTTCAACTTGATTCTCACAAATGGCACAAATATATCGAACGCAACAGCCATCAGCTATGGCAGGAACATCTGATTATTAACAGCAAATACAACATGGATGACTCCCGCTACATGGAACCTCTATTGTGTTGCTACCCTAACCGCCCGGAACCGTTGATAGCCCAAATTATCTCCAATTACATGGCTTTCGGCAGTCCACAGGAAGACAGCAAACGCACCCTTGCCTGTGCCTTACGCATGTTGTTGTCTTTCCATTGCCCGCTCAAAGAAATGAGTCTACTCCTATTAAGCGGCTCGCTGCTTTTTGTAGACAAAACAGTCCGTTCCTATGCAGCAGAATTATGGATAGAAGGACTCTCCACAGGAAGAATAAACAACCACCGGGTAGGAGAAATCCTGGCCCGGCTTATCAACATGGAACTTGCTCCGTTAAAACGCTTCACCACACAAGTGTACGAAAGCATGTACAAACGAAGCGCTTTCCACAACCGCCAACTGGAAGAACTGCTCACTGTATTTATCAGCGGATTGCCCGACAAACCCGTCACCGGACTCAAACAACTGCTCGAACTCTATCTGGAACTATTGACCATCAACCGCAGCAAAGTTACAAACGAACAACTCTTGCAACGCCTGCAAGAATGGGCAACGAACAGCAATTTGAAGAAAGTGACCACTTCACTCAACAAACTATAATTAATTCATGATTATGACCCTAGAAGAACGCCTCAACGAAATAGTAGAAAAGCAACAGGGTGATGCCATCATCCCCTTTCTGCAAGGACTCACACAGGAAGAACGAAAGAGCCTGGTACCCCGCCTGAACAAACTGGAAGAATACTACAGTAAATTCGTGCAACTTAACGAGAACACATACGGTACACGGGGGACTTCCGCACAGCATCGTATCATCAATCTTACCGCTCTCGTTATCTATTCGCTGAAAGAATTCCGTAAACACCAATGGGGAATCAACACCGAGCAACTGAATGAATTGATCCCGTGGTACGTCCCCTCCTGGCTCGACAGCTTCTTCAAAGAAGGTGAAGGCAAAGAATTCGGCGGTTTCTACGGAATGGATTACGAAGTCCTGATGGATTGGATAGAGCAGGGAATACTTACTGTGACACCTTCTCCACAAACCATTGCGGGTTATCTGGTAAGCTACATCAACACCACTGCTATACTGCAAAAACGCGAAATCACACTTAAAGAACATATTTGGTATCTCTTTGAGTACGACTGTGGACAGAACTGGATGGATAACCGAAATGGCGGACACCCCTACTATCCTTACAAATATCTTATCGAAAACGGGAAACTAGACCGTATGCGTGTATTAAGAGAATCTCTGCTCGCTGTCAACCGAAATATGAACAAGAACCTATGCGGCTGGTTTGCAGGCATGTTTACCGCACTTACCCCCAGCATAGAAGAACAACTCGCGTTACAACCGGAAATATTAGCCGTCCTGTCCGCCCCTCACAGCCGCCCGGTCAATATCATGCTCGGACTGCTGAAGGGCTTATGCAATCATCCGCAATTTCGGATCGAAGAGTTTCTAAGTCAGACTTCCGTTCTTTTCGCTTCAGATGTGAAGGCAATTCACCAAAACACATTGGCCGTACTCAATAAACTGGCAAAAGAAAGAAAAGAATTTCGTGACGCCATCTGTTGTGTTGCCGCACAAGGGTTGATGAGCCGGGAAGAATCTACTCAAAGCAAAATAGTCAAACTGATCCTGGCGTATGGAGAGACGGAATCTGCCACATTAAGAGAAGCACTCTCCGTATATACAGAAACGATGTTGGCAAACACTAAAAAAGAACTGAAGGCTTATCTGGAGAATAACGAGTCTGACGATACTTCTGCCCATAATAAGGCGACTCCCGCACACTTCGGACAGCCCGACAACAATTCCGCCTCTTTCATGTATGAACCGATACTCCCCATCATCCGTGAGGACAACCGAATACAGGAAATTGCTTCCCCCGAAGACCTGCTATTTCTTGCCAGCCAAGTGCTGGATGGGAACGAGATCTATCATTTCGACCTGCTCCTCGGCGCCTTAGTGCAATGGGACCATCAACAAGACACAAAACAAATCTCACAATGGACACCCATCCTTCAACGCGCTTACAAACTACTGATAAGCGGAGGAAGTTCACGAAACGGCCTATTAGACCAACTAATGGCAACTTTCCTCCTTGACTATGCAAAGCTACTGGTTAAACGCTTCCCTAAAGAAGCAAAAGAGCTAAGTGACTTGCATCAGAAAATGGTACAGAAAGACGAACTGCAGAAAGGTAAATGGAACTATCGTAATCTGCAGAAACTCACCATCCGTCAGAAAACGAACCAAAAAGAGAAATTCCCTGTTCACAAGCAGCTATTATGCCGGACACTAGATCTTTTGGAGAGTAAGGAGAAACCTTTACCCCTATTGTCCACTCCCACCCATATGCCTATGTTTATTGCCCCGGCAACCCTGATAGAAAGATTAAAACAATATCAGCAGGCAAACGCCGAGCCAGACGATATGGATATGCAAACGGCACTCTCGCGAATGGCACTGGATGATTCATCACAAGAGCTCCCTATCCTCCTTCAAGACTTAAAGGGAGAATACCAACGTTTACTTTCTTTCTTGTTGGGAGCAGAAAACGCACTCCCTCAAGCACCCTTCACCCATCCTTCCTGGTGGATGACAGCAGGACTAATCAAGTCGCCGGAAACAATCTACTCCGAATTCAAAGATTTCTCATACAATAAAGGTCCACGCGAGTTCCTGACTGGAAACTTTACGTGGAGAACTTATCTGCGTACTCACTCATATACCGATTACAACAAGCAAGTAGTAGAATGGACCTCCGCAACTCTTACTTTCGATATTCCGGAAAGCAAAAACTCTCATGTCGTCAATAAAGATGAATATAATGAGAGAATCAGTTACCATTCATACGATTCGCATCCGTTAGTGGTCGAAATGTATCCGCTGATAGAGCGCTTCGACGATATACAAAATGACTTGCCACGTTTAGCATGGTTAACTCCCAATATGCCGGAACCATTATTAGTATGGTGTATCCGCAGTGCCATTTACGATCCGATGTTAAATGAGGTTAGGGAAATAGGCATCACCAAAGCCACCATCGAAGCACTTCATCAGTTAAGACACACCTGGCATGAGGCGTCTTACATACTGGAAGCCAGTTGTATGTTGGTAGCAGATAAGACTTCCCGTTCTTATGCCGCCGAAATCTGGATAGACCGTGTCGGCAAAGGATGCATAGACAGTAAGCGCATAGGTAAAATCTTAGGTTCACATCAACATACCGGCTGGGGACCGCTGAAAAGACTCACCGACCTGATACAGCAACAAATGATGAATGTCAGTCCCCTGCACAACCGGGAATTGGAGAATCTAATCGTAGCAATGCTGGCCGGACTTCCGGAGAAGCCGATCAAAGATTTAAAGAAGTTGTTGGAGATCTATGCGGAACTGTTATCAATCAACCACAGCAAAGCCAAAGACGAACAGGTTTTGCACCTGTTGGATGTTTGGAAAGGGGGCGCTAATCTGAAGAAAGCAGTGGCTAATATCCAACATTAAGAAGATTGTTGCAACTACTTAATCTCTTACTTTGTGCCACCGTATTGGCACAGCTGTGCCATCGAAGTGGCAAAGTTGTGCCAACGTAGAGGCATAACTGTGCCAATATAGTGGCACGACCTGACCACTTAAACAATCAGGATTTAAAGGTAGCTTATTGGAGCAAAAGCCAAAAAGAAGTATCTTTGGCACACTAAATACAAAAGGTTGAATGATTATTCTAAAATATAGTTTAGCTATCTTCTGTTTGCTGCTGACAGGATGCTCCTTCTTTTCCAGCCAAAAGGAAAAGGAGAACCCCGCCCTGACGGAATATGAATATACGACGGACGATATGCAATCCGGCGAAGAAAGTGCCACCGTCTTACCGCCACCGCCAAAGCGAAGCGCAATGGCTCTCTACATGGATTCACTGGGACTCGTCAACGTAACCGATCTGGATAGCAGCCTCGTTGTTAAGTTAATGTATACGCAAGCTGATAATTTCACTGGCGAAGTGCTTTACGACAACTTAACGGAAGCCTATTTGCATCCGGATGCGGCATACGCTCTTATAGAAGCACAAAAAGCCTTGAAAGAGCTTCACCCGTCTTATAGTCTTATCATTTACGATGCAGCCCGCCCCATGTCGGTACAAAAGAAGATGTGGAACGTAGTGAAAGGAACATCCAAATACAAATATGTCTCTAACCCAAACCGTGGAGGCGGACTACACAACTACGGACTGGCAGTAGACATCAGTATTCAAGACTCTTTAGGGCAGCCTTTACCTATGGGAACCCAAGTAGACCATTTAGGTGTGGAAGCACACATCACAAACGAAAACGAACTGGTACATAACGGAAAAATGAGTGAAACAGAACGTCAGAACCGGATACTGCTGCGAAAAGTAATGAAAGAAGCCGGGTTTCGTGCATTACCCAGCGAGTGGTGGCATTTCAATTTTTGCAGCCGGGATGTAGCCAGACAGAAATATAAGTTAATACCATAAATCGGCGCTCAGCAAGATCATAACCGGTGCTCAACGATTCATTGTAATATCCTATAACACAATAACGCCATGATACAAATCTCCCCCGAAACTCAACTTTTTATCCGCGAACATTCATCGGACGATGTACGTACACTAGCTTTACAAGCTAAAAAGTATCCGGATATAAATATGCCGACTGCCATCACCCAAATTGCAGGAAGACAGGTTGCCGCCGAAAAGATTCCTTCATGGCGAGAAATAGAAGAGATATGGTATCCGAAACATCTGTCGCTAGAGCAATGCTCTTCTGAAATCACTGCCCGCTACAAAGCCCGTCTTTTTCAGGGAGATTCGCTGACCGACCTCACCGGAGGCTTCGGCATAGACTGTTCTTTTCTTGCCACCGGATTCAAGTCCGCCACTTATGTAGAACGCCAGGAAGAGCTTTGTGAAATAGCGGCACACAACTTTCCCATCCTGAATCTAAACCATATAAACGTAAGAAATGAGGATGGAGTAGCCTATCTGCAAACAATGTCCCCCGTAGATTGTATCTTCCTCGACCCTGCCCGCCGCAATGAACACGGCGGAAAAACGGTCTCCATCGCCGACTGCGAACCGAACGTAGCCGAGCTTGAAGATCTTCTGCTTAGCAAAGCCAGCCGGATAATGATAAAACTCTCTCCCATGCTCGATCTTTCATTGGCACTGAAAGAGCTGAAACATACACAGGAAGTTCATATCCTATCCGTCAACAACGAATGTAAGGAACTACTCATCCTACTCGGACAAACATCACCGGCGGAAATCACCATTCATTGTGTAAACCTCTTCACGAAAGGGACTCAAGAAGAACAGCACTTCGTATTCACCCGCGAACAGGAGCAGCGTAGCCAATGTACTTATACCGATTCTTTAGGCGATTACCTTTACGAACCGAATGCATCTCTTCTGAAAGCCGGTGCCTTCCGCAGCATTGCCGCAGCCTACCCCGTCCGGAAACTGCATCCCAACAGTCATCTTTATACCTCCGATACTTTTATTGAAAACTTCCCCGGAAGAATCTTCCGGATTGTCAACCAGTGCAGTTTCAATAAAAAAGAAGTAAAAGAGAATCTGGCAGACCTGAAAAAAGCAAATGTGACTGTCCGCAACTTTCCCGCCACAGTAGCCGAACTTCGCAAACGGCTCCATCTGACAGAGGGAGGAGATACCTACTTATTTGCCAGCACATTAAATAATGGACAAAAAGTTATCATCCGCTGTGAGAAAGTCTGAACTATTTGCTATTTTTGCGAAAAGAAACACAATCTAAACTAATTCAGATGAATCAAACACCCATAAAAGCGATTCTATTATTAATCGTATTCACTCTGTCCTGTCACACTCCACTTTTCTCACAGAGAGATTTTGAGCGACATGAGTTCTCGTTCCATGCCGGCTACGGTGTGATGTTTCATAATCCTCCCACACTAACGTTAAGTACCCACAGCTACCAACGTACACTTGCACAAGGCGTAAGCTGGGATGGACAATACCATTTCCGTCCTCTCAAACGCTTTATCTTCGGAGGAATCTACACCGGATTTTCTTCCAAAGGAAGCCATCCTGAAGGAAAAGACCATTTATGGGTTCATTTCATCGGCACGCAAATCGGAATGTGTAATGCCAATACCAAACATTGGCAAATCCGGGTGACAACCGGTCCCGGCGGAGTCATTCTGCGGAACAACAGCGAGGTATTCGGCAACACACGAAAAGTGAGAGCCTTCACTATCGGTCTCCTCACCAATGCCAATCTTACCTATAAGCTGAATTCCAACCTGGGAGTCAGTTTAGGAGTACAATATATGTATAGTGAGCTACTTAGAATAAGGACTTACTATCACGAAGAAAAGGTTACTGTAAAACTCAATTCAAATGATGATGTCAACCTCACGCGACTAAACATCACTACGGGATTATCCTATTATTTCTAACATCCACTAAAAAAAGCACTATGAAGAAATATATACTCATTCTCTTTTCCATCATCAGCCTCTGGAGCTGTAAAGAAACGGAAGATGAATCGATCGACATCACCGTTTTGCCTTCTGCCACCACTACAGGAGCCAACACATTCGGTTGCCTGATGGACGGCTGGATTTATGTGGGAGGGCGATACCTGAATTGGGGACACTCGTATGTATGGACGTATGATTCATTCCACTATTACACAGAAGAAGACAAACTCTCTGTTAGTGTTTCCGTAAAGCCCTGTGTCCTCTACGTCCTCTGTGGTGAATAAAAAAAGGCGCCCCCAACCGGGAGCGCCTTCATCAAAAAATATTCTGTTCAGATTATTTCTTTCCTTCCAACTGTTCTTTCAATGCAGCCAGAGCGTCGATGTCGCCCAGTGTAGTTGAAGCAGCTTGGTTTTGGATCATCGGAGAATCTTCTCTCTTGTTAGATGTCTTCTTAGCACCGGAAGCAGCCTTCTTTTCAGCTCTTTCTTCTGCCTTGGCAGCATCTTCGAAAATGCGGCTGTGAGACAGGATGATTCTCTTGGCATCCTTGTTGAATTCAATTACTTTGAATGACAGTTTTTCATCCAATTGGGCTTGAGAGCCATCTTCTTTTACCAAGTGTTTCGGAGTTGCAAAACCTTCTACACCATAAGGAAGAGCTACAACAGCACCCTTATCCAACATTTCGATGATAGTACCTTCGTGTACAGAACCTACAGTAAATACAGTTTCGAATACATCCCAAGGATTTTCTTCCAACTGTTTGTGACCAAGGCTCAAGCGACGGTTTTCTTTGTCGATTTCCAATACTTGAACTTCGATATCTGCACCGATCTGAGTGAATTCAGAAGGATGTTTTACTTTCTTAGTCCAAGACAGGTCAGAGATGTGGATCAATCCGTCTACACCTTCTTCGATTTCTACGAATACACCGAAGTTAGTGAAGTTACGAACTTTTGCAGTGTGCTTGGAACCTACAGGATACTTTTCTTCGATAGTTTCCCATGGATCTTGTTTCAGCTGTTTGATACCCAAAGACATCTTACGTTCGTCACGGTCAAGTGTCAGGATAACAGCTTCTACTTCGTCACCTACCTTCATGAAGTCCTGAGCAGAACGCAAGTGCTGTGACCAAGACATTTCAGATACGTGGATCAAACCTTCTACGCCCGGAGCGATTTCGATGAATGCACCGTAGTCAGCCATAACGACTACTTTACCTTTCACCTTGTCACCTACCTGCAGGTTAGCATCCAAAGCATCCCATGGGTGCGGAGTCAGTTGTTTCAAACCAAGAGCGATACGTTTCTTTTCGTCATCGAAGTCAAGGATAACAACGTTCAACTTCTGGTCGAGTTCTACAACTTCTTTCGGATCGCTTACACGGCCCCAAGACAGGTCAGTGATGTGAATCAAACCGTCTACGCCACCAAGGTCGATGAATACACCGTATGATGTGATATTTTTAACAGTACCTTCCAGTACTTGTCCTTTTTCAAGTTTACCGATGATTTCTTTCTTCTGCTGTTCAAGTTCAGCTTCGATAAGAGCTTTGTGAGAAACAACAACGTTTTTGAATTCCTGGTTGATTTTAACCACTTTGAATTCCATTGTCTTACCTACAAATACATCGTAGTCGCGGATAGGTTTCACATCAATTTGAGAACCCGGCAAGAATGCTTCGATACCGAATACGTCCACAATCATACCACCCTTAGTGCGGCACTTGATGTAACCCTTAATAATTTCTTCATTTTCAAGAGCAGCGTTTACGCGGTCCCAAGAACGAGTAGCACGTGCTTTTTTGTGTGACAGAATTAACTGTCCTTTTTTGTCTTCCTGATTTTCAATGTATACTTCTACAGTATCACCTATTTTCAAATCTGGATTGTAACGGAATTCATTTAAAGGAATGATACCGTCTGATTTGTAGCCGATATTGACAACTACTTCGCGTTTGTTCATTGCAATAACAGTACCGTCTACAACCTCGCGGTCGTTTACTTTGTTCAGCGTACCGTCATAAGCTTTTTCAAGATCTTCGTGGCTCATGCTGGTTACAGCTTCGCCATTTTCATAAGCATCCCAGTTGAAATCTTCAACAGGAGTGATGTTTTTTAAATTTTCCATTCTTTAATTGTTAATACTAAGTTTGTTTTAATTAGTAAGTTAGACTTTATG